>ERZ777306.5041-NODE-5041-length-11116-cov-4.761233_pt1 | contig 11116 bp, 12 predicted proteins | sample MGYA00374966_ERZ777306 | MGnify/ENA primary metagenome ERZ777306 (study PRJEB29329, sample SAMN06343882) | mouse gut metagenome | isolation source: Mouse cecum | place: Austria: Vienna | collected 2014-11-15 ...
GATAACCTTTTTCACGGCGGCCACATACCGCTCCCGATCATCCTCATTGCCTCCAGCCGCAGACGCCGCGTCGCGATATGACGTCGCATCCTCCCGGGCACAGCGCGCGGGCATTACGCGCCCGGCATACGGAGCGAGCCAGCGACCCGCTTCCAACTCGCCGCCGGGAGCGGATTCTCCAGGAAGCATGGCAAAGCCGAACGCCTCGCCAGAATCAACGAACGAATCTATTTCTCCTGCCGACAAAGGCATGTCCATATTGGTCATTATTACTTAGAGCGGGCAGTAAATGTCATTCGCCGGCAGGCTTCGCGGGAGATGCGATCAATTCAAACGGGTAAGCCTCCTCGACAACTACGTCGAGATAAGAACCGGGAACGAGTTTTTCGGTCTTTCTCACAAGCACCTCCGGGTCGACTTCCGGGGAATCCCACTGCGTGCGGCACACGTAATAGTCATCGTCCTCCCGGTCAACCACAACCTCCACAATCCTGCCGACCTTTTCATTCTGGATTTCCTGCGAAATCTCTTCCTGTAACGCCATCAGGCGGTCAAGGCGCTCTTGCTTTACCCCCTGCGGAATGTCGTCGGCAAAGTTGCGAGCGCCATAGGTCCCCTCCTCCTCGCAGTAGGCGAAAGCGCCCATACGCTCGAAGCGCATTTCCCTGGCGAACGTCATCAGTTCCTCGAATTCGGCCTCGCCTTCACCCGGGAAACCGGTCATAAGCGTGGTCCTTATATGGATTCCCGGAACCCTGCGCCGCATCTCCGCTATCAAGTCGCGCGTCTCGGCGGCAGTGATATGACGGCGCATATTTGCCAGCACCTTGTCGGAGGCATGCTGCAAAGCGATGTCGAGATATTCGCATACCTTTGGTTCCCTGGCCATGACATCGAGAACGTCCATGGGGAAATCTGCCGGATAGGCATAATGGAGGCGAATCCATCTGATTTTATCAATCCCGGCAAGCCGCTCCACCAGTTCGGCGAGACGCGAATGGCCGCCGGGCAGGTCGCGCCCGTAGCTCGAAAGATCCTGGGCTATCACATTCAGTTCCGTCACGCCCTGCGACGCGAGATCCTCGGCTTCGCTGACAATCTCGTCGATGGTTCTGGAATGGAAACGACCCGTAATCAGAGGTATGGCGCAGAACGAACAAAACCGGTCGCACCCCTCCGCTATTTTCAGATAGGCGTGGCTCGGGCCGGTAGTGACCATACGATGCTTATTTACAGCAGGCGCATACGTCTTGATCTGTGTCGGATGGGCCGCGGCCAAATCGTCCGCGAGGCTTTCCCAGTCGAATTTCCCATAAAACCGGTCGACCTCAGGCATCTCTGTCCGCAGGTCGGAGCGGTAACGCTCCGAAAGGCACCCCATCACATAAAGTTCCTTTATCAGCCCATCTTCCTTGGCCTGGGCGAAACGGAGAATTTCATCCACAGACTCTTCCTTGGCATCTCCGATGAATCCACAGGTGTTCACAATCACAATGTCGGTCGGCTGGTCGGTCTGATGCACGGCAACAAACCCTCTGTCCGACAACATGCTGAGCACTTTTTCGGAATCGACCAGGTTTTTTGAGCAACCGAGGGTCACGACATTCACTGTCGGTTTCTCCATCATCACAGATTTCCGAAAAGTGATTCTACGAATTCTTTCTTATGGAACACCTGGAGATCGTTAACGCCCTCCCCAAGACCGATATAGCGAACCGGAATCTTAAACTGGTCGGAAATTCCTATCACCACTCCGCCTTTTGCGGTACCATCAAGTTTGGTTATCGCGAGTGACGTAACACTCGTCGCGGCGGTAAACTGTTTGGCCTGCTCGAAAGCGTTCTGCCCGGTAGAGCCGTCGAGAACCAGAAGCACCTCGTGGGGGGCGCCCGGAACGACCTTCTGCATAACGTTGCGGATTTTTGTCAGCTCGTTCATCAGCCCCTTGTTGTTGTGAAGGCGTCCCGCAGTATCAATGATAACGACATCGTACCCCTGGGCTTTTGCCGATTGGAGCGTGTCAAATGCTACGGCGGCGGGGTCAGAACCCTGTTCCTGCCTTACTACCGGCACCCCGGCTCGGTCGCCCCATACCTGCAACTGCTCAATGGCCGCGGCGCGGTAAGTGTCGGCCGCCCCGAGCATCACCTTGTTGCCCGCCTGCTTGAACTGGGCGGCGAGCTTGCCAATCGTGGTCGTCTTGCCGACGCCGTTGACACCCACCACCATAATGACGTGCGGCTGGTGTCCCTGCGGCACCTTGAAGTCCTCGGTAGCCGCCTCCGAGCCGGTTTCTGCCAACAGCTGCGAAATCTCGTCGCACAGCAGAGAGTTCAACTCTGACGAGCTGACATATTTGTCGCGGGCCACCCGTTCCTGCAACCGTTCTATGATTTTGAGAGTGGTGTCAACCCCGACATCGGACGTTATGAAGGCTTCTTCAAGGTTGTCGAGCACCTCGTCATCGACCTTCGACTTTCCGGCGATCGCACGGGAAATCTTCGTGAACAGCCCTTGCTTGGTACGTTCCAGGCCGTTGTCGAGAGTCTGTTTTTTCTCTTTGGAGAAGAAATTGAAAAAGCCCATAAAAGATAATCTGTTAAAATTTCACGCGAAGTTACGAAAAAATCCCGAACTCATCCGGCTCATTTCCCGGCCGAGGCCGTCCGGGCAATCTGGTCGCGGGCGATAGCGAGCTGCTTTTCAAGCCGCTGCCTGTTGACCGTGCGCTCCCTGGCGTCAATTGTTATTTTGGAGTATCGGTACGCGGCGGCTATCGCGGCGGCCTGCGCCGCGGAGAGTTTTTGCGACCGTTCTCTCGTGCCGGTAAAATGAAGCGTGAGCGGTGCGCCCTGGTTGTTGAACGCGAACGAGCCGACCGTGTCGGAAGCCTGAGGGGAGAACGTTATGATTTCGCCGCCGTCGATCCGGTAATTGCTTTCCCCGTCGTAGGGTACCGGGGTGGCCGCAGCCCGGCCTCCGTTACCCGAAACAGCGACAGAGGTATGCTTGAGGCCGCCCGAAGGATTCACCGACGAAACGATGTAGAATTCCCCGATTTCCGAAACCCTTGGCTCAATGCCGGTGGTGTTCATAAAGTCGGGACGGTATGTCTTGCCGTAGGTCCAGTATCCCTCAATCATTCCAGGGGTCTTTACCCAGCGCAATTCCGACTTCAGCCTGTCGGCTTCGGCCTTTTCAGCGGCTATGGCCGAATCGACCTGCTGGATTTCCCGTATGGTCAGCTGCTCGATTACTTTCGGACGCAGCGCCATACCCGAGCGCTGCAACTCGATCTCGGCAGGGTAGCCCTTCTGCAATGAGTCGAGCAGCAGGCGCGCGCCATCGTAGTCGGCGCTCTCGAAAGCGGCCCGCGCCTGGTTGAGAAGCCCCTCGGCTTCGGCGTTGACTTTTTTCCCGCAGGAGGCCGCAGACATTATAAGCGCTCCGGCGCATAAAGCTAAAACACTCTTGTTCATGTCGGTATATCATAGGCGTCCGACATCGCGGACTCCTTTAACTGTTTTTATTTTCTTTATTATGGAGGCGAGGGAGGCGTTGTCGGGTATGCCGATGACCAATGTGCCCTGGAACAGACCATCGTGCGAATCAATCGAGATATTGCGCAGCGTGGTGTTCTTCTCCTTGCTGATGACCGAGGTGATATTGGTTACAATCCCGATGTCGTCGCGGCCTACCACGCGGAGCGTCGCCGCGAATTGTTCGCCGATTTTCCCGGACCACCTAGTCGAGATTATGCGGTATGGGTGACGCTGACGCATCGACGGCGCGTTGGGGCAATCGGCACGGTGTATCTTGACAACGCCGTCGGTGCTGACGAATCCGAACACGTCGTCGCCGTAAATCGGGTTACAGCAACGAGCGAACCTGTAATTCAGCCCTTTGACATCATTACCGATGACGAGAATGTCGTCTGCCGCGCTGGCCTCTTTCGCCGATGTTTCCTCTGAAAACTGTGAAAGCACAAACTCATCGGCCGACACATGGGCGGTCGGAGCGTCATTCGGGGTCTCAATGGAAACATACCGGTCCGCGACGGTGTTGACGTCGAGTTTCTCATCACCTATCTCGCGAAAGAAGTCGGTGGTGGTCTTATAGCCGAGCTTCTTGATCAGACGGCTGAGCCGTGCCTCGTCGATAGCGATCTTGCGGTTCTTGAAACGACGTTGCAGCATCTCGCGCCCGAGGTCGGCAGTGCGGCTTTCGCGTTCTTTGAGAGTCTGGCGTATCTTGGTTCGGGCCTTTGAGGTTACAACGATGTTCAACCAATCCTGTTTCGGTTGCTGCGAGGGGGAAGTCTGAATCTCAACAGTGTCGCCCGAACGGAGTTTGTAGGTCAGCTTCTCGTTCTTGCCGTTCACCATGCCGCCGACGCACGAGGCTCCGAGCTTGGTGTGGATATTGAACGCGAAGTCGAGAAGGGTGGCCCCGGCGGGAAGGCGGTACAGGTCACCTTTCGGAGTGAACACGAACACCTCCTTGTCGTAGACATCCATCTTGAAGTTGCGAACCAGCTCCATCGGGCCGGAATCGGCGGTTTCAAGTATGTCGCGCACATTGTTCATCCACGCGTCCAGCCCTCCCTCGCTCTTGATTCCCTTGTAGCGCCAGTGAGCGGCAAGCCCCTTCTCGGCCACGAGATCCATGCGGCGGGTGCGGATCTGCACCTCCACCCATTTCCCGCCCGGGCCGGCAACGGTGATGTGCAGGCTCTCGTATCCGTTGCTTTTAGGAATGGAAATCCAGTCCTTCATGCGCGACGGATTGGGACGGTACATATCGGTTATCAGCGAATATGCCATCCAGCAGTCGCTTTTCTCCTTTTCAGGAGGAGTATCGATTATTATGCGGATGGCGAAAAGGTCGTAGATGTGGTCTATGTCGGTCTTCTGCTTCCGTAACTTGTTCCAGATAGAGAAAATCGATTTTGTCCGCCCCTTGATGTCAAAGTCCAGGCCGGCGTGCAGCAGTTTCTCTTTTACCGGAGCGATAAACGCGTCGATATACTGGTCGCGTTCTTTCTTACGCTCGTTGAGCTGGCGGGCGATCGACGTGTAGGTCTCCCGGTCGGTATATTTGAGCGACATATCCTCGAGGTCGCTCTTTATGGAATAAAGTCCGAGACGGTGGGCCAGCGAGGCATACAGGTAGTTGGCCTCGTAGGCCAAATCCTTGACGCGGCGCTCATCGGGGTGGTGGTTGACAAGGCGCATCAGCACCAGCCGGTCCACTATCATGATGATGATTACGCGTATGTCTTCGGCAAACGCCATAAGCAGCCGCCGGAAGTTTTCAGAATCCACGGAAGCCCCGCGGGTATACAGCGAAGTGGCTTTCAGCAGCCCGCGTACCAGCCTGGCCACGTCGTCGTTCCAGTCCGCGGCCACCTGTTCCTCGGAAACCATTCCGGCCCGGCATAAATGGTGAAGCAGTATGGCCGCCACTATGTTGCGGTCGGGGCTCACGCGGTCGCAGAAAGCGGCCGCCGTCAGAAGGGCGCGGATCAGATGGCTGTTGCCGAACTTGTCGCGGCCCAGATGACCTTCATCGGCACCTCTGGCGAGCAACCGCCGCATACGCCGAGCGTCGCCGCCAATGGCCACGTCGCGCACCCCCCGCATCAGGGCGGCGTAGTGGCGAGGCAGAGCGAGCAGCTCCTCGTCGGTCAGGTCGCAGGCGGCTGGTATGTTGTTCTGTTCGGTCATATCGTGGTAAAATCAGTCCTTTGGCTGGCCGTGTTCTATGATATAGTCCTTGACCTCCTGGAACAGGCGGGTCGCGAACACGAATTCATTGAGAGCCTCATTCGCAGTGGTGAAAATCTTGTTCTTGTCGCCCACCCACTCGCGGTGACCCTTGTTGATGAATATGATATTCTCGCCTATGCCGAGCACCGAGTTCATGTCGTGGGTGTTTATTATCGTCGTTATGTTGTACTCGTGGGTTATGTCGTGCAGCAGCTCGTCAATCAGGATCGAGGTCTTCGGATCGAGACCTGAATTCGGCTCGTCGCAGAACAAGTATTTCGGATTGAGGGCGATGGCCCTGGCGATCGCCACGCGCTTCTGCATGCCGCCGGAAATCTCGGACGGGAACTTTGACTCCGCACCCTGGAGATTGACGCGCTCCAGGCAGAAGCGGGCGCGGTCGAGCATTTCACCCTTGCCCATGTCCGTGAACATCGTCAGGGGGAACATAACGTTGCCAAGTACCGTCTCCGAATCGAAAAGAGCGGAGCCCTGAAACAGCATCCCTATTTCCTTGCGAAGCTCCTTGACCTGCCTCGCGGTCATTTCAAGCAGGTCGCGCCCGTCATAAAGAATCTCTCCTTCCTCGGGACGCACCAGCCCGATCATGCTCTTCATGAGCACGGTCTTTCCCGAGCCGCTCTGACCGATAATCAGGTTTGTGCGCCCGGTATAGAACTTGGCCGACACGTCGTGGAGAATCGTGCGGTCGTCAAATGATTTCGTTATGTTCTTTACCTCGATCATTGCAGAAGTACCTTGGTGAGTATAACGTCGAACAGCAGTATAAGGATCGAGCTGGAAACGACCGCGTTGGTCGATGCCTTGCCCACCTGGAGCGCGCCCCCCTTGACGTAATATCCGAAAAACGACGCCACGGAGGCTATGATGAAGGCGAAAACCAATGACTTGATAAGCCCGTACCACACATACCACTCTATGAAATAGGCCTGGATGCCGTAGACATACCTCGTGACGCTTATAAGGTCGGTGAATGTCGCGACAAGGTAACCGCCAAGAAGCGACGTGCCTATGCAGAACACACCGAGCACCGGCATGAAAGCGACGAATCCCACGACTTTCGGAAGCACCAGGAAATTGGCGGAATTCACACCCATTATGTCAAGGGCGTCAATCTGTTCCGTGACCCTCATCGTCCCGATTTCAGAAGCGATATTGGAGCCGACCTTGCCGGCCAGTATCAGGCAGAGGATGGAGTTGGAAAACTCCAACAGCACTATGTCGCGGGTGGCGAGGCCTACCGAATAGGCCGGCATAAGGGGGTTGGAAGTGTTGAGCTTCATCTGTATGGTGCAAACGGCGCCGATGAAGACGGAGATCACGATCACGAGCGGGATTGAATCAATACCGAGTTTCACTATTTCCGCGACAGTACGGCGCCCGAAAACGCCCCACCGGTCCGGAACGCTGAACGCGCGCGCCATGAAGCGACAGTATTTGCCAAGCTGTTCAAGTGACTTGTCTATGACCATATGTGCCTAATCTCTTTAATCGTTATGCCAGGAAGCCGCGTTAGCGCGGTTACGGGGCGGTTTTTACATCCCGAATATCAGGCAAAGTTACTACTTTTTCCAAGATTCCGGGAACGATACGCGCCCAATGTGCGAAAAAAACATTAATTTCGCACCATAATTCATTATAGCAAACCATCCCCCGTATGCTCATCATAGGTATCGCCGGCGGAACCGGCTCCGGAAAGACAACCGTAGTCAATAAAATCATTTCCAGCTTCCCGGCAGGGGAAGTGGTGGTTATCCCGCAGGATAATTACTACAAGGACTCGTCCCACATCCCCGCCGAGGAGCGGTCCAAGATAAACTTCGACGAACCTGCCGCTATCGAATGGACTCTCCTGGCCGACCACCTCCGCGCTCTTAAAGAGGGGAGAAGCGTGGAAATGCCCACTTACAGCTACCTTACATGCACGCGGCAGACTGAGACCATCACCGTTAAGCCCTCCGACGTGGTGATTGTCGAAGGGATTCTCGTGCTATGCGACCCTGTCATGCGGCAGATGATGGATGTCAAATGCTTCGTCGACGCTGACGCCGACGACCGCCTCATCCGCGTGATAGCCCGCGACTGCATAGAGCGCGGGCGCACGCCCCAGATGGTCATAGACCGTTACGAGGAAGTGCTGAAACCGATGCACTGCATGTACATCGAACCGTCGAAGCGGTTCGCCGACCTCATTATACCGCAGGGGGGGACCAACTCCGTAGCCATAGGCCTGCTTACCGATTACATACAGGGGCGGCTCGCCCTCAACAAGTGACTCTCCCGGGCCATATGGAAGAACAGCATCTGACAGAATCGCGGGAAACGCCGCACGAAACCCAGGGCAAGATGGTGCTCAGGACGGAAAACCTTGTGAAAAAATACGGGCGCCGCACTGTTGTGAACCATGTGTCGATAGATGTGACCCAGGGGGAAATCGTGGGTCTTCTCGGCCCCAACGGTGCCGGAAAGACAACCACGTTCTATATGACCACCGGCCTTATCACGCCAAACGAGGGGAGCATTTACCTAAACGACACAAACATAACCAAATTCCCCGTATACCGCCGGGCGCAGCACGGCATAGGCTATCTGGCACAGGAGGCATCGGTGTTCCGAAAGATGTCGGTCGAGAACAACATACGCTCCATTCTTGAAATGACGCCTATGAGCGCCGAAGAGCAGCGCGACAAACTCGAAAGCCTGATAGCGGAGTTCAGGCTGCAGAAAGTGCGCAAGAACCTCGGCGACCAGCTGTCGGGCGGCGAGCGACGACGCACGGAAATCGCCCGCTGCCTCGCGATAAACCCGAAGTTCATAATGCTCGACGAACCGTTCGCCGGTGTCGACCCCATCGCCGTGGAGGACATCCAGGAAGTTGTCTACAAACTGAAAAGCAAGAACATCGGAATCCTAATAACCGACCACAACGCCCAGGAGACCCTGCGCATAACCGACCGCGCCTATCTCCTTTTCGACGGCAAAATGCTCTTCCAGGGGACATCCGAGGAACTTGCCGACAATCCCGTGGTCCGCGAGAAATACCTCGGACGCAACTTCATATTCAACCGTAAGAAATTCAGCTGACAGCCCAGTTCAGCGGGCTTTCATCATAACCCTGGCGAGGGCGCGTTTGTCGTCGCGCTCGCGTATGCTCTGCCGCTTGTCATACTCCTTTTTGCCACGCGCTATGCCTATCACCAGCTTGGCGTATCCGCGGTCGCTTATGAAAAGGCGCAGCGGCACGATTGTGAATCCCGCCTCCTTGCCGTTCTTTTCAAGCTCCCTGATTTCCTTGCGGTTAAGCAGCAGCTTGCGGTCGCGACGCTCCGTATGGTTGTTGTAGGTGCCGTAGAAGTATTCCGCGATATACATATTCTTGACCCACACCTCGCCATTGTTCACATAGCAGAACGTGTCGGCCAGGGACGCTTTTCCCTGGCGTATTGATTTGATCTCGGTACCAGTCAGCACGATTCCGGCAGTGAACGTGTCGGAAATGGCGTAATCAAAGCTGGCGCGGCGGTTCTTTATGTTAACCTCCTTGAATTTCATTTTTGCTGCTGGCATGGCTTGCGATAATATATTGAACGTGATTAAACCAGGCTGTTGAAGATGAACGAAAGCCCGTAGTAGCTGCCGAGTACGCAACCCGTCGACATGAGCATGAAAAGCCCCTCCTTCCTCGGGTCGACCCCGAGGAAACCGCATCCCTTCCACAGCACGAACACCGTGTACAGCGGCAGGAAGTCGAGAATCGCGATCCTCACCTTGACCGCGTTTACCAGCAGGCCGATGAGTGCGATAATCGACAGCGTGTACATCACGGCCAACTGATTGCGGCGTGTGTCGCCCCGGTTTTCACCCGTCAGCCTTGGCATCCAAGAGGCCATTACCCAGCAGGCGATATAGTAACTAAGGAACAGGGCTACGAACATGACAATTCCCTGGGCGAGCGCGCCGAGAAAGTCGACACCGTAAAACATCCGCGCAAGCGACGACGCCGAGCAGACACCGATCAGCGGCAGGAAGTCGTCGCGGTAGACGCGGGCGGCCTCGTCCGGATCCGAACCGAGATCAGACGCCACATCCTCCCACCCGTTTGCCGGGCGGAGGACCAATTGCAATATCTGTCGAAGGAATTTCAGCAAAACCTGGTTTCTATTAATCTAATTCGCAAATCATCTATCCTTCTGCGGAACGGAGACGCAAAATTAGCAATTATTTCTAAATTGAGCAAATTTATTGATTATCAGCATTATTTGCAAACTGTTAGATACTAACGGCGTACTTTATAAGTAGTTGGTGAAAAGTGGAGGCAAATGGAGTTGGGATATTTTTGTGGTATTAGCCATGTTTAACTGCGTCCATTTGCCTGTTTTTACCTGTACTGTTCACTCTTGGAAAACTCTGTCGGGAGTGTTTTCAAGTCGCAAGAACTTGTTCATACGGTCAAGGCAGCGTTTCTTTTGGTCGAGGTTGGGATGAACGTAAAGATTGAGGGTCGTGGCCACGTTGGAGTGGCCGAGTATGACACTGACGGTCTTGTAGTCGCAGCCGCTCTCAATACAGCGGGTGGCAAAGGTATGGCGCAGATCGTGGAACACGATGGGTGGTATCTTCAATCGGCGCAACAGCCGGGATTTTGTTTTGCATAATCAATGGAAATGTTTCCTTATATGTAACAGCATTCATATTTCCAATGATTATAAACTTCTTATCGGCTTCCACGACCCACGCGAGGAACTCCCGGAAAAGGGAGAACGGGGGATTGGTGATGATGATGTCAGCTTCATCACGCAAAGCTGTGACTTCATCGCTACGGAAATCGCCGTCACCTTGCAGATAATCCCATTGTAGGTCGTCTATGTTGATTTTGCCGTCACCTGTCACATCGCGGTCAAGGACAAAGATTTTGCCGTGTGTCTTGGATTTATCCGCGTCAAACTGTGGCGAATTATGTTCAAGAAAAGAGAATAAACCTCCAATCACGAATTTTTTGCTTTCGGGGGCATAGCTTGTGGATATGAGTTTCTTTAATCCCAATTCATCGAACTTCGCCGCAAAAAACCGAGTGAAATTGCTCCATTCGGGATCATCGCATGGGATCAAAATGGTCTTGCCCCGGAACACGTCTGGGTTAAAATCAAGATAGGCATTCATCTCAATTTCGATGTCGTGATATTGGGTGTAAAACTCATCGTTCTTGCCGCTTTTCGCAGCTTTAAGGTCTGAATTTGCCATAATTAAATTACACGGTGATTATAGATTTGCCGAAAAAGGAGGAGAGCATCGCAAGGGTGGCGATGGTGAAATTATGCTGTCCGCTG
>ERZ777306.5045-NODE-5045-length-11099-cov-4.595980_pt1 | contig 11099 bp, 7 predicted proteins | sample MGYA00374966_ERZ777306 | MGnify/ENA primary metagenome ERZ777306 (study PRJEB29329, sample SAMN06343882) | mouse gut metagenome | isolation source: Mouse cecum | place: Austria: Vienna | collected 2014-11-15 ...
CGCTCTTCCGATCTGGCCGGTCCTAAGGGGAGAAAGAGGAAGGCCCCTCCCGCCGCCCCCGCCAGGGCCGCGAGGGCGCTGGGCCCGGGCTTGCAGGCGGCGAGGAAGCCCGCCGCCAGGGGGGCGCGTCCGTCCAGGGCGCAGGCGGCGCAGGCGAAGCCCCCCAGGGCGTAGAGCCCCCCGCGCAAGAGCTCCCGCCGGTCAGGCTTTGGGACGGAAATGGCGGAAAATTTCATAGCTTGTCCTCCTCCGGAGTGGATTTTTCCCTATTTTAGCAGACCGGGGAGAAAAAGGCTGTCGGGAAATAGTGGGGCGGCGGCGGGAAACATGGCCCCCCCATTTTGCCTGGTCTTCACTCCAGCGGCAAAAAAAGGTAGAGCGTTCACTTGTCAAGGGCAGAAAACTCTGGTATACTGTTTGGCAGAAACGAGAAAGGACCCGCCGGGTACAGGCGGGAAGGTGCGCGTATGGCAAAAGAGATCCAATGGAGCCGGTTCCTCGCGCCGGACTCCAATCCCGCGCTGGGCGAGCAGATGGGCCTGGTGGTGCGGCTGAGCATCCCCATTATCCTCGCGGAGATCAGCTCCACGGTCATGAGCTACGTGGACTCCGCCATGGTGGGGTCCCTGGGGGCGGCGGCCACGGCCTCGGTGGGCCTGGTGGCCAGCAGCACCTGGCTCTTCAGCGGCATGGGCATGTGCATGGTCACCGGCTTTTCTATCCAGATCGCCCAGCTCATCGGCGCCGGACGCCTCCGGCAGGTCCAGTCCGTCATGCGGCAGGCCATGATGGTCAGCGTGGGAGTGGGGCTCTTCTTCGCCGCCATCGCCGCCGCCGTCAGCGGGAAGCTCCCCATATGGCTGGGGGGCGCGCCGGAGGTCTGCGCCGGCTCCAGCCGGTACTTCTTCATCTACGGCTGCGGCCTGCCCGTCGTGCTCCTCCGGCAGGCGGGGGGCAGTATGCTCCAGTGCAGCGGGGACATGAAGACCCCCAGCGCCCTCAACATCCTCATGTGCTGCATGAACGTGGTGTTCAACGCCTTTTTCATCTTCCCCACCCGGGTCGTGACCCTGCTGGGGATGGACCTGACCATCTTCGGCGTTGGCATGGGCGTGGCGGGCGCGGCGCTGGGCACGGTGATGAGCGAGACGGTGACGACGATCCTCATGATGTACTTCGTGTGCCTGCGCTCCCCGGTGCTGAAGCTGGTCAAAGGCGTGCCGTGGCGTCTGGAACAGAACTGCATGATGACCACCGTCCGCCTCGCCGTCCCCATCGCCCTGGAGCGGGTGACCACGTCCCTCGCCCAGATCGCGGGGACGAAGATCGTCTCCCCCCTGGGCACCACGGCGGTGGCCGCCAACTCCCTTGCCGTCACGGCGGAGGGCTTCTGCTATATGCCCGGCTACGGCATGGCCGCCGCCGCCACCACCCTGGTGGGACAGAGCATGGGCGCGGAGCGCAAGGACCAGGCCAAGCGCTTTGCGTGGCTGAGCGTGGCCCTGGGCGTGGGGGTGATGACCTGCACGGGGATTTTGATGTACATCGCCGCGCCCTGGATCTTCTCCATGCTCACGCCGGACGCCGGGGTGCGCACGCTGGGGGCCCAGGTGCTGCGCATCGAGGCCTTTGCCGAGCCCCTCTTCGCCGCCTCCATCGTCGCCGCCGGGGCCCTCCGGGGCGCGGGGGACACCCTGGTGCCCAGCGTCATGGAGCTGGGGAGCATGTGGGGCGTACGGATCACCCTCGCCATGCTCCTGGTGGGGCCCTTCGGCCTCCATGGCGTGTGGATGGCCATGTGTACCGAGCTCTGCGTCCGGGGACTGCTGTTTTTGGTGCGGATGTACCGGGGCAAGTGGCTGGAGATCCGGACCATCAGCGCGGAGTAGGGCGCGCCCCTAACCCGCCAATCTTATCGGAAAGGAGCCCTGCCATGCAGTACCGAAAAGACAAGCAGGGCCGGGACCTCTCCCTGCTGGGCTATGGCTGCCTCCGCTTCACCCGGAGCGGGAACCAGGTGGACGTCGGCAAGGCGGAGCGGGAGGTCATGACGGCCCTTCGCGGCGGGGTCAACTACCTGGACACCGCCTATGTCTACCCCGGGAGCGAGGCCGCCGTGGGGGAGATCCTCCGCCGGAACGGGTGCCGGGACCAGGTGGTCCTCACCACCAAGCTCCCCCACTACCTCATCAAATCCGCGGCCGGGGTGGAGAAGATGTTCCAGGAGGAGCTCCGGCGCTTGCAGACGGACCATGTGGACTACTACCTCATGCACATGCTTACGGACGTTGCCACCTGGGAGAAGCTGTGCCGTCTGGGCCTGGACCGCTGGCTGGAGGAGAAGCGGGCCGCGGGGCAGATTCGGGGCGTGGGGTTCTCCTACCACGGGAGCACCGGGCCCTTCCGCCGCCTGCTGGACGCCTGGGACTGGGATATCTGCCAAATTCAGTACAACTACATGGACGAGCGCTCCCAGGCCGGGGTGGAGGGCCTGCGCTGTGCCCACGCCAAGGGCCTGCCCGTTGTCATCATGGAGCCCCTGCGGGGCGGGAAGCTGGTGGACGCCCTGCCGGAGGGTGCGAAGCGGCTCTTCCCCGCCCCGGAGGCCGCCACTCCGGCGGAGCTCGCCTTCCGATGGCTCTACGACCAGCCAGAGGTGACGTGCGTCCTCTCGGGCATGAACAGCGTGGAGATGGTGGAGGAGAACCTGCGCGTGGCGGACCGGGGCCGTCCCGGGTGCATGGGCGAGGGGGGCCGGGCCCTGGTGGAGCAGGTGCGCCGGGAGATCGAGCGGACCCTGAAAGTGGGCTGCACCGGGTGCGGCTACTGTATGCCCTGCCCCAGGGGGGTGGACATCCCCGGGATCTTCCGCTGCTACAACGCCATGTACGCCGAGAGCAGGCAGGCCGGGCGCAGGGACTACCTGCGCTGCACCGCCTTCCGGCGGGAGAACGCGGGGGCGTCCCGGTGCGTGGGGTGCGGGCGGTGCGAGCAGCACTGTCCCCAGGGCATCGCCATCCGGCAGGAGCTGAAAAACGCCGCCCGGGAGCTGGAGACCCTCCCTTACCGGGTCGTGCGGACCGCGGGGGAGGTGGTGGGGCTGTGGTAGGCGCATAAAATGGGACCGCCGGATCGGGAAATCCCGGTACGGCGGTCTTATTTGTTGATATTGAGGGAGGGCCTACTCCGCCGCCTCCATCCAGCAGAGATACCCAGCCATGCAGTGGGCACTGGTGAGTCCCGCCCGCTCGCTCTGGAGCAGAGGGGTCAGCACGGCGGATATCTCCAGCGCCGCCCGCCCCAGGCTGACAGCCCCGGAGGGGTCGGCCTCCACCAGGGCGGAGACGCCCTCCAGGTCCCCGGTGAGAAGGGCGGAGAGCAGCCGCAAATTGGCCCGCTTCACGTCCGGGGCCAGGCGGCCCAGAGAGGCGGTCATGTCCTCCACCGCCTCCGCGTCCTTGTAGGTGCTGTAGCTCCGCCCGGTGAGGTCCTTGTACGCCTTGGACATGGCTTTAAACGCCTCGTCATACCCCTCGTCCCCGGGGACCGGCAGGGGGATGTCCGCGCCATAGCGCCGGTAGCCCCACCCGCCCAGGGGCACCAGGGTCACCAGGTCGTCCCCCCGGACGGTGTTGAAAATATTTTGATAGCCCTCTTCTTTTCCGTCCAGAGACACGGCGGGGGAGGCGAAGGTGTAGGCGAACACCGTGTTTTTCTCCTCCGTCAGCCGGGCGGCGGCCAGATTCGCGGTGGCGCCGCCCCGGCTGTGGCCGGTGAGGAAGAAGCGGGTGGTTTCCCGGTCCTTCCCCGTGACCTTGGCCTGGGTGAGGTAGCGGTCCAGGTTGGCAAGGAGCTCATCCCGGGCGGCGGCGAAGCCCTGGTGGTCCCGTCCCTCGCCCACGTTCAGGTTCCCGGCCCACTCGGTGTAGCTCCCGGTGCCCCGGATAATGACCGCCGCCAGGTGGACCAGACTGCCCGCTTCATCCAGCACCGTCTTCAGCCCGAAGGTGTAGGCGGTCTTCCCGGCGGAGAGGGCGGCGGCGTGGTAGTTGTAACTGCGCACCCGGTCAAAGCCCAGGTCCTCCAGGGCCTGCCGGACGCCGGGGGGATCGCCCTCCCCCTCGTAGGCGGCGGCGCTCAGGGCCATGGCCGCCCGGGCGAGGCCGGAATCGTATGTTCCGGGGTCCCCGGCGAACCAGCTGTCGTCCCAGGCGCAGTCCAGCTCCGCCGCCGGGGCCTCCCGAAGGCCAGTTGCGATGCCGAGCTTGATGTGCAGGCTCCCGTCCTCCTTTGCCGCCGCCCCGGGCAGGGCGCAGGCGCACAGCAGCGTCCACACCAGAAGCAGGGCCGGGAGGCGGAAAAGATTTTGGGGGTTTTGTAATTTTTTCACGCAAACAGTCCTCTCAAATACGTTTTTGGATCGTTCCACATCCAATATACCAGATTTGGAGGTGAGCGTCAAGGCTGGACCGGGCGCGGAACACGCCTGCTTCATAAAAATTTTTCCGCGCCATATGGGTGCGGGGCGGCGGTACCGCACAGGATATCAATAGAACGGGCGCACACCGTGCGCCCCTACAGGCTCCTGCGGTCTCACAAGCGCGAGAGATCGAAGCTGCGGGCCGCAGAATGGGATTGATATCTCCGCCCCGCTGTGTTATAATAGGGATATCAGAGAGAGCGGACAAGCAGGTGAGACGATGCCCAACGCACAAAAGGAGCTGAGCGCCCGCTACGAGCGCTATCGGGAGATCCTCCGGAATCTGACCCTTATGAGCGACGCCTTTATGCGCAATGTGCTCAAGGTGACCGCGTGCGCGGAGTACGTCCTCCAGGTCATCCTGGAGCGCAGGGACCTTCAGGTCGTAGATGTGATCGTTCAGCAGGACAACAAAAATCTGCACGGCCGCTCCGCCGTGCTGGACTGTGTGGCCCGGGACGGGGACGGCAGGCTCTTCGATGTGGAGGTCCAGCAGGACAGCGAAGGTGCCTCGCCGGTGCGGGCGCGGTACCACAGCGGGCTTCTGGACATGAACACCCTGGACCCCGGGGCGGCTTTTGACAAACTGCCGGAGACCTACACCATTTTTATCACCCGGGAGGACGTGCTGAAGGAGAGCCGCCCCATCTACCACATCGAGCGGATCATCAGGGAGTCGGGCCGTCCCTTCGGCGACAGGTCGCACATCCTCTACGTGACCGCAAGCATTCAGGAGGACACGGAGCTCGGGCGGCTGATGCACGACTTCCACTGCAAAAATGCGGACGATATGTACAGCGAGGTCTTGGCCGGCCGCGTCCGCGCGTTGAAAGAGACACCGAAGGGAGTTGACAGTATGTGCCGTGAATTGGAACAGCTTTATCTGGATGGAAAAGAGGAAGGAATCTTAAAGGGTCGCGCGGAAGGCCGCGCGGAAGGAATCCTCTCCAACATCAGGAGCCTCATGGCCACGCTGGGGCTGTCCATCGAGGCCGCGATGAGCGCTCTGGAGATCCCCGAGGGTGAGCGCAAGATGTATTCGGAGCTGCTGGCAAAGCAGTGACCCGCCGCTCTTCCGGAACTGCTCTGAAAAAGAAGGAACCGTAAAGAAGGACGCCCCTTCCTGCAAGTGTCAGGAAAGGGGCGTCCTCTCTGACCGCCCTGATTTGAACGGTCCCGGGACAGCGCTCCCGCTTACGGCTTCAGCGTACAGAAATCGAAGCCCTTCTCCATCTCCTCCGAGAGGCGCACCAAAAACGCGCTGAGCAGGTCGATACAGCCCTGCAGGTCCCTCCAGGAACCCACCTCTACAGAGCTGTGCATGTACCGCAGGGGAATGGAAACCAGCGCCATGGGGATGCCCTCTCCGGCCCGGTTCACCGTGTCGCCGTCAGTACCGGTGCGGCCGGTGGCGATCTCCCACTGCACGTCTATGTCCAGATCAGCGGCGGTCTCCCGGAGCAGGGCGTTTAGCTTCTTGTTCACGGAGGAGGCCATGCACAGCACGGGCCCGCCGCCCACCTTGACCTCCCCGGTATCGCCGGGCCTGGCGCCCGGAGCGTCGCTGGCCCAGGTCACGTCCACCGCGATAGCGCAGTCCGGCCGTACCCGGGCCGCGGCGTAGTAGGCCCCCCGTCCGGTGGTCTCCTCCCCCACGGTGGTGGCGGCGCAGATGCCGATGGAGGCGCCCTTGGCGGCGGCCTCCCTGGCGGCCTCCAGCACCACAAAGGCCCCGGTGCGGTCGTCCAGCGCCCGGCAGGTGAAGCAGTCGTTGAGGAGCTCCCGCACCTGTACGTCCGCGCACACCGGGTCGCCGATGGAGACGGCCTGGGCGGCCTCCTCCCGGGAATTGGCCCCGATGTCCACCACCAGGTCGGAAACCTCCGTCTTATCCTTCTTCAGCAGGTCCCCGGAGGTGGCGATCACGCCGCTGACCATCTTTCCCTCGTGCCAGATCTGCACCGGGGAGCCCAGGTACAGCCGGGGCCGTACGCCGCCCGCGCCCATCAGGGAGAGCCTGCCGGAGGCGTCGATATGGGTGACCACAAAGCCGATCTCGTCGATATGTCCGCACAGGAGCACCTTGTGCTCTGCCTCCGGGTTGACCACGGAGATGGCGTTGCCGCTGGGGTCGGTGAGCTGCGCCCCGGCGAAGGCCTTGCCGTAGGACAGGGCCTTCGCCTGGATCGCCTCCTCCCAGCCGCTGACCGATGGCGTGGCCAGCAATTCCTTTAAAAATGCTCGGTTCACTGTGATTCCTCTTTTCAATACAGATTGCAGTATGGAACTGCGCCGCCTGCGGCGGATGATGGTATCCCAGTATACAGGAAAACAGGGGAGATGGCAAGAGGCGGCGGGAAAATCACAGGAAAAGCCATTTTCAAGGGCCCGGCAGAGCCGCCGCTTCCGCTCCTTTTGCAAAATTAATTTCCGGAAAAAGGAGAGAACCAGGCTTGATTTTCCGGCGGGAATCATATAAAATAAACTCTGATTGGGGAGGGAAACTCCCCGCAAAAACAAGGAGGACAATGCCATGCACAAGCGCATTTTAGTGGTAGATGACGATTCCATGAACCTGATGCGGACAAAGATGATCCTGGGGAAGGAGTACGACGTGCTGTTCGCCAACTCCGGGATCGAGGCCCTGGAGAAGCTCCGGCACGAGCAGGTGGACCTGGTGCTGCTGGATATTGAGATGCCCAAGCTCAACGGCATCGAGACCTTCGAGCGCATGAAGGAGTTCGCCGGCGACATCCCTGTGATCTTCCTGACCGCCTCGGGACAGGAGAGCGACGTCGTCAGCGCCATCCGCCTGGGGGCGGTCAACTACCTGAAAAAGCCCTTTGAGCCCCAGGAGCTGATCCGCCGGGTGGCCCAGGAGCTGGAGGAGCAATGAGGACAGAGGAGCGGACAAGCAACCACCTGCTGCTGGCGCTCATCACCACGGGCTTCAGCGGGATGCTGGTGCTGGTCACCCTGGTCATGGCCTGGGAGATCTGGATGGTCCCGCTGATGGCGGCGGGGTGCTTGGGCGTATGGCTTTTGCACATCGCCCGGGCAGGTTCGCACCTGTTCTATGAGAATCTGTGCGCGGCGCTGATGCTGGTGGAGTTTTTCTTCTTCGGCGTCCACCCGTCCAGCCTCTTCGACATCCCCGCCGTTGCCTGCATCCTGATACTGGCCCTCTTCATGCTCAACAAGAAGTGGATCCTGTACGCCATCGAGTCCCTGTATGGGCTGGAGCTGCTCTACCACCTGCTGATTCTGGGCACCCTCTCCGCGGACATGGACCTGCGGGAGATATTCCGCCTGGTGCTGGGGGCCGGGGTGACCCTGGGCGGCGCGGTTTTGGCGGACTACTGGATCGGCCGCAGAACCGCCCAGCAGGCGTGGTACACCAGTGTATTTGCGGAGCTGGAGACGGCGGGCAAGCAGAACGCTGTCTTCCTCTCCAACGTCTCCCACGAGCTGCGCACCCCCATCAACATGGTCCTGGGCATCAGCGAGGTGGCTCTGGGCAAGGAGCTGGCGCCGGATGTGCGCTCCGACCTCACCTCCATCAAGCTGGCGGGCAAGCGCCTGTCCAACCAGATCAACAATATGCTCGACTATACGGAGATCGTGGAGGGCACCCTGCTCCCCGCCAAGGAGCACTACATGATTACCTCCGTGCTCAACGACGTCATCACCAACACCGCCCTCCAGACCAACCGCCACCGCCTGGAGCTGGTCTTTGACATCGACCCCAAGATCCCGGCGGTGCTGGTGGGGGACGCGGAAAAAATTTCCCATGTCCTGAAAATCCTGGTGGAGAACTCCATCAAGTTCACCGAGGAGGGGGGCATCAACGTCCGCATCGGGGGCCGCCGGGAGACCTACGGCCTCAACCTCATTATCGACATCCGGGACACCGGCATCGGCATGACCGATTCCCAGCTGCTGCGGATGTACGAAGAGTTCTACCAGGCCGACTCCGGCAGCAGCCGCCTCGCGGGGGGCCTGGGGCTGGGGCTCCCCATTGCCCGGGGACTCCTCCACGCCATGGGCGGCTTCATCCACTTCGAGAGCCGGGGGCAGGAGGGCCTCCACGCCCACATCGTGGTCCCCCAGGGCATCGTGGACGACCAGCCCTGCATCACCCTCAGCCGCGCCGAGCAGCTGTGCATCGCCTGCTACTTCAAGCCGGAGAAGTACAGCTGTGACGAGGTGCGCGCGTATTACGACGGGCTCATCGGGAACCTTGTCAACGGCCTGGGCGTCCGGGGCTACCAGGCCCACAATTTCGACGCGCTCCTCAAGCTCCGGCGCAGCTATCCTCTGACCCACGTCTTCATCGCCCAGGCGGAGTACGAGGAGGACCCGGCATACTACGAGGACTTGGCCGGCGCGCTCCGGGTGGTGATCATCGCCGAGCGGGAGTTCTCCCTGGACAGCGGCAGCAAGCTCCTCATCATCCACAAGCCCTTCTCCGCCCTCTCCGTGGCGAACCTGCTCAACGGGGAGACCGGCGAGCGGGGCTTCGCCGAGGCCCAGGCCGCGGGGCAGAAGCCCTTCACCTTCTCGGGCGTCCGGGCCCTGGCGGTGGACGACGAGGAGATGAACCTCATGGTGGCCAAGGGCGTCCTGGGGAGCTACGGCATTGAGGTGGACACCTGCCTGAGCGGACGGGAGGCGGTGGCCCGGTGCAATACCGAGTCCTATGACATCATCTTCCTGGACCACATGATGCCCGGCTTTGACGGCGTGGAGACCCTCAAGCGCATCCGCGACCTGGGAGAGGGCATGTACCGGGATCTGCCCATCATCGCCCTGACCGCCAACACCGTCAGCGGCGCGCGGGAGATGTTCCGCAGCGAGGGCTTTACCGAGTTTGTCCCCAAGCCCATTGAGCGCACCGTCCTGGAGCGGGTCCTGCGCAGGGTTTTGCCCAAAGACCGCATCCACTACAGCACCGGCCATGTCCTGGAGGAGGCGCCGTCCCAAAAGCCTGCGGAGGCGGCTCCGCCCCCCGCCGCCCCGGAGGAAGCCCCCGCCGCACCCTCGGAGGAGGCACAGGAGGCCGCACCGGGCCTTCCCCTCGACCGCCTTGCCCAGGCCGGGCTGGACGTGGAGACGGGCCTTCGCTACTGCGCCGGGGAGGAGGGCTTCTACCGGGAGATGCTCCGCATGTTCTCCGCCCAGAGCGGGGAGAAGCGGGAGGAATTGGACGCCCTCTTTGAATCCGGCGTGTGGGCGGACTACGCGGTGAAGGCCCACGCGCTCAAGAGCACATCCCTGACCATCGGCGCCCAGGCACTCTCCGCCCAGGCCAAGGAGCTGGAGATGGCCGGAAAGCGGGGGGACGGCGGCTACATCCAGGCCCATCACTCCGCCCTCATGGCGGCGTATGAGGCGCTGTGCGAACAGCTCACCGGGCTTTGAGTCCGGTGAGCTGTCTGAAAATACCCAGTAAGGAGGGGTGAGTGACGGCTTGATCAAAAAATGGTTAGAGGTCATTACAGACCACCGGATCAGCCTGCGGGAGCGGATGTTCCGCCTGGTGACGAGTATCTGCATGTTCGCTCTGCTGTTTATTCTGCCCATGGGCAGGAGCATCTGGAATATCCTCATCTTGGCAGTGAGCCTTGTGGTCATGGGGGCCACCGTCAAATACAGTATCCGGAAGCGGCGCATCGACGTGGGGGCCACGGCGATCGCGGTCTTGATGCTGGTGCTGTTCCCCATCAGCTTTTTCACCGCCGGGGGCTTCTACAGCGGCGTTCCGGAGTGGTTCGTCTTCTGCTTTATCTACGTCTGCATCACCTTGCAGGGGCGGCGCATGGGGGTGTTTTTCGTCCTGTGCGCGGCGGAGACCCTGATCTGCTACTCCGCCGCCTTCTTCTTCCCCCAGACAGCGGTGGGGAACACCCTGGAGCGCTCCTTCTTCGACTCCGCCTTCTCCGTTATCATGGTGGGGCTTTTGGCCAGCGTCCTGCTCATGTTCCTCAACCGGATGTACGAGGAGGAGAACGCCCTCTCCCAACAGCAGAAGAAGGAGATCGAGGAGCTCAACCGGGCGGAGAACCACTTCTTCTCCAGCATGAGCCACGAGATCCGTACGCCCATCAACACCATCATCGGCCTCAACGAGCTCATTTTGCGGGAGGACATCCCGGAGAGCGTGGCCGAGAGCGCCCGGAACATCCAGGGGGCGAGCAAGCTCCTGCTCACCCTCATCAACGACATCCTGGATATCTCCAAGATCAAATCCGGGAAGATGGAGGTCGTCAGCGTCTCCTACGAGACCGGGGCCCTCTTCTCGGAGATCGTCAACATGATCTGGGTCAAGGCCCGGGAGAAGGGGCTGGAGTTCAAGCTCCATGTGGACCCCTCCATCCCCAGTATGCTCTGCGGCGACGAGGTGCGCATCAAGCAGATCCTCATCAACCTGCTCAACAACGCGGTCAAGTACACCAGCGAGGGCTCCGTGACCCTCTCCGTCCGGTGCGAGCGGCTGGATGTCAACCGGGTCCGGGTCTCCTACTCCGTGGAGGACACCGGGCAGGGGGTCCGCAAGGAGAACATCCCTTACATCTTCAACGCCTTCCGGCGGGTGGACGAGGAGAAAAACCGCTACATC
>ERZ777306.5051-NODE-5051-length-11083-cov-3.909866_pt1 | contig 11083 bp, 7 predicted proteins | sample MGYA00374966_ERZ777306 | MGnify/ENA primary metagenome ERZ777306 (study PRJEB29329, sample SAMN06343882) | mouse gut metagenome | isolation source: Mouse cecum | place: Austria: Vienna | collected 2014-11-15 ...
CCGATCTTGAATAGACGGTGTCCACGAACGCCTGGCCCTTGGGGCACAGGGCGCCCTTGTTGAAGGGGTGGTCGGGGTCGCCTTCGATGCTGATGATCACGCCGTCTTGGACGTTCACGATGACGCCGCAGTCGTTGTGGCAGTTTCCGCAGGTGGTGCGCACCTTCGTGATGGGCGACGTGGAGCCGGTGGGAATCTCCTTGGTGGGAGTGCTCGGCGTGGCGTCGGCTTCGGTTTGGGTGTCGGCGGCGTCGGCGTCGGATGCGCTCGGCTTCGGCGATGTGCACCCGGCCAGGGCCAGGCCGGCGAAGGCCGCGGCGCCTCCGGCCGCCTTCATGAAGTTGCGTCGGGTTAGCCTCATGGTTCTCCTCCTCGTCTTTGCGTGCGGTTCCGCGCGGTCGGGGTTGCCGTGTTGCGCGCCAGCGGTGCTTTCGCAGCTCCCTTGCGGTGACGTGACTGCGCCGCAGCATCCCATCGCTGCAGCGGCCGCGCCATCCTGTTGGCTTGGCGACATCTTTCGCGGCGTCGCGTCAGCTCGGCAGAACCGTTGCGACCGTGGAGCTGCGTCGGCCAGGTGGGGCTGCGTCGGCTGCGTCTCAGCGTCGGCTCGGCGGTACCCCCGCGGCGGAACCTTGGGTGCAATCAGGCTAAAACCTGCGGAAAGTGAAAACTTCACCCTGCTGGTGGTAGATTGAAATTCCACCTAGGTGATGCGGTGGGATGCCAACGCGCTAGAATGGACGCCAGGCGGTTCCGGCGTGCCGCAACGGCACCGAGTGGCTTTGGTGTGCGAGAGCGAGCGCTCTGCGACACCGAAGCACGATGCGGGGTGCGTGCCGTCGAGCGATGGCGGGTGCGACTCCGAAGCGCCCGCTGGGTGCGCGCCGTCGAGCGATGGCGAAACGCCCGCCGGGTGCGCGGCTTGGATCGCCTTCGACGCACGAAGCTGAGGGATGAAGCTGAGGTGTGAGACTGAAGCGTGATGTCGAAGGATGCGATACCCAGTGTGCAAGAGGTGCTTCCAATCGCAGGGGGGAGTGACGCGTTTGGCGAACCTCATGTAACGGAAGACGGTTATGGCAATTTGAACCTGCCACAACCGTCTTCCGTTACATGAAATTGCGCATAACCGTCGTTCGTTACATGGTTTCCGTGCCATAACCGTCATCCGTTACATCGGGCGGCGTCGCAGCTCTGCGCGGTGGCTGTTGGCTGGGCGAAGGAGGGGGATGCTTGTGGCTAAGCCGATCGAGGGGGCGTGCGGGGTTTGCCGATTGGCTGCTTTCCGCCTATCGCTGATCGGTTCTCTTGCCCTTGGTTGTCGGTTCGTGGCTGGCAGGGCGGAGGATAGCGCAACACTTTCGTAGGAGTGCCGGGTGCGGGAGTTTCACGCGTATTAAGAATTCGGAAACATCTCTTTAGGAAAAATCAAGGCAGCTTTAATGAGTATTGTTTCCGTCGACTTTTAACCTTGATGTGGGCATCAGGGATGCCAGGCAAGCGTTCGAATGCGCTTGCCGGGAAGACAAGAGAAGAGGGGGATCGTATGGCTGACTCTGCGAAGAGGGCTCGGCGCTTGCCGGATGTTACCCGCCGAGGGTTTCTCAAAGGAGGGCTTGCCGCTACGGCCGTGATCGCGGCATCGGGAAGCCTGATGGCTTGCTCGGGGAACAACCAACCTAAGGTGGTTGTCCCGCCGGAGAAGAGCGAGCCGGACGCTCCCGAAACCGAGGCCGCTGCTGCCACGGTTACGCGCGATTTGAACACGGGTACGTGGGTGACGGCCGCATGCTGGCACAACTGCGGCGGCCGGTGCCTGAACAAGGTGCTGGTCCGCGACGGCGTGGTGGTGCGCCAGAAGACCGACGACACCCATGCCGACAGCCCGGACTTCCCCCAGCAGCGTGCCTGCGTGCGCGGCCGCTCCCAGCGCAATCATGTTTTCTCGGAAGACCGCCTGAAGTACCCCATGAAGCGCGTGAGCTGGCAGCCCGGCGGCGGCGAGAATTCCCACGGCGAGCTGCGCGGCGTTGACGAGTGGGAGCGCATCACCTGGGACGAGGCCTACGACTACATCGCCAACGAGATTCAACGCATCGTGTCCGAAAACGACAACCGCTCCCTGTTCGCCGACGGCGGTGCCGTGTCGAAGTTCCTCAGCCTGTACGGCGGTTACATCGGCCATTGGGGCACCACCTCGCGCGGCGCATGGACCTACACTCCCGACGTGGTGGGAATCGCGCCGCAGCCCAACGAGGGCATCAACGACCGCATCGACATGCGCAACAGCGACATCGTGATCATGGTGGGCACCAACCCCGCCTGGTCGTCCGCGGGCAATCCTGCCTACCACCTGCTGCAGATCAAGAAAGCAGGCGCGAAGTTCGTCGCCGTCGACCCCTTCTACAACGACTCCTACGCGCTCGTCGATGCCGAGTGGATTCCCTGCCGTCCTTCCACCGACACCATGCTGTTCCTGGGCATGGCCTACGCCATGCTTGAGATGGACGAGGAAAAGGGCCTGATCGACTGGGATTACCTGAACACCCATACCATCGGCTTCGACGCCGACCATATGCCCGAGGGCGAAGACCCCGCCGGCAACTTCAAGGACTACCTGCTGGGCACCCACGACGGAACGCCCAAGACGCCCGAATGGGCAAGCCGTATCTGCGGCGTGGAGCCCGACAAGATCCGCTACCTGGCCGAGCTGGCCGGCAAGGACAACAAGACCGCCATCCTTATGGCCTGGGCTTCGGCTCGTACCCACAACGCCGACACGCTGCCCCAGCTCGTCATGACGCTGGGCGCTATGGGAGGCCATTTCGGGAAGTCGGGACACATGTGCGGTCTTTCCTGCCATTCTCGCGCCATGAGCGGCGGCACGTACCTGGTAGGCGCGGGCTCGGCGGGGCTTCCCTCCATCAAGAATCCGCTCGGCTCCACCGAGGGCATCAACGACACCGAGATGTGGAACGCCATTGTCGACGGCAAGTACACCTACGCTGGCGGTTCCACCAACAAGGTGCCGGGCGAACCGCGCGAAGTGGACATCAAGCTGATCTACCATGACAGCATGAACGCCAAGCTGCAGACGACCGACGGCCAGGCCAAGGGTATCGAAGCCCATCGTAAGGTCGACCTGGTGGTCACCCACTCGCTGTTCATGACCACCAACGCCATGTACTCCGACTTCGTGTTGCCCATCGAGTCGTACTGGGAGAAGGAAGGTGGCTTCCTGCAGGGCAATCGCGAGGCGCTCATCTACCATTCCAAGGTGGTCGAGCCCATGTACGAATGCAAGTCCGACGAGGAAATCGCCAGCCAGATCGGCACCCGGTTGGGTCTCGATCCGGCCGAGGTGTTCCCCTTCGACGCGAAGCAGCAGCTGTTCAATCAGTTCGTGGGGGCGTACGTCATCGACGAAGCGGGAGAGAAGAAGCCGCTCGTGAGCATAACCGATAAGAACATCGCCGACTGGGGTTGCGAAGGCGAGCCCCAGGAAGGCGCCATCGCCATGGACGAGCTGATCGAGACCGGCCTGTACCAGATTCCCCGCAAGGAAGGCGACGCGTACGGCTACATCGCCTACGAGGCGTTCGTGAAGGACCCCGAGGCCAACCCGATGAAGACCGAGAGCGGCAAGCAGGAGATCTACTCCCGCGTGCTGCGCGACACCATCAACGCCATCGGGTACAGCACCATCGAGGCCATCCCCACCTACGTGCCGCCGCAAGAGGGCTTCGAGGCAACCTTCAGCGACTTCGAGGCCGGCGTGAAGGGCGACTACCCGTTCCAGGTGTACAACCCCCATTACCTGCGTCGCTCCCATACCGTGTTCGACAACGTGGAGTGGCTGCGCGAAACGTGGCCGAACCCGGTGTTCCTCAACGCCAACGATGCCAAGAAGCTGGGCATTGCAGAGGGCGATACCGTGCTTCTGACCAGCCCCCACGGGAAGTGCATCCGTCAGGCGTGCCCCACGAACCGTTTCATGGAAGGCGTGATTGGGCTTCCGCACGGCGCATGGGTCGACATCGATCCGGAAACGGGAATCGACCGTGCGGGCTCCGACAACATCCTCACCGGTCAGATCCAGTCGGGTCAGGGCGTGTCGGGGTGGAACACCTGCATTTGCAACATTGAGAAGTACAACGAGACGCTCGCGGCCGACTACGAAGTTCCCATGCGTATTCCCGCAGCTCAGACGGCATAGCGGCAAGGGGAAGGACTGATACAATGAGGCAAGGTTTCTATTTCGACATGACCGCCTGCATCGGGTGCCGCACGTGTCAGATTGCGTGCAAGGACAAGAACGATCTTCCTGCGGGCGTGGTGTTCCGCAACGTGACGGATTACGAGGTGGGCGCGTACCCCAACGTGGCGACGTTCCATTACTCGGGTTCGTGCAACCATTGCGAGGATCCGGCGTGCGTCGCGGTGTGCCCGAACGGCGCTACCTTCATCAACGAGGAAGACGGCACCGTGCAGCACGACGATACGAAGTGCATCGGCTGCCAGTACTGCGTGAACGCCTGCCCTTACGGCGTGCCCAAGTACCTGGAGGACATTCAGCTGACGCACAAGTGCGATGCCTGCTGGACGCTGCGCGAAAAGGGCGAGGACCCGGCGTGCGTGGCCGCCTGCCCCATGCGCGCGCTGGAGTTCGGGCCCATCGACGAGCTGAAGGCAGCCCATCCCGACACGGTGAACCAGATCACCGTCCTGCCCGAGGCGACACAGACGAACCCGTCGGTGGCCATCCAGGCGAAGAAAGCGGCTCTGGAAAAGGACGTCGCCGCCGTTCTCATGTAGCGGTGCTGTTAGCAGCATAGCATGCGATGCCGTGGCAGTTCAGCGAGCTGCCACGGCTCGTGTATTATGGGCAGCGGGGAAGGTGCGGCGTGCGGGGATCGAAGAGGGGGCTGTGTGGGGAACGTTAAGCTGAAGACGAAGTTCGTCGTGCTCATCGTGGTGCTTGTGGCTGTCTCGCTGTTCGCGAACCTGGCGTGGACCTCCGCGAACAAGCGCACCCAGATGGAAAACGAGATGCGCGAGAAGGGCCAGGTCCTTGCACAGCAGATGGATGCCGTGTGGGAGTTCATGGCGTCGAACCAGAGCCGACTCGAGCAGATTTCCTACACCGAGGAAGGCGTCTACCAGGGGCTTCACTGTGCAATCGTAGGGCGCAGCATCGGCCAGCTGTTCACCTCGCAGTCCACCTACAGTACGAAGTTCGTGAATTTCGAGCCGCGCAACGCCGTCGACATGCCGGATAGCTTCGAAGCCGACGCGCTCACGGCGTTCATCGAGCGCGGCGCCATCGAGTATTACGCTATCGTCGAGCAGGGCGGCGAGGAGGTGTTCCGGTACGCGGCCCCCATGCGTATCGAGCAGAACTGCCTCGACTGCCACGGCAATCCGAAGGGCGAGATAGACGTGACGGGCTTTCCCAAGGAAGGCTGGGAGATCGGGGACGTGGGAGGCGCCATCAGCATCACCATGCCGCTTGACATCTACCGCGAGAACGAGCGCTCGGCGGTGGTCCAGGACGTGATCTTCTTCTGCGGCATGCTGCTGGTTTCCCTGGCCATCGTCTACTTCGCCCTGACCTACCTGGTCACGCGTCCTCTGGCCAAGGTTCAAGCGGCTGTGGAGCAGGTGCAGACGGGCAACCTGGACGTCAAGCTTGCCTATAGCGAATCGTCGCGCGAGGTCAACGCGTTAGCCGAGGCCTTCAACCGCATGGCTGCGGAATTGTCGGCTATGTACGAGAGCCTGGAGGCCCAGGTGCAGGACAGGACGGCTCAGCTGGCCCAGGCGAACAAGATTCTCGAGCAGCAGCGGGCGCAGCTGGAAGAGGTTAATGAAGTCCTGCGCAACGAAAACCGATACAAGGGCGAGTTCTTGGCCATGATGAGTCACGAGCTGCGCACACCTCTGACTTCCATCCTGGCCTTCACGGAGATGCTTAACCGGGAAAGCAGCCCGAAGAGCGAGAAGGAGGCGCAGACCCGCCGCGAGATAGAGGCGAACAGCCGGGCGCTCCTGTTCATGATCAACGACATACTGGAGATGAGCCGCCTGGATGCCGGGCGCACCGAGTTCAACGTTGAGACGGTCGACCTGGGCGACATCCTGGGGCTGGTGCAGGCGGTGGTTCAGCCGTTGGCGAATCGCAACGAGGTCGATTTTGCGTGCGACATCGACCCTGGCGTACCGCTGGTTCAGGGCGACTTCGAGAAGATTCGCCATGTGCTTGAGAATCTGTGCGGCAACGCGGTGAAGTTCACGCCGGCGGGCGGGTCGGTGCGACTTCATATCAGCTACCATCCGGAGTGCGACGAGGTGTGGCTGCGGGTGGCAGACACGGGCATCGGCATTGCGAAGAAGGACCAGCAGCGGGTGTTCGAGCGGTTCGTCCAGGCGGATTCGTCGCTTTCCCGGAGGTACAACGGAACGGGCTTGGGCCTTTCGCTTGCGAAAGAGTACGCCGAGATGCATGGTGGCAGCATTTCGCTTGAGAGCGCCTTGGGAGAGGGCAGCGTGTTCACGGTGCGCATTCCGGTCGTGGAGTGCAGGCTCGATGCAGGGGAGGAAAACGAGTGATGGCAGATCCGATGAAGATAATGCTCGTTGACGACGATGACGGGCTGCATGTGCTGATAAGGCGTCTCGTCGAGGATGCAGGCTACGACTTCTGCTCAGCCTACGGAGGCGAAGAGGGTTTGAAGGTGCTGGCTGCCGAGAAGCCCGATCTACTGCTGCTTGATGTCATGATGCCCGGCATGAACGGTTTCGACGTGTGCTGCAAAGTGCGCGAGCAAGGGCGGCGAATCCCTGTTATCTTCCTGTCCGCCAAAGGCGACATCGTCGACAAGTCCATCGGGTTTAAGGCGGGCGGCGACGATTACGTGGTGAAGCCGTTCAATTCGGACGAGCTTCTGCTGCGTATCGAGGCTCACCTGCGTCGGCACAAGCAAGACCTTGCGTTCGTGAAAGCGGTCACCCGCAGCGGAAGCTACGCGACGGGCGATCTGGAGGTGCTGTTCAACCAGTACGAGGTGCGTGTGCGCGGCGAGAAGGTTGATCTGACGGCGAAGGAGTTCGAGATACTTGCGCTTTTAGCCGCAAGCCCCGGCCAAGTGTTTACCCGGGCACAGATATTCGAGCACATCTGGGGCGAGAAAAGCGATGTGGACGAGAGCAGCATAACCGTGTTCATCCGCAAGATTCGCGAGAAAATAGAGGAGAACCCTTCCAAGCCGCAGTATCTGCTCACCGTGTGGCGCGTAGGCTACAAGTTCGCGGAAAGCGTCTAGCGGGCAGTTTGCGGTTGCTTGCTTTCGAACAGGGGCGCGCGGTCGGGCGGTTGCCTCGGCTTCTGCCATGGCTGTCTTGGCCTGGACATGCAGTGCGGGTAGAATAGTCGCGAAGGCAAGAGAATGGCGGCGGCCGGAGGTAGCGCGAAGGGGCGTGGGGGTGGAAACGTTGGAAAAGGCTCGCGCAACGGCGCGGCGGCTTTTCGGCAGCGGGGCGCAGGGCTGGTTCCTGGTCCTGGGGCTGGGGTGTTTCTTCTGCTGGTTCTGGGCTGCTTTGCAGAATCCGAACAGCGCCCTGCAGAACAGCGTGCCCAGCTACTCGCTGTACTGGGAGCTGGTGCTGGCGTCGGCTGCCCTTTCGTTCGGGGCGATTCTTGTTGTGGCTGTGCGCTGCGGGGCGGATCGACGCAAGCGCTACGAGCGGCGCTCGACCGTGGGCGTGCTGGTTGCTTATGCGCTCGCCGGGTTCGTTCCGCGGCTCTGCGGGCTGGAAACTACGGCAACGGCGGTGGCGGAAACCCTGGTCACAGGCGTATTGGCGTCGTGGATGTTCGTGCAGTGGGGCGCCATCATGGGGCGGCAAGGGCCGCGGCGGTTGCTGTGGCTGTCATGTGCAGCCCTGGTCGCCTCCTTCGTGTTGGCGCTGGTGCTGTACCAGACCAGCTACTTCGTGGCGGTGACGTTGGTGTCGCTTCTGCCGTTCGCGTCGTTGGGCGTGGTACTGGGCCGGGGGTTATCCGGGTGGGAGGAAAGCGCCTTGGACGACGAGCCTGTCGCCAGAGCTGCGGCGGGCGCGGCGGATGAGACGGGCGCGGGAGCCGCGGGCGCGGTTGGGAGCGGTCCTGCGAGCGCCGATGCTGCTACCAGCACGGCGCCGGCTCCTAAGGGCAGCGGCGCCCACCCGATGAGCCTCTACGCCACGCTTTTGGTGCAGGGCATGGCCTTCGGGCTGCTGCATCTTCTGTACGGCACCGTGGTGCTGGAGAAGTGCACCGATCCCTTCTGCGTGCTCCGTTTCCTGAACGGAAACATGTTTCCGCAGGTCACGGTTGCTGATTTCTACGGCGTTATGGGCGTGTTCGGCATCGTGCTGGCGGCTGCGGTGGTGGCGGTGGCCACGGGCGTGCTTCGGCTGAACTTCCGCAAGCTCATCTACGTGGTGGGGTTTCCGCTGATGGCCATAGGCTTTCTCATCCTTAGCACCGACATGGGGTTTCGCACCACCGGCATTGCCAGCCATGCATCAGGGGTCAACTTCACGGCGGGCGAGGTGGTCTACATCGCCGGCTACTACTACACCATCGTGACCACATGGGCGCTGTGTTCGTACCTGTCGCAGACGAAGCGCCACGACCGGGTGCGGCTGTACGCCTGGGCCGGCCTGTCGCTGACCGCCGGGCAGCTGCTTGGCTACGCCACCAGCATGCTCGTGGGCTTCGAGCGATTCTCGCGCGGGGAGTACTGTACCGACGCCATCTTCATGCTGCTGCTGGCCAGCCTGCTGATGGTCAGCAACGACGGCCTGTGGCGCGACTGGGGCGGCGTGCGTCCCACCGAGCAGGGGTCCGCCAGCGCGTTCAAGAGCGCTTGCGAGATCATCGAGCGCACGTACCGGCTGACGCCTCGGGAGCGCGACGTGTTCGTGCTGCTGGCGCGCGGCCGCAACATGGCCTTCGTGGCCGAGAGCTTGTGCGTGACCAAGGACACGGTGAAGACCCACGCGCGAAGCCTCTACCGCAAGCTGGGAGTGCATTCCCAGCAAGAGCTCATCGACCGCGTGGAAGCCGAGATCGAAGTGGCCCGCAGCCAGCGCATGTAGGAGCGCCGCCCGCGGGACGCTGGCAGTGGCTGTTAGGGGGTGCGCTGCGCGGTCTCCTGGGCATTCACCAAGTTGATAAGCTCCTGTTTGGAATGGACGCCCAGCTTGCGGTAGATGGTCTTGGCATACCACTGCACCGTCCCGAGCGCCAGAAACAGCACCTCGGAAATGTGTTTTTGGCTGTTGCCCCGCGCGAGGAGGATCATGATTTCCGTCTCTCGCGCGGAGAGTCCCGCCGCGTCCGCCAAAGCCTTGCAAGCTTCCCCAAAATCGGAGCGACCGGCTGTCGGGTTTCCGCTGGATGCGCTTTCGTTGGCCGAGGAGCTCGCGCCTGGCTCGGTGATGGTCGCACGGTGATTCGCAAAGGTTAGCACCGACACCACCATTACCATTGTCATGAGTATAACCGCAGGCACCACGTCGGTTGAGCTCAAGCCGAACAACATCATGAGCTGGGGGAACACTATTCTCTGCATGGCAATGGGAAGAACCTTGAGCAAGATCATGCCCAGTCCCATTACCATCACCGGCGAAACCCTGTCGTTTTTTACGAACTGCAACATGACGAGGTAGAAGATGACCTCGAAGCAGTTCAGGGCTCCGTGGGCCATGCTCACCCCTATGGCGCTTGCGGGGCCTTGAAGACCTATCGCCATCATGTTGCCTAGCAAGAAAAGACCGGTAGCGGGAATCCAGGCGTTGCGATAGCCCTGCTCGACGGAATCGCCTCGAGCAAGCGACGCGATGCAGAAGGACATCACGGCGGCGATGCATGCGCAGCGAACAAAGAGCTCCCCGAACGAGATGTTGTTGCTCAGGTTGAAGAACAGTCCCGTCATCATGCGTCCGCCGATGAGCAGCACGGCTAGCAAACCCAGCAGCGCGAAGGGAGCATGGGCAAGGGCTGATAGGTCGAAGCTGTAGGAGGGTGACTGCTTCGGCCTGTTTACGCGCAAGCAGTACCAGCAAACTCCAGAGAGCGCCGTGGAGAGCCCGCAGATAAGCCTCTGCCCTGTCATGGGCAGGAAATTGCCCAAGGTAAGCAGCGCGTATCCGATAGAAGAGCTGAAAAGCAGGAGCATCGTCTGGTGCATGTCAAGCCGAGCGAGCGCTACAGCCCAGCACAACATGAGAGCCACGTAGCTCAGTGACAGGAGGAGCGTCGACGCAAGCAAGAGGGAAGGGGCTTTTTCTGCAAGACCTGTAAGCATTAGGCCATATCCGCCGATTCCCGACAGCGTCAAGCACAAGCTTCCGAATCGGTGATGGTCGATGAAGTGCGCAGCGGGGCGACGAATGAGGAAAGCCGCTAGAAACAGAAGCGCGGTTAAGGCTAGCAGCAACTCGTTTGCGCTCGAATACGACTGAGCGTTCGGGAAAAACGATGCCATCATGTTAGGCGGGAAGAAATTCCAGCTGAAAGTAAACCCGACAAGCGCCAATGCGAATTGGTTTTTCTGGAGCTTCTGCAACTTTCCGTCTCTCCTTGCGCCCCGCTTCGCGGTTTCCGGGCTGTCATCGCGCTTGCGCGAAGCCGTGGCAACCCCGCTTTGTCGCTTGAGGTCGAGCCTGCAGTCCGAAAAGGTTCCAGTTGTCGGCAAAGCGCAGGTGCGTTCTTCGGTTGTATTTTACTCGAATCCGCGGTCTCCGAGAAAGTAGACGAGGGATGAAGTTGAGTCCTACGCCGGGAAGGTCTTCTGCATTCATCAGGAGAAACGATATTTCACCATGTTCTATGGGGTTGGGTGATGTTTGCCCAGGGGGTGCTTTTCACCATGAAATGGGAGGTGATTGGCAACGACGTCCGTGAAACAATCGACCTGCTGTGCATGGGTTTCTCGGGACGGGTCGACGCACGTTGCGACGACGCGTAGCAGGGGCTGTTGGGCTTGCGATCGATGTGTCGCGAGGGGAAGCAACAAGAAGGAGGAGAGGATGACTA
>ERZ777306.5079-NODE-5079-length-11029-cov-4.601604_pt1 | contig 11029 bp, 9 predicted proteins | sample MGYA00374966_ERZ777306 | MGnify/ENA primary metagenome ERZ777306 (study PRJEB29329, sample SAMN06343882) | mouse gut metagenome | isolation source: Mouse cecum | place: Austria: Vienna | collected 2014-11-15 ...
ATTTTTCCGCCGTGGACACGCCCGCGAGTTGCCAATCGCTCCAATCCGACCGAGGAGAAAAATTCATTTCGGAAGCGGAATAATAGGTTCCGAACCCGCCGCCCGACGTGGAATAGGAATAAGTATACACCTCGGAAGTCTGCAATTTCAATTCATTGGAAGAATTCCAGGAAAAAGATTCGGTCGCATGAACGTTGATTTCGATCTCCCCGTCCGCAAAAGCGATCGCGTTTTCCTGCGTTAAAAAAATACAGCCGAGCGCCGCCGCGCCGACAGCGGCGGCGGAAAATATCCAACAAAATTTTCTTTTGATTCCCATCGCGTTTCCTCTCTTGCGAATAGTATATTCCGTTTTATATTCCTTATTATATACATTATATACTTTTCATTGGAAATATTCAAGCATTTTTCGATGAAATTGTGTTTCCCCCCGTCCGATAACCGAAAACCAGCCATTACTCCGCATAATAGCCTTAAAAATATGGATAAATATTCCATAAAGCATTTAAAAATCAGCGATTCTACTGTGAGTAGAATCGCTTTTTATGCCGTAGAACGCGCCGACGGAGTCGGAGAGGCATTTTCGCGATAAATAGGGTGTAATTTGTCGGAAAGCGTGATAAACTGTTATCGAAAAGCATAGCGACGGTTTTTGCTTAAGGAGGAAATATGGCAGATTTTGTAATTTATGCGGATTCTTCGTCAAATATCCCCGACGAACTGCGCATCAGTCGCGACATTCGCATTGTCTCTTATTATTGTACGGTCGACGGAAAAGAACTCCCCTGCGCAGAACAGGGCGGCAATTATTCCGAAACAGCGAAAGAATACTATCGTAAAATGCGCGAAAGCGCAGACGTGAAAACTTCTCTGATCGTCGAAAGCAGATTCGTAGAAGCGCTTACGCCCGCCTTGGAACAGAATCAGGACGTACTGCTGTTCACCATCGCCTCGGGCATCAGCGGCACCTATCAGCAGGCGCTCGCCGCGAAAAAAACATTGGAAAAACAGTTTCCGAAACGCAAAGTATACGTTTTAGACAGCGCAAACGCCTCCCTCGGCGAGGGTCTGCTCGTTTTGAAAGCGGCAGATTTACGCGACATGGGCGAGAGCGCGGAAACGTGCAGCGAATGGGTCAAACGAAACGCCTATAAAATGAACAGCTATTTCACGGTGGAAGATCTGAAATACCTGCGCAAAGGCGGCAGAATTTCCCGTACGCTCGCGATCGCGGGAAGCCTGCTCAACATCAAGCCTCTGCTTCGGGCAGACGGAAGCACCAACGCGAAGATCTCCTTTTTCGGAAAAGCACGCGGCAGAAAGAAATCCGTTTCCGCACTGGTCGAGGCGTTCGATAAACACGCCGTCCGCCCCGAAGGACAGACGGTGGGTATCGCGCACGCGGACTGCGAAGAAGAAGCACTCGAACTCGCGGCGACGATCAAAGAACACGGCGCACGCGACGTGATCGTGGAATATTACGACATTTGCTCGGGAACGCACGTCGGTCCCGGCACGCTTGCGCTCTTTTTCATGGGAAAGGACCGCAAAAACGAAGCGCCGCAAGCCGAAGCCGCGCCGCAAGGGAAAACGGTCCCCCACCGCGTCTGACACGGCGAAAAAATCCGTTTAACGAAAAAACGATTAAAAACAGCCCGCCGTCTTCATTCCGAAGCGTTGCGGGCTGTCTGTTTTTTATTCCGATTTTAAAGGCGTTTACGATCAGGGACGCAGCCCCATGCCGCCTTCCAGTGTGATCGTTTCTCCGCTCATATACTTGAAATCGGGAGAAGCTAATTGCACGCAAACCCGCCCGATCTCTTTTTCCGCATCCCCGTAGTGTCCGAGCGGAGGCATTTTCACGTTCGCCTTGAACGCTTCGGGATACGCCTTTTCGAAATTTTCGAGCTGTGCCGTCCAGGCGAGCGGACATACGATATTCACGTTGATGCCGTCCTTCCCCCATTCGGTCGCGGCAACGCGCGACAGTCCGCGGATTCCCTCTTTCGCCGCGGCGTACGCGCACTGCCCGTAATTTCCGAACAAGCCGGCGCCGGAGGCAAAATTGACGACCGTTCCTTTCGTTTCTTTCAGATAGGGATAGCAGTGTTTCATATAAAAATACGTCGCGTACAATCCCGAATAGATGGCAAGATCGAACTGCTCGATTGTGTGATCGACAAGCGTGACGCCCGAAGCGGAAGCCTGCGCGTTATTGATCAGCACGTCGATTCTGCCGAAGGTTTCAACCGCTTGGCGCACCACGTTTTTCACGGCCTCTTCGCTCGCGCCGCCGTTCACGTCCGCAGCAACGTAGAGAACTTTGATCTTATAAAGCCGTTCCAACTCCTCTTTTGCATCTTCGAGCTTTTTTACGTTTCTGCCCGTGATCACGAGATTCGCGCCTTCTTTCGCGTAGGCGGTGGCGATCCCGTAACCGATCGAACCGCACCTCCCGTCGCTCAGAACGGCTCTGCCCGCGCCCGTTATGATCGCAGTTTTGCCCTTTAAAAATCCCATCGTCTCCCCTTTTCAGGCAAGATCCGTCTCGCGCTTATCCTGTTCGCGATCGACTTTTTTCAAAATCGCCTTTGCGGAATAACGGCTCGCCTTTCCTTCATACACTTTTTCAATCACTTTTTCCGTCTTGCAATCGATTTTTTCAATCTGTTTTTCCGTGCGCGCATTGACGACTTCGATGCGCTTCGCGCTCTTTTGCGAGAGTTTCTCCGCGGTTTCCCCGTCGAGTTTTTCCGACTGACCGAATTTTTCGGCGCGTTTCGCCGTTGTTTCCTGAATTTTTTCGATCTTCTTCTTCGCCTCGGCGCGTTTGATCTCCGCCTTTTCGTTAAAGAATTCGCTGATCACGCTCTTCTCTTCGCGCAGAATTTTTTCCATTCTCTCTCGGCGGTTCCAGAGGATCTCGGCGATGTCGTCCGCAATCTCATCGGCGCCGTTGCGCGACTTATCGAAGAACGAAAGCGTCTCCCTGATCTTTTGCAACAGTTCGGGCTGTTCGACGAGTTTCTCCACCTGTTTCCGGATCCTTCTCGGACTGACAAAGTGATACCCGCAGAACATGTGCTCGACGAACAGTTTTTTCGTCGCGCGCTCGCTCGGCGTCGCGCAGTAGTCCGTCAGGATCGGCGTCCCCATCATCACGCTGTCGAGCACCGCGTTCGGTCCCGCTTTGGTGATGAACAAATCGCACGCGCCGTAGAGCTGCGGCGCCTCTTTGATAAACCCGAACGTCAACAAAGTAATGTTCGGCTTCACGCGCGGCTTTATTTCGTCGAACAGCCGTTTGAGTTTTTCGTTTTTCCCCGCAAGCACGCAGATCGTAATCGGAACGTCCGTCTTTAACAGTTCTTTACAAACTTTGCGCAATTTCGCTTTGGCGTATACCCCGTCCGCGATCACAACGGCAAATTTATCCTGCGGGATCCCGAATTTTTCGCGATAGGATTCTTTCCCCTCGTTGGATTCCACGACGTCCGCGCGCGTCGGATAAAACACTTCGCGTACGTGTCCGTTCCTGAACTTCAAATCGTACGCCTGCTTGGTTGCAAGCGGATTGTTGGTGTAGATCACGTCCGCGCGGTTATCCCACCAGCCGTGAACGTCGTTATCCGGACAGTAAGCGACGACCGTGACGTCCGGATTAAATTTACGCCGATATTCCACCGCCGTAAAGAGCAGGAAAAAATGCGTGCAGATAATCACGTCCGGTTTGTATTTTTTATATTCCTCGATCATCGCAAGCGTCGAAGCGTGAAAAGTAGTATTGTGGATCAGCTTCAACGTGTTCTGCGCGCCGAGAATGTGCATAGATGCGAACTGTATATCCCCGAACGCGGGAATTTTCGAATACAGTTGCGTGTTTTTTACAAGAAATTCTTCAAATTTGGGTAAAACGGGATTCTCGCTGTCGCGAAGCATGTAGGCTTCGATGATCTCCATTTTATCCCCGTATTTTTTTTTCAGAGAGTCCGAAATCGCCTGTGCGCTGACGATATGCCCCATACCCGCTTCCACGAAAGTGATAAGGATTCTCGGTTTACGATACGTTTCCATACGTTTACTCCGAAAGCATATTGCAATTTATTATGAAACTATTTTACTATATATGCGCCGATTTGTCAAGTGCGTTTCATAAAATCTCGCGAGAACGGTGAAAATCCAGAAAAATCTTTCTGTTTTCGACAAAGAATGCTTGACAAGCCGTATCGTTTCGGATATGATAATAATATCCGTGTTGCGGGGGCGTAGCTCAGTTGGTTAGAGCGCTTGCTTGACATGCAAGAGGTCACAGATTCGAGTTCTGTCGTCCCCACCATCAAGCCCTGTACGCTGTGCCGAGTGCCGACGTATGGCGGTTTGTTTTTTTATGTTTATAAACTATGCCGATATGGCGGAATTGGCAGACGCGTTGGACTTAGAATCCAATGGTAGAGATACCGTATCGGTTCAAATCCGATTATCGGCACCAAATATATCGGCGGAAAAGGCAAAAGAATTTCCGCCGATTTTTACGTTTTAACTCCCCCCTTCACGCGATCCCCTCTCCGTAAGAACTCCGATGGAAATTCCCGCTTTGTTTTAAAAAATTCGGAATTGACTTTCCTTCGCGATTGCTTTATAATAAAAACGGAAAAATAATAAGGGGTATGGATATGAAAAAGTATGCAATCGCGATCGTCGCGGCGTTATGGTTGTGCGTTCTTTTCCTGTCCGCCTGCGGCGACGATCCTTTTCTCGCAAAACCGGAAGATACCGCTTTGGAGTTTTGGATAACCGAAAAGGTTTCGCGTGAAGATTTTCAGGAACATTATTGTCTCGAAGGCGTATTCGGCGGGCTTATTTACCTCGGCAAAGATTATCCGCCGCCCGAAACCGCCGAAGATCATTCGCTAATTTTTCCCGAGCATTACGTCCAGTATACCGTAACCGCCTATCCCGATTATTCTTCCAACAAAAGAATTTTCGACACCGTTACGAAAATCCAAATTACAGATCCCGACGTAAGTGTATACGGCATTACCTGCAATTCTTCGCTTGAAGAGTTCGATAAGGTTTTTACAAACTTGGGATGCTCGATTCAGGATAAAGGCATTCTTCATATCGCCAAGTCGGGAAAGACGCATATCTCTTTTGCCAAGTATGAAGAGCGCGAAATCATAACGATTTGGGTAGAAGTCACAAACAAGCAAGGCATAGATTTTTAACCGCAAAAACCACGGCTTTCGCGCCGAAAAATCAAAAGCACGAATACACGCAAAACAGATCTTTCAGGAGACAATCGCATGACCAAAGAAAAACTTACAAAATTCCTTTCCAAGCAAAAAACCGCCTTCCTCTCTTCGATAGACGATAACGGTTTCCCCTGTACCCGCGCGATGATGGCGCCGCGGAAAATCGAAAAAAATGCATTTTGGTTTTCTACGAACACGTCATCCAAAAAAGTTGCGCAATACGCAAAAAATCCGAACGCCTGTCTGTATTTTTACCGACGCGGGCGATTCAAATTTCAAGGAGCCATGTTAAAAGGCGCCGTGGAGATCTGCACGGATCCGCAGACGAAACGGGACATCTGGCGATTCGGCGACACGCTTTTTTACAAGGGCGGCGTGACCGACCCCGATTACTGCGTGCTGAAATTCACCGCTTCCGAAGCGGAATACTACTGCGATTTTAAGATCGAAACGATCCCGCTCGAATGAACGGAAAATCGCACTCCGATCATTTTCCGAGGATTTCTCCGTACGTTTCCGTTCCGACATAGCGTGCAACGGTCAAAACGTTCCCGTCGCGATCGGTCGCCGCGTACAGCGAAAACCAATCGGGATGACGCAGATATTTCACCGCAACGTCGTCCCACACGTAACAGCCTTGTTCGCCCGAAACAAACGTCATTTCGCGCGAGCGGTTTACGATCCTGTGAAGCAGACCGTCGCCTGTCACGCCCTCTTTCTGAATATTCAAATACTCATTCCTGCACGTATCCATCGTGATCGCGACGTGCGGGTATTTTTTTACCGTTTCCGAAAACGCGGCGCGGTCGAGCGCATGATTGAACTCGTACCCATTAAAATTCGGCGTTTCCGCAATATTGCCGCCCATAAACACGAACCGCCTGCAAGTCCCGCGGGCGAGAATCCGCGGCACAAGGGTCATGGGTCCCAAACTCAACAGATCGTATTCCCCCGACAGAGAATCCAGCCAATCGGCGAACGGGACCGTTTCGACAACGGTTTCCGGACATGCGGGAAACAGATCCCCCATGCCGTCTTCACCGTGGATCAGTTTCAGATATTCGCTCGGCTGCGGTTCCGCCGTCGTATCCGTTACCGTCACGGGCGGATGCGGAAAATTCAGCGCGGCGAGCAGTTTCTTCGCATTTCCGAGCGCGACTTTGCTCGGCACGTTTCCGCCGATCGCGACGAGAACGACAGATTCATAGCCGTCTTTTTCGGCGTGAAAGAGTGCGTCCGCCGTCGCCGCGGCGTCGTCCAGCCCATAATCGCAACATAAAATCAGTTTCATAATCCCCCTTATTCGCCGTCATACGGCGGAACGAATGAGTTTCGCATACAACCCGTTGCGCGCGAGCAATTCGCCGTGCGTTCCCTGTTCCGCGATTTCGCCGTCGCTCAAATAGACGATCTTATCCGCGCCGCGGATCGTAGAAAGCCTGTGCGCGATCACGAAACTCGTTCTTCCCGCCAAAAGTGCCCTCAGGCTTTGTTGAATTTCCCGCTCCGTCTGCGTGTCGATATGACTCGTCGCCTCGTCCAAAACGACGATCTTCGGATCGGCGAGGATCAGCCTTGCAAAACTCAACAGCTGCCGCTCCCCGCCGGAGAGCGCGTAACTCTCGGAAATCTCCGTTTCGTAACCCTGCGGCAGGCGGGAAATAAATCCGTCCGCACAGGCGGATACCGCCGCGGCGACGCACTCCTCGTCCGTGGCGTCCGGACGGGAAAAACGGATATTCTCCATGACCGTCCCGCTGAAAATGTACGTGTCCTGCATCATGACCCCCACGTTTTCGCGCAGGGAATGTAGCGTAAAGCGGTGAATCTCCGTTCCGTCTATGGTGATTCTTCCGCGCCCGACCTCGTAAAAGCGGCTCAGCAGATTGACGATCGTCGTCTTTCCGGAGCCTGTCGCGCCGACGATCGCAACCGTCTCGCCCGCATTTGCCCGCAGAGTAAAATCCTTTAACACGGGAATCCCCTGCACGTAGGCGAAATCCACGTGCTCGAACGCAACGTTCCCCCGACAGTTTTCAAGCGGAACCGCGTCCTCGCAGTCGGCAATGTCCACGGGCGTTTCCATGGTGTCGTAAATGCGTTCGAGATTGGTGGAAAGCGTAAATATCGAGGAAATATGATTGCACAGATGCCCCGTGCTGTTGGTGACGTCGCCGAGGACCGACCCGATCGCGACGACCGTACCGAGCGCCAGCCCGCCGCCCCAGCCCGTCAGCAACACCGCAAGCGCGACGCCGTACGCAAGAATGAGGAACAGCGTTTTCGTAAATCCGTGCGCCATGGGGAAGAACGCCTCCCGCACGTGCGTCGTGCGCATGAACGCCTTGGAATACTCGTCGTAGAGCTGTTGCGCGGCTTCGCGATTGATGTCCCCGCGGTTATAAGCCTGCACCACTTCCGCGCCGTTGATGTTTTCCGCGACGAACGCCGTATAATTCGCATTTTTGTTCCTGTCCCGTCCCGCGCGTTTATGGACCGCTCTGCCGAGAAAATACATGATGACCGAAAGCGGAAGGAACGCGATCGCGACCGCGCCGCCGATCCGCCAATCGAGAGCGACGAGCCATGCCATTCCGATCACGACGATGAACGCGCAATACATGATCGTGTAGAAGAGCGTGGAAAACAGACTGGAAACTTCGTCCACGTAGTTCGTGACGCGCACGAGGATCTTGCCCGTGGAGTGGGTGTCGAAATAGCGGAAATCCAGTACGGTAAGCCGATTGAACACGTCCGTACGCAATTCCGCGCAAAAAAGATACCCGAACTTGCCGGGGATCTGCCATTCGAAATAATAGCCGATGGCGAGCGCCGCCCAGACCAGCGCGAAACCGCCGAGACAAAGCCCCGCCGTGAGCATGTAATTCGTCGGCAGCACGCCGTCTTTCGGGAATACGTCGTCGACGATCATCGAAAAGATGATGTTCGGCAACAGCGCAAGCGCGCTCGTGATCAGTTCGAGGAACACGCAAGCCAGCATCAGCCCCTTGTGCTTCCCCGCGCTTTTGAACATGCGAGCGAACATTTTGAAATTAAACGTCTCTTTAATATATTCGTCCTGATAATATAAATTATTCCGCATATCCACCCTCGTCCGAAATCGTTTCGCTGATCTGGCTCGCATAAATTTTTGCAAAGTTGCCGTTCAGCGCCATCAGCTCCGCGAAAGTGCCGCGTTCGGTGATTCTCCCGTTTTCGAGAAAGACGATCTCGTCGCAATTTTTCAGCGCCGTCGCGCGGTGCGTCACGAGCACGAGCGTTTTTTCTCCGCATTCCCGATCGATATTGGCGAACACCCTCCGCTCCGTATCCATATCGAGCGCGCTCGTAACGTCGTCGAAAACCAAAATCTGCGCGTTTTTGAACAGGGCGCGCGCAATGGAAATTCGCTGTTTTTGCCCGCCCGAAAGCCCGAACCCCTTTTCTCCGATCGTCGTAAGGTATCCATCGGGAAACCGCCGCGCAAACTCGTCCGCTTCCGCAAGCGCGCCCGCGCGCTCGATCTTCTCCTCGTCCGCAAACGGGTCGTACAGCGCGATATTTGCGGAAATGGTATTCGAGAACAAAAACACGTTTTGCATCGCGTAAGAATAGGCGCGCAAAAGCTCCCCCCTGTCGTAATCGTGAATCGGGCGCCCGTCGATGAGAATCTCGCCCTCGTCCGCCTCCGCAAGCCCCTGCATCAGTTTACAAAGCAGCGTCTTGCCGCCGCCCGTTCTGCCCATCACGCCCAACCGCTTCCCGTACGGAAGGGTCAAATCGATCCCTTGCAGCGCATAACCCTCTCCGCATTTCACCCCGACGTTTCTGAATTCGACCGAAGGGGTCGCGGAAGGCGCCGCATCGCCGTAACGCTCCGCCGTCTCGTCCCGATCGTTTAAAAACCCGAACAGCCGTTTCGCGCTGACCAGAATGTCCTGCGCGTCGTTGAAGCAAAACAGCAGATCGGTGATCTGCCACATGAGCATTCCCACGTACGCGACGACCGCCGTGAAATCGCCCGGTGTGATCAGTCCGCGGATCCCCATCCACACCGCGAGCGCGACTTCGCCGACGCTGATCAGCGAACGGATGCACTGCATCCACAAATTTCGCCGGGAAAACATGCGTACGCCCTTTACGTTGGTATCGTACAGCGTACCGTTATTCCGCGCAAACAGCTTTTTGCGCTCCTCTTCCCGCGCGAAAGACGCGACGGTACGCACGCCGTACACGCTCTCCTGCACGGTCGTGGACAACACCGCCGAATCGTGCCAGACGTCTTCGAAGTGCTTGGTAACTCTTTTGCGGTAACACAGCACGACGATGATATTCAGCACGCCGCCCGCAATCGGCAACGCGATGAGAAGCGGATCGATCTTGCACAGCAGTACGGAACTGAATACGATATACACGAGGCTGTCGAGAAGAAACTGAAACGTCGAATCGTATAGCAAACAGACCTTGTGCGGATCTTTCGTTCCGATCAGGATCAGATCGCCCGCAGAATACCGCATCAGCATCGGCGCGCTCGCGCGGTTGATTTTATCGAGGACTTCCGTCCGCATCGCCTTCTCGCTTTTCAGCGAAAAATAATGCGCCAAATTCCACTTTGCATAAAAACACACGAAAAACAGGAGCGCAAACAACAGTAACGCGGAAGAAAGCACCCAAAAAATTTTTACGTAATCGTCGGCGGGGATCCCCGCGATCAGAAATTCGAAGATGCTCGCCGTCTGCGCGGGCGGCTCTCCCAAAAGCGGATTCACGACCCTGTCCACGAGCAGCGAAACGATCTGCGGCGTCGCAAGCAGGATCAGGATCCGCGCCAACCCGAGAAGCAAAGCAAAGACCTGCACGGGTATGTATTTCCGAACGTATCGGAAGGAATTTTTAAAAAAGTATTTCATGATTATAATAAAAATCCCCCTTGGCAAAGGGGGAGACTTCAACAAAATTCGTTTACATGATATTGTCGACCCAGCGCGGAAAGAGCGTGACGTCGCGAATGTTTTCCATTCCCGTAACGTACATGACGAACCGCTCGAAACCCAGCCCGAACCCGCTGTGCGGCACGCTGCCGAATTTGCGAAGATCGAGATACTGCCGATAAGCGCTCAGATCCATCTTTCGCGCTTTCATGGCGGCAACCAGTTTGTCGTAGTCCGCTTCCCGTTCGCTGCACCCGATGATCTCCCCGATTCCGGGCACAAGCAGATCGGTCGCGGCAACCGTCTTGCCGTCCGGATTCTGTTTCATATAGAAAGATTTGATTTCTTTGGGATAATTGGTTACGAATACGGGCTTTTGAAAGACCGTCTCGGTCAGATACCGTTCGTGTTCGGTTTGCAGATCGCTGCCCCATTCGACGGGATACTGGAATTTTATGTCCGCTTTTTTCAGAATTTCAACCGCTTCCGTATAATCGCAGACCGCGAATTTGCTCTCGATCACGCGGTTCAGTTTTTCTTTCAGTCCCTTTTCAATGAACGCGTCAAAGAAATTCATTTCGTCCGCGCACTCTTCCATTACCGCTTCGATCACGTATTTCAGCATCTCTTCGGCGATTTCGATGATGTCGGGAAGCTCGGCAAACGCAACTTCCGGCTCCACGTGCCAGAATTCGGCAAGGTGTTTCGTCGTGTTGGAGTTTTCCGCGCGGAACGAAGGTCCGAACGTATAGATCTTCGAAAACGCCGTCGCCGCGACTTCGCCTTCCAGCTGTCCGGAAACGGACAGTCCCGCCTTCTGACCGAAGAAATCCTCTTTGAAATAAT
>ERZ777306.5080-NODE-5080-length-11022-cov-4.355795_pt1 | contig 11022 bp, 18 predicted proteins | sample MGYA00374966_ERZ777306 | MGnify/ENA primary metagenome ERZ777306 (study PRJEB29329, sample SAMN06343882) | mouse gut metagenome | isolation source: Mouse cecum | place: Austria: Vienna | collected 2014-11-15 ...
TAGAACATCTTTCATTGCAAATCCTAATTTTGCCGCTTTTTTCTCACTTCCTTCATTGAAACCATCTTCCCATTTGTACCTTTTTCGGCAGATATCACACAATCCGTAATTAGGATCTTTTGTGCTCTGTCTCAGTTCTTCACCACATTTTGGGCATTTCATGACCTTCTCCTCTTTTTGTCTGTATTTTGTTTCCTGTATTTTGCGCCACATTAATTAGTAATTATCTTCTATGGGAAAAACATTCTATCAAATCAGCTCCACATTGCAAATCATAGTCTCCGTTCTGGATATGTTTTATTTCATGTAAATAAGAAATCTGATTTTGTACACGTGTAAGCCTGCTATTTAAACATATAGTATAGTCTTCATCCATTTTAACCGTGTATGCTTTTATTCGGGCAGGCATATCATATAGAATGACATTTACGTTATCCATAGTAAATCACCTCACGATGCTGGTAAATAGCTACTTTATGCAGGCTTATTTCTTTCCGCTAAAACGGTCTATCATTTCTTTTACAAAATCTATATCCTCTTTTTTTACATGCCGTGAAGCATCGAAGAGAACTTTGTACTCTGGATTTTCAAACATGAATTGTGCCATATCTCGTGCATCAGCGTTAAAATAATAAGAAGACTCTGGGAGTACAGTAGTCTGGTTTGTCCTACCGAGTAAATAATCAATATCAACATTAAAAAAATCGGCAATTATTTCTAAGGTTTCGAAATCTGGCTCCCTTGCTCCGGTTTCATACATTCCTATTCGGCTTCTGGATATCCCTAATTTATCAGCTAATTCTTGCTGGGTATATCCACTTGCTTGGCGTAAACTCTTAAAAATGTTAAAAAAATTCCCCATATAAGCTACCTCCTAGAATTAAGGATACCACAAAACGTGATAAAAGTAAACTGAAATATGTCACAAATCGTGAAAAAATATATTGACAGTTAATTATGAAAGTGGTATTATAACGTTAGTCACATTACGTGACAATACAGAAAGGAGGTAACTATGAAAGGATTTGGAAAGATTCTTATAGATTTAAGAGGCGATAATACACAAGAAAAGGTTGCGAAAGATCTTGGAATTGCAACATCTACACTTGGGATGTATGAAACTGAAAAAAGAGTTCCTAGAGATTCTATTAAACTGCGAATTGCAGAATATTACCAAAAGCCTATCCAGTATATTTTTTTTAATCAGGAATGTCACGAAATGAGACGAGCGAATGCAAAGGAGGTGATATGAAAATGCTGAAAACCTACGCAGTGGTTTTCCAGAACCAGAGAACCGGAAAGGTAGATATGGACAAATTCACCGGATTAAATGAAGGAGAAGCCAGAGGGAGCTTCTGGGTATGCTACAGACACGAAAATTATAAGATCCTTGCAACGGTAGAAGTGCCGGAGATCAAAAAGACGGAGGGGGGTGGTGTGAAGATGATAAGAGCAAATGGAACGAGAAGTGCAAAAATTATTCAAGTGATAGAAACGAAGGCTGAAAGAGGGCTTGGAGTAGAAAAAGATCCAGTACGAGAAATCACCCAGTACTGGAGCCTTGAAGGAAAGTTTCTCGCAGAGCGAGATGAAGACAGTCAACTTCTTCATGATCTTGTAATATGGGAATCGAAACGTCTTGCAAAAATTATCGAGGATTCGACAGAAAATTAGTAGCTTCTTTGTAGTTAAGCTCATATTCGATAAAAGCTACTAAAGTATCTATAAAACGTTTTAAATCTTGTAGATTGTAATTTTGGTTTTTGCGTATGTAATGTGTCTCATCATTGCCAAGCCATGCAGATGCGGTTGCTAATGCTTTGATTTTTTCATTATCAATGTATGTAGAGATACAGTTTCCTAAAAAAGAAGATTCAATTTGTGATTTTTTTTACCAGGATGGATATATGTAGCAAAGTCCTTTACAAGAAATTCAAGTGCTTTACGATATCCCATCCCGCATAATTCATTCAATCCTGCAAATTCAGCATTTTGAGATTGATGGTATATGTTAACAAATTGTGGTGATAGGGTTGTTATTTGGTCGGAAAATTTAATTTTGGAGCCTGAGTCAGGTGCGGGGTATATACGAATTATAGAGCCCTCACAATAATTAGAAAGCTCATAAATAATGTACTCGATCATAAAAAATGATTCGCAATGTGGGCAAAAGAAGAGCGCAATCATAGAATTGTTATCATAATTTTCTGGATTGAGATAATAAGCAGCTAACGGAGATTCAGCATAAGCAACTGAACAAAGAGGACATTGGGTTGGAAATTCGATATCAATATCCAAAGTTTCTGGACGGGAAGAATCGGAGCCAATAACAATAGTGTCAATAGTTTTTCGCATAGTAATCATTCCTTTCATCATTTGATAGGGAAATTATAGCAGATATTGGGAACAGAAACAATGAGAAAGAGACGGTAAAGGAGGTAGTGTGAGATGCTGAAAAAGATTTATCAGGAGCTTGTAGCAATAAAAAAAGAACTCCAAGCCATTCAGAGCGACTTGGAGCACATCAGAAAGCACCCGTTTAATCTTGTGACGGGGTTTGTTCGTTCCCCAAATTATGATACTGGCGAACCCAAACAAGGGGAGCCGATGGAATGGCGCAGGTTTGAACTGCTGACAGAATCCGAAGCAGAAAGGGAACGCCTGGAAAGGATCCTTGAAGAACGGAACCTTTCCAGGCAGGATCTGGCTATCATTCTGTTTGGCCTTCGCGTTCGACCTGAATTCGGGAAAGAACATTTTGGTATTTGACAGAACAATATCCGAGGAGATCTTTCAGATCCTCTTTGGTATGGATTCCGCCATAGATGCTAATTAATTCACGGTGCGGCGAAGTCATCCATATATAAACAGTACAATCCATAGATCGTTTATGTAGTCCGGAGACTTCAAACTCAAGATTTTCAAGTTGGCGGTAAATTATGGGTTCCTTATCTATAGTTGAAAGGCGATAAGGTGCACCTATGTATTCAAGAATATCATTGATTTTGGACATGCTTTTTCTCCTTTCTTTCTTACTCGGGCATGGCCGTGCCCTGTACCTAGATTATAGGAGATATGGAAGCTGTTTACAAGCAAAGTAAGAGAAGTATAACATGAACAAAAATCCAATTTTAGAGCAGTTAAAGCGTGAAGCCCTATATGCGCAGCGTTCCCTTTCCACAGAGCTACTACATCAGACATACGGAAAGGCGAAGATGGCAAGGCAGCTTGAAGCATTGACGGAATCAGAGTTCATGGAGATAAACCATATGACGGTTTACTTTATGAATACGGATAAGGAGTACATAAGGCACTGTAACAGAGATTTTTTAGGGAGGGCGGAGCCTTAGCTTAAATGTAGACATTTTCACATTAACGTAGCCCTTAATAAACAGAAAATATTTACAAGCAGAAGAGAAGGAGGTGATCTATTGAAAGAAATCGTTAATGCCGCGGAAGCGGCGCGTATCCTTAAAATGCCGGAAAGCTATGTGCGGTTTTATTCTCCTGGATGGGAGTTTGCCAAAGTACGGCATGTAAAAGGCAGGAAAAACAAAGTGTACGACATAAGCACCAGGAAGATGTGCCTGGAATATGGCATCCCACTGGAGGAAGCAGAAAGGAGGCTGGCCGGCAATGGATAAATACGACCGTGCATTTGCCAAACACCGGAAGAAGGGACGGAAGCGGCGTACAGCGCTGATCCTGTGTGCCTGCAGCCTTGCACTGGGGTACGTGCTGGGAAATCTGTCCTGCCTGGCGCAGGCGGTGTATTTTACAAGATAAAAAGGAGGAGGGATTATTGAGAAGGGTAGAGAGGTTAGTCCTTGTACATATGAATGGTACAGGCTCATGGGATAATGAGCGGGGGCAAAAGGGTTTCGCAGGGAGAAGGAGGGGAGGATATGGAATATATTTATTCTGAGAGCTTGAATGATATGGTTGTGAAATCATTCTTCTGGAACGGCAGTCATTATACATGGAATGATGCAGACTGTGTATTTTATAATGACGAAAGTGATGATGACTATTGGATGACGGTTCCGGACGATGCTTATTAATCCCACCTGGCGGGATTGCACCGGGAGAAAGAGAGGAAGATATGATTAAATGGAGAAAAATAGACCAAAAGACCGGAGAACCGGCAAAGAGAAATTGTCACAGCTTCGAGCCGCACGACTATATAGCTGATGAAGCACATCTCAAAATTATCAATAACAGCTTTTCTTTGAGAAAGGGAGGATGGACGCTCACAACCTTAAAGGGAACCGAAATTGATAAATTTGATACTTTGAAAGCTGCTAAAGCATATGCCGAAACATTGGCTTGACCAGAATCCCGTTCCTGCCGGGCAATGCAGGAAAAGGAGGGTCAAAACCGTGAAAATTGAAATGAAGTCTTTAAACCTGCTGGGCCTGGTAGGCGAATGCATCAAAAAGCATAAAAAGGCTTTCGAGAACAGGAGGATGCGCTGGGATAAGGGAGACGTGACCGGGATCTGGCGGGATTCGGACGGCTCCGTGAGGGTAAGCTACGAAAATGGCCAGTGGTTCCACTACTGGGAAGAGGACGGGGACATTGTCTGGCATTAAAAATGAGCACTCAAAAACGGCGGCAACCGTTGAGCGCTCTGCTAAATCAGCAATTATATTTTAACCGAAAGTGAGGGTTTTGTAAATGGTAAAGATCAATGAAAATGAAGCATTAATATCAAAAAATGAGTTGGGCACACTGTTCGGCGCAGCTATGGCCCTGATTCTGGATCCCTATGATATGTCGGATAAGTTGGAAACCCTTATCATGGGTTGCGCTGCGGAAGCACAACGCAAGGTAGAAGGCCATATCTGGGAAGAGGAAAAAATACCGGAGGAAATTCTGGAAATGACAAAGAGAATACTCCATATCTATGATGAAGCCTTTGAGCCAGTACAGGATCCGGAACCTGCCATGAAGGACAAACAGGCGATCTGTCAGTTGCTCCTGGCAGCCCTGCAGAAGACCAGGGCTTACCACGACCTTGTGGATTTGAGATATGAACCTTCCACAGTGACTGCGCAGTATGCCAGTGGCGGGCACCGCCGGGTAAACGTGGGAGCGGATTCAGGAATTGCTATGATCAATGATATCTTAGCGCATATATAGGCGGGAGAGAGAAAATACAGGAATCAGCCTCACGGAGGATAGGTTCATAAATAACAAGTTCCGGAAGAACCGGAAAGAAGGAGGAAAAACTGATATGACGATCAAGATTGTATTTGATAGCTTTGATGAAATGATGAGGTATGCCGACAGGCTGAAAAACGGAACCTTGTTTGACCAGACAGGGAAGACCGTGGATGAAGGACCGGCACAGGAGAACCTGCCGGAGAAAAAGGTGGAGGGGAATACAGCGGGTAACTCCATCCCTTATGGGCGGCAGATCGCCCCGCATTTCCCGAACGCGAACGTTTCCCAACAGCCAGGGGCGGCGGCCGCTCCACAGCAGATGCCTGTACAACAGGCTGCGCCGGTATCACAACAGGCGGTCCAGACAACGGTCCCGGCACAACAGCCACCCGCTCCACAGCAGGCTGCTCAGACACCGCATGCCGCACAACAGGCCGCACCGATGGCAGCGGCACCAGGGGCAGTGCCGACGGCAGCGCATGCGTATACTCAGGATGATTTGGCACGTGCGGCCATGCAGCTGATGGATAAGGGCGGGATGCAGCAGCTCCAGCAGCTTCTGGCAGGGTACGGCTGTGAGACGCTGCAGCAGCTCCCGAAGGAACAGTATGGAAATTTTGCAACCGCACTCCGGGGAATGGGGGCTCAGATCTGATGGGACATGAAGAAAGAACACACGCTCTGTTTGGGGCTTCCAGCGCGCACCGGTGGCTGTCATGCCCAGGGAGCCTGCTGCTGGAAAAAGATTTTCCGGACACAAAGTCGGAAGCGGCAGCGGAAGGGACGCTTGCCCACGAGCTGGCGGAATTAAAGGCGAGGAATTATTTTAACCATCTGGATGTTTCCAAAAAGAAGATTACCTACGCCGTAAAGAAGATGAAGGAGAATGAGCGGTGGGATGACGAGATGCTGGTACATGCGGATACCTATATTGATTACATCCGGGATGTATCTATAAAAATGCCCTCCACGCCAGTATATTACATTGAGCATAAGGTCTACTATCGGGAATGCATGCCGGACGGGCATAAAGAGGACGGATTCGGGACGGCAGACTGCGTGATGATCCAGGGAAATTCCCTGTATATCCTGGACTTCAAGTACGGGAAAAGTCCGGACGGGAGGGTCCCGGCAGAAAAGAATCCGCAGATGATGCTGTACGCTCTTGGCGTTTATGAGGCGTGCCGGATGATCTACCAGATCCAGGACATCCACCTGGCGATCATCCAGCCCCGGCTGTCGGATGGTATCTCGGAATGGAGCTGCACATTGGAGGAACTGCTGCGATTCAGGGATTATGTAAAAGAACGTGCGGAGCTGGCGGTTTCCGGGAATGCGGAATATAATCCGGGTCCAAAAACCTGTAAGTACTGCAGGGCGAAGGCCAGATGTAGGGCAAGGTCGGAATACAATGTCCGCCTGGCATTTAGCCAGGACTTGGGGAAGCTGCCCCCCTTGATCAGCAATGAAGAGATGGGAAAATACCTTCTCCAGGGGGAAGACGTAGAAAAATGGATGAAGGATCTGAAAGAGACTGCGCTTTCAAAATGTCTGGCCGGGGAAGCGGTTCCAGGCTGGAAGGCGGTAGAAGGCCAGGGATCCCGGGACTGGACAGATATGGATGCGGCATTTGAAAAATTGACGAAGGGCGGAATCATTGCGGAGGAAGTTCTCTGGGAGAAGAAACCGCTCACCCTTGCACAGGTGGAGAAAGCGATTGGGAAGAAAGACTTTGCGGATGCGGTCGGTGACCTTGTGATCAAGAATCCGGGAAAACCAACACTTGTGAAGGAGTCTGACAGACGGGAAGCGGTTACAAATAAAGTTTCAGCTAAAGAGGCGTTTAAGGAGGATAAATGATATGGGAATTGGAGAATTAACGAACGTGACAACCGGGAAAGCCAGATTGAGCTATGTACATCTGTTTAAACCCTATGCATACCAGCAGGGGCAGGAAGAGAAGTTCGGCGTAACCGTGCTGGTCCCGAAGACGGATACAGATACTATGGCCCGGATTAATACTGCGATTGAGGCGGCAAAGCAGAAGGGCATTTCTGAAAAGTGGAATGGTGTCTGCCCGCCGATTGTCCCAACCCCTGTATATGACGGTGACGGGGTACGGCCAAGCGACGGGATGCCTTTCGGAGAGGAGTGTAAGGGACACTGGGTATTTACCGCAAGTGCAAAGCCAGATTATCCTCCGGAGGTTGTAGACGCACATGGAAATCCGATCATCAACCAGTCGGAAGTATACAGCGGAATGTATGGCCGTGTGAATGTGAACTTTTTCCCTTATGCATTTGGGGGAAAGAAGGGGATCGGATGCGGTCTTGGGCCGGTACAGAAACTGGAAGACGGCGAAACTTTAAGCGGGAGCCATGTTTCAGCGGCGCAGGCATTCGGAACGCCTCAAGGGGCATCGGCTGCCACACAGAATCTTTTTGCGCAACAAGGAGCCCAGGCAGCGTATACTGGAGCGGCATCGAACGGCTATACGCAGCCCGCGCCACCCTTGCCTTGGGAAGTTGGGACGGCGTACCCAAATATCAATCCGATCACCGGGCAGCCGATGTAAACAGGGACGGCCTGTCAGCCAATGAAATGGCAGCAAGAAAGTCGGGTGGGCAGGGGCGGGAATAAAGCTGGGAATACCGCCCGGAAAAGAAAGGACGACCAGGATGAAACATCATCTTTATATAGATATCGAGACCAGGAGCGGCGCGGATATCGCCAAGACCGGGCTGTACCGGTATGCCCAGGATCCGGATTTTGGGATCCTGCTGTTGGCATACAAATGGGATGAAGAGCACGTTGGGATCATTGATCTGGCCGCTGGTGAGACTGTGCCGGACTGGATCCGGGAGGAACTGGTGCATCCGGACACGGTCAAGCATGCATATAACGCAGCGTTTGAATGGTACTGCCTGAACCAGGCGGGATATGAAACTATTCTCAGCCAGTGGAAGTGTACGATGGTGCACGGACTCTACTGCGGATATACGGCCGGCCTGGACGCGACAGGGAAGGCGATCGGGATTCCCAGGGACAAGCAGAAACTGAAAACCGGGAACGCGCTGATCAAATATTTCTGTGTGCCATGCAAACCTACAAAGGCTAACGGGAACCGGACCTGGAACCTGCCGAAGCACGCCCCTGAGAAGTGGGCATTGTTCCGGGAGTATTGTATGCAGGATGTAACGGCCGAATATGAGATCGCGAGAAGGCTGGATCAGTTTACTGTACCAGATAAAGAGGAGGAGCTGTGGCAGATGGATGTCCAGATGAATGCTTTCGGGGTGAAAGTGGATCCGGATCTGATTGCAGGCGCGCTTTATATCAATGATGTGAGCGTAGAACATTTGACGCGGGAGGCGAAGAGGCTCACAGGGCTTTCTAATCCGAACAGTATCCCGCAGCTGAAACAATGGTTTTATGAAAACTACCTTATCCAGGTTAACAGCCTGGATAAGGAAAGTATCGGAAAGATAGAGGAGGAATTGTCTCTTGCGGTGCAGGAAGGGATCGTTTTCCCGGAAGAAGCAGATCCTGGCTCGCGGGTATTGGATATCCGCCGGAAGCTCGGGAAGACATCCATTTCCAAATATACGGCTATGGTCAAGGCGGGGTGTGGGGACGGAAGGATCCGCGGGCTGACGCAGTTCTACGGGGCAAACCGTACCGGCAGATGGGCAGGGAGGCTGGTGCAGATGCAGAACCTTCCCAGGAACTACCTGCGGACCCTGGACGGTGCCAGAAATCTGGTAAAAGCAAAGAATTATGAAGGCGTACGGATGATCTATGGGAACGTGCCGGACACATTGTCACAGTTGATTCGAACGGCTTTTATCCCTTCTGATGGGAATAAGTTTGTGGTGGCTGATTTTTCTGCCATTGAGGCCCGGGTGATCGCCTGGCTTGCCGGGGAGCAGTGGGTGAACGAGGTGTTTGCTACCCACGGCAAGATCTATGAGGCAACTGCAAGCCAGATGTTCCATGTGCCCATTGAAAGGATCGTAAAAGGCAATCCGGAATACAGCCTCCGGCAGAAGGGGAAGGTTGCGACCCTTGCGCTTGGGTATCAGGGCGGGCCGAATGCATTGATCAATATGGGGGCGCTGGACATGGGGCTTACAGAAGAGGAGCTTCCGGATATCGTGCAGCGCTGGCGGAATGCGAATCCCAGGATACGGGATCTCTGGTACGCAGTAGAAGAGGCATCCCTTGCCACGATGATGACTGCGCAGCCCCAGGCGATCCGGGGACTTATTTTCTCCCTGGAAGGCGACCTGGTTTATGGCCAGTCGTTCCTGACTGTGCAGCTGCCAAGCGGGCGGAAGCTGTTCTACCCGAAACCGTTCCTGCAGGAGAACCGGTTCGGCAAGGCCGCGGTACATTATTATACGGTAGGACAGCAGACAAAGAAGTGGGAGGTCACCTCTACCTATGGCGGGAAGATGACGGAAAACATCGTACAGGCGATTGCCAGGGACTGCCTGGCGGAGACGCTGCGGAGGATCGCGGCGAAAGGCCTGCAGGTGGTATTCCATGTGCATGACGAGGTGATCATAGATGCGCCGATGGAAGCCTCGGTGGAGGAAGTGTGCGGCCTGATGGCGGAGCCTATCCCCTGGGCGCCCGGGCTGGTGCTGAAGGGCGCGGGGTTTGAAAGCGGATATTACATGAAGGACTAGGAGGATTTTCAGGATGCAGAACAACAAGAGCCTGCGGATCAGCATGGCCGGGACGAGGAAAACAAAACACTGGCCGAAAGCGGCGATCCTGTGGTCGGAGTTTGTAGACCGCCTAAAAAATCCGGTCCGCAGTACGGAGACCATGGAGGAATACCTCTCCTTTCCGAAATCGAAGCAGGATGAATTAAAAGACGTGGGAGGGTTCGTAGGCGGGACCTTTGCCAATGATATCCGGAAATCGGTATACGTGGAAGGGCGGGACTTATTGACGCTGGATATGGACCATATCGCCACAGGGGGGACTGAGGATGTCCTGAAACGGATCGCGGGGCTTGGATGCGCTGCTGCTGTTTACAGTACGCGAAAGCATGCAGGTTATGCCCCCAGGCTTAGGGTCATTGTCCCGTTGGACAGGACGGCGGCGTCAGATGAATATGAGCCGGCGTCCAGGAAGCTGGCGTCCCTGATCGGGATTGAGCTCTGCGACCCTACCACCTTTGACGTGTCCAGGCTGATGTATTGGCCCAGTTGCTGCCGGGATGGGGAGTATGTGCTGGAGGTATTTGACCATCCGTTCTGCAGCCTGGACGGCCTGCTTGGCATGTATGGCGACTGGAAGGATATCTCTCAATGGCCGCAGGTTCCGGGGACCGAAGCGGTAGAACGGCGCCGTCTGGCAAAGCAGGAAGATCCGGCTTCTAAGCGCGGGATCATCGGGGCATTTTGCCGTACTTATACGGTATCTCAGGCGATGGAACGGTTTATCCCTGGGATGTATGAGGAAACGGACATCCCAGGAAGGTATACCTATACAGGGGGCTCCACAGTAGGCGGAGCGATCCTGTATGATGGGGATATGTTTCTGTACTCCCACCATGCGACGGATCCATGCTCCGGACTTCTGGTAAATGCATTTGACCTGGTCCGCCTGCATAAGTACGGGGACCAGGATCAGGAGGCCAAGGAAGGGACACCGGTCAATAAGCTGCCTTCCTTTGCCGCAATGTCGCGCATGGCGGCTTCAGATCCGGCTGTGTCGGACCGGATGGCACGGGAGAACCTGGAACAGGCAAGGGCTGCATTTGATATCCCGGAAGGCGGGGAAGAAGACTTGGACTGGCTCAGCCGGCTTACACATGACGGGAACGGCCGGATTCAGAAAACG
>ERZ777306.5082-NODE-5082-length-11021-cov-4.738464_pt1 | contig 11021 bp, 8 predicted proteins | sample MGYA00374966_ERZ777306 | MGnify/ENA primary metagenome ERZ777306 (study PRJEB29329, sample SAMN06343882) | mouse gut metagenome | isolation source: Mouse cecum | place: Austria: Vienna | collected 2014-11-15 ...
ACCTTCTGTGCCCGCTGACGGGTGACGACTACGGGTATATGGGGTCGTTCCGCACCATCGACGGGTTCGACGGGCCGTGGCCGCTGGAACGGCTGTGGCGCTGGTTCCCGTTCCACTGGCTGCACGCCAACGGGCGGCTGGCGAATCTTTTCGCGATGCTGTCGCTGACGTTCCTGCCCAAGTGGCTGACGGCGCTGCTGATGGGGGCGGCGACGTGGGGGATGATGGCGCTTGTGCTGAAGCTGGGGGGCGCGTGGCGTGGCAGGCCTTTGGCTGCCTCGGCGGCGCTGGCGTATATCGCGGTGGCCTATCCGTGGTGGGATTTGATGTATACCGTTGATTTCAACTTCAACTACCCGGTGGCGGTGTGCGCGGGGCTGGGGTATGTCTGGGTCTGGCGGAGATGGGGATGCCGCTCGCCTTTGGCTCGCTCCACCCGACATCCGCAGGAAGCCGGGGCGGAAGGAGAAAGGGTTGGTTATACGCGGCACGCCGCGACCCGACAGGACGGAGGAAGATGGCGGACGCACGAGCGTGCGTCCCTACGGGCGGGGAGGTGGCTGGCACTTGTGTTTTGCTTTGTGGCGGGGGGCTTCCATGAGTCGATGGGGGCGCCGCTGTTGGCGGCCTCGGTGTGGTTGCTGTTTTTCAACAGGGAGTTGCCGAAGTGGCCGGTGGCGGCTTTCGGGACGGGTGTGGCGGTGGCTTTCAGTTCGCCGGGAATATGGGGGAGGGCCGCGGCGGACAGGGTGGCTGACGCGCCGACGGTGGAGCTGGTGCTCTGCTCCGCGCCGCTGACAATAGCGGCGGTGGCGCTTTTCGGGGGGCTGCTGCTGTCGCCGAGGTGGCGGGAGTGGATGTCGCGGGAGGCCAGGTCGTGGTGGGGTTTCTGGATGGCCGCGTCGGTGGGCGCGCTGGTGTTCTGCGCGGCCGGTGGGATAATCGGGCGAAGCGGGTGGTTCTCGCAGACGTTCGCGCTTGTGGCGTTGCTGATTTGGGGGAAGGCCGCCGGGATGGTGAATTATACGCGGCACGCCGCGTCCCTACGGTCGGCCAGCGCGGGAATGAGAAAGGTTATGGCTGTGGGGCTCGGAGCGGCGGCTGTGTTTTTCACGGCGGCCCCGATTCCGCGTGTGGCGGAGATGGCGGAGGCGGAGGCTGCGGCGAGGAGGGCGCTGGAGGCTTCGGACGACGGGGTGGTGGTAGCGGCGATGCCCGTTGAGAGCGGCCAGCCGTGGTGGACGCTGGGGCGCGTCAGGACGCTCGACGCCGACGACTACTATCTGCACCAGGTGATCGCCGACTATTACAAGAAGCCGCGTTTTCTGATTCTTCCGCCGGGTTGGGAGGGGCTGCCTTTGACCGGGGAGCTGCCCGACGGGGCTTTGCCTATCGACGCGGGGAGGGGGAGCGTCGGCTACCCGGAGCGTTTCCTGTATACCGCGCCCGGCGGGGAGCAGGGCGTGTATCTGTTCGTGCCGGGGGCGGAGGGCTATTTGCGGGTGCGCCGCGAGCGCGATCCCGGGGATGTTTAGGGTTTGAGGAAAAAGTGGTAAATTCGCGGGTATGTATTATGTGAAGAAGAGAATGGAGATAGCGGGTAGCCACTCGCTCAGGCTATCGTATGAGAGCAAGTGCGCCAACGTGCACGGCCACAACTGGGTGGTGACGGTTTACTGCCGGGCGTCGGAACTGAACGCCGACGGGATGGTGTGCGACTTCACGCGCGTCAAGGAGCTGATCCACGGGGCGCTGGACCATCGTCACCTCAACGACGTGCTTCCCTTCAACCCCACGGCGGAGAATATCGCACGCTGGGTTACGGAGCAGGTGCCGGAGTGCTATATGGCCAAGGTGCGCGAGAGCGACGGGAACACGGCGGTGTATACCGTCGACGACAAGATGGTTGATTTCTGACGAGGGAGTGTTATAATGGCTCATCCGGGCCGTCGCTTGAAAGTGGTTAGATATGAGGGTTAACGAGATATTTTATTCGTTGCAGGGGGAGGGGTTCTTCACGGGTACTCCGGCGGTTTTCGTGCGGCTGAGCGGCTGTAATATGAGGTGCCCGTTCTGCGACACCGACCACAAGGGGTGGCGGGAGATGACGGTCGGGGAGATCGTAGGGGCAGTGGCGGGGTATCCGTCGCGTCACGCGGTGGTCACCGGAGGGGAGCCGTCGCTGCAACTTACTGAGGAGCTGGTGGAAGCGCTGCACGCGGCGGGGTTCTTCGTGCAGGTCGAGACCAACGGCACGGGGGCTCTCCCCGGTAATGTCGACTGGGTGACCTGCTCGCCGAAGGGGGCGCCTCTGGCGCTGCTCCGCGCCGACGAGCTTAAAGTTGTCTTCGAGGGGAAGGAGGGGGAGGATTTTTCCGTTTACGACGCTTTCGAAGCCAGGCACAGGTTCTTGCAGCCGTGCGACACTGGGGACGCCGCGCGTAACGCGGTGATTGTCGCCTCCTGCGTGGATTTCATAAAGGGGAATCCGCGCTGGCGGCTGTCGTTGCAGACCCACAAGCTGATCGCGATTCCCTGATTTTCGCTCGGCTTCCGCCTCGCGCACGTTGAAGCGGAGGAAGAAGCTCGCTGAAGCTCGCTTAACCCGACAGGCCGCGCGGGGGAATCATACGCGGCACGCCGCGTCCCTACATAGGGCGGGGGAATTATCCCTACATAGGGCGGGGCATCAGGGGTCAGGGATTATGCCGTGGATTAGCGGCGGGCGGCGAAGAAGGAGGTCATGAGGGTGGAGCACTCATCGGCGAGGACGCCGGTTATGACTTCGCAGCGGGGATGGAAGGGGTTGCGGCTGACCTGGCAGGCGTAGCCGCGCTTCGGGTCGGGGGCTCCGATGACGAGGCGGCGCACCTGCGCCCATGCTATGGCTCCCGCGCACATCAGGCACGGCTCGACGGTGACGTAGAGGGTGCAGTCGGTGAGGTATTTTCCGCCGAGGGTTCCGGCGGCTGCGGTTATGGCCTGGATTTCGGCGTGGGCGGTGACGTCGGCGAGGGTCTCGGTGAGGTTGTGGCCGCGGCCTATGATCTGTCCTTTGCAGGTTACCACCGCTCCAACGGGTACTTCGCCGCGGTCGGCGGCGCGGCGTGCCTCGTCGAGGGCGCGGCGCATGAATCTGATGTCTTCTTCGGTTGCTGGCATTTTTTCTTTTGCTGGTTGGAAGCCTCTCGCCTTCGGCTCGCTCCACCCGACAGTCTTCGCCGGGGGATTATACGCGGCACGCCGCGTCCCTACGGGCGGGGAGAGGGGCGGGTTTTTCGCTCGGCTTCCGCCTCGCGGACGGAGGAGCGATCTGCGGACGGAGGAGCAGTCAGCGGACGGAGAGGGAGAGGCCTTCGTTGGCGAGGAGGGTTGAGGGGAATATGGCGCGGGCTTCGGCGAGGTGGCGGTTCTCGTTGTTGTAGGCTTTGGAGAAGTGGCCCAGGAGGAGGGTTCCGGCAGAGGCGGCGCGGGCTATCATGGCTGCCTGGGATGCGGTTGAATGGAAGCGCTCGGCGGCTTTCGAGAGGTTGTCGTCGGCGTATGTGGCTTCGTGGTATAGGAGGGTGACGTCGCGGACCGCGTCGGCCAGGGCGGGGAAGTAGAGGGTGTCCGAGCAGTAGGCGTAGCTCAGCGAGGGGTCGGGGGGGAGGGTGAGGAGTTCGTTGGGGATTACTGTTCCGTCGGGTTTTGTGAAGTCAGCGCCCTGCTTGATGGCGCGGCGCAGGTAGGGGGGTATGCCGTGGAAGTTGGCGGCGTCGCCGCGGAGGTGTCGCTCCTTTGGTTTCTCGTCGAAGCGGAAGCCAACGCATGGGACGCGGTGGCGCAGTGGGAATGTCGTGACGGTCAGCGCCGGGGTGTCGAGTAGGGTTTCGCCGCCCTTGGGGGAGATTTCGTTGAAGCGGAGGTCGTAGGAGAGGCGGGGGGCGAAGAAGTCGACCATCTGGCGGAACATGCGGCAGCCGTCGGGGAAGGTGTGGACTGTGAGCGTGCCGCCGGTCTGTTGCAGGGATAGTGTCGAGAGGAGGCCGGGGAGGCCGAGGCAGTGGTCGCCGTGGAGGTGTGAGATGAATATGTCGGTCAGACGGTGCATCTGCAAGCCTGCGCGCCGCATGGACAGCTGCGCGCCCTCGCCGCAGTCGACCATCATGAGGCGTCCGCGGTATTCGACCACCTGGCACGCGGGGAGGTGGCGGAGCGACGGTGTGGCGGATCCGCAGCCGAGTATGTGGATTGTCATCTGGTCCATGGCGGGAAGGGTTATTTTCCGGTGAGGATTCCGCGGAGGGTTGAGAGTTTGTTGAGGGCCTGGAGGGGGGAGAGGTTATCGATGTCGAGGCCGAGGAGTTCGTCGCGGATCTGTGCCAGGACGGGGTCGTCGAGCTGGAAGAAGCTGAGCTGGTAGCCTTCGGGGGAGGCTTCCTCGCCCGGCTTCCGCCTTGCGCACGTTGAGGCAGAGGAGGAAGCTCGCTGAAGCTCGCTTAACCCGACAGGCTGCGCGGGTGAATTGTATGCGGCACGCCGCGTCCCTACTGGGGAGGCGGCGTTTTCCTCGAGGTGGCGGAGGATGGCGTCGGCGCGGTCGACGACGGGGCGGGGCATGCCGGCCAGGCGGGCGACGTGGATGCCGAAGCTGTGCTCGGAGCCTCCGCGGGCGAGCTTTCGCATGAATACGACCTTGCCGTCGATTTCCTTGACGGAGACGTTGAAGTTGCGCACGCCGGGGTAGTCGCCTTCCATTTCGTTCAGTTCGTGGTAGTGGGTGGCGAAGAGGGTCTTTGGGCGCTCGGGGGAGTCGCTGAGGTATTCGACGATGGCGCGGGCGATTGAGATTCCGTCGTAGGTTGATGTGCCGCGGCCGAGCTCGTCGAAGAGGATGAGGGAGCGGCGGCTCATATTGTTGAGGATGGAGGCAGCCTCGTTCATCTCGACCATGAAGGTTGATTCGCCGAGGGATATGTTGTCGGAGGCTCCGACGCGGGTGAAGATTTTGTCGACCACGCCGATCCGGGCGGAGTCGGCGGCGACGAACGAGCCGATCTGGGCCAGGAGGACGTTGAGGGCGACGGAGCGGAGGAGCGCGGACTTTCCGGCCATGTTGGGGCCGGTGATCATCATGACCTGTGTGTCGTCGTTGTCGAGGAGGATGTCGTTGGCGATATAGGGGGTGCCGATGGGGAGCTCTCGCTCGATGACGGGATGTCGCGCGCCCCGGAGGTCGAGTGTCAGGGAGTCGTCGACGACTGGGCGGTTGTAGCGGTTCTCGGCGGCGACGCGGGTGAGGGATATGTGGCAGTCGAGGCGTGCCAGGACGCGGGCGTCGAGCTGTATGGCGGCGACGTATTCGGCCAGGTGGTTGACCAGCTCGGTGTAGAGGCGGGTCTCGATGATCGCGATCCGTTCCTCCGCTGTGAGGATTTTCTCCTCGTATTCTTTGAGTTCCTGTGTGATGTATCGTTCGGCGTTGACGAGGGTCTGCTTGCGCGTCCACTGCGGTGGCACTTTCTCCTTGTGGGTGTTCGTGACCTCGATGTAGTAGCCGAAGACGTTGTTGTAGCCGACTTTGAGAGAGGGGATTCCCGTGGCCTCGCTCTCGCGGCGCTGTATGGCGAGGAGGGTTTCCTTTCCGTGGGTCGAAATGTCGCGTAGTTCGTCGAGCTCGGGATTTATGCCGGGCTTGATGACGGCGGTTCCGCGGTTGAGGGCGTTTGGGGCGTCGTCGGTTATGGTGTCGGCGATGCGTCGCGCGAGGGCGGGGCATGGGCTGAGCTGCTCGGCCATCATGCGCAGGGGTTCGGAGCCGGTGGCCTCGAGGAGCCGCTTGACCTCTGCGGCGGCTTCGAGAGAGCGGCGTATCTGGAGGATCTCGCGGGGGGTGACGCGTCCGACTGAAACCTTGGATATGAGGCGTTCGAGGTCGCCGACCTGTTCGAGGAGCTCGCGGAGGGAGTCGCGCGTGTCGGGGCATCGGAAGAATAGTTCCACCGCGTCGAGGCGGCGGTTTATCGCAGCGGGGTCTTTGAGGGGGAAGGATACCCAGCGGCGGAGCATGCGGGCGCCCATTGGACTGACGGTGCGGTCAATCACGTCGAGGAGGCTCTTGCCGTCGTCGGAGAGAGGCTGGAGCAGCTCGAGGTTACGGGCTGTGAATCGGTCGAGGCGCACGAACTGCTCCTCCTCGATGCGGGCCAGGCGGGTTATGTGGCCGGTGCGGGTGTGCTTTGTGATGTCGAGGTAGTGGAGTACGGCCCCGGCGGCGGTTATGGCGGCGTGCATCTTGCCGAGGCCGAACCCTTTTAGCGAGGCGGTCTGGAACTGTCGGAGCAGCCTGTCGTTGGCTGCCTGGTCGGTGAAGATCCAGTCGTCAAGCTCGAAGGCGAGATAGCGGGCCTGGAAGGCGTCGTCGAGGCGCTGCCGCTTTCCGCGCTCGACGAGGACCTCCTTCGGGGCGAAGTTGCCGAGGAGCTTCTCGACGTATGGCGCGGGACCCTCGCCGGCGAGGAACTCGCCGGTTGAGATGTCGAGGAAGGCCACGCCGAGGGTATCCTTGGCGAAGTGGACGGCGGCGAGGAAGTTGTTCTCTCGGTGGGAGAGGACGTTGTCGTTGAGGGCCACGCCGGGGGTCACCAGCTCTGTGATTCCGCGCTTTACGAGCTTGTTCTTGACGGTTTTGGGGTCTTCGAGCTGCTCGCAGATGGCGACACGCTTGCCGGCGCGGATGAGGCGGGGAAGGTATGTGTCGAGGGCGTGGTGGGGGAACCCGGCCAGTTCGATTGACGACGCCGAGCCATTGGCCCGGCGCGTGAGTGTTATTCCGAGGATTTCGGAGGCGGTTATGGCGTCGTCGCAGAAGGTCTCGTAGAAGTCGCCGACGCGAAACAGGAGCACCGCGTCGGGGTGCTTCTGTTTCATTTCGGTGTATTGCTTCATCAAGGGGGTTTCGGCGACTTTCTTGGCCATACTCGGGGTTCAAGTGGTTAATGTTTATGGGAGACCGCTCGCTGAAGCTCGCGGCACCCGACAGGGGGCGGGTTATACGCGGCACGCCGCGTCCCTACGACAGGGGGGAGGGTTGAGGGATCAGGCGGGGTCGGCGGTGACGCGTTCGAGCCACTTGACCATGGCGAACATGATGCCCATGGAGATGAGGCAGACGGCGAGGAACACGGCCCAGGCGACCCAGATGGGGTATTTGTTGTAGATCAGCGGGCCGATCCAGAGCATGAGGTTGCCGAGGGCGGTTGCTCCGAGCCAGAGGCCCTGGCAGAGGCCCTGGAGGTGCTTGGGGGCTACCTTTGAGACGAACGACAGGCCGAGGGGGGATATGAACAGCTCGGCGACGGTCATGAAGAAGTAGTAGAGGATGAGGACCCACCAACCGGCCTTGGCGACGGCGACGCCGGATGCTTCCATTGCGCGGTATTCGGTTCCGGAGGGGTAGCCTTCGCCCACGGAGAAGAGGGTGAGGAAGAGGTACGCGATTCCGGCGAGGCCCATGCCGATGGCGATTTTGCGGGGGGTGGAGATTTCCTTTCCGCGGGCAGACAGAGCGCTGAATATCCACATCACCAGGGGGGTGAGGGTTATGACGAAGAATGGGTTGACGGCCTGCCATATCTCGGGAGCGATTGCCGAGGTGTCGACGAAGTCGCGGGCGAAGAGCGACATGGAGGTGCCGTTCTGGTGGAACGAGAACCAGAAGAATATGGCTATTCCGAGGACGGCGAAGAGGGCGTACATGCGCTGCTTGATTTCCTTTGCCATGCGTGCTTTCTCCTCGGGGGTGTATGTTACGGACTGGGCGGCTTCCTTCTTCGGTGGGTTGGGGAGGCCGTTCTTTGTGCAGACAAATATCACGAGCGAGAGGAGCATGGCGGCCACTGACGCGATGAACGAGTAGTGAACGCCGGTGTTGAACACGTTGAGGTACTGGGTGCAGAATTCCTGGAGGCTTTGGCCGGCCTTTGAGCCGACGGCGGTTGCCATGGCCATCAGCTCGTTGATGTTCTGGAGGCTATCGGAGTCGGTGACGGAGAGGAACTGGTGGCACATCGCGGGGAACTGGGCGTTGTAGACCATGCCGTTTACGTCGAGCCACCATGAGCGGAGCAGCGGGGCGACGAAGGGCGCGATGAGGCCTCCGATGTTGATGAAGACGTAGAAGATCTGGAAGCCTGAGTCGCGCTTGGCGGCGTAGCGGGGATTGTCGTAGAGCTGGCCGACGATAGCCTGGAGGTTGCCTTTGAAGAGGCCGTTGCCGAAGGCTATGAAGAAGAGGGCGGCGCAGGTGAGGGTCAGGAGCCATGCGGTGTTCTCGGGTGTGGCGAGTACGGGCACGGCGAGGACGATGTAGCCGAGGGTCATTATGCAGAGGCCCTGTATGATTGTCCGCTTGTAGTTCTGGGTTTTGTCGGCGATGTATCCGCCGACGAGGCTCAGGACGTATATCCCGGCGTAGAAGATCGAGTAGATGAGGGTGCTGGTTTCTTCGGATAGGCCGAACTTGGAGCAGAGGAAGAGCACCAGGACGGCGTTCATGATGTAGTAGCCGAAGCGCTCGCCCATATTGCTCAGGGCGGCGGGAATGAGACCCTTGGGATGGCTTGCGAACATGGTTTTGGGTTGGGGGTTAAAGGGTTATGGTTGTTTGGCGGAGTAGGCGAGGGCGTAGGCTTTGATCTGTTTGAGCATTGCCAGGAGGCCGTTGGAGCGGGTCGGGGAGAGGTGCTCGGAGAGGCCTATGCGGTCGATGAAGTAGAGGTCGGCGTCGAGGATTTCGCGGGGGGTGTGGCCGGAGAGGACGTCGACGAGCATTGAGATGATTCCCTTGACAATCAGGGCGTCGGAGTCGGCGGAGAACACGAGCTTTCCGTCGGGGGTCATGTCGGCGTTGAGCCACACGCGGCTCTGGCATCCTTCGATCAGGTTCTGCGGGACGCGGTATTTTTCGTCGAGAGGGGGTAGCTGGTTTCCGAGGTCGATGATGTAGGCGTAGCGGTCCATCCAGTCGTCAAGCGGCTCGATGTCGTCGATTATCTGGTCCTGTCGTTCGTTGATAGTCATATTGTTATTCGTTATAGAGCACATCGGCGACAACGGAGGCGACGATGCGCAAAGTCTCGCGGTCGATATTCGTGAGGTTGTCGGCGGTGGTGTGCCATGTGGGGTTGAAGGAGCCGGTTTCGGGGTTGATGGTCTCGATTATGTCGGCGCAGGGGATTCCGGCGGCTGAGATGTGGATGTGGTCGTCGACGACGGAACCGCCGCGCGAGTTGGGAAAGCGGTCGGCGTGTCCGGCGCGGGCCGCCGCGGCCCATATCTTGTCGACCACGGCGCGTGCCGCGCGGTCGGAGAAGTATTCGCGGTGGAAGCGGGCGCCGCGGCCACCCACCATGTCGAGGAGGATTGCGTAGCGGGGTTTGTCGGCGGCGGTGTAGGGCATATCCTTTACCCAGGCCTGTGTGCCGAGGCACCAGGTCAGCTCAGTGTCGGACGCGTAGGGGTCGCTGTTGCCGGAGTCCTCGGCATCGACGAACAGGAGGTCCACGCCGAGGGAGTCGGGTCGCTGCTGCCCGAGGAGGCGCGCTGTTTCGAGGAGTACGGCGGCACCGGAGGCTCCGTCGTTGGCACCGTCAATGGGTTTGTCGCGGTTGGCCGGATCCGGGTCCTGGTCGGCCCATGGGCGTGAGTCGTAGTGGGCGAGGAGCAGTACGCGGCGGGTGGCTTCGGGGTTGAAGCGCCCCAGGATGTTGCGGGCTGTGGCCTTTGAGCCGTCGTGGAACGTGACTTGGGCTTCGTGGCGCATGACGGTGTCGGCGCCAAAGGCTTCGAGGCGTCGCTCGAAGAGTTCGGCGCAGCGGCGGCTGGCCTCGGAGCCCGGGACGCGGGGACCGAGGGCGACCTGTTCGGCCGCGAAGGCATAGAGGGAATCGGCCTCCGGGGCGGGATGGGCCGCGGGAGGTGTCTCCGGGGGGGCGGCCTCGGAGTGCTTGTTCCCGGCGCACCCCGCGAGGGCGAGGAGGAGGGCGGCTATGGCGCAAATGAACTTTCCCATAACATCACAAAGGTAGCCAAAATTCGCGAAACATCAAAAAAAGAGGGGGAGGGGCGGGAAACCGCTCGCTAAAGCTCGCGGAACCCGACAGCCCCTGCGATCCGCACGTCATACGCGGCACGCCGCGTCCCTACTGGCGAGGGGGACGGCTACGGGAGGAGGACGCGGCGGGTGAAGTCGCGGACGGTCACCAGGTGGAGGCCGGCGGGGAAGAGGGAGCGGGGGAGGGTGGTGGCGCCTTCGGGGAGGAGGCCGGAGTAGCGGAGGGTGCCGTCGAGGGAGTATACGGCGAAGTGGTTGTCGGCGTGGGCCTGGTTTTCGATGACGAGGGAGCCGTCGCGGACGAAGGCGTCCCAGGTGTGGTATTCGGCGGCGGGGTCGGCGAGGAGGTCGTCGATGGCCGCGGGCTGGTAGTCGGTCAGGGCGAGGTCGTCGATCATGCAGCGGCCGCCGGCTACGGCCTCGAGGCGCACGCGGCACTGGTCACCTGTGATGTTGACGGGGAGGCGGTATTCGGCGTACTGGTTGCCTGATTTCTGATGGATGATGTCGACGCGTCCGGCCTCGTTCCAGGTCGCGCCGCCGTCGGCGCTGGCGGAGACGGCGATTGTGACGTCGTTGGTCTCGTCGCTCCACACGCGCCCCCAGAACACGACGGATCCGATTCCGCGGGCTTTGTTTTCGAGCATCGTCATGTGGCGGGTGTTGTTGGCCTTGTTGAGGCGCGCGGCGTAGGTGCCGGTGTGGGATGGGTCGGAGGCCACACCGAGGTACACGCCTTCCATATCCCAGACGGCGGCGGAGCCTTCATAGGTGTGGCGGCCGTAGGTCGAGGCGGAGGGTTTCGGCTCGAAGTCCTCGACGAATGTGGCGGCCGCGTCGGATATGATGCCTTCAACAGCTGTGTCGTCGTCGCGGAAACCGTCGGCGGTTATCACGATGGAGGATGTGTACTCCCCTTCGCGGG
>ERZ777306.5084-NODE-5084-length-11017-cov-4.042784_pt1 | contig 11017 bp, 8 predicted proteins | sample MGYA00374966_ERZ777306 | MGnify/ENA primary metagenome ERZ777306 (study PRJEB29329, sample SAMN06343882) | mouse gut metagenome | isolation source: Mouse cecum | place: Austria: Vienna | collected 2014-11-15 ...
CCGTATAGGCGAGGTCTACGGCATATTCAAGGCCTACTGCACCCGCGTGGGCAGCGGCCCCTTCCCAACAGAGCTTTTCGATGAGACAGGCAAACGTATCCGCGACCTCGGCCACGAATACGGCGCCGTCACTGGCCGCGAGCGCCGTTGCGGCTGGATCGACCTCGTGGCACTGAAATACGCCATAATGGTCAACGGCGTCACCCGGCTGATCATGATGAAGAGCGACGTGCTCGACGACTTCGACGAGGTGAAAGCCTGCGTGGCCTACCGTATCGACGGCAAGGAAACCGACCGGTTTCCCTACTCCATCGCCGACGGCACCATAGAACCGGTCTACACCACCCTCCCCGGATGGAAGACACCGATGACAGCCATAACCTCCGAGGAGCAGTTCCCCGAAAACTTCAAGGCCTACATCACCTTCCTCGAAAAGGAACTCTCGACCCCCATCACGATTGTCTCCGTCGGCCCCGACCGCACGCAGACCATCGTCCGCGAATAATAACGCCACCCGGGCATCCCTCCCACCGCGACACACCCCATGGATTGCAAACTTTCCGGCAACTTCATACAGCATCTTGATATAACCCTCTTTCCGGGCGAGGAATTCTTCGCCCAGAAAGGGGCGCTTATCTGTCTCGAAGCCGGCTTGCGAAAAGAGGTAGGGCTCAACGGATCAGGCCTGAAGCGCATCCTCAAGGCGAAACTGTCGGGAGAATCGCTGTTCGTCATACGCCTTTACAACGACTGCGGCGTGCCTCGGAAAGCCGTCATCGGAAGCTCCTGCGGACTGCTCCCGGTAAAAATAGAGAGCGAGACACTTTTGTGCCACAGCGGCGTGTTCGTCGCCTCCGACAGCCGGATGGAAATCAGTTCAAAAATCTCCTTCCGCGGCTTTATGGGAGGTATGGGGCTTTTCTTGCAGAAAATTTCCGGCAACGGCACCGTCTACCTTGACACGAAAGACGAGCCACTGGTTCTCGACCTCCGGCCAGGCGAACGGGTGGAACTCGACGAGAACCACATAATAGCCCTCCGGGGCATCGACGAGAGCCGTATGTCGGCCAACGTCTCCGCCGACAATTTTTTCGGTGGAGAAGGCTTCTCCATGCTCTGCGTCACCGGCCCGGGACGCGTGTACCTCTCTCCTGGTTCACTCCTAACCACAGAGGAATAACCTGCTAAGCGCCATGCCGATGTGGAATCCGTGGCACGGCTGCCACAAAATCAGCGCCGGATGCCGCCACTGCTATGTCTACCGCGAGGACGCGGCTTTCGGCACAGCCATCCCGCCCGACGAGGTGCGCAGGACCGCCTCGTTCAACCTCCCCCTCCGCCGCGACAGGCACAAGGACTGGAAATTCCCTGCCGGCACGGAGTTCGCCCTCTGCTTTACCTCAGACTTCCTGATCGAGGAGGCCGACGAATGGCGGCCCGAAATATGGGAAATCATACGCCGGCGACCCGAATGCTCTTTCTTTTTCTTCACCAAACGCATTGAGCGCCTCCCCGACTGCCTCCCTCCCGACTGGAGCGACGGCTATGAAAACGTGGCCGTGGGATGCACAGTCGAGAACCAGGACCGCGCCGACCACCGCCTACCCATATTCCTCTCCATCCCGATTCGCCACCGTCTGGTCGTGGCCGCACCGCTTTTGGAACGGCTCGACCTGGAGCCATACCTCGACCCGGAGAAAATCGAGGAGGTCTCCGTCGGGGGCGAATCCGGCAGATATGCCCGCGCCCTCGACTTCGACTGGGTGCTCGGCCTCAGCCGCCAGTGCCTCGACGCCTCCATCCCATTCTGCTTCCACCAGACAGGCTCCCACCTCCTCAAAGACGGCCGCCTATACCAGATCCCCCGCTCCCTCCAGCACTCCCAGGCGCGCCGGGCCGGCCTCGACACCGCGACACACAACCCTATCAAATGACAAACCGACCACTTGCGGCATTACGTTCATTCACGGCAATCCTGCTTACGGCGGGCAGCATCGCCACATCAATCATTAACGCAGAGACTCCCAGCGACGAAACGATATACCGCCGCGAAGCCGACACATTCATCGCCGGAATCCCGAAAAATCTCAGCCAACGCCAGACAGAAGCCGTGAGGCGAGCCATATCAGGCGACTCGCGAATGCTCGATTCCGTCAGGTCCTCCCGGAACACAACGTCCGACCTTCCGTCCGACGTTAAGCGTTTACAAGTCGGCGACCACCTCGCGCTGTTCAGACGCGACCGCTATGACAACGACACACTGCCACTCCTGGTTTATTTCCACGGCGGAGGATGGACTATCGGCAGCATCAACAGCTGCTCGCGCTTCTGCGCCGCCGTCGCCCGGAACGGCATAGCGGTGCTTGCCGTTGACTACCGGCTCGCTCCCGAGCATCCATTCCCCGCCGGTCTGGACGACTGCGTTCAGTCAGTCAAAACCGCCATCGACAGCCTTGACGCCTGGAAATGCTCCGGCATATCGTTAGGAGGCGACAGCTCCGGGGGCAACCTCGCGATCGCCACCGCCCTGAGTTTCCCCGCCAACACATTCAACAGCCTGGTAACATTCTACCCGGTAACCAAGGCTTACAACGACAGCTCGGCAAGCTGGCATAAATTCGATGCCGGATTCGGCCTCGACGGCAAGCTGATGGATGCCTTTAACGACGCGTACACCTCCGAGACAGCGAATCCGCTGGTCTCTCCAGCCGACGCACCCGACGCGATGCTGCGCGTGCTTCCGCCAACCATGATTCTCGCCGCCGACCGCGACATACTCAAAGACCAGGGAGCGCACTTTGCCAACCGTATAAGCAGCCTCGGCATAGCGACCCGCTATGAAGTCATTCCCGGCTCCGTCCACCTCTTCATAACCGTGCCCGGCCAGGCCGCCTCATTCAACCGCGCGGTTTCCACCGCCTCGGAATTCATCCAGTTTCAGCCATAGCTACATCACCAGATACATATTACACGAAATTAAAAAGCTGTGTGGCGTACTTCGTTGACTATCGCACGATTGATAAAGTCATTTATTGTCGTTCCCGTCGCAGATGCTATGCCGGCGATGCGGCTGTGCAACTCCGAAGGCATACGCACCACAAACCTGCCACTGAATGGCTTCGCCGGTTCGATTCCTCGCGCCTCACAGCTTGCGAGATAATCGTCTATTGCAGCTTCAAAATCCCGTTTAATCTCGCCGACGGTACTTCCTTCATATGAAATCAGTACTTTCTTCAGTCCTTGTACTTTGCCGAACAGGCAATTATCCTCTTCGTTAAATTCAACGGAGCCAGTATAACCCTTATATTTCAATAATCCCATAGTTAAATAAATTTATATTTGTTAAGATATTCAATTAATTGTCGAATTTGATAAGGCTTCAGCTCATTGCCTGGATGCGGTTTATGTAATATTACCGAATAATCTTCATAGTAGAATTCAACCCTCGAACCCGAAGTTCGCCCCTTATTGCTTTCCTCAAAGCCAAGCAGCCCCATCAGCGTCTTGGCTTCATTATAAGTGAAATTCCTCGGCTGAGACAACAACCTCGCAACCAACTTTTCTTTCTTGCTCATTTAATCTTCGATTATTCCACTCGCAAAGATACTATTTTTAATATCAATAACAAAATCAAAAGCCATATGTTTCCCGCATTTTATGATATGTTCTAACGGCAATAATATGGCATACAATAAACAGCTACACCACCGCCGCATAATCTTGCAGATGCGGAGCTATTGCTGTTTCGTATTACAATGCTGATTAAATTTTCTCACCACACTTGATCTTTTCCTATTAATTGAAGTTTCAGATGGTTGAATTGAATTTGTGTTCGCAAAAAGGAATGTCCAGAACTTGGCACCTTCGTTAGCAAAGTTATGGACGATTTGAAATCAGCGACAAGAAAATTAGTTGCGGGCCATGATCACATTCATCAAAGCTACAATTTCATTCGTGAGTTCGCCGTCTTCTCTTGTTTCTATTCTCACTAAGGGGTTCGCAATGCTATTGACATTTACAAGAACTGTGTAATTATGAATCACGCGATCGTTCTCATGCTTAAACTCGGTGGTATTTTTACCAGTAGTTCCACCAATTATCGCACCAGCAGGACCGGCGATAACGTCACCAACGATTGCCCGGCCGATAGCGCTACCGTTTTTTGATTTGGTAACAGCTGTAACCGCTCCCTTGATTATTGTAGGATTATCCGAGAACGTGCAGCTCATAATATCCTTGAAAGGATAAGTCTGGCCTTTAAGGAATATTTCTTTTTTCGATTCATGTATATGTATGCACCCTTCTATCTCATTGGCCTCGATAATTATGGACTTATCAGGGACACCGTGTTGTACCGAATAGGTTTGAAACCATGTGTCGTAGGCGCTTTTCTTTTCAGCCTCTTGTTGTTTTTTACGTTCTAATTCCGCGTTAGCTCGTTCTCTCTCCTCATCTTCATGCACAATACCTTGAATTGCTGCAATGACAAAAATGACAACGAAGCCAATAATCACAATCCAAACCCAAGCAGAAAGGCTTCCGTCTTCATCAACAGAACCGCCACCCATCATTGCGAAAAGAGCCAACGCTACTGAGGATAAAAGAAATCTAATTTTCATAGTTTGTATGAGGTAGAATGATAAACAAAATTATGGCCAGCAGATATGCAATGAGATCTAACACATCAAAAGTACCTGATATAAAGCCACATAATTGTAGTAGTTCTGAAAGAACAGCCACGAAAGGCAGAGTCCAAAGGAAGACAATCTTCAATCTTTCGTATTTCGTTCTACCCCAAATAGCATTAATACAATACATATAGGAGAAAAGCCATAAAGCAGCAGGGAGATTATACTTTACCCAGAGATAGATCGAAGTATCGCCAAATTTTTCGCGCAGAAAACTGATTTGCTTATCGACTCCAATGTAACTGAACCAATCAAACATCAACAAAGAATCCGAGCGAAATATAATATAAATCATACCTCCTGCAAGCAGAGTCAAGGCAGAAAGTAAAATTTGAGAAATTTGTTTACGATGTAATATCAATATTTCCACGTCGTAAAGTTAACAAATTTTTCTTACATATCATCTATTATCAGAGAATTACCTATACATCCATACCGTTTTGCTTGCACCATACCAGCAACCAACGATTGACCGATATTAGGAATGGCCCCGGCTTAAACCAATCAAACATACAGAGCGCCGTGGCATAATGGGATGCCACGGCGCTCTATTTGTCTATTGGATTGTCAAACGCGGGAGATTTTTACATTGCCTCGACGCGCTTGAGGTTCTCTTCGTCGTTGAGGTTGTAGTAGATGGAGCGGAGCACCGAGCGGGCGTCGGAGTTCTGGTCGTCGAGCTTGTAGGACTCCTCGATGTACTTGCTGGCCTCGCGGAAGAGGGGGTCGATGCGGGTCTCGCGGAGCTTCTTGTACTCCTCGTTGCTCAGGCCGCCGCCATCCTTCTCGTCGATCGCGCAAGCCTCCTGATAGATGGAGTAGCCGATGCGGAAGAGCGCGTTGGCGTTCTTGGGGTCAAGTTCCACAGCCTTCTTGTAGGCTTCCTTGGCCTCGGCGTTCTTGTTCTCGGTCTCGAGCACCACGCCCTTCACGAAGTAGAGCTGGGCGTTGTTGGGATCGGCGGCGAGATACTTGTCAATCATAGCGTCAGCGGCGGCGAAGTCCTTCTTGTCGAGGTAGTTGTTGATGATGTAACCGATATATCGGCTGTCCTCGGCACCATAGATGGGATATGCCTGCTCGGCGATAGCGGCCATTTCGGCGGCGTTATTCATCGCTGACGCGGCGGATATGGCGTAGTCGAAGGCGTTCTTCTTGGTGTAGCCCATGGAGATGGCGTCCTTGAAGTTCTTCAGCGCGCCTTCGTTGTTCTGGAGCAGCGAGTTGCCGATGCCCATGTTGAAGAGGATTTCTCCGTAAATCGAGTCGGGCTGAGCCTTAAGGCCGTTTTTGAGGAGCACGGGGTTGTTACGGTTCTCAACGAAGAGGTTCCAGGCCTCTACCGCGCCAGCATAGTCCTCGACCTCCCAGAGATAGAGGGCGGCGTTGGAGAAGTCGTTGTAGTGGCCTACGATCATCTTGACCATATCCTTGGAATACTTCGTCTTGACCTTGCCCTTGGCATCGGTAACAGTGTCCAGGGGGAGCGCCGTCTGGAAATAGCCGTAGCCGTCGATGAGTGAATGGCCGAGAGCCTTCTTGTCGACCTCCTTGCCCATCTGGGCCACGACCTGCTGGTTGTCGAAGAAGTCGAAAGCGCCCTTTCCGGCGACATACCAGGTGTAGGCCTGTCCGGCAGTCTCGGGGTTTGTCATAGCGGGTTTCAGGGTCTCGATGTTCTGAGGATACTTCTCAGGAGCTGATTTCATGGCACGCTCGGCATCCTTGACCAACTGTGTCTGCCCGAAGGCAGCCAGGGCGAATGTCAGCGAGATGCCCAGGAAGCTGATTTTCTTCATAACTTTCGTTATATTATGTTTAGGTGTTAATTTATAGCGTTAAGATTACTCGTCTGCCTCCGTCGCGCCTTCATCCTCGGTTTCGTCGTCGGCAACCACATCGTCATCGGTGTCGAGTGTGTTATCCTCCGGCTCCCCTTCGAGCACCTCGGGATTCTCGACTGCCTCGACTGCCTCCTCTTCGGGATCGGTGTCCACGCAGCATACCGATGCGATCTCGTCGCCGCGGGCCGAGAGGTTGATTATGCGCACACCCTGTGTGGCGCGGCCATACACGCCGATGTCGGCGACGCGCACGCGCAACGTTATGCCCGAGCGGTTGATTATCACCAGGTCGTTGTCGTCAGTGACGCTCTTTATGGCCACGAGCTTGCCGGTCTTATCGGTGATGTTCATCGTCTTGACACCCTTGCCTCCGCGGTTGGTTATGCGGTAACCGTCGAGCAGCGAGCGCTTGCCGTAGCCGTTCTCAGAAATCACCATTACGTTGCGCGTATCCTCGGGCTCCATGCAGATCATGCCGACCACTTCGTCGCCGGGGCCGCTGAGCGTCATGCCGCGCACACCGGTGGAGACGCGGCCCATCTGGCGCACAGTCCCCTCGTTGAAGCGGATGGCGCGCCCCTCGCGGTTGGCCATGATGATCTCGCTGTTGCCGTCGGTCAGCTCCACGCCGATCACCTGGTCACCCTCGCGGATGATGATGGCCTTCTTGCCCTTGATGTTTACGCGGGCGTATTCGGCCAGGGATGTCTTCTTGATCACGCCGTTGCGGGTGGCGAACACCAGGTTGTGCGACGAGGTGAACTCGGCGTCGTCAAGGTTCTTGCAGCGGATGAAGGCGTTAACGGCGTCGCCCGGCTCTATGTTGAGCAGGTTCTGTATGGCGCGTCCCTTGGTGTTCTTCGCGCCCTCGGGAATCTCGTACACCTTCATCTTGTACACCATTCCGCGCTGGGTGAAGAAGAGGATGTTGTTGTGCATCGAGGCCGGATAGATGTACTCGATGAAGTCCTCCTCGCGGGTGTTGCTGCCGCGCGACCCCACCCCGCCTCGGTTCTGCGCGCGGAACTCGGTAAGGGGCGTGCGCTTGATGTAGCCCATGTGCGAGATGGTGATTATCATCTCGTCGTCGGCATAGAAATCCTCGGCATTGAACTCGCCGGCGGTGTATTCTATATCGGTCTTGCGGGCGTCGCCGTATTTCTCCTTGACCTCGAGCAGCTCTTCCTTGATCACCCCGCGGCACACCTCCTCGTCGGTGAGGATAAGGTTCAGGTGGGCGATGAGTTTCTGCAGCTCGTCATACTGGGCGTGGAGCTTGTCCTGCTCCAGGCCGGTGAGCTGGCGCAGGCGCATCTCCACGATGGCCTGGGTCTGCGCGTCGCTCAGGCCGAAGCGGGCCGAGAGCTGCTGCCGGGCGTCGTCGGGCGACGCGGCGTTACGTATGATATGGATTACCTCGTCTATATTGTCGGAGGCGATAATCAGTCCCTCGAGGATGTGGGCGCGTTCCTGGGCCTTTGCCAGCTCGTAGCGGGTGCGGCGTATCACGACCTCGTGGCGGTGCTCGACGAACGCCTGCACTATTTCCTTAAGGTTGAGCAGCTTCGGACGACCATTTACAAGCGCCACGTTGTTCACCGCGAAAGCGCTCTGCATGGGGGTCATCTTGTACAGCTTGTTGAGCACCACGTTGGAGTTCGCGTCCTGGCGCAGCTTGATGACGATGCGCATCCCCTTGTAGTCGCTCTCGTCGTTTATGTCGGCGATGCCGTCGAGCTTCTTCTCTGTGACAAGCTCGGCGATGTATTTGATGAGCTCGGCCTTGTTGACTCCGTAGGGAATCTCGCGCACGATGATGGTCTCGTGCTCCTTTTCCTGCTCGATGTCGGCCTTGGCGCGTATCACCACGCGGCCGCGGCCCGTCTCATAAGCCTCGCGCACCCCGGCGTAACCGTAGATGGTGCCCCCGGTGGGGAAGTCGGGAGCCGGGATGAAACGCATCAGCTCGGGGATGGTGATCTCGGGATTCTCCAACAGCGCCACAGAGGCGTCGATTGACTCCGCGAGATTGTGGGTCGGCATGTTGGTAGCCATACCGACGGCGATACCCGACGAGCCGTTGACCAGCAGGTTGGGGATACGCGTCGGGAGCACCACCGGCTCCTTGCGGGCGTTGTCGTAAGTCGGCACGAAGTCGACGGTCTCCGAATCGATGTCGCGGAGCATCTCCTCGCCTATCTTGCGGAGGCGCACCTCCGTGTAACGCATGGCCGCGGGGCCGTCGCCGTCGATCGAGCCGAAGTTGCCGTGGCCGTCGACAAGCATCTCGCGCATGGCCCATGACTGCGCCATGCGCACTATCGTGCCATAAATCGACGAGTCGCCGTGGGGGTGGTACTTACCCATGACCTCGCCGACGGCGTTGGCGGCCTTCTTGTGGGGCCTGTCGGAGGTGTTGCCCATCTCGTTCATTCCGTAGAGCACGCGGCGGTGGACGGGCTTGAGGCCGTCGCGGACATCAGGTAGGGCTCGCGAGACGATGACCGACATCGAATAATCGATGTAGGCCGACTTCATCTCGTTCTCGATATTGATCTTTATAATCCGATCGTCTTCCAGCATTGTGAGTTTATATGTGAAACGATGTGTGGCTCAACGCGTTCACACAGCCTTAGGCTGCCACCGCCCACGAAGGACGCGGCACGCGTCGAAAATATCAGCAAAGATACGAAAATTCCGGCAAACTACCGCCAACCATACCGCCAAGAAAACGCCAGGCCGGGACGTTTAATCTTTTTTAATGCTTAGCCGATTTGACGCGCATAATCTTGGCACGCTATTTGCCGTTAGTAAGTACAATAGGACGCCCGTTCAACAAAAAGCCCCCGCGAATGTTAATAAACATATACGGCGTTAACAATTGGCAATGCGCCGCGGGGGCGCCGCGAGCCAGCGGGCACAGGGCGCCGAATGTTTTCCACGAACGAAGAAAGGCAGACAATCAGCATGGAAATCAATTTCTCAAACGAACTAAAATCCGTTCTGGAGAAGAGCCGCAACGAGGCTGTTCGCCACAACAACAACGTCATAACCCCCGAGCACCTGTTCCTGGCGCTCATGGGCGACACCGGCTCGAGAGTGTTCTCACTGATGGAGAGGGCTTCGAGAAACGTGTCGGTATACCAGCTCCGGCAGGAACTCGACGACTCGCTTTACGACTCGACAGCCCCGCTGCGCGCCGAGGAGGTCGCCGTCAGCGACCTGGCAAACCGCCTGGTTAAACTCTCGGTGCTCGAGGCGCGCATGCTCCGCTCCGAGGTTGTCGACACCGAGCACCTGCTGCTGGCGATACTCCACAACCCGGAGATACAGAACATGAAATTCATAATCCCGTTCCGCCAGGCCGGCATCGACTACCAGTCGATGCTGAAACTGCTCAACGTGAAGGACGCCCCCCAGGCCGGGTCCGGCTACACTGAGGAGGACGACGAGGATGACGATGACGCGCCCGCTTCCGCGGGCAGCTCCCAGCAGAACCAGGGACAGGACGGCCGCGGACGGTCCACCACCGTCAGGGGGCGCTCGGGCAACGACACCCCCACGCTCGACAAGTTCGGGATCGACATGACGCGCGCCGCGGAAGACGGCCGCCTCGACCCCGTCGTGGGGCGCGAGGTCGAGATCGAGCGCCTGGCGCAGGTGCTGAGCCGCCGCAAGAAGAACAACCCGGTGCTCATCGGCGAGCCCGGCGTGGGCAAGTCGGCGATAGTCGAGGGACTGGCGCTGCGCATAATACAGCGCAAGGTGCCGCGCATCCTCTTCGACAAGCGCGTCGTGTCGCTCGACATGGCCTCGATCGTAGCCGGCACCAAATACCGCGGCCAGTTCGAGGAACGCGTGAAGGGGATCCTCACGGAACTGTCGAAAAGCCCCGACGTGATCCTCTTCATCGACGAGCTGCACACCATAGTCGGCGCCGGCAACGCCGCCGGGACCATGGACGCGGCCAACCTGCTCAAACCGGCCCTCGCCCGCGGCGAGATCCAGTGCATCGGCGCGACCACCCTCGACGAGTACCGCAAGAACATCGAGAAGGACGGCGCGCTCGAACGCCGCTTCCAGAAGGTCATGGTGGAGCCGACGACCCCCGAAGAGACATTGCAGATCCTCAACAATATCAAGGAAAAATACCAGGACCACCACAACGTCAACTATACCGACGACGCCCTGCGGGCCTGCGTCAACCTGACGGAGCGGTATCTCAGCGACCGCAACTTCCCGGACAAGGCGATCGACGCCCTCGACGAGGCTGGCTCGCGCGCCCACATAACGAACATCGCCGTCCCCGAGGAAATCGAGCAGCTCGAGGAGGAGATCATCCGCGCCGGAGCCGACAAACTCGCCGCCGCGCAGGCTCAGGACTTCGAGAAGGCAGCCTCGTTCCGCGACAAGGAGCAGGGACTGAAAGAGCGCCTGGCCGCCGCAAACGAGCAGTGGGAGAAACAGCTGCTGGCCGACCGCCCG
>ERZ777306.5085-NODE-5085-length-11015-cov-47.463321_pt1 | contig 11015 bp, 13 predicted proteins | sample MGYA00374966_ERZ777306 | MGnify/ENA primary metagenome ERZ777306 (study PRJEB29329, sample SAMN06343882) | mouse gut metagenome | isolation source: Mouse cecum | place: Austria: Vienna | collected 2014-11-15 ...
GTTGTGAGAGAAGTCCTGCCTCCATTGAATATGCAGGAGGCAGGACGATGTTAGATGCTATGAACACGACATACATGATCATCCGCATCTGCGGGCTGGGTAACGGCGATTGTGTCAGTCATCCTGCCGATATTGTCAATCGTATGCTGGGTGCGAGGAAAAACAGCGGCAACCTGGCTCCTGGTTGCGCCATGCGTGTTTATCTGGCCGGGAATCACAATCAGAGCGCTGGAGCGCGCAGTCGACGGGAAGATCGAGCAGCTTCGCGAGTAGCGCGGGAGCCGGCCCTGGTGTACGGGAGAATCAGGCTCCAACTTCTCCAGTGCCTCCTTGGAGGATGACTGCAGTAATCATCACGATGAACAGAAACATGGTGGTCGCCGTGAGAGCGACATTCGTCTGCAATACACGGTCATCTTATCCCGACTTTGAATGACTCCCATGGTTCGACCTCGCCCATGAGCAGGGTGGGAGCGGTGGCGGCAATGCAGGTGCGCGTCTGCGAATCGAAGAAATCGAAACTGTAGGTGTTGGACAGGCTCTCCTTATTGAACCGTTCGGCATTGTATTCCTTGGGAACCAGATCATGTCGGTGCAGGCAGTCCACCAACGCCTCATCTGAATTGCTGTACAGTTGCGGATTGCCTATGTTCATCCTGTAGATGACGTCCACAGAGGACACATGATACGTCTGACAGTATGCCAGATCATCATCGAGTTTCCTTGTCTGCGCTTCACTCATCCCTGATGAGGAGGTCTTGACCGTGTCGAGGTAGATGCCGTTGACCCGGTGCAGCGGCGGATTCGCATACCCTTTGTCCATCATGCACTGCCGGTACGCCATCCATGCGGCAACATAGTCACCTTGGGAGATGCTCCCACCGTTGCCCCGGGCCTTCTCCAGCATGGTCCGCTGGTTCGGGTCCATGTCATCGTCCTCACGCAACATCAGATCGATGTATTCCGTGATGCTCGCCGCGGCCTTCGCCCCGACCGGCTCCTGCGACGACGCGCTCTCCTGCTCGCGAGGTTTGGAACAAGAGGAGGCTAGCGCGAGAAGTAGCACCGTTAATGATGCAGCGAATCTGTTAGCGGCTGTTCTCATGACTTTCCTCCTCATTCGCATACGCAACGCATAGCGTCCCCGATTGGTTCATGCATTATCTTCGTTGATAGCACGTGACTCCAGTGTACCGGCTGGCTGGCTTGTTTTTTCAGGGAATCCGGAGTGGGAGGAAAACCGGCCGTTTTGGTGTAATGGCTTGTCAGAAACGACTTCTACGGCAATCAAATACAAATCGCCTATCGGTATAGGCATATGAATCTGAGATGGATGAGAACGAACCTGTGTCACGGTCAGGAACATGCCGGTGACTACGGCCTCCAACCATGATTCGAGTACGGAACACAGTATGGAAATTTGCGCGAGCAATCCCGAGTGGCGGCATGGCAAGTCATGGCAGGTTTGGGATGCGTATCTTGTCGACGGAGAGGAATCGCCCCTCCCCAGAGCATCTGAAGGGATAGTGGGCGATGAGGTACTCGAACCCCCGACAGCCAGCACTCTCCGGGTACCGGGGATGCCGCCTGATGTCCGAGCCCGCTAGGAAACCCGCACATGGAACATGACGAAGTTCTAGCCAGCCGCCGGCAAGTCAGAGACCCAAGACAAACCTGGCATCAGAAAAAGCTGGGCAGGATGCTCGTCACATGCTGTATAAGGCACACATTTTGCCATTTAAGCGTATTCATCCGCAGCTCTGCAGTTACGGTAATTCCGTCAATCCATACTTCTTCCGCGCAGCATGGATGTATTCATCTAGATAAGTGGACTTTTTGAAATGATCCAGAATGTTTTCCGGGGCGAGTCCTAGCTGATACATGATCGCTCCGTAGCAGATAGTATAGAGGGCTTGAGTGTGCACATATAAATCCAATCCCGAGAGGGCTCTTTTCCCGTTCTTCAGCTTGGAGGTCTGATGAACATATGCATTGCGATTGTAACGCAAATCGCCCAGAAAACGATCTCGATCCGGCACCACATATGCACTGAAGGCAGCTAGTCTATCGAAGAGCGATTTTGCTAACTCACTTGCTCTCGGGTAATTGCCTTGCAATCTACCCAACGCCCATTCCTGCAAATCTGGCTTATGAGACAAGGCACATTCTACACACCGGATAATCTCGGCGTGATCTTCCTTACCGATGCCTATTTTAGGCCCACCAACGCGCGAAAGGGCATCAAACGCGCTTGCAATATTGGTGAATCTGGCATCCAACATCTTCATTAGCTCATCATCCATGAGACTGATGATGATTGACGAAGCACGTCGAGTATCTGCAGGCATGGTTAGCCAGTTTCGTATTAGTGTATTGGAATCTATTGCACGCAAAGGCAGAGGCATTGTCTGAATAAGTTTGTTGCTCGGGTCAGTCACGCCCTTCATGAGAGGCATGAAGTACATAACTTTATTATCATCATCGTCGAACAGCTGGATTTGCTTCAGATCACCTCTAAATCCCATACAGAACGAGAGAAAACTCCACAGAGGAAAAGCATAATGTTCCATCGCGGAATCAAGCGGGATGGGTCCTTGAAGCATTTCAATCAGCAAAGAGGCATCCGCTCTAATTGAGAACTCCTGAAATGGGCATAGACCACCCTTTTGAGTGTATGTGGGAATCAGAGATACCTTTATAGCGTTGTCACCATATATTGTTATCTTAGTCAAATCGGAAGATTTCCACTCCCCCACAATGGAATGCTCCGATTCACGCAGTTTCTCTGTTATTGAACCATTGTGAAGGCCAGACCATCTCCACAAACCATCTATCGTCAATTGAATCGATTTGATTGATGGATTTGGCTTAATGACCTTCTTTCTGCAAGAAAATGCATAATGGGCATCAAGCTGCTGCCGAGAAGTCCCTGGAAATGCATAGCTGGATCCCATTGTAGAGACTTCCACAAGCGTGAGGTTATCGCCGGTTTGTGTGTAACCATAAACTGCGTCGGCTCGAAGGGGACCAGCGTGGGTTCGAACGCCCTCTATAATAGGTTCTTGCAGCAACGTTCCCATCGGAATGTCCAGCGTAGCGCCGCCCATTTCGTCGAAGGACGCATTCCCCAAAATTCCTTCGCCCTTCTTTTGCTCGGGATCCAATCTCCATAATGCTGGAGCGAATGCTGTGTTATCCAATTGTCATCCCATCCCAGATGCTCTTACTCTGGCTCCTCTAACTTCTCTCAGCCTATGGTCATTAAGACCACGAGTCGTTATCAAAAAACGGACTATAGGAGCACTCTAGAAATACCTCTATAGTCCGTTTATTTTCAACAGTCAACATCACTTACATCAGGTAAGTTGAACCACTGGGTGTTTCATATAGTACTGCTGAATTACTGACTTTTCGATAACCGTCGCGCAGGGCTCATCTGGTCGGAGTTCTCCACGAGCATCTTTCCACGGTGATTCACTATGAGTACAGTCACTTAGCTGATTACCGCTGAATTTCGATAAGGATTCACAGACTCGCTTGATGACTGTACGCTCTTCATCGGAGAGAGACCCTTCCCTATAGGGTAAGTCTTTTGGCTCAATGAGGAATCTACCTTTGTGCAAATTGAATAGCTCCACACACACGGGACCATTTCGCCACGCTCTGAAGTCTTCTGTGAAGAGGGGGATTTGCCTATTAGCCAATGACTCTGCTTGGGAGTAAAAAGTCAGTTTCTGCATCTTCATTGTGGTCATAACGTTGCATTCATGAAGAATGTAAGCTGCTACATCACGCACTGTTGCCATGGATCCTCCTTCCTTCGCTTAGAACATTCTAGTATAATCGCTGTCCATGGCAGAGGCACGAGCAAAGCGTTTGATTAGCCGAAGTGCAGCGAATAAGGCTGGGGAACAGATACGCAAAAGCTCCCCACAATTCGCTGACGACACATATCATGATGCTGTAGCACAAGCTATGCAATGGCGTAATCAACACTTTGCCCCCACGCAACAGTGTTTTAGACAGATATTGGACGCAATCGATGACATTGATGGCGCCGTAGCCACATTTCGCCTCAAGCGTTTGATATCGATTGAAAATAAGCTGCGTCGAGCTAATTCAGATTTCAAACTTGGAGCGCTTGACGACATCGGTGGCTGCCGAGTCATATTGGACTCAATCGACCAAGTCGAGCAGGTCAAGAATGCACTCACAAAACGTTTCTCGCTCAAAAACGGTAACAAAATTAAGGACTACATCCAACAGCCACAGACAAGCGGATACCGCTCATGCCATCTTTTCGCCAAGATGGATGCGACTGATGGCTTGGATTGCAGTTACCGTGTTGAAATTCAGATACGAACCTGCATCGAGCATGCTTGGGCAACTGCGGTTGAGGGTATAGGTGAACTATATAACGGCGATTATAAGAGTCCCGAAAAAGAGACCATCACAGGTGAAGCAGATCTTGAAAGAAGGCAATTCCTGAAAATAATATCCAGTCTCTTTGCCTTGGAAGAAGGAACACCACAAGTCCCCGGACTCGAACTTAGTCGTCCGGAATTGATAAGAAAATTACGATCTCTACCAGCCGTAAACTCCCTCTTGTATGGATTGGAGCAGTCGGCCAACGACGTGAAGATCTCTGAGCCACTCTCCGATACGCTTGCTACTGGGAATGACCTCTTCCTCTTGAAATTCAACACGTCTGAACAATTAACAGATATCGAAGCATTCTCTCTTGGACATATTGATGACGCCTTGGATCGATACAACTATTACGAAAAGCTCATCGATAACACACAGCAAACTTTGGGTGGCACTCCATTTGACAATGTTGTACTGACCTACGCTCGTAACCCTGATCAGCTTAAATTGGCTTACCCTAATTATTCCGCAAACTTGTCAATGTTCCTAGAAAAAGTGACGAACTATTTTGATGAGGATATCAGTATTCTCTAGAGACGTTTACTCCTTTCACAACGCACACCACCACTTTGTTTAATATAGAGAACGGTATCTCAAACAGGCAATTTAGGCGCGCCAACTTCATTTCCACAAACACTTCATGCTGTTTCGTTTACCACGCGAGCAGTTTTGGGCCCATGCGGGAGAGTCGGGAATCCTCTGCGATTCCAGCGGTAGAATTGGAACCGTAATCTTGAGAAGGTTCCAGCAGCTGGAGTAATCTGCGACGACGATGTCGCGGACCCGCAACGAAGCGAGGTGCTGTCATGTTCAACGGCAAGAAGAAAGCGCCGAAGAACGACTGGCGACAGTCAATCATGTCGCTCGGCCAAGTCAAGAATGAGGCGAACGAGAGTGAGAGCCAGACGACAAGGCGTATGCCATTCGGCCGAACCGGGCGAACGGATCAGCCCCAATCTCAACACATGCCGACAGCAACCATGCCCAATGGTCCGGCCACGGGCATGCAAGTCGCCACACAAGCCGCTCCCCCGCAGAAACGCAAACGATTCAAGGTGCTGATCTACGCGTTTGCCTTCCTCATGGTGTTTGCACTCGGCGTGGGAACGGGTTCCTCGAATGCTTCGAAACCGGCGGGAACGGTCCCCTCTGCTGCAGTCGCGCCCACCGAGCAGATTGACGCCAAGGAGAACGACGCCGAATTGAAACGGCGAGAGGAGGCTCTGAACAAGCAAGCCGAGGAACTCGACAAACTGAAGCGTGAGCTCGACGAGCAGCAGAAGTCACAAAGCGAGCGCCAGACCCAACTCGACGAGCGAGAGAAGAGCATCGCCAGCAAGGAGGAGGCGAAGAAACAGGCGGAGGTCGAGGCTGCACAGCGCAAGAAGGTCGAGCAGGAGCAGGCGGCCGCAGCGGAGAAGGCGCGCGCGGAGGCCGAAGCCGCGGAACGGGAGCGGGCACAGGCTCAGGCGGCACAAGCAGCGGCGGAGGAAGCGGCACGGCAGCAAGAGCAGGCTCCGCAGGTCGTCGAACAGCAGACATCGCGAATAGTGCATCCGGGTGCCTTCTGCTCCACGGCCGGGGAGACAGGCGTTTCGCAGAAGGGCGTCGGATACACGTGCAAGGCGGATAACATCGGGCGCTTGCGTTGGCGGCGGTGATTGGGTGTGCGGCGCGGTAATATATCGCAGATCGTCGTAAACCGAATCGCGTGCACAATGAAGCGTTCCGTCGATTGCCGGATTTTGGAATGAGAACCGTGCTTTCAAATTGAGTATCCAGATTAGTACCGCGTGCCCTCGGAAGAGAGCATCGCCGCACTCGTCCAAGCCAATCACACAATCATTGTTTTGTATATACCATTTGCCGAGCAGCTCGTTGGAGATGATGCATCCTGATCTTGTGCGAGCACAAGCGAAGACCATAGCGGAGGAGCCCAAAGTGCCGTACTTGCAAACGGTTTGCCGCAATGGTCATTGAGCAAGCTTCAGCATTGGCGCCGCTGAGAACGCAGTCTCATAACGGCAACCAAGGCACTGCTAGGAAGATCGGTCTTGCAGACGCAATCTCAGCAAAAGCCCTTGCAGTATTCGCCAGATCGTCGATATTGCGAACACTGTCTCGGTGAAGCACTCATATGCCATCGTTCGAAATATACACAGAGATACTACCGAACGTTGAGATTATGTAATTTCGATCCTCCATCGGTGCCGTTGGCGCGCACAGTTAGCGACACGGCGTGTGGGTCCGCGACGCGTAGTGGAGGGAGGATTCATATCTGCGTGGTGCGATGCGCCAGATTTACAATCTGGTCCGGTCATCTCTGCTGCGGACAGCCACCGAATCCATGGTCTGCAAATACGTGCTATGGTTTGTGATGGCATGCGTTCCGGTTGCCGCCCCCCTTTGGTAGCTTCTGAGACGCATGCCTCATTCAGATGAGAGCCTGCTCTTTGTCGCAGGTATAGTTTCCCTCATTTAACCCTTTTACACTGACGAATCCGTCCGGGGAGAGCTCATTCCCTCCCATTCGTTATCCAGCGGCTGAGAATCAGAAGGTTCCTTCGCTCTTGATGTCTCTAGGTGAGATAGTATCTCTCGTGCTTGCAGGTCACCGGATAGCCGACTGACCATCGTATCGTAATCGACCCCAAGATATTTCCCGACCAAAATCTGTGCAAGGACAATAGCCTGTCTTACCGAGACATAAAGGCTCTCGAAAGATGGCGACTGCGCATCCGGATGCTTACTCCCCATGTAGGAACCACGGATATCCATCGCCCATCTCTCCACATTCTAAATAGGAATTGCAAGTTTTGGCAGTGTACGCTTGCCGTCCTTGTTATGTTCTACAACTCCCTGATCAACTATGAATTCTTCCACTAAAGCATCGAGCATATCGTCAAAGCTGGCAGGACGCTTACAACCATTTTTCAAAGATCTCATCCTTGGGGTTTGTTTTTCTCACACGTAATGAACCATCCTATGCATTCAAGCATGGTCCCAACTGTCGTGGCTTGGGTTTCAATAGCCAACTTATTTCCCTCGCAGGCTAGATAGTACAGAGCATTCATACCCTGCTCACAATGCTTCCTGAGATAAAGCCATCTCTGTATTCCTTGTGGACCCAAATCATTGTAGTAATACAAACAATGGTCGCTCCTATTCTCCCCATCGTTAGACCTAACAACAGATGGATAATTGGAATTACATCTAGCCACTACCTCGGCATCACCATGGATGTTTCAATCCCCAAAATCGGAGCAATACCCTGATACTCGTCCTACAAAATTCATCCCTCTCCTACCACAACCGGAACCACCAAGACGACAGCATCGACGAGTTCATCAACGACCTCAACGACTATCTGGCCGGATACTGGAATGAATGCGTCAAGACCGAATGGCACAAACATGCGCCGACACCAGCAAGAACTAGAGACCTCATGGCATAATCAACATACTCATGGCATAATCAACATACTCATGGCATAATCAACATAATCGAGACAGCGGCAACGCAGCCCGGTACCCAAGCCAAAACGCCGATTTGACAAAATACACTAGTCAGGAATCATCCCCGCGCCTGCAGGGAACACCCGTTTTGCAGTGGATGGAGGTACCCGGCCTGGGGATCATCCCCGCACTTGCGCTGGAACATATTCAGTCCGGCCTCTTGCAGGCGTTGTTGTCGGAATCATCCCCGCGCTTGCGGGGAACACGCTGACGCCACGAGCGCCTGCAACTGCGCATCGGGATCATCCCCACGCTTGCGGGGAACACATGCCGAGTAGTTCGGGTGGGATGCCGTAGGCGGGATCATCCCCGTACTTGCGGGGAACACGTCACGGGTCGTCCGCTGATCTTGTCGGCCGTGGGATCATCCCCACGCTCGCGGGGAACACAGATTGCCGGCGGCCTGCGTTATCTCGGTGTAGGAATCATCCCCGCGCTTGCGGGGAACACTCGTCCAGATACGCAGTGTTGCCCCATGCCGCGGGATCATCCCCGCGCTTGCAGGGAACACCGCGTCATCAGCAACGGCGAGACGGTCATCGCAGGATCATCCCCGCGCTTGCGGGGAACACATCTGGCTGTGCTGTTTGTCCACGCACTGGCGGGATCATCCCCGCGCTTGCGGGGAACACTGCACGACGCTGTCGACGACGATGCGCGGCCAGGGATCATCCCCGCGCTTGCGGGGAACACCGTTGAGGGTGTGCCGATCCACCCGCTCGGCAGGGATTATCCCCGCGCTTGCGGGGAACACCATCTCGCACAGGCAATCGTCACGAGGAGCCAGGGATCATCCCCGCGCTTGCGGGGAACACGTAAGGAGATCGGAAATACGATTCGATACTCAGGGATCATCCCCGCGCTTGCGGGGAACACATTCACGCGCTTATAACGTTTACTAATTTAAGGGGATCATCCCCGCGCTTGCGGGGAACACCGTGTCAGTAGTCCGGCGCTGTGCTCCATTGGGGGATCATCCCCGCGCTTGCGGGGAACACTAAAACGCCGACCTTTTTCAAGTCGGCGTGTCGGGATCATCCCCGCGCTTGCGGGGAACACGTCGAAGAGCTCGACCGGTTCATGTCCCAACAGGGATCATCCCCGCGCTTGCGGGGAACACACGACCGCAACACGTCGCTTGGTACGCTCGCCGGGATCATCCCCGCGCTTGCGGGGAACACTTTGGCAATTTGCGCGGGAAAATGCGACGATATGGATCATCCCCGCGCTTGCGGGGAACACTACTGATAGCGTTCCTCGGCATCATGCTGTTTGGGATCATCCCCGCGCTTGCGGGGAACACCCGGTACTGCCGGCAGTACATGGCGACGGTGGGGGATCATCCCCGCGCTTGCGGGGAACACGCGACCGACGCGAACGCCATGTTGCCAATCAAGGGATCATCCCCGCGCTTGCGGGGAACACCATTGGGCCTTGCGTTCGCGCTCGCCGTGGACGGGATCATCCCCGCGCTTGCGGGGAACACCCAGCATGGTTTCCCTTCCTTTGCTTGTTGCTGGGATCATCCCCGCGCTTGCGGGGAACACTCGAATTCTTCGCACATGGTGTTTTTTCTTTCGGGATCATCCCCGCGCTTGCGGGGAACACGCTGTCTCTCAGCTGTTTCGGACTGATTCGGTGGGATCATCCCCGCGCTTGCGGGGAACACGCCGCCAGATTGATAATGTTATCGATCGTCTTGGGATCATCCCCGCGCTTGCGGGGAACACCGCGACGAACAGCATGTGGTGCAACAGCATCAGGGATCATCCCCGCGCTTGCGGGGAACACTCGATGGCATTCGGCGTGAGCGCGGTCAAGATGGGATCATCCCCGCGCTTGCGGGGAACACCAGCAGGCATGCGACCAAATCAACCGACTCTGGGGATCATCCCCGCGCTTGCGGGGAACACGTGACGCCCTGCACGACACTGCGCAATGCGTCGGGATCATCCCCGCGCTTGCGGGGAACACCCGGTCGCGTCGCGGACCGCGTACCGTGATGAGGGATCATCCCCGCGCTTGCGGGGAACACGCTTCCACGTCCTTGTTGCGCACAAGCTTGCGGGGATCATCCCCGCGCTTGCGGGGAACACTATAAGGTTGTTCCTGTTGGTGAACGAAATCTGGGATCATCCCCGCGCTTGCGGGGAACACGTGAGCGTGGCGCGTGAGGCGAATGGGCAGCCGGGATCATCCCCGCGCTTGCGGGGAACACCGTCCATGATAATTCGTTTTACCTTGTTGAATGGGATCATCCCCGCGCTTGCGGGGAACACTTCATGATCTGAAACTCGTCGTATTCGTCACTGGGATCATCCCCGCGCTTGCGGGGAACACGCTGTCTCTCAGCTGTTTCGGACTGATTCGGTGGGATCATCCCCGCGCTTGCGGGGAACACCGTCCATGATAATTCGTTTTACCTTGTTGAATGGGATCATCCCCGCGCTTGCGGGGAACACATCTGCCACGACGAGGAAAGATTCGAACAAATGGGATCATCCCCGCGCTTGCGGGGAACACACCGACCACCAATCCGCTTTTGACAATGAGCTGGGATCATCCCCGCGCTTGCGGGGAACACTTCGTAATGTTCTGCACATACCGTGGCGCACCGGGATCATCCCCGCGCTTGCGGGGAACACGTGCCCCCGGTGGGACTCGAACCCACTGTGTTGGGATCATCCCCGCGCTTGCGGGGAACACCATGCGGTACGACAGCGTATGCGGCGCTATCAGGGATCATCCCCGCGCTTGCGGGGAACACGGCACCAATGCGGTGAGCGAGTGGTGGACCCAGGGATCATCCCCGCGCTTGCGGGGAACACGGACCAAGGGGTAACACCACGAGCGAGAATGAGGGATCATCCCCGCGCTTGCGGGGAACACTTCACATGGTCGATGTCGGTGTCTGATGCGTCGGGATCATCCCCGCGCTTGCGGGGAACACGTCACGTTGAGCGGCATCGAACGCAGCTGCCCGGGATCATCCCCGCGCTTGCGGGGAACACTCCAGCTCGGGCGGTTCGATGAAGATCGCGATCGGATCATCCCCGCGCTTGCGGGGAACAC
>ERZ777306.5098-NODE-5098-length-10975-cov-4.999817_pt1 | contig 10975 bp, 1 predicted proteins | sample MGYA00374966_ERZ777306 | MGnify/ENA primary metagenome ERZ777306 (study PRJEB29329, sample SAMN06343882) | mouse gut metagenome | isolation source: Mouse cecum | place: Austria: Vienna | collected 2014-11-15 ...
GGGGGGGGGGGGGGGGGGGGGGGGGGGGGGGGGGGGTGGGGGGGGGGGGGGGGGCAGGTGGGGGGGGGGGGGGGGGGGGACGGGGGGGGCATGGGGGCGGCGCGGGAATGTGGGGTGTGGGGGTTGTGGAGGGTTGGTGGGGGCGTGCGGGGAAAATGTGAACGGGCTTTTCAGGGGGAAATGGAACCGTTAACCTCTTCCACCCCCTCATGCATCCGTGGTTTAAACGGGGAGAAAGGACAGTACAGCCGTTAAATCGCCGTCTCCTCCGTTCCCGCAAAACCTAGTAATTTGGGGTTGTATGAGGGTAACGGAAGTATTACAATCGTGTGACCGTTTGCTCTATGGGCAAACTACGACCTCCGAAGCCCGGAAGGATGGGTTCTTCCGGGAGCCATGAGGGGGCCGGCGCGCTGGTTCGGAAAATTTAAGCGCGGGATATCAAGTTCGTTTGCTGAACATCCGACTCACGGCCTGCGGCAGGGGATAAAGCCGCGGGCCATGGGTGGTATTCGATGAGGGGTTTTTATTCCGCGGGGCGGGTCGTTTGCCCATTTCCTAACCAGCAGGTACTGCAGTGTGTAAGGCCCTGAGGGGCTGAGGTTAGGTAAACAGGAGCTGTTAGCATGGCAAGAAGGTTCGGAATTTCCGCCAAGCAAACGTCCACGGGTTTCGACAAGCCACCAATCGGTGACGAAAATCAATCGGAACGCCAGGTAAATGGCCTGAAGGGGCTCATGCGCAAAGTGACCGAGCGCATGGCCGCTTCCTCCGCCGCCCGCGCAACGGGCGACGATGCCGCGCGCGCAAATGCGTCCGAGCAGGCCGCCGTGGAGGCCGCCGCCCCCGCCGCCGGCGCGTTTTCTATTACGCGCGCGCGTAATAGCGAGGGTTCGCAAGAGGGTGCCGCCGAGGCTTGCGAAAAGGCTATGGCGCTGGGCGCTATGGAGATTTGCGAGAAAAGCACCGCGGCCACTGAGGCTTGCGAAGAGGCCTCTACGCTGGGCTTTGTCGAAACCGGCGAAGGAGCTGCCGCCCCGGGCGGCGCCGAGATGAGCGAAGGAAACGCGGCGGTGGGCGCTGTGGAACTTCGCGACGAGGCCGCTTTCGCAACGGCTGGCTCTTCTGCTGAGGATAGCCGCCAGAAAATGGCCGCTGAGCTGGGAAATGACACTGGCGAAGGCTTCCGCCCCGCCTCTAAGGCCAAGCGCTTGGATAGCGCTTTCCAACTGCTTGCCCAGGCTGGGCTGAAGCGCTCGATCAAGGCGGGGGCGTCCGAACCGCTCGCCGCTTCCGAACTGGCCAACGGCGCCGCTGGTAACGCTGCTGGCGTTCCGAGCACCGCTGAGGGCAGCTCCGCCGGCAAGGGCGCTGCTGGAAATACCAACGCTGCCGCCGCGGCCAAGGGCGCCGGGCTGGGCGACATCGCCGATCTGGCCAAGGGCGCGTTCGGCGAAGACGGCGACGCGCCGGTGGTGAACCCGCCGCTGCGCACCCGTCCCTGGCAGCGCGTGCTGTCGGTTACCATGAGCATCCTGCTGGCCGCCACCATGTTCGACGCTTCGGGCCTGAGCCCGCTGTTCCAAGACGCCACCGCCGCCGAGGCGGAAAGCGCCCAGCCGCAAGACGCCGCCGACGACCAACCGGCCGAGGGCGAAGGCGCCGGCGAAACCACCGACGGCGATCAGGCCGCCACCGCTCCCGAGGGCGAAGGCGACGCCGCCAACTCCGACGCCACCCCGGCCGAGGGCCCCGACGCCGCTGAGGGCGAGGGCGACGAGCCCGCCGCCCAACCGGAGCAGCAGCCGACCATCGACGAAGCCGCCGAAGTCGCCAAGCTGCTGCCGGAGCACCTGGTGTCTGCCACCGACGTGCTGCCCGCCAAGTTCGAGGGCGACGCCGACATCAGCGCTCGCATCAACCCCACCCTCACCCTGTTCGGCGCCCCCATGGTTTCTGGCACCGGCTTTCTGGTGAAGAACGGCCCCGTGCAAGCCGACTATACCCTGGGCAACTTGGCCGCGCTCCTGGAAGACGGCTGCCTGGGCGGCTCCGCTGTGAACGACGCGGTGGTGCTCACCTTTGAGCTGCCCTACCTCTACGAAGACGCCGAAGGCAATATCGCTACTACTTATAGTGAAGAGCTGTGGAAAGTGAAGCGCGGCATCACCGCCGACAACAACGCCGCCGGCGCCCCCGCCATGCGCGCCGCCCTGTTCGCCGACGCCGCGCCCGCCGGCTGGAGCGTCTGGCAAGAGCACGACGGCGCTTACCTGAAGCTGTCTGATGCCGACCTGAAGGCCGGCGTTTCCGGCAAGATCGTGCTGCGCTACGAAGGCGAAGTGCCCGCCGGCCTCACCGCCCAGGAAGCCAAGGACTACACCGGCCCCACCGTTGGGAGTGCCCCCAACCGCACCCCGGCCGCCATCACCGCCGAGAGCACCATGCCGGTGGTGGGCTTCGGCTTGGTGGGCAACGTGCCCGCCGACGAAGAGGTGGCGGTGCGCTTTGGCTACGAGGCCCGCAGCTTCACCCCGGCCGCCACTGCCAACAACGAGGAGCCCGCCACCCAGTACGGCCGCGCCATGGTGAAAACCCTCGGCTCGGTGAACCTGGTGAACGATGAAACCGACGCCGCCGCCAACGTGACGGTGGAAAATGGGGAAAGCGCCGTCATTAACAGCGAAGGCGGCTACTTGGTATCGAAGGTCCAAATTGCCGTGCCCGAGAACAAGCCCGCCGTTTCCGGCATTTCCCTGAGCGGCCTGTGGGCCACCGACGCCAACGGCTTCGGCGGCGTGCCGGCTGCGGTGCTGATGGCCTACAAGAAAGGCGAAGACGGTGGCGACCCGGTGCCCAACTTGGGCGACGACGGCGCCCCCGACACTTCCAAAGACGCGCGCGAGCGCTCTACCTTCGTGGGCGTGCCCGGCGAAGGCGGCGTTGTGGTGGTGGACGTGACCGAGCTTTCCGAGGCCCAGCGCGCCGCCCTGGATTTCAGCAGCCGCGACTCGCTGCGGGAAGCCGGCCTTTCCGCCATCCCTTATAAAGTAACTGAAGAAGGCTTGCTCGCCCTCACCCTCGACGATGACGAAGGCGCCGTGGCGGCGGGGAAGGAGCGCACCTTCTACGTGGCCGCCCCCTACGCTCTGAGCGCCATGGAGCTGGAAGACGCCCCCGAGGCGCTGCCCGGTGCCAAAGGTGCCAGCCCCCTGGGGGCCGCCCAGGCGGGCACCTCGGTGCAGAAGTTCAAGCCGGTGGTGAACGAACTGGACGTGAGCGTGCTGGTGCGCACTCAGGGCAAGGCGGTAGCGCTGCCCTTCCACGAGCGCATGAGCGCCACCTTCACCCGCACCGCCGATCCCGAGGCCCCCGCCGCGCCGGCTGCCCCCGAAGGGGAGGGCAACGGCGAAGGCGACGGCGAAGGGGAGGCTGACGATCCCGACCCGGACAGCCAGCCGGCCGTCGATGAGCCCCAGCAGGAGGAGAGCACCTATACCCCCCCCACTAGCGAGGAGCTTGTGGAGCACATGAACACCTATGGCCATGGCCCCATCGTGCTGGGCAACGCCATGAGTTTCTCGTCGGGCCCGCTGTACAGCATCACCCCCTTCAACACTCGTGCTGCCGGTGGCTCTGAGACCGTGCTGGTAGGCGGCCTGCCTGCCGGCTATGTCGACCCCAACCTCAAGGTTACCCCCGGCGGTGGCACCGCCATGGGCAACAACACCTATATGATCAAGTCCACCGACAGTCCCTTCCTGGACCTCACTGCCGACGTGGGCTACGACTCCGGCTTCATGGGTCTTCCCGCCAACGGCTATGCCGATGGCGAGCGAGAGGATGCTGCGCCGGTGTTCGAGCTGCAGATTCCTTATTTCGTGAACTCTGGCTCCGGTGGTCTTACCGAGGAATACAGCTACGATAACTGGAAAGCCGATGGAAGCGACATCGGCAACGACAGCTCCCCCCGCGGGCCTCGCCTGGCGCTGGTGCTGAATTCCGATTGCTTCGATGGCAAGTGGAAGATATACGATATGGACCGCTCCGGTTCCACCAAGGGTACCTTGCTCACTGACGCCCGTTACAAAAGTTGGTACAACTCTGAGGGCATCACCGGCGTCTTTCGCCTGAAGTACATGGGCAACGCCTCCAACAAGTGGCAGCTGATCAAGGATTTCAGTCGCCTTTCCTTGGGGGTGACCTTCATCGGCACCATTCCTGAGAACACGGGCGGCACCATCCGTTGGGGCGTGAGCTACAACGCCTACACCGATGCCAATGGCGACGTGCTGCGCGGCAATATCGATACCGTGATCAGCCCTGGCGCCCAGTCGGACAGCTCCACTCAGCGTAACGCCACCTTTATTAAAACCAATCTTGACTGGAATACCAATATAGAGGTGATCAGCCGCCCCGTGCTGTGGGATCGCTACAACTACATGGTGTACCGCATTACCACCCGCAACGTTTCGCCCGAGAAGGACTCGCAAATCGACTACCTGTCGTACTTCTTCAAGTTCCCTTCGGCCGAACTCACCAACACCGGCATCCGCGATGCCGACCTTGTCACCTGGCTAGTTACCAATCCCCGCACTGAGAACGAAACCATCACCAAGAACCCCGACCCCCGCGCCACCGTTTCCGGCAAGGAGTACGTGGGCGTTCCCGGCCAGGGCGGCGCTCTTATCTACGACATTACCAACAACCCCGGCGTAGCGGAAGCGCTGGATTTGCAGTCGTTCGAGAACGCTGAGGACCTGGGGCTGCACGAGCTGCCCTACACTACGGCGGGCCAAAACGGCCAAATCTCTTTCACGGTGCCGGAGGTGGAGAAGAAAGACCAGATTACTCCCGATAACGAGGCGGACACCTATAACCCCCTCATGGGCGGCTCGATGTACTACGGCCCCATGAAGAAACCGGAAAGCGCGTTGGATCAGAAGACCGACCGCAAGGTGTTTCTGTTGGCGTTGCCCTACACTACTAATATGAGTGCCGACGAGTATGTGACGCTGGATACGGAATCCACCGTGCACTTTGGTGGCCGTGGCGTTGACGACTACATGTGGACCAAAACCTACACCAACACTTCCACCTTCAACAATCCCACCGCCGGCGCCAATATCGAAAAGGTCTCGTTGCGTCCCAGCGACAGCGCCGTGGGCGAAACCTTCGAGGCTCCCTTGGGGCAATCGGTTACGTATCGCTTGCGCAACCTGCGCATCACTGGCAACCAGCCGCTGTTCGGCACTAGCCTGTTGGCCGATACTGCCACCGACCGCTACGGCGCCCAGATTGTTGACACCTTGCCCAGCGGTATCAATTTGGAGCAGATCAGCATTCGCATTAACCAGTCGGCTGCATCCACGTCCGACAGCGCCGATCGCCCCGCGCTTTCCCTTTCCGCCGGCGACACTTTGAACGGTGTCGTTTTAGTGCCCTCTGCGGATTACGTGGCGGGCGCCGAGCGCGTTACGGTGGCCGGCGACGTCATCGATGGCGTGACGGTGGGGGACGGCACCACTCCGGCGGTGGGCACCAAAGTTACCCTGAAGGCCGGCGACGTCATTGACGGCTATAAAGTGGTGGCCGATGCCAGCTCCGTGGCGCCGCAAGTTATCGAAAACGCCGTAGACCTGGACGACTGGTTTGCCACTGGTCGCGACAATCACGGCAACTCCGGTGTGCTGGAGTTCGAGTACCGCGATCGCTTGGGGCAGCTGCACTGGCGCACCATTGACAACCTGCCCATCACGCGGACCTATGCTGCTGGTACCACCGGTGCGGTGATGTACACCTTCGGCAAAGCCACAGATGAGTCGCAGCATCTTTCCACAATCTTGGAGAACAACGGCATCGGCGCCATTCCCCATGCCAGTGGCGGTGTAACTGCCGGCACCAACGGCACCTTCACCGGTCGCGTGCGTTTCCTGCTGAAAGAGCGCATTCCCCAGTACAAGGGCCTCACCACCATTCCCCTCACCATCGATGTGACTGGCGCCTTGATTGCCCCCCGCTCCAATGGTGCCAATGGTGCTTACACCAACAATGTGAGCATCTCCTATGGCCAAAAGCAGTGGGTCACCTCTTCGTCTGAAGGCGGCCAGTACTACACCCTCATCGATCGCACCAGCAATCCCGACACGGCTTCTTTTACTGCAACTCCCACCAAGCCCATCATCTCTGGCGGTGCGTTCTCCGGTAACAACGGCGGCGTTAACAACGTGGCCGACCTGAAGGAAACGCTGGTGAACGAGCCCAATGCCGGTTGGCGCTTCCACATTGGCAACAACTCGCAGGCCCCCATGGAGCCGGCCTACTTCTTGGTGGGTGCCGATCAAACCCCTGCTGGCGGCGTTACCGGCATGACCTATCACGGTATGTTCTACGAAGGAGTGCGCGGTGTTCGCCGTGGCTTCGAAGCGGAAAAGGTGACCATCAGCGGCAACATGTTCGCCTCTGGCGTTATTGAAAGCGTAGAAATCAACTACTACTCCAAAAACGCCAACGACATGCTGATGCGCACCACCACCCTTACGGCGGCGCAGCTGGAAGCCTATCGTCAAAACGACATGGACGGCGACGGCCTGACCGACGCCGTGCTGCCCTCGGGGCTGTGGGCCGATCAGTACCTTATGAATGTTAAGGTGAAGTTCAGCTCCTACAAGCCCGGCAATGGCACCAACAACCGCGGCACCATTGAAATCATCGGTACTCCGAACCAAGTGCTCACCATGCCCTTGGTGGCAAGGTTCAGCACCGACTACGATGACGCCGCCTACAACCAGCAGGTCAGCAAAACCGCTACGCTGAAGAGCGCTTACGTGCCCATCAAGCCAGCGGTGTCGGTGAACCACGGTTGGAGCGGCAATGGCGCCGGCACTCACACCAACGAGAACGTGCCCTATCGCTGGGGCGACGGCGAAGGTGAAAGCGCCTACTTTAATTACTTCTTTACCAACGACTCGTTCTTCACGGCACGCCGGTTGAACCTCGACCTGCAAATCAACGACAACCATGCCAGCAGCATGCTGATTACCACCGACGAAGACGGCAGCACCATCCAGCGCGGCTTCGTAGGGGAGGAGCTGGTGCTGCCTGGCTTCCAGTGGAACAATTACACCACTTCGGTGGAGCGCCCCATGCCGGAGAGGGAGGGCACCGCCCCCAGCGGCGCCCCCGTCACCCTGAACAAGCGGGACGCCAACGGCAACATTGCCTTCAACATCGACATCGACGGCGACGGTGTGGCCGACTTCCTCATCGACGCCAACAACGACGGCGTGGTGGATGACCCCGACGACGTGTACCAGTTCAGCCCCATCTACGACGAGGTGGCCCACACCGGCTGGCTGCACCAGAACTCCGCCATCTCCGCCATCGACTTCTTCTCCATCAACATCAACGGCGAGCTGGCGAAGACCAACGCTTCCCAGGCGGCGGCCGAAGAGGCGGCCCGTCAGATGAGCTACGACGCCGTAGAGCTGCAGAACTTCGTGTACCTGGACGATGAGGGCCGGGGCGACGGACCGCAGATTTCCCCCGATCAGGTGAGCGCCAGCACGGTGAAGGCGGACAACCTCATCTCCTCCTCCACCTCCGGTGCCAACACCGTTGAGGTGTGGGAGCACGTTACCACTGAAACTTACATCTACAACGGCCCCGCTATTGCCGGCACCAATATCGCCTTGGCCACCGGCGGCACCTTGGGTGTGCGCACCACCACGGTGCGGGAAACCAAAACCCTGCGGGCCGACGGCACCACCGACTCTTCCGAGGAAACGAAGGAAACCTACACTGGCCTCACCGCCACGCTGCGGGTGCCCCTGGGCAAGAAGTACGATTTCAGCGGCGCAACCGCTGCGGAAACCGTCCTCGACCCCACTGACACCATTGTGGCTGCCCGCATTCACTTCGATCGCGTCGACGGCAAGAGCACCTATGCTGGCGGCACCATCAATCCCACCTGGCCCACCTTCAGTGTGTTTGGCCGCGCCGACACTCTGGCCAACACCACCGCCCGCGCCAACGTGTACGCCACTCGACGAGTACGGCTCCGACCTGCGCGCCAACGCCAGTCACGCCATGGGCGTCTACACCGCCACTTCCACCATGGGATCCCAGTCGTTCAAGCCGGCGGATGCCCGCAAGAAGAGCGCTGCCAACGAAGGCGACCTCTCCGTATTCGGCAACTCCACGGCCGACGCCGATGCCTATGAGCTGGCCAATTACGCCGACGATGCCGGATACCGCTTCTGGGTGAACAGCACCAGCTTCGCCCGCATGGACAACACCTCCGTCACCGTTTCGGTGCGCAGCCTGTCCGACAAGTTGCCGGCCCCCATCGGCGACATCCAGGGCTTCCTCACCAAGCAGGTAACCCTGTCCCGGGCGCTGGTGGGCATCGGCTCCACTTACCGCAGCGGCAACAAGGCGCCGGCTAAAACCGACACTGCCCTTAAGAAGGTAACCTTCTACTTCCGCAACCCCGATGCGGCGAACCTGCCCCTGTACAACGACCAGGTGTCCAATCCGCCCATCACGGTGGAGCTGACCACTGCCCAGGTGCTGCAGCTGTTTGCCGATGCCGATGCCGCCGCCGGCGCTGAGGTGGGTTCCGTGCAGATAGATCTTGCCACCGCGCCGGAGTTCGCTTCTGCCAAGGGCCTGTACCTTGAGAAGATTGTGATGGATTACTCCGAAATGGACCCCTGGAAAGGGGCCCAGAATCTGGTGACTCGTGCGGAGGACCAGCTGTTTGTAGAGCTGACCGGCAAGGCCAACTGGTGGTACTACCGCCAGAACAACCGCCACTTGCCGGCCCAAATGGCCATTGCACAGCAGAACCGCACCATCGGCGGCACCCCGCAACTGTCCGCTGGCAATGGCGCCAACCGCAACATGTTCTCGTATCTCACGGTGAACCCGCCGGCCTTGGCCGTGTACACCTATGGCCAATACGGCAACAACGCCAATCAGTACATGAACCAGAACTCGCCGGGGGAGAGCAGTGACGTTACCGCCGTGCCTTACGACCGCGACTTCAAGATGTGGGTGAATCTGTTCAACGAGCGGGGCATTTCCACTCTGGACGATGTGGACGTTGATGTGAACATCCCCATGAAATGGGAAAGTTCGGTGCAGCTGGACGGCAGCAGCGAAAGCGGCTGGGTGGGCTTCCATACCACCCAGGTGCGGTTCCGTCATGCCTGGTTCGACACCTTCTACCATGGTGGCACCATTGGCAAGATACGCTTCACCGGTTACGACGAGAGCGGCAGCAAAACCCCTGTCACCTGGACGCTGCGCCCCAACGACGGCTACCAGGGCGGCTCTGAGGCGGCTACCATGGCCGGCCCGCTCACTGCGTTCGTGGACGACTGCGTCGGTGCCGATGCGGGTACGGACGGAGATGGTAGCGCCGATGCGGGCACGGATGGGGACGGTGGCGCCGATGCGGGTGCCGATGCCTCCGATCGTCTGCACGACGGCCTTCAGCTTACCGCCGAGGGCGACCTGGTGGTAGGGGAGGAAGTGCTGCGGGCCCACGGCATCTACAACCTTATTAAAGTAGAGCTCGTTTCCTGGAAGGACATGAAGGAAGACGCCTCCAAGGCGGGCCGGGACAACCAGAACATCGAGTTCACCGGTTTTCACGACGTGAACCTGGGCGAGTGGTACCGCCATTTCGGCGCCGAGGCGCGCAACTATCTGCTGGGCATTCGCCCTGCCAACGGCGATGAACCGGGCACCGTGGACGACGCCACCTGGAAAATCATCAGCTCGAAGATGCACACCCCGGTCACTAAGACCGACTCTTCCCAGGTATACAGCTCAAAGATGTACTTCGACACGGTGAGCCGCGCCGGCCTCTACGACAATAACGCTTCGTATGCCTCCATTGCCGATTCCCTCATTGCCGATCAGCACTCCGCTGCCCCCAAGAGCACCCTCACCGCCAACGGCGACGGCAATGCTCTTGGCAACCGCTTCACCAAGTACACTGCGGGCAGCTGGGACGGCCACCATTGGGGCCACTCCGATGGCTCCGGCGGCGAGAGCAACGCCATGCTGGAGGTGGGCTACAAGAGCCAGATTTCGCTGCTGTCCGACTTCCGCCAGGTGAACAGCCAGTACAACGTGCGCTACCCCGAGTATTCCGGCTGCACCTACAACGGTGGCATCTTGAACGAGCAGTCCGCCTACAGCTACGTGGGCCCGGAAACCTACAACACCGGCATGACGGTGCATGTAACTCAGCAGCTGCCCTCTACGGTGTTCGACGCCTACTATGTGAAGATTCGCTCGGTGGCGCTGCCCTACATGCAGGGCATCGACGTGCTGTACAAGGACGGTTCGGTGGTGTCCCTGTCCGAGGCCGACCTGCGGGCCGCTTACGACACCACCAACACGGTGGATTCGGCCGCCGCATCCTTGGAGCGCGAGACTTCCACCTATAAAGAGCGCAATAACAGCGGCAAGGGCAACAATTCCCAGAGCGACGCCGCTGCCACTGATGGCAACCTTGCCAAAAACCGCTACTTCCGCCTGAACCTGCTGAAGACCGACGACACCGGCAAGCCGGTGGCGTCGCTGGGCGCGCCCTCCAATGCCTACAACAGCGCCAACGGCACTGGCGTGTCCGAGGCCGACGCCTACAAAGACCCGGTATCCGGCTACGAGCTGAAGGACGGCACCACGGTGCAGAACCCGGTGGTGTCCATCACCTATCATTTGAAGGTGAACCAGAACCAGTGGCAGGGCAGCCAGCAGAACGCCTACATAGGCCAGAACGCCGGCACCGATACCGCGTTCGACGCCAATCCGGTGGCCTCTGACGCCCAATTGAACACCCCCGATTACGGCACCTGGTACGCGCTTTCCGAAACTACCGCGGGCGAATGGGTTAAAAAGATGGCCTTCGAGGTGAACGGCCGCGTGTATCGCAGCGTGCAGAACATGTCCACCGCCC
>ERZ777306.5102-NODE-5102-length-10965-cov-4.434372_pt1 | contig 10965 bp, 11 predicted proteins | sample MGYA00374966_ERZ777306 | MGnify/ENA primary metagenome ERZ777306 (study PRJEB29329, sample SAMN06343882) | mouse gut metagenome | isolation source: Mouse cecum | place: Austria: Vienna | collected 2014-11-15 ...
CATGCCCAACAAAACTACGTACAGCTACGGCAATTCGATCTCGCTCGCGGCGAGCACGTATTATCGTCTCGACGTAACTGTAAAAGTTCAGCTCACCAAAAACGCAGACGAGAGCGACAGCGCGTTCGAGAAACGCATCGGCGCAAACATAAAGCTCACGGGAACGAAGGAAGCTGTTTTCGAGAACATCAAAGACACTTCTACCGTAATGATGCAGCCGAGCGGCAACAACCCCGGATATACCGATACGGAAACGTTCAAGACCTATACGTTCTATATCGCGTCAGGCACGAGCGGCGGTTCTATCGGTTTGGATATATCGCTCGGCGGCGACAGCGCGTTCACTCAGATCCAAGGCAAGCTTATAGTATCCGACGTATCGCTCACTTCAATCAACAACATCACGTTTGAAGACGCCAAAAAAGCGCTCGACGAAGCCAAGGATGAAGACGATGTTAAAAAGTATACTCAAGCCGTTTCCCTATCCGAAACCGCTGCCGACGGAGATACCGACACGGATACAGATACCGACGATAGCGAAAAGCCCGCAAACAACGATATAGCATGGTGGATAATCCCTACCGTTGTATTCAGCGGCTGCCTGCTCATCGCTATCATAATTATAGTAGCCTTCCGCATTGCGGACGCGGTAAAACGCAAAAAGAAAAAGACGTACAAGACCGACTACGATCGCAACGATATTATCAAAAAGCTCGACGAGCTTTCGGCGGATAACGCCGATACCGAGGAAAAAGCGCCCGCGGAAAATCTCGACGACTATGACGAGCCGATCGAAGAGACGGCGGACAACGTAGTTTCGTCCGAAACGGACAATGCGGAAAGCGACGTAACCGAGACGGCGGACGGCACGGAAACCGAAATCAAAACTGCGGAAACGGAAGAAAAGCCCGCCCCGACCGAGAATACGTCAAGCGATAACTCTTCCGAAACCGACCTCGACGACTGATCCTTATAATATTTAAGCTATCAAAAAAGAACGGATGCATTTCAGATTGCACCCGTTTTTTTATGTATATTATTCTATTTTATAAAGTTGAGATTCTTTACGTCGCGCTAAAGCGCGGTGATAATATTTTAATTCCGAATTTTCAATATCCGCCGTCGACGTGCAGCAGTGCGCCGTTTATGAACGACGACTTTTCGCTCGCCAAAAACAATGCGGCGTTGCTCACGTCCTCAGGTCTGCCTATGCGACGCACGGGCGTATTATCCACTATGCGTATAAGCGCGTCGGGCGGCACGGGATCGTTCATTTCGGTAGCTATAAGCCCCGCGACGATGGCGTTTACGGTCACGTATTCCCCGACCTCACGCGACAGAGCTTTTGTCAAACCGTTGACCCCCGCTTTAGCCGCCGAATATGCCGTTTCCGTGCTCGAGCCGCGCTCCGACCAGAACGAGCTTATGTTTATTATTCTGCCGAAGCCGTTAGATATCATATCCGGCAAAAATTCGCGCGTCACAAGCCACACGCCTTTCAGGTCGACGTCTATCACTCGATCGAAGTCCGCCTCGCTGTCGAATTGCAAAAGCCCCATATGCGCGACGCCGGCATTATTTATGAGTGTATCGACGGGACCGAATGCAACTTCGTTTTTCATTCTCTTTACGTCGGCGGCGTTCGATACGTCCGCACGTATAGCTTGACACACTATCTCTCTGCGATTCAGCTCGTCCACCAACTCCAACGCCGCTTTTTCCGATTTGTTATAATTGATTATCACGTTATATCCGGCGTTGCCGAAATCTATCGCCGTCTGTCGGCCGATGCCGCGCGCGCCGCCCGTGATCAATACAGTTCTTTTTGCCATAATGTTTTCCTATTTGATATTATCGGGCAGATCGTTCTCGAAAAGTACGATACGCTCTGCGTTTTCCGTGTTCGGAAGTTCCGCAAGCGCGCTCACCGCATCGTCGCGTTTATCGAACACTCTGATCTTTTTCTCTGCCATTCCCGCAGAAATCGCGCCGTTTTTGATATCCGTCGCACGCGAGCCGACCAAAAACGCATAATCGCATTTTTCGGCTATCTGCGCGCCGAGCGCCGTGTTGCATTGCTTTTCTATCGCGCCGAGTTCCACAAACCCGGGGGTTATTATTATTCTTGTACCGTCGAACGCGCCGAGCACGTCGAGCGCGTTTTTCGCGCCTACGGGGTTGGAATTATACGCGTCGTCTATCACGGACACGCCTGCATGCTCTTGCAAAAGCTGCAAACGGTGTTCCACCGGCGCGAGCGCGCTCACCGCGTCTGCGATACTCTCGATTTCTACGCCGAGTTCGCGCGCTATCGCGGCGCAAACGCAAACAAGTTCGGGAATATGCGCGCCCAAAAGCTTTGTTGTTACCTCAACGCTTTGACCGTCTATATACAATGTGAACTTTGCGCCGAACGCGCCGTAAGTCAAATTTTCGTACCGCACGCGCGTTCCGTCGCCCGTACATTCGATCGCGCACTTTGCGGTGCGGGCGGCAAGCTCGGCGCAATCGGAATTATAGCCGTTGAGCGCTACAAGCCCGTCGGCGTCCGCATGCTCCGCAAGCTCGAATTTTACGTTTGCCACACCTTCGCGCGATCCGAGCGTCGCTATATGCATGTCTCCTACGGCGGTTATAATGCCGTAATGCGGCTCGACGATAGCGCAAAGCTCCGCTATATCGCCCTTGTACCGCGCGCCCATCTCGACTATAAACACTTGTTCGTCCGCCAACATGCCGTTTACTGTTTTGCATATGCCCATCGGCGTATTGTAGTTGCCCGGCGTAGCGCATACCGAGTATTTTTTTTCGAGAATGGCTTTGAGTATATTCTTAGCCGTAGTCTTTCCGAAACTTCCCGTTATGCCAACGACGATAGGCTTTTTATCGGCGAGCTTTTTCTTCGCTTGCTTGACGAAACGCCCGTTATTGAGTTTTTCAAACGGCAGTAACAACGTGTTTGCCGCCAATACGACAAACGGCAAAAATATACCTATCGCCGTAGCGACGATCTGGCAGAACGGGTCGTAATACGCCGCCCATGCCGCGCCCGCCGAAAGCGCGAGTATAAGCGCTGCCGATAAAACAATGAGCCGCACCATGCGCGGCGTTGCTTTTATATCGGTGTCGCCGTTTTTCTTTACGGCAACGATAAATACAATCTCGAGCGCCGAGAACGTCGCAACAGCGCAGTACCGCGCGTACTCGAACGTGCCGAAACAGCCGACGTATATCGCGACCGCGATCGCACCGAGCATCGTAAGTGCGCAGTACCGTACCAAACCTTCGCAGTGCGTTGCTTTCCAAAACCCTAAAACGCCTCGCGAGTGGTAGCCCGAAAGCTGCAATATCTTAAGCGTCGGCAAACAGCATGCCGCGGCAAGCGCCGCGCTTATCCCTATTAAAGCAACCGAAATGTAATAATCCATAGCTATTCCGTGATAAAGCGTTTGAGCGTATTCGCAAATCCGTAATCGGAGTCGATATAGCTGTAATGTCCTCCGTCCAGAAACACAAGTTCGCTGTTAGGTATTCCGCGTTTAAGCCGCTTAGCCATGTACGGCGGAGTGTCCTTGTCGTCCTTGCCCCATACTATAAGAGTCGGACATTTTATGTAGCGCATAAGCTTATCGAGGTGCGTATTGACCACGCGCACGAACACGCCGCGCTTGTCTTTACTCATATTATTATAATCTATAGAACCGAATCCGTCAAGCGGTTTGCCGTGTTTCACTCGGTATCGGTATCTCGCTACGGCGATTTTCTTTTTTATATCGAACTTCGGCTTTAACCCCGCGCTGTCAACGAGCACGAGTTTTTCGCACAGTCCCTGCGCGGCGAGTATCATCCCTACGCGTCCGCCGAAGCTGTGCCCGACAATGATCGGGGCTTTAATATCGAATTTTTCCGTGAACGCGCGCACATGCGCCGCATAATCGTATATACCCCAATCGGACGGCATGTCTTTTGGGAATGCAAAGTTTACCGCCGCAAACCCTAAGTCGCATACCTTTCCGTACGCGCCCGCAAACGACGCCAGCCCGCCGCCCCAACCGTGCAAAAATAAAACCGTAGGAGCGAAGCCGCTTTGCATTTCGTATTCAAATCCGACTCCGTCTACGGTATCTTGCATATTACACCTCGATCGTTACATTATATTATTCGCGTCATCGCTATCGCGTCCGCGCCGTCGTAGTAGCCTTTACGCATCGATATTGCCGCAAACCCGTACTTTTCGTACAAAGCTTTAGCGGCGGTATTATCGTGACGCACAAGCAAGTGCACGCGCTTGACGCCGCGCTCGGCAAGTTCGCCCATCACAGCGCGCATGAGTGCGTCCGCAACTCCGCGCCGTCTGTATTCCGCATCGACCGCCACGTTGTTGAAATCGCATTCGTCCAAGCACACTTCGCCGGAAGCATATCCTATGACTGTTCCGTCAAGTTCGGCTGCTACGAATACCGATTTGTCTATAGCCGACTTTATCTGCTCGAGCGTCCACGGGCAATCTATATATTCGCGTTCCATGCGGTATATCGCATCGGCGTCGGCGGGCGTTGCACGGCGCACGATCACAGATCGCCCTCGCCGCGCTCAGGTTGAGCTTTCCGCACATACAGCGGCTCTATCTCGATCTGATCGACTGCGTTTGCCGCGAACTTTTCTGCGGCGATGCGCATTTCGTTTTCGCCTATGCCGCTTTTTCCGCCGAATTTTTCAGCCAACGTCGAAAGTTTAACGTCGGTCGAAAGCGCGTACCCGTCGGCTGTCAGCTCGGAAACGATGCGCTGCGCGTCGTCTGCCGAGACGCATTTTGTGGGCACGGTTTCCGACTCGCCGTCGAACGCGGCGATATAGCAAACCTTATTGCCCGCGTCGGCAACGGAAACGACCTTGCCGTTATCGTTATTATATGAATTTAGCCGGAGATTGTTTACACCGAAACATTTCTTTCCGAGCGCGTAGCAAAACGTCTTTACCGTGGTAAGTCCTATACGCAGCCCCGTAAACGACCCGGGTCCTACGCATGCGCCGAACACGTCTATATCCGAAAGCCGCACGCCCGCTTCGGTAAGCAGTCCGTCGATCATGGGCATTAGCGTTTCCGAACCTGATCTTGCCATGTTCTCGTCGTAAAAATATCTTTCTTCCGCTCCGAGCTTTAACAAAGTCCGCGTTCCTTCCGCGGTATCTATAAACAAGTAATTCATTTTTCTATCCTGACCTCCCGTCCTTTGTCGGTTTTCCGAATTGTTATTTTTATCGTTTTGCATCCGTCGAACAATTCTTTTATATTCTCCCACCACTCTACCGCACAAATGATCCCGTCCTTGCCGATAAAGTCGGTAAGCCCCGCGCCGTACGCCTCGTCTGCGTCCGCGAGCCTATACGCATCGAAATGACACAGCTTATACTTTTTGCCGAAGTACTCGTTCATAATGGTGAATGTCGGCGACACGACAGGCTGTTTCACGCCCAAACCTCGCGCCAACCCCTTGCACAGAACGGTTTTCCCCGCGCCCAGCTCGCCCATTAAAAGCAGCACTTCTCCGCCGCTCAACGTTTCGGCAAGCTTTTTACCGAGCCGCTCCATGGCTTTGGGTGAATTGATCTTAACGGTGCGATCGTTCATGGTCTTCTTTCCGTCCTTTGCGAAAACGTAATTAAAAAATCTCTCGAGATGCTTATACAGTAAAAACGTCAGCCCGCCGCAGACTATGCCGCGTATGATATTGAACGGCAGCACGCTGCAAAACAAGTAGTATACATAAAACGTTTCTTTGGTTATATCGGGGAACAACGACTTAAGCATGCCTACGAGCATATTCCAATCGTAAACACGCGCGTAAAACGGAATGAGTACGAGCCAATTGACGAGTATAGAAAACACGGCAAAACTCGCTATGCCTACCGAAACGGAAACCAGCGCGCCTTTGAGCGTGCGATTTCGTTTGTAGATATACGCCGCGGGCAAAACGAAAGCAATGCCCATCAGCAAATCCCCTATCTCGCCGACGCACGATGTGGTAGTGAACGGCATTTTTATAGCGCACTTAAGCACGATAACAACTGCGCCGTACCACGGTCCCATCATGTATCCGGCAAGCAATGCTGGCAGCTCCGACACTTGCATATCGAGCCACGGCGCAAACCCCGGCATCGGGAACTTCGCAAACATATACAGCACAACGGAAAGCGCGGTAAAAACCGCAAGCCGCGTTATGTTTTTCGCGGTAAATATTTCCTTAGCCGTCGGACGCGCGTTGTTTTTCGTATCGGATCGTTCTTCTATTTTATCGCTCATAATCTAAATCTTTGCAAGCTTGAAAAGTGCGGGCGCGATCAGCGACGCCCAAAACGCTACTATGAAATATCTCAAAAAGTCGTGAAGCATCGGAACGTCCTCGGGCAAAAAGAACTTGAACCCTTGCTGTATGCCGAGCGCGACGCCCAATCCGATTAGCACGCGCAAAAAATATTTCCATTTCTTTTGTGCCGCGTTCACATCGTATTTAACGAGTTTTTTCTCGACGAAGTATCCTATATCGAATGCGATAAAAGCGCCCAAACCCTTGAGCAGATCCGGACTTTCGTTTAATTTCCCAAGCCACGCCGTCACGCCTATAACGACGCAAGACAACGCTACCGCGCCCAATCCGAACCACTCCTCTTTATCCTTGAGCAGCGAAAGCAATGCGGAAAATATCATAGCGCACGCGACGCCTACGGTCAGCCCGCAGAAAACGTCGGATAAATAATGTTGCCCTAAAAACATGCGCGAGATCATGACGAGCACCGTCGCTATCCAAAATACGATCGGTATCCACTCGCGTTTTCTGCCGTATTTCATGGTCAGTACCGTGGAAATCGACGATATACTTTCGGTATGACCCGACGGGAACGAGTACGACTGTTCGGGCGCGCCTATCGATTTTATCTCGCCCGCATACGCATTGAACGGGCGCACACGCTTAAAACCGATCTTCATAACGTTAGCAACGGCAACGCCCAACACGTAGGTATTGAAAAATCGGTATGCGAACGCTTTATCTATGCACCAATAAATGACTACGGCGATCGCCATAAACAACAGCTCGGTGCCGAGATACGATACGCCGATGCCGATAATATCGGTAAACCCGTTCGACAGCGTTTGCAACGCCTTGATTATCTCCGCTTCAAAGCTCATTTATCGCCTATTCGAGTGACGTTTGTGCCGTCCGCCCAAAGCCGCTCTATGTTGTAGAATTCTCGGGTTTTATCGGTGAAAATATGAATGATGACCGCGCCGTAATCGAGCGCGTACCACTCCGCATTGAGATCGCGCCGCGACGGATCTATACCGAATTTTTTAGTAAGTTTATCTTCGACGTAACCGCCGAGCGCACGCACGGCAGTCGAACTCGACGCAGACGCTATAACGAAGTAGTCGGCAACTATGGTCTTGCCCCCAAGCTCTATAACGTCTATGTCTCTGCCTTTATGAAGATCGAGTTCTTTAGCCGCCGTGATCGCAACGTTGCGCGCTTCCTTTAATCCGTCCGTCTTTTTCGGTTTTACCGTTTTGACGGGTGTTTCGGGCGTTTCCGCAACAGACGGCGCTTTGAACGTTCTTTCCGGCATTGTCGGCAAAGCTTTCCCCGCCGCGAGCTTTTTGTAATAATCGAGCGCGCACACGGAATGAACGCAAGCTTCGCTGTCTTTCAGTTTTGACACTTCCGATAGCGCGTAATACATCGCGAGCGTTTTGTCGTATTCGCAAAGATAGCGCACATACGGCAAGCTTTCGTAACGTCTGCCTGCGGCTGTCTTGTCCGCAAGATATACTATTTCGTCGAGCACGGTCATATTTTCCGTACCCGTAGTATGGTAGCGGATCGCATGCGCTATCTCGTCCGATATGCCGCACTCCGCTTTGGCTATATGCGCCGCGATGAGACCGTGACGGGTCGGTTCGGGAAAATCGCCGAAATCGATCTTGTTCTCATAGTCGCGCCAATCGAGCGACTTTGCCATGTCGTGCAGTATGCACGCCGTCACAGCATCGCGAGCGCTCGCACCGTAGAGCTTGGCAAGCTCCGCGCCGCGCAAAGCTACGGCATACGTATGCTCGATTCTGCGTTCGCTCAATCCGTATTTATATAACAGCGCAACATATTTGCCGTACGTGTCGAACACTCCGCGCGCAACCGCCGACGCAGCGGCAGACGGCATAAAGCTGTTCGGCTTGCCGAATGCAATATCTATCTTTATGCGCGTCGACGATATATCAAGCCCGCAAAATTTCCCGATCACGGTTTTTATCTTGTTCTTTTTGAGCCGTGATTTTATCTCGTCCGAGATCGCAAACCCGGGTCGCGGCACGATATAAAACTTTACGAGTTTTTTCAGCTCGTCTATATTTCGCCACTTATCGAGATATGGCGTTTCCTCGCTGCCTATCACCCAATACAGCGCGGCGTCAGCGTATTTTTTTGAAAAATACTTCGCAGTATCTATACTGTAGCTCACTCCGCCTTTGGAAACCTCGCGCCTGCTTACTTCGGTTTTTTCTGACGCGAAAATCTTTTTGCACAGCGCAAACCGCACAGCCGCATCGCTGCCGTCCGTCTTAAACGGCGAAACGTACGCGGGTACGACTATCACTTTGTCGAACGCGCGTTCGAGGTTTTTCACTATATCGTAGTGTCCGTAATGCGGCGGATCGAAACTGCCGCCGAATATAGCTATCTTTTGAGGTTTATTTTTCATACTTGAACTCCGTATCGAGTATACGAACGGTATCCCCGTTTTTTATACCCGCATTTCTTAAAGCCTTGGTCACGCCCGCATCGTCCAACCGACGCTGGAAATACATGAAACTGTCGCGGTCGTCGAGAACGACCATTCTGCCGAGCCGTTCGATCAGCTCGCCCTCGAGCACGAATACGCCGTCGTCGCCGCGCGACAGCGCGAACGAATCGGGATCGGCATCGGGATACGAAAACGGCTCGAATTCTATCGGTTTGGGCGGAGGCAGTGCGCGCAGCTTGTCCGTTACCGCGCGTTTCAAGCTATCCAGCCCCCGATGCGTTATGCCGCTTATTTCGTAAATCTCGCCCTTTACGTGCGACTTGAAGCTGTCTATCGCGGCTTGATCGGCGCTGTCGATCTTGTTTAACGCTATTATTTGCGGTACGTCCGCAAGCTCCGGATTGTATTTGAAAAGCTCTGCGTTTACCGTGTTATAGTCGCTCACGGGATCGCGTCCGTCGCTCGACGACACGTCCACCACGTGCACTATCAACCGCGTTCTGTCCACGTGCCGCAAGAAGTGATGCCCAAGCCCCGCGCCGTCCGACGCGCCCTCGATAAGCCCGGGAATATCGGCGATAGTAAACGAGAAGTCGTCGCCTACGCACACGCCGAGATTGGGCGAAAGCGTTGTAAACGGATAGTTGGCGATTTTGGGATTCGCTCTCGTCAGAACGGACAGCAACGTCGATTTGCCGGCATTGGGAAATCCGACAAGCCCGACGTCCGCAATCGTTTTAAGTTCCAAAACAACCGCATGCTCGTGCGTAGGCTCGCCTTTTTGGGAAAAGCCGGGGGCTTGACGCCGCGACGATTTGAATCTCGCGTTGCCCTTTCCGCCTTGTCCGCCTATGAGGATAGCGGCTTTGTCGCCGTCGTAGAACAAGTCCGCCATGATGTTTTGAGTCTGCTCGTCACGCACCACAGTGCCGCGCGGCACTCGCAGCACGAGATCTGCGCCGCTCTTGCCGTGACGGTTTTTTCCCGAACCCGCCCCGCCCGATTCGGCGCGGTAATGCTTGCCGAAGCGATACTCCGAAAGCGACGCGATCGAGCCGTCGGCAACGAATACAACGCTGCCGCCGTTCCCGCCGTCGCCGCCGTCCGGACCGCCGTTCGGCACGTATTTCTCGGTATAAAACGACGTGCAGCCGTCGCCGCCGTCGCCCGCTTTGATATAAATTTTCGCTCTGTCGATAAACATGTCAATACCGCTCTTTATAAATTCGTTCGCATATTGTATTCTTTACAATATGTAACGACGGGGCAATTCTCGCAATCGGGATTTTGCGCTTTGCAACAATGTCTGCCGTGATGAATAAACAAAAAATGCACGTTGCCGTACGCCGAAGGCTCGAAAGCCGCGCAAAGATCTTTTTCCACGAGATCGGGAGTTTTTCCGTCCGATAATCCCAATCTGTGCGACACTCGAAACACATGCGTATCCACCGCGATAGCCGGTTCGCCGAACGCGACGGAAAGCATAACGTTTGCGGTTTTGCGTCCGACGCCGGGTAGACTCATCAGTTCCTCGCGCGTTCGCGGCACGATGCCGCCGAACCGCTCGACTATCGCCTTGCACGCGGCTTTGATATTCGCCGCTTTGTTCTTGTATAAACCGCAGCTTTTGATAAGCGACTCGAGTTTTTCGGTCTCGAGCGCGCAAAACTCCGCCGGCGAATCGGCAATGCGAAAAAGCTCGCGCGTTACGATATTGACGCGCTTATCCGTGCACTGCGCGCTTAATATGACCGAAATCAACAACTCGAAATCGGTACCGTAAACAAGCTCGCACGTTGCGTCGGGATATGCGTTATTCAATTCTTCCAATAAGCTCATCGAGCGCCGTCTCCGATGTTTTCTCGTGTATAAATCTTACCACTTATATATTATACCACCGCGAGACGCAAAAGTAAAGCTAATCGTCGAATATCGTTGTATACTTTTGCCCGTCGAACGAGTATGCGGACGTAAACGATTGATAGTTGCCGCGCATGAGCACGCCTTTGCAGCCGTTGTAGTCGTTCGTTCTGACCGACAGTCCGCACCCGCTCCCGTTTATCGGGGTATTGACAAGCGTTGCCGCTATGCCGTTCGCGCGTACCGAGTCGTAAAATCTCATCGCGCCGTTCCTCGAAGAAAACGAAAAAATGTAACTCATAATCAAACCTC
>ERZ777306.5105-NODE-5105-length-10960-cov-5.056946_pt1 | contig 10960 bp, 10 predicted proteins | sample MGYA00374966_ERZ777306 | MGnify/ENA primary metagenome ERZ777306 (study PRJEB29329, sample SAMN06343882) | mouse gut metagenome | isolation source: Mouse cecum | place: Austria: Vienna | collected 2014-11-15 ...
TCGGCAAGCGTGATGCCCAAGCTCTTTTCCGCCTGCGTGAACTCGTTATTGCCCGAACGGAGCTCTTCGAGACACTTGATATACGCGGAGAGTTTATCCGCCGCCTTCACGAAGCGGTATTCCGAAGAAGTCTTGTCCGCCTGCAAAAACGGATAAAGCTGCCGCTTCATCTCGTCGGGAAGCGTATCCGCGATCTTCTCGACCGCAAGAGATTCGAGTTTCGCATATTCGCCGTGAATGGAATTGTTGAAATATTTGACGGGCGTAGGCATATCCCCCGTCATCACCTCGCTCAGTTCGTGATATATCGCGTAAAAAACCGCCTTTTCGGCGTTGACGTTCCCGCCGAACACGCCGTTCTCGATCGCGACGAGCGCATGCGTGAGCATGGCGACCGATTGCGAATGTTCCATGATGTTCTCTTCGCGCGTCGAACGCATGAGTTGCCAGCGCCTGATATACTTCATTCTGTCGGTATACGCGTAAAACTTATCCATAACAACCTCTTCGCGGAAATTTTCCCGCGTGCGAATATTATACTATACTTTTACGGAAAAAACAATTGACTTTCACGGCGAAATCGAATATAATTTGCATATAACTGAATTATCCGTCGTGGGTGCCGTAAAAGGCTGAGATGATACCATTTGAATCGGACAAGGTAATACTTGAACGAAAGAACGAGATTTTCGAAGAATTGTTCCGCCCGCGTTTTTCGCGGGCTTTTTTTACGCTTCGGAGACGGGTAACTCAATAATTTTCAGGAGGTTTTTTATGTTGCTCAACTCCCTTTCGGCGTTTTACGCGGAAAAAATCGAAAACGCCGACGGCGATACGGTCGGCTACGTCTATGGCGAAGTCTGGACGGAATACGCGCAAAACGCGCTTGCGTCCGTCTTTTTGTGGATCGCGATCGCGCTTGCCGTTCTCCTCGTCGGAATCGGGATCGCCGTCCGCTTCCGCAAACCGGATATGCTGAAACGCTATGCCGCCGTCGCGACCGCCTTTGCGGCGGGGTTCGCCGCGACCGTGATCGTCGCCATGCTTGCGCTCGGATTTTATGAGATGAACGAAAAAGGCTATGTGTTCGATCTGGTCCTCTATCCTTCGGTTGCGCTCGGCGCGGTCGTGCTGCTCGGCGCCGCCGCGTGCTATTTGAGTTCCCTGTTTTCCAAAAAAGCGTTCAAAATCACGGCGATCGCCGCCGCTTCCGCCGCGGGCGCGGCGTTCACGGCGCTCATGGTCTGCCTCGGCGTCTATTACGCTTCGGGCGACGCGGAGACCAACAACGGCGCGATAATCACGCTGTCCGAAAACGTCGCGCTCTACCTCTGCGCAGCGGGACTGATCGCCGTCATCCTCTTTCTCGCTTTCTTTTTCGGCAAAAAATACAAGAGCGGATTCGATTCGAAGTCCGTTTCGTATGCGGCGGTGTGCATTGCAATGAGTTTCGCGCTCTCCTATCTGAAACTGTGGAAAATGCCGCAGGGCGGTTCGGTCACGTTCGCCTCCCTCTTGCCGCTCATGATATACGCCTACATGTTCGGGGCGAAAAAGGGCGTGTTCGCGGGACTGATCTACGGGACTTTGCAGGCGATTCAGGAGCCGTTTCTGATCCACCCCGCACAGTTCCTGCTCGATTACCCCGTCGCCTTTTCAGCGATCGGTCTTGCGGGACTGTTCGGAAACCTTAAAAAGCTCGAAAAACTGCCGCAGATCCAGTTCGCGCTCGGCGCGGTCGTCGCAAGCGTGCTACGCTTCGCTTCCCACGTGCTTTCGGGCGTATTCGCCTTTTCGGAATATTCCACGCTGGACAACGTGTGGATTTACAGCATGGGCTATAACGCTTTCGTGTTTGCGGATATCGTGATCGTGATCGCCGTCGGCGCGCTTGCGTTCAGCTCTCCTACGCTCGTGAAACAAGCGCGCAAATTCCAGCCCAAAACGAAAGCCGACCAAGAGCGGAAACCCGACGAGGAATCCGTTTAAGCTATAAAAATACTCGCAAACAAATCATATAAGATCCCCGCCGCGCTCGGTCATGAAGCGCGGCGGGTTTTATTTTTTGCGAACGGCGTACTGAACAGTTGTCGCGCGACTTCCAATTTTTGGGAATAATCCCGTTTTTTGGATTGTTAGAATATTTATCGACTTTTCACAAAGGAGTAAACATTCTATGAACACGATCCAAGCCGTTTCCGCACGCGTGATCCAACTGATGAACAAGCGCGACTGGTCCGCATACAGACTCGCCTTTGAAAGCGGCGTTCCCACTTCGACCGTCTCCAACATCATTCTCGGCAAATGCAAGCCTGCAACTTCGACACCATTCTCAATCTTTGCCGAGGTTTCGGCACCGAACCGCAGGAGTTCATTCTTTCGCCCATGTTCCTCCTCGAAAATCTCGACGACAACGATTGAATCTTTCCATCCCGCGTGCCGCCCGCGGAAAAAATCAGGCGGAGTATCTCCCAACGACGTAAAAAAACAAGGGATACCGTTTGTAAACCGTTTGTTTTTTTATTGACGATATGATACAATTACCTTAAATTTGTAAAAAACATAAGAATTGTATATATGAAAGTAAGATTAACAGCAATAATTTTATCGATTTTTATCATTGCCGCGATTTTTGCCGCATGCGGTAAAACAGACGCAGGCGAAAAGCACGTGCAGGATTTGAATTATGAGGAAAGCACGGAGGAAATATCGAATCCCGACCAGGGATTTTACCGTCCTATATATGTCAAAATCAACGAAAACGGAGCGACGTACAATAAGGGCGCAATAAACTCACAAACGCAGCTATATCATTTGCGTTGCGATATAAGCGCGTTTTCGGCGTCGGTAAATAATGTGGCAGACAAGCCGCTCACCGATAATGCATTGGAAGGGTTGGACGCGTTGCTTTTTTGTCTTAAAGAAAATGACAAAAATGCGATCGTGAGGTTTGCCTACGATCCCGGTTATAACGGCAGTGCCGATAAGGAGCCGGCTCTCGAAGTAATGCTGTTGCATGTCGAGAGTATTTGTTCTGTGCTCAACCGTTACGTGAATACGGTCACCGCTATTGAAACGGGACTTATAGGCCCCTGGGGCGAAATGCATACGAGTGCGGCGGCAAATCCGGCGCATATAACACCGCTTATAAACGCTTTTTTAACCGTCGCTTCCGAAATACCCGTGTTGGTGCGGACGCCTGAAATGATATACAATTATATTAACGTATCTGACGACAAGGTTGAAGAAATTTCAATATCGCCCGACGAAAAGGCTTACAGATTAGGCTTGTATAACGACGGATATTTGGGCTCCGAAAGTGATTTGGATACTTACCGCGACAGAGAGCGCGATATAAATTTTTTAAGCGTCCAAAACGCTCATTTACCGTTCGGCGGTGAAGTTACCGTCCCCGACAGTCCGCTTCACAATATTGAAATGTGTCTACCCGAAATGAATAAAATTCATTTAAGTTATCTGAATACAGAGTGGGATAACAGAGTAATCGACAAGTGGAAAAACAGCTATTATACCGAAGCTTGCGGATTAGAAAAACATTATTACGGCAAAACCGCCTTTACTTACATACAGAACCGTTTGGGATACAGATTTGTATTGAAAAACTCGGTATTTACTTATTCGTCCTCGTCTGAAAAGCTGAACGTCCGCCTGACGTTGCAAAACGCGGGATTTGGAAATCTGAACAGAAACAAACGGGCAAAGCTGATATTTACCGACAGTACCGGCGCGGCGGCGTTTATTGCGGATCTTGGAGAAATTGCCGTAACAGACGAACTCGAATTCAATGTGGAGCATGGGCTTGAAAGCGGAAAATACGACGTTTATCTGCGTATTTACGGGGAAGAGTTGCAAAGCACGCCTCTGTACTGTGTGAAATTCGCAAACGACGGGTTGTGGAACGACGATCTCAAAGCCAATAAAATCGGCAGCTTTGAACGCATTTCCGCTTAACGGTGGAATTACACACATATATAAAGGCTCTCGGAAAATTGTCCGAGAGCCTTTTGCCATCGCTTGAAAGTGCAACTCTAAAAAATTTAGTTTTTTAATTCCCTGTGGGAAGTACGTTTTTGTTCCCCTTGCTTTTTCGCCCGTATCGAATTTACAGAATGAATTGCAGAATATCCACGAGTACCGCGAAACCGAGCAACAGCACGAACCCCACGGCGTGGATCACCGCTTCGACTTTCCGGCTGATCGGCTTGCCGCGGATCCATTCGATCACCGTAAACACGACTTTACTGCCGTCGAGGGCGGGAATGGGAAGCAAGTTGAATACGGCGAGGTTGACGCCGATGAAGCCTGCGATTTCGAGAAAATTACGGAAACTGTGCGATGCGACTTGCGAAGTCATTTTGATCGTGGTGATCGGGCCGCCCAACGCGGAGATGCCGAGATTCCCCGTCAGAAGTTCCCCGATCACTTTGAAGATCGACCCCGCGATTTTAAAGGAATAGACGAACGAACGCCCCAGCGTTTCGAAAAATCCGAAACGGTACGACCCGCTTCCGACCTGCGCGACGCCGTCTTCGAACGCAATACCAAGCGCTTGCCAGACGTCGTCGAGGTCGGCGCTGTTCCTGACGTTCACGTCGCGGCGGAGTTGGATTTCGACCGTCATTTCCTGCCTGTTGCGCTCGCCGCTCTCTTCGTCAACCACAATGCGGGAAATTCGCAGACTTACTAAATCCCACTTCTTTTTACCGTTGAGCGCGCTTGCAAGATCCGTGGAAAGATACAGATTTTTCCCTTCCGCCTGCAAGAACAGATCGCCCTCTTTCAGGCTGTATTCCGCGGCAAACTCCTTCGAAGCCTCCGCTTTGTAGACGCCCGCCATCGTCTGCCCGTAGGCGAAAAAGCATACGACGATCAAAAAGAGCGCAAGCAAATAATTCATCAGCGCGCCCGCGACAAGCACGATGATGCGTTGCCAAGGTTTCTTTTCGTTGAATTTTCCGCCGCGCGGTTTTTCAGCCTGCCCGACCGGTTCGGCGGGAGCCGCGGCGGGTTCCGTCTTTTCGGAAACCTGCGCTTCTGCCGCGGTTTCGCGCGGAAATTCCTCTTCGAATACGGGCGTCCCGTCCGCGGGAGTCTCTTCTTCGAGACCGTCTTCGCCGTCGAACGCGCAATATCCGCCGAGCGGAATGACCCTTACGGCGAAAACTTCGTCCGTCTTCTTGTTTTTATGTTTGAATATCGCGGGACCGAACCCGATCGAAAACTCATTGATCTTGAATTTGAGGATTTTTCCCGCCAGCCAATGCCCGAACTCGCGCACCGTGATCATGACGAGAAGGATCAATACGGCGAGCAGCACGGAGCCGATCGTCCCCCAAACGCTTAACAGATTATTTCCCATAGATAAAATGTCTCGCCCGTTCTCTTGCGCGGACGTCCGCCTCCTTCAAAGCCGCGTAGGACGCCGCTTCTTCGCGGGGAATCCCCGCAAGCGCGTCCCCGATAGTTTCCGCGATTTGCGGAAAAGATATACTCCCGTTTAAAAAGGCGCGCACCGCCTCTTCTCCCGCGCCGTTGAGAATCGCGGGACAGGTGCCGCCCGCTTCCCCCGCCTGCAACGCGAGACGGAAACAGGGAAAACGTTCCTCCGGCAACCGTTCGAAATGCAACGCGCCGATTTCGGCGAGATCGAGCGGTTTACAGCACGCCATCCGCGCGGGCGCGGTCAGCGCGAGCTGGATCGGAAGCCGCATGTCGGGATAGCCGAGTTGCGCGATCGCGGCGCCGTCCTGAAAATAGACGAGGGAATGCACGATGCTCTCCGGATGCACGACCGCGCCGATCTTGCTCAGTTCCGTTTCGTACAGCCATTTCGCTTCGAGCACCTCGTATCCCTTGTTTAAAAGGGTCGCGCTGTCGACCGTGATTTTCGCGCCCATGCTCCAAGTCGGATGACGAAGCGCGTCCTTTGCCGTAACATTTTTCAGCTCGCTTTCCGAAAGTCGGAGAAAGGGTCCCCCGCTCGCAGTCAGCACCAGACGGGAAAACGTTCCCTCTCTGCGGCAGCCGAGCGCCTGATAAATCGCCGAATGTTCGCTGTCCACGGGAATCAGTTCCGCGCCCGTTTCACGCACCGCGCGCATGACGAGTTCGCCGCCGCAGACGAGCGATTCTTTGTTCGCGAGCGCAATCTTCCTGCCCGCTTCCGCCGCCGCCAACGTATAGCGCAAGCCCGCGAACCCACCCGCCGCGATAAACGCGACGTCGCAATCCGCAAACAGTTCTTCGGGCGAGCCGACCTGTTTTACGGACGCGGGGAGTTCGGGCGTCCCCTCCTCGCACAGCGCGACTGCGGGACGGAACTCCCGCGCAAGCACGGACAGACCCGACGCATTCTTTCCGCAAGCCAAAGCGGAAAACGTAAATTCTTCGGGATAAGCGCGCACCGTTTCCGCGACCTGCGCGCCGATATTTCCCGTACAACCGATAAGTGCGATCCGAATCATATGCTCCTTGACGAAAGCGTCCGCTTAATAAGCGGACGCAATTCTTATGCTTTTATTATATGCCGGAAATTCCGCCGTCATGATCCCGTCAGCATGAGCCTGATCACGAAAATCAACGCGATGACCAGCCCCGCGTAAAGAGAGGAATCGATCCTGTCCAGAATCCCGCCGTGCCCGGGGAGAATGTTCCCCATGTCCTTGATATCCAGCTTGCGTTTGATCGCGCTTTCGACCAGATCGCCGAACTGCGAAAACGCCGCGGCAAGCACGCCGATTCCGAGGAAGAACACGAGGTTGCTCCAATTAAACGCCACCGTCGAAAAATCGAGAACGCCCGTCAGACGGAAATCTTCGATCGGCTTGCACAGCCCGTAATAGACGAAGAACACGCAGACCGCGCCGATCGCGCCGCCGATCAAACCGCCCAAACCGCCGATCAGCGTCTTATTCGGACTGACGTTGGGCGCCATCTTTGCCGGCAGTTTCTTCCCGAACGTCTTCCCGAACGCAAAAGCGAACATATCCGCGCAGGGACTGATCCCGAAGACGAACGCGATCGCAACGCCCGCATAATTCGTCAAATGGTTGCAGACGACGAGGACGATCAGAAATACCGTAGGATAAAAATAGCAGAGGAACGAATAGCCGACCGATTCGAGGGAAACGCGCGTGTGCGCGAACACCAGAAGCCCGAACAGAACGGAGAGTCCCGCAACGAACACGACGAGCATAATGTGCGGCGCATAGTTTCTGCCCTGCGGCACTTCGCCCGGCGTGGGGAAATTGATTTTAAAATATTCGATATAAATGATGTCCATGACGATATACGTCAACAGGATAAGCGTCGTAAAGGTCATCACGACGATTTTCTGCGAGCGGTGCAGTTTATCCCCGAAGGCACGGATCATCTCGTAAGTGCCGATCACGTTAAAAATCAGGATCAGACCGTCGAAAAACAGGGGGTGTACAAAGATTTTCAGGCAGAAAAATCCGACGAGAATCAGAAAATACACGGAACCCGTAATCACTCTTAATTTTGTATTGCTCATGCTGCTCCTTAAATCTTCCCGAACCTGCGCTCGCGTTCGGAATACGCTTCGATCGCCCGATCGAGTTCTTTTTCGCCGAAATCGGGAAAAAGCGTCTCCGTAAAATAAAACTCGGTGTAAGCCGACTGCCAGAGCAGAAAATTGGAAATCCGCAATTCCTTGCCCGTACGGATCAGAAGATCGGGATCGGGAACCCCGTCCGTGGAAAGCAATGCCGAAAACTCTTCCGCCGTAACCTCTTTCCCGCGGCGCACCGCCTCGTTCACGGCAAACACGATATCCTGTCTCCCGCCGTAACCGATCGCAAGCACAAGCGTGCCCTCGGAGCCGCCCTTTGTATCTTCTTCGCCCTCCGCGATCAGACGGCGCACGTCCTCCGGCAACAAACAGGGATTGCCGATCACTTTGAGTGCGATTCCCTTTTCCCGCATCACGGCGGCATTCTTTTTAAAATATTCGCGGAAGAGCCCGAAAAGACCTTCCAATTCTTCCTGCGGACGTAAAAAATTCTCGGTCGAAAGCGCGAACGCCGTCACATACCGAACCCCGCGCGAAAACGCATATTCGGCAAGCGCGATCATGTTTTTCATGCCGGCGCGGTGTCCCGCGCTGCGCGGCAACAGTCGTTTCTTCGCCCAGCGTCCGTTGCCGTCCATGATGATCGCGATGTGTTCGGGAATCCGCGCAGACGGTTTCTCTTTCTTTCTGTTCTTCATTTTAAACGGTAAGAAGCTCCTTTTCTTTCGCCGATACCGTTTTTTCGATTTCCTCGACGCATTTGCCGACGGACTTTTCAACGTCCTGCTCGCAGTTGCGGCTCTCGTCTTCGGAAATCTCTTTCGCCGTCTTCATCTTCTTCAATCCTTCCATCGCGTCGCGGCGATTGTTGCGGGCGGCAACCTTTGCATCTTCGCCCATTTTTTTCACCTGCTTCACGAGTTCTTTTCTGCGCTCCTCGGTGAGTTCGGGAAACACCAGACGGATCACGTTTCCGTCGTTGGTGGGATTGATGCCGAGATTAGAGGACAAAATCGCCTTTTCGATCGCCTTTAACAGCGATTTATCCCACGGGCTTACGACGAGACAGCGCGCGTCGGCGGAAGAAACGTTGCCAAGCTGGTTCAGCGGACTCATGCCGCCGTAAGCTTCCACCATCAACTTGTCGAGAACGTGCGGATTGGCGCGACCTGCGCGGATAGACGCAAATTCTTCCTTCAACACGTTTACCGTTTTATCGAGTTTATCCTCTAATACCAAAAAGATTTCTTCCACTTTTTCGTTGTCGATCATGATCCTTGTCTCCTGTCATTTTATTTTCGCTTCGTTTATTTTTCGTTGGAAATCAGCGTTCCCATCCGTTCGCCGCATACGGCGCGAATGATCGAATCCTTTTCGTCAAGCGCGAACGCAAGCACGGGGATCCCGTTTTCCATGCACATGGTCGCCGCCGTCGCGTCCATCGCCTTTAATCCTTTATTGACGATATCGTTAAAACTCAACCTGTCGTATTTCTTTGCGGCGGGGTTGAGATGCGGGTCGCTGTCGTAGATCCCGTCTACGTTCTTCGCCATCAGCAAGACGTCGGCGTTGATTTCGCAAGCGCGTTGCGCCGCCGCCGTATCCGTCGAACAATAGGGATTCCCCGTACCGCATGCCATTATGACGATTCGACCTTTTTCGAAATGATGAAGCGCCTTGCGGAGTACGTACGGCTCCGCGACGGAAATCATGTTGAGCGCGGTCTGCACGCGGGTAGGGATCCCTTTCCGTTCGATCGCGTCCATCATCGCCAACGAATTCATAACGGTTGCAAGCATCCCCATGTGATCGGCGGTCGTGCGATCCATCTGCGTCCCCTGCCGTCCGCGCCAGAAGTTGCCACCGCCGATGACGAGCGCGATCTCCACGCCCATGCCGTGAACTTTCACGAGCTGATCGACGACCTTGGAAACGACGTTTTCGTTGAGTCCGAACCGCTGTTCCCCCGCAAGCGCTTCTCCGGAAAGTTTGAGCAGGATCCGCTTATATTTCGGTTGCATAGTTTCCTCCCTCGCGGCGTATTCGCAACTGCGGAAAAATTTTCCGCCGATCGAACGGTCGCAGTCACAGTATAGCATATCCCCCGTGAAAAAGCAAGAATTTCCGAAAATAAAAACGGCTATTCCGCTTGTTCTTCCTCCGCCCTTTTGCAGGCGGTATCGGCAGAGCGTTTCCCGACGGAAAAGACCTTTTTTGCGTTTAATTCCTCTACCCGCGCAAGAAAGGACACCGGTTGCGCGCGTTTTTTCAGAGATTCGGTATAGCGGGAAGTCACGAGCGCGTAAATGCAGAAAATCGGGACGGCGCCGAGATTGGTCTCCAAAAGGGAATTGACGACGAGCGTCGTGATCTTGTCCCCGAACGAGACGAATTCCGCACTGCGGATCCCGCCGACCAACAGCGAAAATTCCCAGGCGAACTGGACGAGAATCCCGATCGCAAGCATCCAACCGAGCGGAAACCGCCTTTCCCGCTTTTTCTGAAACAGATTGTACACGATCGCCGCGCCGTATCCGAGAACGAGGATCAGCGCCATGTAACCGTGATAGGCCCCCGTCGTGCGCTGGATCTTGATGGGCGACAGCCCCGCGCCGAACGTTGCGGCGAGCATGGGCGCGGCGATCCACCAGACGCAGATGAGAAGCGACCACTCGAACAGGTGCCTGTCCTTGGAAAACCAAAGCCAGATCCAGACGAAATTGGTGATCCCGTAACTCATGCTCATCCAGAGCAGTACCCAGAACAGATCTCCGCCCTCGATCGAGCGGGAATGGGTCAACAGATGAAAAATGCCGTAGTCGACGATCATGTAAAGAATCCCGCCGGCGATCCCCCACAACAGCGTAAGAAACTTCTTTTTGACCGCGAGCAACGCGCACAGTCCGACGAGAAACACGATATCGAGATAGATATACAGCGGGTTGAACACCCGCTGGGCGATGACTTCGGAAACCAGCAAAATATCCGACATTTCAATCCTCCGTTTTTTCTTTCGTCCGATCCGCCGCAAACGGGCGGCGTTTGATCCGATTATATCAAAAATCGCGGAATAAAGCAAGAGCCGACAAAGGATTTCCCTTTATCGGCTTACCGTAATCCGAAATTTATTTCTTCATCGCTTCGACTTGCTTGGCGACTTCTTCGCTCAGATCTTCGCTCTTCTTTTCAAGTCCCTGACCCATGACATAGAAGCAGAACGATTTCAGTTCCACCGACGCGCCCGTCTTTTTCGCCGTCTCCGCGATCAACTGGGAAACGGTGACCTTGTCGTCTTTCACGAACTTCTGATCGAGCAGACAGTTCTCTTCGTAAAACTTCTTGATCTTGCCGAGAACGATCTTCTCCGCGATCGCTTCGGGCTTGCCCTCGTTGAGCACTTCCTGTTTG
>ERZ777306.5108-NODE-5108-length-10954-cov-9.208368_pt1 | contig 10954 bp, 12 predicted proteins | sample MGYA00374966_ERZ777306 | MGnify/ENA primary metagenome ERZ777306 (study PRJEB29329, sample SAMN06343882) | mouse gut metagenome | isolation source: Mouse cecum | place: Austria: Vienna | collected 2014-11-15 ...
AATGGTTTTTTAACACTGTAATATATATTTTGGGAATGTACTCTGTATTTGCTAATTCATATGTATTAAATGAAAATCTTAGAATTTTATTACAGATTTGCTATTGTTTAGTAGTATTTGTAGTAGAACAATTATTGCTAAGAAATACAAAGAATGAATTTTTACAGAAATCTTCAATAGTTATTTCAATAATAAATATGGCAATTATATATATTGAAAGTAATAACGAATTAATTATAAAACCATTTATAATTGCAATAATAGAAGGGATATTACTATTGATTGCATTTGCAGAATCAAAAGAAAAAGGAAAACTAATATTAAGTTATTTAATTCCAAGTTGTTTAATTCTTATTGGATGCAATATTTTAAATGTATTTGATAAGGGATACTCATATTATATTATTTTAGCAATTTTAGTTTTTGTAATTGGTGAATTAGTAAAAAATAAAAATTTAAATAAAGGATTTTTTATTATATCTCATTTATTTATTGTAAGTGCATATCTTGTGATTTCTACTATAAAACCAGCATTTTTAGATGATGTTATTTATTTTATTATATTACTTGCAATTTATAGTTATAGTTTTATGAAAAATAAAAAGCTTAGAATTTTTAAATATATTTCTTATATTACAAGCTGTTTAGTTTTATATACAGGAGCTAATTTTTTAGAATTAGAAAATGATGCAATACTTTTAATTCCAACAATAACAGCAATATGTATTAGTTTTTTTGAAAATAAATTTGAAGTTTTAAAAGATAGATATAGCAAAATTTTTAAAACAATATTAGAATTTCTAGCATATATTAGTTTAGCTTCTACAAGCAACGATATTAGAATAATATTTACAACATTATTTACAGTATATCTATCAATTATTTCTCTTTATAAAAAGAGAATATCAATAGAGACAATAACTTCAGGAATATATTTATTTGCATGTTTAGGAAATTTTGAAAGTTTCTATATAAGAGAAATATTTTGCTTAATTTGGGCTGGAACACATTTTTACATATTTAAAGATAGCAAAGAAAATGATATTTTCAGAGGAATACTTTATATATGTAGTTTAATTTTATATAGTACAATACTGAAAGAGATTGGGCTAGATGAATATTATTCTTTTACTATGATTGGAGTAACTGTGGTTGCAATATTATTTACTAAAACAATTATTAATAAATATACAGAAAATACAGATAATCTTGAATATATTTTATTCTCTTTAATCTATCTTACTGCATTAGGGTCATATAGTAGCGAAAAAGATGGAATGATATACGTACTTTCTCTTGTGGCTATTTTAATATATAGTTATAACAAAAAATATGGAGCAATATTTGTAGTAACAACATTAGGAATTATTTTAAATGCATTAGCATTAACAAGAGAATTTTGGCTTAGCATACCATGGTGGATATATTTATTATTAATAGGAACAATATTAATTGGATTTGCAATTAAAAATGAATCAAATGAAAATAAAGAAAAAATTACAATAGCGAAGGTAGTAAAGAAAATTAAAGATAATATTGAAAAATAGATAAAAAGCTTGATTTTTAGATAGATATCTATTATAATAACAAATATTCTAATATAGAATTTCAAAAAATTTCAAAATATAGGGGCAAGCAAATAAACATAGAGTTTTTTGTTTGCCTTATTTTTTTCAAAATATTTTTAATTCTTTTATTTTAATTCAATTTTTATTCTTATTAAATTTTCAATATTTAATATAAATTTTTCTAATTAATTTTTGAAATAATATATAGAATATAAGTACTGTAATAAACAGGAAAATTTAGCGTTTAAAGAAAAAAGCATGTAAAAAATACATGCTTTTTTCTTTATAAATTTAACAAATATCATTCATGTCATATAAGCCAGAATCTTTATGAATTATAAATGTAGCAGCTTTTACAGCGCCACTTGCAAATACGGCTCTGGAATTTACATTATGTGTGATTTCTAAACTTTCGTTATCTCCGAAGAATATAACAGAATGTTTGCCAACTTCGTTTCCACCTCGAATAGAATGGATACCAATTTCTTTTTTGCTTCTTTTTTCACGTTTTCCGTGTCTATTATATTCGTAACACATTGAGTTGTCTAAAGCTTTATTAATACTATCTGCAAGAATTAGAGCAGTACCACTTGGACTATCAATTTTTCTATTATGATGTGTTTCTACGATTTCAATATCTGAATCTGATAATTTTTGAGCAAGTTCTGCAACCAATTTTGATAATAGATTTACTTCATAAGACATGTTAGGAGATCTGAAAATAGGGAAGTCTTTTGAATATTTTTCTATTTTTTCTAAATCCATATCCGATAAGCCAGTTGTAGCAATAACAGTTGGAATTTTATTTTTATGAGCAAATTCTAATATATTTAATGTAGCCTGAGGTACAGAAAAATCTATTATTACATCTGGTATTAAATTTATATTGTTTATATCTGTAAAAACAGGAAAAGAATTATCACCAGTATCTATTTTATCAAAGCCACAAACAACTTCAACATCTTGAGTTTTTCTTATTTCTTTTGCAACTTCTTGTCCCATTTTTCCATTACATCCATTTATTAATACTTTTATCATATTTTTCTCCATTTCTATAAAAATTTGAATTTCTTTCTAAGCATTTTTATCATTTCGCGAGAAGCACAGTATTTATCTACTAAAGTTACAATATAGCTTTCTCTGTGTGCGGGAAATCTAAGAGTAAGAGGCCACATGTGTTTTATAATTATATCTTCTTCAAGTTCATTAAGATCAAATAAATCTTTAGCATTATTTAGAGCAATTCTAGGATGTCTAAAAGCATGAAATTTTTTTTGACCTTCAACATTTTTATCTCTCCAATCATAATAATAAAAATCATGTAACATTGCTCCACGTGCAGCAGATACATAGTCTAGTTTTAATTTTTTACAAATTGCATAACTATAAAAAGATACACATAGGCAGTGATAATATCTAGATTTATTTTTGTGCTGAACACGATTTTTTAATGATAATACATTAGGATTTGTAGCAATATCATTAATGATTGATTTAAATTCATTTATGCTAGGTTCAGCAATAATTAAATTTTGACCATTGTCTTTTGTAATTTCAGCGTCCAAGATAAATACTCCTATTCTTTAAAAAATTATATAATTTATTTTAACATACTATTTTATTAAACCAAATGTTAATAATTCACTTTTTAGTTTTTCTTTTCCAGCTTCACTCATTTCAAGAAGAGGAAGGCGAGGAATACCAACATTATATCCAATCATAATTAAAGCAGATTTTACAGGTATTGGATTTACTTCACAAAATAGAGCTTTTACAAGTGGTATAGCTTTTATTTGTGATTCGATAGATTTTTTAAAATTTCCATTTTCAAAATTTTCTACAATATTATGTGTATATTCTGGAGCAATATTTGATAAAACAGAAATAACGCCAATTCCACCAACAGAAAGAATAGGAGTGATTTGATCATCATTACCAGAATAAATATTTAAGTTATCTTTGCAAAGATGTGCAATTTCAGCAATTTGTGAAAGATTACCACTAGCTTCTTTTATTGCAACAATATTTTCTATTTCTGATAATTTTTTGCAAGTTTGAGGTAAAATATTCACACCAGTTCTACTTGGCACACTATATAAGATTATAGGTAATTTTGTTTGAGATGCAATTGCAGAATAATGAGCAATTAAGCCATCTTGAGTAGTTTTGTTATAGTAAGGTGTAACAATTAAAGCGCCATCTATACCAATACTTTCAGCCCATTTTGTAAATTCAATAACACTTGCAGTACAATTTCCACCAGTACCAGCAATTACAGGAATTCTACCATTAACAGTTTTAACAGCAAATTCAATTGTTTTTTTTCTTTCATCAATAGTCATAGTTGAAGATTCACCAGTAGTTCCGCAAACTATAATACTATCAACCTTATTTGCGATTTGAAATTCGATTAGTTTTTCGAATTCTTTAAAATTAACACCATTTTCATCAAAAGGTGTAACAATAGCTGTTCCACAGCCTTTAAAAATAATTTTTTTCATAAATAAATCCTTATCTTTAAAGAAATTAAATTCTTTAAAAAGTAATTTAATGTAAAAATATATTAATATTTTTTACGATATTATTATATGTTAAAATTTTCAAAAAATCAATGAAATTTAGGGACGCTTGAAAATTTTACATTATAGCATTTCTGCTAAATCAAAAATTAATTTTTCTGTTTTTTCCCAACCAAGGCAAGGATCTGTAATAGATTTTCCATATACTTTATCTTGTATAGTACATGCACCATCTTCGATATAACTTTCTACCATAAGACCTTTTACAAGCATTTTTATATCATTTGATTTATTTCTACTATTTAAAATTTCTTTAGAAATTCTAATTTGTTCCTGATATTTTTTACCTGAATTTGAATGATTTGTATCTATAATTACTGAAGGATTAAATAGACCTTTTTTCATATACTCATTATTTAATGCAATTAAATCTTCATAATGATAATTTGGGGAAGCGCTTCCTTGATTATTTACATATCCTCTTAGAATTGCATGAGCATAGTTATTTCCAGATGTTTCAACTTCCCAGCCTCTATAAATAAACTTGTGAGAACTTTGAGCTGCTAAAATTGAATTTAACATTACAGAGATATCTCCACTTGTAGGATTTTTCATACCAGCAGGCATATCAAATCCGCTTGCAGTCATTCTATGATGTTGATCTTCAACAGATCTTGCACCAATTGCAACATATGAAAGTATGTCTGAAAGATATTCATAATTTTCAGGATATAGCATTTCATCTGCACAAGTTAATCCTGTTTCTTTTACAACATCTATATGTAATTTTCTTATTGCTTCTAAACCATTTTTCATATCTTCTTTTCCTAATATATTTGGTTGATGAAGCATTCCTTTATAACCAGTACCAGTAGTTCTAGGTTTATTTGTATAAACTCTTGGTATAATAAAAATTTTGTCTGAAACCTTTTCTTGAATTTTTGCAAGTCTTTTGGTATAATCTAAAACACTTTCTTCGCAATCAGCAGAACAAGGTCCAATTATTAACAAAAACTTGTCAGATTTTCCAGATAGTATATTTTTAATTTCTAAATCTCTTTTTTCTTTCAATTTTTTCATTTCAGCAGTTACAGGGTATTTGTTTTTTATTTCTGCTGGTGAAGATAATTTTTCTATATAGTTTATTCCCATTTTAAATTCTTCCTTTCTATGGCACTAAAAAAACCTTACTTAAGCTAATAAGTAAGGCATTAATTTTAAATTTATTTATACAAAGAAATAAGATAAATTTATAACAACTTACTAATAGCTTTTTTCATACAAAAATAAGCATAGAAACCAAAAAAGGCTACGCTACTAAAGTAGTTATATGAAAATATGCTATTAACTGATTGCATAATTTTTCTTCTCCTTTATAATTTTTTATAATATACAATATTTTCTAGATTTTGTCAATAAAAAATTTTAAGTAGGAAGTAATTAGTATTGTATAAGTAATTAAAATATTGTATAATAGTAAAGTAGCCAAATTTATTAGCATATATTTATGTATGGGGGTGTATTTGGTTTCGACAGTATTCTAGAAGGATAAATAGCGAGTAGTGGAGATGCCTGGCCACTTAAAAAGGCATAAATTAAAAATAAACGCTGATAATAAAGAATTAGCATTCGCTGCCTAAGCCAGCGACGTCTTACTTTTGAAACCCACGGCTTAAGATAAGGCGACAATTAGTGGGAAACGAAGCTAATAATTGTTTTCGTTATTAGTAGGATATTTTGAAAACTACTTTAAATAAACTTTGTTTGTTTGGGATATTTAAAGGAAAATTTAATAACAAACTGCACTCGGAGAAGTTTATTTGGAAGGGGTATTGGACAGGAGTTCGACTCTCCTCATCTCCACCAAGCAGGGCACGAAATTAACCATTTTGTGTCTTTTTCTATTTTTATGTACCACTAAACAAATGCCTATAAATAGCCACTTTTAATAGTTATTCTATTTTGTATCACTCTGTGATTTTTTGTGAATTTTTGCATTTTTGTCAACAATTTAGTCAACAAAAAATGCCATTTTTTTAAGACCAAAGTTCAAGGTAAAGGATATATTCAAAAAGCTTTATAAATCAATAATTACGAAAATTGTCAACAAATTGCTGTTGACAATTTTCATATAGGTTACTTATTTTTTATATTTCCATTTCATAATCAGGATAATCGAACTGCTGTCCATTATCATTTTGTCTAAAATTATCTTCCTGTTCATTTTCAAGCATTTTTGGCTCATTACTAAATATCTCATTACTCATATAGTAGTTATTAACTTTCTCAAGTTCAGCATTTTTATATTTATGAAATACAGAAGTATATATATTAAGGGTTACAGAAACATCACTATGCCCCATAAGTCTTTGTAGAGCAACTGCTCTCATACCTGCTTCAATACATCTTGTTGCAAAAGTATGTCTTAAACTGTGTGAAGTAACATCATTTATACCAAGATTTCTACATATTCTTTGTAAAACGTGATTTACATTAGATGGGTCTGCATATCCACCAGCATTTGAAACAAATAATAAACCTTCTTTATGTGTATCAGCAAGTCGTAGTTGCTGTATTATTTCACTTCTTATATTTTTAGGAATAGGGACATCTCTTATACCTGCTTTAGTTTTTGGGTCATCTCCAATAAATAGTTTTCCATCTCCATCTTTTGTCATAGTTTTATTTATATGAATTAAGTTATGGTGTAAATCTACATCTTCTTTTTTTAAAGCTAAGGCTTCTCCAACTCTTAAGCCCATAAACATTTCAATAAAGAGTGCTGTTCTATAAGGCTCAAAATCAGTAGAGGAATTAACTAAATATCTTGTAAGTCTTTGTTGTTCTTCTAAATCTAAAGCACGAATTACTTTATCTTGTCTTGTACTTTTAGGAACAATAGTATCGTACATAGGATTAGCAAGTAAAAATCCTTTGTTCATAGCGTATCTAAAAGACTGTGTAAATTGTTCAATAATTTTTTTAATATATGAATTACTATAATAGGTTAAAGTGTTAAAATAGTCTTGTAATTCTTCAGCTGTTATATTGTTAATATCTTTGTGTACAACTTCGCTTTTATCTATTACATTTAAAGTAGATTGTAACCTATTATAAGCTACTTTTCCTATTTGGTTTGTATCAAGTTTTCTTTGTCTAATAAGTTTCATTAACTCAAATAGGGGAATACTATTGTTTTTAATAAAAATCTCATTGCCTTTTTGATATTGTATTATTTTCAAATATCTTTCGGCTTCTTCTTTAGTTTGAAAAGTTTTTCTAACTCGTTTTTCTTGTTTAGTTTCTGCATCAATTATATTATATGAGGCTGTCCAATTTTTTCTTTCTTTATTATAATATACACTTCCAATTCCAGAATTCTTTTTTCTAGCTATACTATTCTAAATCCTTTTTTGTGTTTTCCATAAAAGATATGAGATAAGAGATATTTTCCAACACCTACCAATATTAACTGATGGAAAATCTTCACGCTTAAAAATTGTATAAGCCATATTTTCGCCAATTTTTAAATCTTTAGCAATGTCTTGTACTGTTAGATTAACAAATGGATTTTGTACTTTCTTTATTGCTTCAATAATCATTAGTTCTTGTAATGTATGTGATTTATTATCTTTAGTATCAATTACTTTTACATTTTCATTTATACTATTCATATTTATACCTTTTATCTTTCATTATCATTAAAATTTGTATTTTTCGCTAAACATAAGCCATCTATAAAGGCTTCAGCTTCATTCCAAGTTTTAAAGCAATTCTTGTTATCAACTGAATACCAGTCTTTGTTAGTATGCTTTTTATTAACTAAAGCAATAGCTTTGTTATATGTATAATCACTTGAAATACTCAATATTAGTAGCTTTTTATCACTATCAGATAGCATATATTCGTTTAGTCCGTCAATTCGTTTTTGAAGTTCATATTTATTCATTTCTTATCTCCATTTCCTAATAGAGTAGATAAAGTCATTTCAATATTGAAAAGTAAGCTGATTAAAACCTTTTCAAAGCTAGAATTATTTGATTTACTACTATTATCTCTTTCAATATCTCGTTCATAAACTTTAGTACATTGCTCTTTTAAAGGCTTTTTAGTAGTTTGCAAAGTAGTATTAGGTATTTTCTTAATTAAATCTTGTGAATACCATATAATATCTTCTTGTGATAAACCTTTGAATTCTCTTTGCTTTTTATCTATATCAACAAGTATTAAATCTCCATAAATACTGCTAAATGTTAAGATGATGTTTGATTTTGTGTTAGGTATTGCTTTTCTGTTGTTACAGATAATATAAAGATTTTCATAGGGAATAATCTCAAGTTTTCTTTTTACAATAGCTTTCTTTAGTTTGAATACATTATCAATAATTTTAGTTTCAGGTGGTTGTCCTGTCTTTTTATATAAAACTCTAATAGGTGTAGTATTTCTTGATTTTTCAACAATTTTATTTTCATATTTCTTTTTATTTTTCATTAACTTTGACCACCTTTCTTAATAAGTGTGATTTTGTTTAAGGTGGTTAAATTGTTTTTAAAATGCGTTATTGCTTTATTTCTTAAAGTGATAACTTCTTTTTTCTGCAATTTTAATCTTCTGCAAATGTCGTTTAATCTAGCATTTTCAATATATGATAAGTACAATACTTTTCTTTCAAGCAATGGAACAAGTTTCATTGCTAAATAGTTAGTTTCATTAGAGAAAATATTTTCAAGATGGTTAATATCTACATCAAGATTATCAGCTTCACTCATAAGTTTTTGCGAATAATTTTCCATAACTATTTTTCTAACTTCTTCGTTAGGTAATTGAATATCTTTTGAAAGTTTTGCTAAATCAGTTTTAACTATTTTTTGATTTTTCATTTTTGAAATCTCCTTTTAAAAATTTGATTTCTAGAAATCATAGTCGTTCGAACTGATTTTAGTGTAACACGGAATTAGACTTACAAAGGTAAAATGTATCAAAGTATCTCAAAGTGGTTCACGTGTAAAGTTATTTTACTTAACGAAAAAATAACTGCTAATTTTATTTTTAGCAGTTATTTAATCATTATATCTTAATGCAACAATATTAATAAAATTGCTTGGGGAAAGATAGTAAGTGTCAAATTCTAAATCTAAATACTTTTTAAAGTTCCTTTTGGCTTTTGAATAATCAATTCTATATAAAGCGTTCTTAATATTATTTTTTATATTTTTTAATTCGTAATGCTTTTTACTGATAAATAATTCTAATACTTCTTTATAGGAATAATCATATAAATTATTATAAATAATGTATTCTATCAATTCTTTTAAATAAATTGTACCTTTACTACTAGGACATAGACCTAATTCAAAAAGCATAGCATAAAGGGAATATGAAACTTTTACTTTATCTTTAGTACAAGTATCATATACACTTTTCATATACTATCCTTTCTATTAGTTTAATAACTTTATAGATATATTATATCTTGATTATGTAAACTATTCAAAAGATAGTAAAGTTGCATATAATGCAACAATAATTGCACGAAGTGCAACTTTTATATTAAAAATAAGCATTTTTCAAGTGATTTTATATCAAAAATGAACTATAAATGACAAAAAATAACAAAAAGCATAAAATGTTGCACGATATGCAACACTTAAAATATATATGAACATAGAAAAAGGAGATTACTGAAATCTCCCCATCTAGTCTTAACAACCTCCACCGCCACCGTGGAAATGCGACTTGTTGCTTTGATTTTCTCATTTCTCATTTTTCCTTTCTATGTAATCTCTATTTTAATTGCACATAAGCTAGAAAGTCCAAACGAAATGAGTGGAAGTTCTATATACAATTTGAGCCACTGCTAGTGGCTCAAATAATAACTTTTGTTACAATTCAAGCCAATAGCTTGGGTAAAATCGTATATGTAAGACTTTACCAAAATAGGTATTTATAAATATATTATAGCACAAAAATCAATAAAACTCAATTATATCAACAGTTATGTTAATTATTTATTGATTTAATTGTAAGAAAATAGTATAATAAATTTGTTTATAGGGGGTGCATATTATGTCTGAATTTGATAGCAAAGATTTTGGAGAAAGAATAAAAAATTACAGAATAAAAAAGGGCTTAAGTCAAGAAAATATTGCAATAAGTCTTGGAAAAAGCAAAGCCATTGTTAGTAGGTATGAAAAAGGAGAAGTTATACCAGATGCTAAAGATGTTAGTATAATTTGTGAAGAACTTGGAATATACGAAGCTGATTTATACGAAAATGATACTATTAGAACAATGCAACACAACAAGTCTAAAAATCCTTTTGGTACTGATAAATTATATGTATATTTTAATGCTTATAATTTTAGAACTAAAAAGTTTGCACCTGATAAATACATATTAGAACTAGAGCAAAAACAAAATATCTGCAAAGCGAAGTTTGTAGATTATCATGATAAAAGAATATACTCAGAGGGTTACTTGATATGTAATGATGAAATTGTATTTGCTGTAATGGAAAACTACAAACCTACAAGCAGTAGAGTTGATGTTGCAGTTGTTGAAATAAATATTTGCAATGGTACAGATGGTTTAATGCTTGGTGGTTACTTTGGAACAAATGCAAAATGTGAGCCTAGCTTAAGAAAGTGCTATTTTTCAAAGAAAAATGTTGATTTTACTGATGAAATGTTTGAACAATTAAAATTGAACCAAAATGAACAAGAGATATTAAATAATCAAAGTGCTTTATATTTAGATATATTTAATATATAATTATAAAGACAAATAGTAATTTATCTTTATGATTAAATGATAAATTTAAAAGTGGAAAGGTTAAATTGGCGTAAAAGATGAGTAAAAATAAGAAAG
>ERZ777306.5111-NODE-5111-length-10945-cov-42.197796_pt1 | contig 10945 bp, 10 predicted proteins | sample MGYA00374966_ERZ777306 | MGnify/ENA primary metagenome ERZ777306 (study PRJEB29329, sample SAMN06343882) | mouse gut metagenome | isolation source: Mouse cecum | place: Austria: Vienna | collected 2014-11-15 ...
AAAGTTTTTATCATGGATTTATGATAGGATTCTTAAAAGCAGATGGATATGAAGTCAAATCAAATAGAGAAAATGGAAAAGGGAGATTTGATATAGCGCTTATACCAGCTAGAAAAACAAAAACATGTATAGTTATAGAATGTAAACACAGTTTTCATGAAGATGATTTAATAGAGGATAGTCAAAAAGCGGCAAAACAAATAGAGAGAAATGATTATTTAAAATCATTTGAAAACAAAGGGTATAGACAGGTATTAGGCTATGGAATATCTTTTTATAAAAAACAATGTTATGTTACAAAAGTATAGTTATCATAAAATATCATTTACTTTTACAAATGGTAATAAGTATAATGATAAATTAAAATTCACAAAGGAGCGTAATTGATGATTTTAAGAACAGAAAGATTATTAATCAGACCTTTCAAAGAAAGTGATATCAATGATTTATATGATATATATTGTGATACTAAAGTATGTAAATATTTGCTTCATGATGTATGGAATGAAGATAATAAATTAAAAGAATTTCAACAAAAACTTAAATATAATAAGTTAGAAGAAGGAAAAATCAATTTAGCCTGTGTTTTAGATAAAAAAGTAATTGGCGATATCTCAATTTGTCATACAGAGATGAAAGAAACTGTTGAAATTGGTTATACATTTAATTCTAGATATTCTGGTAAAGGATATGCTTATGAATCTGTTAAGACAGTTGTAGAATATTTGTTTAAAAATTATGGGGTTCATAGAATTATAGCTAATTTAGATTCAAGAAATCTATCATCTGCTAAGTTGTGTGAAAGAATTGGAATGCGAAAAGAAGCACATTTTATAAAAGATTATTGGAATAAAGAGGAATGGACTGACAGCTATATATATGGGATGCTTGCTTCTGATTTATAATTAAAAAAGATTTCTCTTTTTAAACGGAGAAATCTTTTTTAATTAACTTAATGAATAACTCTTTTAACTTCAAATATACCTTGAATCTTAGTAATATTATCAATTGTCTGTTGTAACCTTGGGGCATCTTCCACTGAAATTTTAAGTTTGATAATAGCTTTCATGTCAATCACATCAGCATGAATATTTAAAATATTAATCTTCATTTGTCCTAATGATGTAATTACATCATTTAATAAATTAGTTCGATCCAAACCAACTATTTCAAGATCTGCCTGAAACCTCATAGTTGAAATTGAAGCAAAATCCCAATAAACATCTATTAACCTAGATTTTATTTCCGGCACTTGAATATTAGGGCAGTCTTTACGATGAACTTTAATTCCTTGTCCCTGTGAAACAAATCCTTGAATATCATCCCCAGGAATTGGATTACAGCATTTAGACAATTGTATTTTTAAACCATCTATTCCTTTAACAACAACACCTGAATTGCTCCTTAATGACTGTTGTTTTTCATTAGCTTGATTGTTTCTTTGAAGCATTTTAGAAATACTATCAAAGAAACCACTCTTTTTAGGAACTATTCGATCAATCAAAGTCATTGCTGGTAAACTCTTTTTACCAATAAAATAAAGAATATCATCAAATGAGCGAGCACCAAATGATCCTAAAAAAGTTTTATAAGTATCTGGATCTAAATATTTTTTTTCATCTAACTGACGCTTTCTAAGCTCATCTCTTAAAATCTTACGACCTTCTTCAATTGCATCTTTTTTAGTTTCTGCCTCTTTAGAAGCAATAAATTGCCGAATTTTATTACGAGCACCAGCAGTACGAACAAATTTCAACCAATCCTCACTTGGACCTTGAGATTGTTTATTTGTCTTGATTTCAACTACATCACCAGTATTCAATTTAGTATCAATTGGTACCATAACATTATTAACTAAAGCACCTACAGCTTTATGCCCTACTTCTGTATGAATCCGATAAGCAAAATCAATAGGGGTTGAACCATTTGGTAATTCAACAATTTTTCCTTGAGGTGTTAAAACATAAACATTAGCTTCAAAAATATCCCTTCTCAATGAATCATAATATTCTTTTGCGTCACCATCTTTAATATCATCACTTAAAGAAATAAATTCTCTTAACCATTGTAATTTTTCACCAATTTCTTGTTGTTCTTTTTTAGAAGAATAACCTTTATTTTCTTTATAACGCCAATGAGCTGCTATTCCCAGTTCTGCTAATTCATCCATCTCTTCAGTACGAATCTGAATTTCAAAAGTGTTACCATCTTCACCAATTACAGAAGTATGCAAAGATTGATACATATTGGGTTTAGGCATAGCGATATAATCTTTAAACCTTCCTGGAATCGGGCGATAATGATCGTGAATCAAACCTAAGATACCATAACAATCCATCTTATCTTTAGTAATAATCCTTAAGGCATATAAATCATATAACTCATCAAAACGTTTCTTTTTAACAAACATTTTCTTATAAATACTATAAATAGATTTAGCTCTTCCTAAAATTCGATACTCATATTTATTTTCATCAAGCATATTTTTAACAAATTCCATCATTTTAGCAACAGATTCTTTTCTTTCTTCCTGTTTAACTGCTAAAAGATTAGAAATATCTTCAAAGGCTACAGGATCTAGATATGATAGACTTAAATCCTCTAATTCTGTTTTAATATCATTGATTCCTAAACGATGAGCAATTGGTGTATATACTTCTAAAGTTTCTCTTGCAATTCTTTTTTGTTTATGAGGAGGCATAAACTGTAATGTTCTCATGTTATGGAGTCGATCAGCAAACTTTATCAATATAACTCGAATATCCTTAGCCATGGCAATATAGATTTTCCGATGATTTTCAGCATAAACATCCAGTTCATCTTTAAAAGGCATTTTGCCAATTTTTGTAACCCCTTCAACTAATGTTGTTATTTCCTCTCCAAAACGTTCAACCATTTCTTCACGACTGACATGACAATCTTCCATTACATCATGAAGCAATCCTGCTGTAATCGTAGCTGGTCCAGTCTGTAAAGTTGCCAAAATATAAGCTACCCAAATCAAATGATTAGTATATGGTTCACCACTTTTTCGTTTTTGATCCTTATGCTTTTCCATAATATAATCATAAGCCTGATTTATTAAATTGAGGCTTTCTTGACTAGTAATATATTTACTACATACTTCTAGAACATCTTTTATTGAAACACTATCTCTTGCATTTTTGTATTCCATCATTTTAGCACCTCCCTTAATTATTAAAAAAGAGCTATGCTCTTTTTTAATATTTCAACATTGAATAAATATTATAACCTTCTAGTTTATCTCGTCCTTTTAATTCTTCTAATTCAATTAAAAAAGCAATTCCAATTACTTCTCCACCTAATTTTTCTACTAATTTAATAGTTGCCTCAACAGTTCCACCTGTTGCTAATAAGTCATCAACAATAATTACTTTTTGCCCCTGCTTAATACTATCAGCATGAATATGAACTTCATTAGTTCCATATTCTAAAGCATATGATTCACATACCGTTTCTCGAGGCAATTTACCTGGCTTTCTAACTGGTACAAATCCTGCATTAATACTATAAGCTACAGGACACCCAAACAAAAAACCTCGTGCTTCTGGTCCTGCAACAATATCAACTTTTGCCTCTAAACTATTTGCCCAAATAACAAATCGATCTATCGTTTCTTTAAAAGCATTATGATCTTTCATTAATGGTGTCACATCTCTAAAAATAATTCCTTCTTCAGGAAAATCTTTTATATTAGCTACATATTTTGTCAAATCCATTTTATATACTAATTCTCCTTTACAATTATGCGTTATGATATTTAATTATACCATTTTTATGTATTAAATAAAACTATTTAATAGCTTCAATAATTAGATTAACTGATTCCATATTATTATAGACATTAATATTAAATTTACCAATAACATTTATCTTTTGAACATCTTTATATTTTTCAAATATATCACCATGATTAAAAAACAATGCCTGTCCTCTTGTATTAGGTAAATCAAGATCAAAACGAAGATGTTTTCCATTTGATAATAAAATTACTCTCTTTACTGGTAAATCTTTTGCATAAAAATACATTTCCTCATTACCATTACCTAGTGGTTCTAACTGTTCTAATTGTTTTACACTAATTTGACTGATTTCATCACTTGAAACTTCTAATACACTAGTCAATGGTGGTTGATAATTTTCTAACTGATTATTTAAATAATCAGTTAACTTTTGTTTAAGCTTTTCAACATTATCAAACTTGACACTAAACCCTCCTGCTAAAGCATGTCCCCCATAACTTTCTAAAATATCTTCAACTTGTTTAAAAATATTATTTAATGATAATCCCTCAATCCCTCTAGCACTGCCTTTATAAATATTTTTATTAGTATCTAAACTCATTACAAAGCTAGGTCGATTATACTGACGAGTATATTTTCCTGCTACTAATCCAATCAATCCTTCATGAATCTCATTTTGATAACTATATAAAAACTGCTCATCTGAATTAAGTGTTGTTAAAACATTTTGGTATTGTTTATTTGTCATTTCTTGTCTTTTAGCATTGATTTCAACTGCTTTTGAACTAACTGCTTTTAAAATTTCAATCGATGCATCTTGTCGAAAATATTTAACCAAATGATTTGGATTGATTAAATCACTTAATCTTCCAAAAGAGTTGATTTTAGGTGCAATAATAAAACCAATACTTGTAACACTATACTTTTGATTATTGCCTAATAATAGTTCTAACTGAGTAAATTTGTTTTCTTTCATAAATTCCAATGCTCGTTTAACTAGAGCACGATTTTCATCAAGTAATGGCATCATATCAGAAATAGTAGTGATAGCAGCTAGACAAAATAAATATTTATCATGTTTTTTTAGTAAAGCACTAGCTAATTTATAAGCTACAAAACCACCTGATATTTCTTTATACGGATAATCAGGAGAAATTTTAGTATGGATGATTGAAAATGCTTCAGGAAGCTCTTCTTCACAATTATGGTGATCAGTAATAATTACATCCACTCCTAATTCATTAGCTCGTTCGACTGCATCATAAGCCTTTACTCCATTATCAACTGTAATTATTAAACTATATCCTTTACTTGCAATCTGTTCAACTCGTTGACAGTTCAAACCATAGCCATCTTCTAAGCGATTTGGAATATGATATCCGACATCAACCCCTAATTGTCTAAATGCTTCTACTAAAATTGATGTTGCAAGTATCCCATCACAATCATAATCACCATAAATACAAATCTTTTCTTTATTTTCAATCGCCTCATAAATTCTTTCTAAAGTTATTTCTGCTTCAGAAAACAATGAAAAATCATGATAAATCAAACGATTAGATAACATTAATTCAATTTGAGATTGAGAATAATTCTTATAAGCAAAAATCTTTGCTAAAAGAGAATTTATATTGTATTTTTGCATATAGTGTTTGTAGTCCAAATCATTTATAATCTGCCACTCCATAAATACTCCTTTCAAATAAAAATAGTTGCTAAAGCAACTATTTTGAAATTAAATCTGTAAAATCATTTATACTCAAACGCGATGCTTCTTTTACAACTTGTAAACTCAAATAGTCAAATATTTCAGAAAAATCAAGACTCATGATATCATCTATTATTTCACACATAGGAATAGCATCTTTTTTTCGCCATTTACGTTCAAACAAATAATCCTTTATTTGCTGCTCAGTAATATTATGAATATTTTGTTGTTTAAAGTCACGGGCTTTTAATTTAATTAAAAAATTAAGGTCACGTTTATTAAATTTAAAATCGTCAATCGATTCCACATTCAGCCCTCCATTTCAAAGTCACTTACATATTATATGACAAATTTCATCAGAAAGGAAGTGCTTTATGAAAAGAAAACTAATAAATTCTTTTATCATTCTTTCCGCTAGTTCTGCCATTGCTAAATTATTCAGTATCCTTAATAGAATGATTTTAGCACGTCAATTAAGTAGTGAAGCAATGGCTTTATATATACTAGTTATGCCTACCGTTTCCTTATGTATCACCTTAGGACAACTTGGTATTCCTTCAGCTGTTTTTAGATTAGTTGCAAACCCTAAATATAATAATAAAAAGATTATTATATCTGCTTTTACTATCTGCCTTTTTACCTGTGTTATTGTAATGAGTACCTTATTATTTGCTTCAAAATTTATTAGTCATGATTTATTAAAAAATGAAGGTGCTTTTTATCCTTTATTATCTTTAGCACTATTCATTCCCCTTGTTGGAATCAGTGGTATTATTAAAAATTATTTTCTTGCTCGACAAAATGTTTTTCTTGTAGCTAAAGCTGGGTTTGTTGAAGAAATAGCTCGTTTAGCTTTTAGTTACTTTATGATTAGAAAATTTGCTTTTTTAGCTGATACTTATTTAGTAAGTTTTGCAACTTTTGCCATGTCTATTGGTGAATTAAGCTCAATTATTTACTTATCCACTCGTTTAAAGGATCACAAAATTACAACTTTTAATAAAAAAAGTATCGTTAATAACCTCCAAATAAAAGATATGTTAAATATCGCTATGCCATTAACAGGTTCTAGATTATATCATTGTGTTGTTTCATTTCTTGAACCAATTACATTAGTATTTGTTTTAACTAAATTTAATTTAAGTGAAAGTACTATTCACCAGCAATATGCAATCATTAGTGGTTATGTAATTTCTTTATTAGTTACCCCTACCTTTTTTAATAATGTTATTTATCGCTTATTTTTACCTATTATAACAGATGATGTAGTTTATAAAAAATTCTCAGCTGCTAAAAAACATATGTTTTTAGCATTACTTGGTAGTTTTCTAATCAGTGTCCCTTTTACTCTTATTTTTTATTTTATACCTGAATTCTGTTTAAAAATTTTATATAATACAACTAGTGGTGCTAATTATTTAAAATATATGGCAATTCCTTTCACAATCTTTTATTTACAAACTCCTCTTAGTGCTCTTCTACAAGCATTAAATAAAAATAAATTAATGTTTATTATCAGTATTATTGAATGTACTTCAGAAATAATTTTAGTTTATGTATTAAGTCATTATATAGGAGTCTTTAGTATTGCTGTTAGCCTACTAACAGGATTATTAATTACTCTAGTTATTAGTGCAGGTGCCTGTTATAAATATCTGTTTTGTACAAATAATTGAAACCCTCTAAAATGAGGGTTTATCTAAACTTAAATCTTTTATCTTCAACAAATTTCTTTTGAGATGGATTTCCTTCAACTCGATATATCTTTTTTTGCTTTAAATCATAAATTACTGACCAAACAGTATCTTTACCTGTTCTTCGTTCATATTGGCAAAGAAAACCATATTTTCCTGATAACAAATCAACTACATCATCAAAAGAATTAATTTGTTCTTTCAATACTGCTTTTGCTATTGTTTGATAACGTAATTCTCCATTCCAATCATCAATTTCATAGTTATTATACTTTTCCATTTTCTTTGTATGAAATAAATTAGTTGCCCACACTGTTTTACTATTACTAACTATTTCAGTTTTTTCAGCATTACACTCAATCAAAGCATTATTGCCACTTGTATCAGCTAAAATAAAAGTTTGACTTGATGCAATTGGCAATGTCTTAATTAATTCAATAACTTCATTAACAGTCTTACATTTTTCTAAAAATAATCGCAACATCATCCCTGCATTCAACCCAGGCTTTTTTACAGTTGGATAAACAGATGTTAATCCAACTGCTAAACCATATTCATTTATGCCATCTTCAATTTCTACACATGCTGTTGTATTACCATTAAAAGCATACGATTCATTGCTAAATTGATAAATACAATTAGTATATAGTTTTTCAATTTCTGTCAAAAAATCACTATTACGTCCTAATAATATCTCTTTCTGGTTTCTTAATACAAAACAAGAACAATGTATTTCTGGAATTATACAATACATACTAAAAAGAACAGAACAAATAGATTCAAATGAACATTCTTGACCATCTGCTATTCCTTGTATTTCTTCAACTACTTCAGGAAAATATTCTTGATAATATGGTAAACACTGTAATGCAAATTCTTTTCTTTCTTGTGTTAATTTAAATGGGACATTATCTAAAAATAAATGATTATTTTTAAATAACATTTTTCCCCACTTATACCCAATTTGGTAATGGGTTCCTTTAAATCTTGAATGATACATAATTTTTCGCTCCTTTTTAAAGAGCTACCAGTAACTCATAAATCAAGCATAAATCAATAAAATTTTATTGTCAATCAATTAAAATTCTTTATCTCACTAATATTAACAGATTATTAAATACATATTTACTTAATAATTTATAATTACTAATATCATCAATCTTTCTCCTTGTAACTTTTACAATATTCATTAGCTTTTGTCGAATTTATTAGATAATCGTTGATGTTTCATTGACTTTAACCCTGCTTTATTCTATACTTTATTCAGGTGATTTTAGTTCGCCTTAAATAGTGTAACTAGCTATTTATAATCGAAAACACGAAGGGAGTTAGAAAAAATGATTTATTCACATGAAGTAGAAGAAATGTGTTGTGTCAAACAAGGCGCTTCACATGGTTGTGCTCCAATTCCAGAAGAAGGAAAATGGGTATATTCTAGAGAAATTAAAGATATCTCTGGTTTAACACATGGTATTGGTTGGTGTGCTCCTCAACAAGGTGCCTGTAAATTAACATTGAATGTTAAAGAAGGGATTATTGAAGAAGCACTAATTGAAACTATTGGTTGTTCAGGGATGACTCATTCTGCAGCAATGGCTTCAGAAGCATTAGTTGGTAAAACTTTATTAGAAGGTTTAAATACTGACTTAGTTTGTGATGCTATCAATACTGCAATGAGAGAATTATTCTTACAAATCGTTTATGGACGTACTCAATCTGCTTTCTCTGAAGGTGGTTTACCAATTGGAGCTGGATTAGAAGACTTAGGAAAAGGTTTAAGAAGTATGACTGGTACTTCTTACTCTACAAAAGCTAAAGGTCCTCGTTACCTAGAATTAACTGAAGGTTATATCAATAGAATCGCTTTAGATGAAAATGATGAAATCATCGGTTATGAATTTACAAATTTAGGTAGAATGATGGATATGGTTAAAGCTGGAAAAGATGCTAATGAAGCAATCAAGGAAGCTACTGGTACTTACGGTAGATTTAATGATGCTGCTAAGTACATCGATCCAAGAAAGGAATAATAGGAGGGTACTAAAATGGCATTGTTTGAAAGTTATGAAAGAAGAATTGATCAAATTAACGCTGCATTAGCAAAATTTGATATTAAATCAATCGAAGAAGCTAAAGCTATCTGCGATGAAAAAGGTATTGATGTTTACGAAATCGTAAAATCAACACAACCAATCTGTTTTGAAAATGCTTGTTGGGCTTACACTGTAGGTGCAGCTATGGCTATCAAAAACGGAGATACTAAAGCAGTAGATGCTGCCAAAACAATTGGTATTGGTTTACAATCTTTCTGTATTCCAGGATCAGTTGCAGATGACCGTAAGGTAGGTTTAGGACATGGTAACTTAGGTTCTATGTTATTAGATGAAGGAACTGAATGTTTTGCTTTCTTAGCAGGACATGAATCTTTTGCAGCTGCTGAAGGTGCAATCAAAATTGCAGAAAAAGCTAATAAAGTTAGAACTAACCCATTAAGAGTTATCTTAAACGGTTTAGGAAAAGATGCTGCTAAAATTATCTCAAGAATTAATGGATTCACTTACGTGGAAACTCAATTCGATTATTTTACAGGTGAAGTAAAAGAATTATCAAAAACAGCTTATTCTAATGGTCCTCGCGCTAAAGTTAATTGCTATGGTGCTGATGATGTTAGAGAAGGTGTTGCTATCATGCATAAAGAAGGTGTAGATGTATCAATTACTGGTAACTCTACTAACCCTACTCGTTTCCAACATCCTGTTGCTGGAACATATAAAAAAGAATGTATTGAACAAGGTAAAAAATATTTTTCAGTTGCTTCAGGTGGAGGAACTGGACGTACTTTACATCCTGATAATATGGCAGCTGGGCCTGCTTCTTATGGTATGACTGATACTATGGGACGTATGCATTCAGATGCTCAATTTGCTGGTTCTTCATCAGTTCCTGCTCACGTGGAAATGATGGGATTAATCGGTATGGGTAACAACCCAATGGTTGGTGCAACTGTTGCTGTTGCAGTAGCAATCGAAGAAGCTTGTAAATAAGCACAAACAAACACAAGATTTTAAAAAGTTCTGATTTTTATTATCAGAACTTTTTTGTGCAATAACTTGTTATCATATAATTAATCAACAAACTGGAATTTGTGAAGTTTTTTGAATAGGCATACAATCAATTTTCATAATTATTTGATATTCCTCTTTTTTGCAAGCATTTTACTTCACGATGCAACTCTTCCTAAACCACATATAGATATCAAAATACCTACTATCATATATTTAAAATCGGGAAACTTAAATGTGAAAGAAGCTGTTAATGTTTTATGAATAAACATAAATTGGGTATAAGGAACTGTAAAAGTGATAAAACAGCATCTGCAATACAAAGCCATTTTCTTTTTCTAGAATAATCATTTTTTAAAGCAATAACTATTGCACCAAACAAAAGAACAGGTAAAATAATTCATCTTACTATTATATTCAACTTTCTCTGTGTAGAACTTATAACAGTTCTTTCTCCAAATAATAACCACATCTATAAATAATCATCATGGCTTAGTGTTTATTCTTTAACTCATTAAATCAATAAGTCTGCGTATATGATTGCACACAAGTTTTCATCATCAGTGTTCCAAATCGTTTCTCCAACGTTTCAATATACTCCTTTTTTATATACAACTCAGTACCACTATATAATGGAATGGCATTTCCAGGATACTCACTGTCTGGTCCTATGTCAAGAATTCGGACTAACTAAATGTAAGAAATTTAGTTAGTTTA
>ERZ777306.5116-NODE-5116-length-10938-cov-4.764495_pt1 | contig 10938 bp, 7 predicted proteins | sample MGYA00374966_ERZ777306 | MGnify/ENA primary metagenome ERZ777306 (study PRJEB29329, sample SAMN06343882) | mouse gut metagenome | isolation source: Mouse cecum | place: Austria: Vienna | collected 2014-11-15 ...
GCTCACCCGGTTTTTCAGGGCCTTGGCCTTGCCCACGTAGATCACCGTGCTCTTGGCGTCCTGCATGATATACACCCCGGGCTTCAGGGGCAGGCTGCGGGCCTTGTCCTTCAGCTCGTCAAAGGTCAAGCAAATCACCTCCGGTTTTGAAGCATATGAAAAAAGGGCGCCGCGTTTGCGGCGCCCTGTGCGATTGGATGTGTACGGCTTACTCCGTGAAGTCCGAGGAGATCATCTGATAGAGAGCCTCTACCGCCTGCTTCTCGTCGGGACCGTCCGCGATCAGCTTGATGGGGGTGCCCTTTACAATTCCCAGGGAGAGAACGCCCAGCAGACTTTTCGCATTGACCTTCCGCTCGTCTTTTTCCACCCAAATGGAGCTTTTGAACTCATTCGCCTTCTGAATGAAGAACGTCGCGGGTCTGGCGTGCAGACCGACCTGGTTGTTCACAACTGCATCCTGACTATACATAGTTTCTAAACCCTCCACACTCAAAACAAATTATAATACGATTATAATTCTGTGCTTATAAGCATATCAAATTTATGCCCACTTCGTCAACGGCATTTTCAACAAATTGCGCTGGGTACGTTCTCCTGGTCTTTATAAGGTTTTGCACAGCATGGCCGCGCCGACCACGCCCGCGTCGTTGCCCAGCGCCGCCCGGACCAGCTTGGGCGGGTGCTCCGGATCGAAGCAGCGGTCCCGGATCAGCTCCCGCAGGGGCAGCAGCAGAAGCTCCTCCTCCGCGTTGCTCACCCCGCCGCCCAGGCAGATCACCTCCGGCTGGAGCACGTTGATCAGACAGATCAGCCCCTGGGCCAGCCAGCCCCGGTACTCCTCCAGAACGGCCTGGGCGGTCCCGTCCCCCTCCAGGGCTCCCTGGAAGGGGGTGCGGCCGGTAACCTTGTCCAAATCCTGTTCGCACAGCCGCCACAGGGCGCTGTTGGGGTGGGCCTGCATGGCCTCCCTGGTCTGGCGGATCAGGGCGCTGGCGGAGCCGTAGGTCTCCCAACACCCCTTCTGGCCGCAGCCGCAGGGGCGGCCGTTGGGCTCAATGGGCATATGGCCCACCTCCATACCCGAGTTGGCAAAGCCGGTAAAGAGCCTGCCGCCGGACACCATGCCGCCGCCGATCCCCGTCCCCAGGGTAATCACCACCGCCGGGTCGCAGCCCTTGGCCGCCCCGGACCAGTATTCGCCGATGGCGGCGCAGTTGGCGTCATTGCCCAGGTAGACGGGCACGTTCCAGCTGGCCTGGAACATCTCCCGCAGGGGTACGTTTTTGTCGGAGAAGGGCATATTGGGGTTGTGCACAAACAGCCCCGCCGTATTGTCCACCGCCCCGGGCAGGCCGATGCCCACCGCCTCAACCTGCTCCCTGGCCGTGCCGGTCTTTTCACACACCTGCTCCGCCAGCTCCACCAGATAGCCGCCGAACTGCCGGGCGGTCATATCCCGGGGCACCGGACGGCTGGCCTTGTCCAGAATGCGGCCATCCGCGTCCACCAGGCCGGCCACCAGATTGGTGCCCCCTACGTCAATTCCAATGTAGTACATCGAAGCCCTCCTTATACGCCCGCTTCGCTCTGGGCCTGGAACAGCCGGTCCATCCGCTCGGTCAGCTCCAGGGCGGCGTTGTGGCCCAGCTTGCGGTTGCGGTTATTCATGGCGGCCACCTCCACAATGCTGGCCAGGTTCCGGCCAGGCTTGACGGGGATGGTGATCGACGGGACCTGAATCCCCAGAATTTCCTCGCTGTGGGTCTCCAGACCCAGACGGTCGTACACCGCGTGGTCGTCCCAGGGCTCCAGGTGGATTACCAGCTCAATCTGCTGTCTGGGCTTCACCGCCACCATACCGAACAGCTGGGACACGTCAATCACCCCGATGCCCCGCAGCTCCATATACTGGCTGATCAGGACCGGAGCGCTGGCCATCAGCACCCCGTAAGAGGTGGCCTTGATGTCCACCGCGTCGTCGGCAATGAGCCGGTGGCCCCGCTTCAAAAGCTCGATGGCCACTTCGCTCTTGCCCACGCCGGACTCTCCCTGTAACAGCACACCCTCCCCGTGGACCTCCATCATAACCCCGGAGCGGGTGATCTGGGGGGCCAGATGGTTGCCCAGGCTGGTAATCAGGGCGCTCATAAAGGCGGAGGTCTGCTGCTGGGTGCGCAGGACGGTGCGGTCATACTTCCGGGCCGTCTCCATGCACTCCTGGGTGGGGTCGATGCCCCGGGTAAAAATGAGGCCGGGCACCGGGTAGGCCAGCAGGCGCTCGAAGCTCTCCCGCCGCTGTTCGGGGCTCATATTGTGGACAAAGGTGCTCTCGGTCAGCCCCATGAGCAGCAGCCGCTGGGTGTCGAAATGCTCAAAGAAGCCGGACAGGGGCAGGCCCGGACGGTTCACATCCAGGGTCCACAGGGGGACGTTTTCGTAGTCGCTGCCTTTATGGAGGATTTCCAGGTTAAATTCCTGGATAATCTCCCCCAGCTTGACGCTTTTGACTTTTTTCTCTTCCAAAATCCGCAGCACTCCTCTCTGCTTCCAGAATTATCCCTTTTAGTATACCGCAAAACCGGCGTTTACACAAGAGCCGTTCGTTCAGCTCAAAACCTGATCCAGCGCCTCAAACAGTCTCTCTATGTTGATGGGCTTGGCAATGTGGCCGTTCATGCCGCACTCTAGGGCGTTGCGCCGGTCCTCCTCAAAGGCGTTGGCGGTCATGGCCAGGATGGGGATGGAGGCCCGCTCCCGGTCCGGCAGGGCCCGGATCACCCGAGTGGTCTCGTAGCCGTCCATTACCGGCATCTGCACGTCCATCAAAATCAACTGATAGTACCCCGGCTGGGCGTTTTGGAGCATCTCCACGGCGATTTGGCCGTTGCCGGCCACCTCCACCGTGAATCCCGCCTCCTCCAAAATCGCGGTGGCAATCTCTTGGTTGAGCTCGTTATCCTCCGTCAAGAGAATCCGGCCGCCACGGGGCTTGGGCTTGGTTGCAGCAGGCTTTGGCGCTTCCTCCGGAGTCCGGTCCACCACCGAGCGCAGACAGTTGCGCAACTCCGACAGGAACAGGGGCTTGCTGCAAAAGGCGGTTACCCCGGCCTCCCGGGCCTCCTCCTCAATGTCCTCCCAGTCGTAGGCGGTGAGTATAATAATGGGCACATCCTCCCCGGTCTCCTTCCGGATGCGCCGGGCCACCTCCACGCCGTTCATATCCGGCATCAGCCAGTCAATGATGTAAACGCTGTAGCTGTCGTTGCGGGACATCGCCTGACGGGTACGCAGCACCGCCTCCCGGCCCGACAGGGTCCACTCCGCCCGCAGGCCGATCTGCTGGAGCATATAGGACACGCTGTCGCAGGTATTGAAGTCGTCGTCCACCACCAGCGCCCGGCACCCCTTCAAAGCCGGGATGGCCTGCACCTTCTTGGGCGCGTCATGGAGGCGGAAGGTGAGGCTGACGATAAACTCCGTCCCCACGCCCTGCTCGCTGCGCACCTCAATATTTCCGTTCATCATGTCCACAATGTTCTTGGTGATGGCCATACCCAGACCGGTGCCCTGAATGCCGCTGATGGTGGAGTTGCGCTCCCGCTCGAAGGGCTCGAAGATGTGCTCCACAAATTCCTGGCTCATGCCGATGCCTGTGTCCTTGATGTAGAACTCGTAATTGGCGCAGCCGGCGGGCGCGCCGGGCTTTTCCGTAATGCGCAGGCTTACAATTCCGCCGGCGCCGGTGTACTTGATGCAGTTGCTCAGCAGATTGAGCAGAATCTGGTTCAGCCGCAGCCGGTCGCAGTAGATATCCTCGTTGAGCACATCCACCGCGTCGATATACAGATCCAGCTGCTTGGCTTGGATGTCCCCCTGGACGATGCTGCGCAGGCCGTGGAGAATATCCGGCAGGCTGTACAGCGACTCCTCCAGGCGCATTTTCCCGCTCTCAATGCGGCTCATATCCAGCACATCGTTGATCAGGCTCACCAGATGGTTGCCGGAGGTCAGAATTTTTTTCAGGTACTCCTCCACCTGCTCCCGCTGTTCAATGTGGGTAATGGCCAGTGTGGTAAAGCCCATAATGGCGTTCATGGGCGTGCGAATATCATGGGACATATTGGACAGGAAGATGCTCTTGGCCTTGCTGGCCCGGTTGGCCTGGGAGAGCGCGTCTTCCAAAAGGGCTTTCTTCTCCATCTCCCGGCGGGTCTCGTCATCCACATTGCGGAAGCCCAGCACAACGGTCCGGCTGTTCTGCCCGAAGCCGGTGCGGACGGCCTTCATCTGGAAGTAGCGGATCTCTCCTTTGCACAGGGTCCGGTAATTGAGGAAAAACAGCTGGTGCTGATCCAGGGCCTGGCGCAGTTCTTCTCTGGAGCAGCTGCGCCGCACCAGATCCCGGTCCTCCCCATAGACGCAGGCGTGTATGTAGTGCTCCATGCACACCTCCATCTGAAGCGGTCCGTCAAATACCTGGTCCAGCACCCCTGCGTCGCAGTTGCTGATGCGCAGGGCACGGCCAGCGCCGGTCTCCAGATCAAACACACACACCAGACTGAAGTCGATGCTCAGGGCCTGAATCAGCTCCATCTGCCGGTGCTCTTCCCGCAGGCGTTCCTCCTGCTCCCGGCGCTTCCGGGCAGTCACATCCAGAAGAAAGCGCTGGAAATACAGCTCGCCGTCCTCCTCCATCAGCTTGATGCTGCCCATCACGTGGAGCAGACTGCCGTCCTTGTGTTTCACCCGGTACTCTACGTTGACGTTCTCCCCCACCTCCTTCAGCGCCTGGATGCCGTCCCACAGCTTGCGCCGGTCCTCCTCCACAATGGAAGAGGCCACCATATCAAAGCCGCCGTCGATCAGCTCCTTCTGGGATTCATATCCCAGAATCTCCAGGGCGGCCTGGTTGACGCTGATAATCCGGGAGCCGTCTACGGTGTGGCACATCACGCCGCAATCCATGGTGGTAAACAGCTGCTCCAGGGTGCGGTTCTGACTGAGAATCTCCTGCTCATAGGCCCGCTCCTGGGTAATGTCGATGCCCACCCCCACGGTGCCCATCACGCTGCCATCCACATCGTACAGGGGGGATTTGTAGGTGGTCAGCAGCCGGGTCATATTGCCGCTCTGAACGGTCTCCTCCGAAATCAGGGTCATCTGCCCTTCCATTACCTGCCGCTCCGACTCAATGCACACCGGGTCGTCAAACTCCACATCCCAGATGTAGGCGTGCCGCTGGCCCTGCACCTGCTCCTTGCTCTTGTTGACCGTGGCGCAGAAGCTGTCGTTTACCTTTTCATGCACGCCGTCCTTGGTTTTGTACCAGATCAGATTGGGGATGCTGTTGATGGTGGCGTCCAGATACTGGCAGGACTGCCAGTAATCCTTGCGCAGCTTCTCCGTCTCCTGCCAGCGCCGGAACCGGAACTGAAGCTCCTCCTCCCCTGCGGGCAGAATCCACAGGTCCTGAAGGCGTGGCAGCCAGTCGGCCGGAACCTGGCCCGGCCGGGCCAGCGCAATACACGCCGGCCCCTCCTCCTTCAGAAGCAGGGCTGCGGGGTCCGCCGTTCTCAGGTCGGCAAATACCACGTCCGCCTGCTGCCAGAGGGCTTCCTCCGGCTGGGAGCTCTCCAGAAACGTATGGGTAAATGCCTCCAGCGGGGGCATTTGCTTCAGCACTTCAAACTCTGGACAGGGTTCTCCAATCAGATAAAACCGAACATGGCAATGATACATAGCCGCACCCTTCCTCCTACCGCTTCCGAGTAAGATCTATTTTACAACAAAAAACCAAATTATGCAAGATGTGTGGTAGCGCTTTCCGGAAGGGGCTGCGCCTCCCCTTCGCCGGCCACCCGGACCGACAGGCCGTTGACCTCCACGTCCTCCCCGGCGGGAATCAAAATGTACTTCCGGCCGTCGATGACCCGGCTCTCCACCAGATAGCTGTTTTCCGGGGTGACGGACACGGTGGCCTGGCCGGTTTTCACCTGAAAACGGCCCGGGTCAATAAGGTTGGCGGGGCTGAGGACCGCCCCTTCGCCAAACTGCTCGCCGCACTGCTTCCGGAACTCCTCCGCCCGCTCCTGGGAGACCCCGCAGTCGATCAGAATCCCGGTCATATCTCCGGAGGTAAGGGCCAGGGGGTCCGGGTCCCTGCTCTCCTTGTGCTGGGCAATCCGGTCCGCCAGCCGCTCGTGGACCGCCTGGATCACCTCCATGCTGCAATCGTCCTCCAGGGCTTGGGACAGAGCGGCTTCAAAGAGTTCCTTCTGCTCGGCGGCGGACATGGGGGGCTCTGTGTGAAATACGGCGTCAATGAACTCCTGGTGGAGCTCGTCGGGCTTTTTGGCGTAAAACAGGGCGTTATAGAGGTTGGCGGAGCGGTCGTCAAAGGCGGGGAAGAGGAAACCCAGCTCCGGCGGGGCCACCGACTGGCTGACGGCACAGTGGAACTCGTTGTCCCCGGGGAAGTAGCCCAGCTCCGGCCGGCCCAGCTTGATGGGGCACACGGCGCACAGGAAATAGGGGAATACCTCCTCGGCAAAGTCGTAGGTGTCGTGGGCCAGCAGAATCAGGTAGCTGCTCTCGCCCATGTCCAGACGGTCAATGACGGTCTGATAAAAGGTCCGCCGGGCCTCGCCGTCCTTCAGCTCGCTGCTGCGCAGGGCGGTGAGCAGCCGGTGCTCCGGGCTGTCCATCACCTGCTGGGTGGAAAAAACGATGTCGATCAGATTTTTGCCCAAGGTCCCTGACAGGGTCTTTTTCAGCAGGGACAGATACAGCTCCGCCTCCTCCTCCGGCATCATGCCCAGAGACTCGTCCAAATCGGCCACGATCTCCTTGGCGGCGTTGACAAAACAGCCGTAGATGCGGCTGACAGCATTTTTTTCCGGCTTCCAGCGGCGGCGCAGCTCGCTCACTTCTTTTTGGTTCATAATTTGAACTACCTCGCTTTTTTGAAATTGCCCTCTTATTTTACCCGATATTACGTTCGATGGCAAGGCGAAATCTGTATAAAAACTCAAACGGCCCGTCCGGACAAGGCCAGACAGGCCGCTTTCTCGTTTCCCCATACCCGCCCTCGCCGCAGAGGTCAACGCTGGGTGGTTACAATGCAGTGTATCCGTGCAGGTGTCACAATACCGGGTATCTCAGTCAAGGGGGAGTCGAACCCCGCGCAGACCCCTCTGCGCAGCCATACAAATACGGTTCCTTCTCAACCGCGGGAGATCGCGTTCGCCCCGTCTGCGGCTATCTTCTTCTTCAAAGCAGCTCCGTAGTCCAGTTGGCCTGCTGGATCACGCCGTCCAGCTCCCGCAGCTCCCGGGACAGGCCGTCCGCCTTTTTCCGGTGCTCCGCCACAGGCACTGTGCTCATAATCTTAATCTCCGACCGGGTGGCCCGCCGGGCCAGACTGCTGGCCGACAGCAGAAAATCGTGGTACATACCGGTGCGCAGCTTCAAAACGTCCCGCCGGGCCAGCAGCTGGGTCAGGGTCCCCTGCTCCGTCCGGGTCTCGCTGTTGGTGCGGTTGATCCGGGCAATCAGCTCCTCCAGCCGGGCGGCGCAGGCCTCAAATTCCTCCAGCAGCGCCGCCGGGTCCTCGGCGGGGACCTCCCCCTCCTGGACCGTGGCGTTTTGACACAGCCGCTCCTCCAGCTGCCGCAGCCGGGTCTGCAAATCGCTTCTCTCCTGAAGCGCCTGGGCCAGCTTCATAGAAATCCCTCCCCGATTTTCAGTCAAATACGTGCAGCTTCAGCTGAGCGGAGAGATACTGCAAAATCTTCTCCCCTGCGATGCTGTTGCCTTTCTTGTCCAGAGAGGGCCCAAAAATACCGATGCCCATCCGCTTGTTCACCACGGACAGCAGGCCGCCGCCCACGCCGCTCTTGGTGGGCACCCCCACCCGGACGGCGAACTCCCCCGACCCGTCGTACATACCGCAGGTGAGCATGATGGACTTGACCACCCGCACCGTCTCCGGCTGGAGCAGCTGCTTTCCGTCCTGGAGGCGCACGCCGCCGTTGGCCAGCACCAGACCCAGATAGGCCAGGTCCCGGGCCGTCACGTTCAGGGAACACATTTTAATGTACAGCTCCAGGGCCTCGTCCACCCCGCAGCGCAGCACCCCCTTGCTCTCCAGCAGGTAGCAGATTGCCCGGTTCCGGGAGGTGGTGGACATCTCCGAGTGATACACCGCCTCGTTGAACGCAATCTCCGGATCGCCGCACAGCTCCCGGGTCCGTTCCAGCATCTCCTCAAAGGTGAGCTCCGGGGCGATGTAGCTGGCCACGGCGATGGCCCCGGAATTGACCATGGGGTTGTAGGGCCGGCTGGCGTCCCCGGCCAGCTTGACGATGGAGTTGAAGGCGTCGCCGGAGGGTTCCATGCCGATCTGGCCGAACACCGCCTCCATGCCGTACAGCTCCAGGGCGATGGCCAGGCTGACCACCTTGGAAATGCTCTGGACGGTGAAGCGCACATCCACGTCCCCCGCCTCGAAGCAGCCCCCCACGCAGTCCATCACGCACACGCCCACATGGTTTTTGTCCGCTTTGCTCAGCTCCGGGATGTAGCTGGCCACCTCTCCCAGTCCCGTGACGGACCGACCCTGACGCAGAGCCTTGTCCAGAATGTTTTGCATGAACTTCTCCTCCTCATAATTATGATTTGTTCTGCCGGATTTTTGCCGTATGTTTTAATTGGTCTAAACCAAGTCCCCTCTGGTTGTGCCGGGCCACCGCCCGGGAAATCTCCCCCGCCGCCTGCTCCATCTCCTGGTGAAAGGCGGCGGCGGACAGCCGCAGGGCCCCGTGGCCCAGAATAATCATCTGCTCCAGCCCGTCGGAGGTGGCCACCCGGACCCGGTGGTTTTTCCCCAGAGCATACGTGGTTTTTTCAATGTATGCGTCGGCGGTCTCCGCCTCTTTCGTATATACCACATACACCCCGCCCACCTGGTCCACGGACCCGGGGTTGCCCTTCACTTTATAGGCGTCGAACACCAGAATGACCTCGCACCTGCGAAATCCCTTGTAGTTGGACAGCAGGTCCAGCAGGGCCTCCCGGGCGGCGGACACGTTCTCCCGGGCGATGGCCTTCAGCTCGTCCCAGGCGAAAATGATGTTGTAGCCGTCCACCAGCAGATACTCCGGCCCCGTTTTTTGGGGGCGGATCTCCCGGTAGCTGTCGTCCAGACTGGTCCGGGCGGGCTTTTTCCGGGGCTGGAAGGCTTTGGCCTCCACTTTTCCGTAGGTCCGCTCAAAAATGGCCAGAAGCTCCTTGTCCTGCTCCAGAGACCCCCGGGGAGCCTGGGTCCGGACGGCGGGAGCTTCCGCCGGTTCTTCCGCCCGGGGCCGGTTTAAGGGGCTTTCCACGTGCATATGGTCAAAAACCTCGTCCCAGGGGACGGTCACCCCCGCCCCATGGCTGCAAAACACGGAGCCCGCCGGGTTGTCCGCATCCCGCTCCGGCTGGTAGCCGGCGGCCTCGATCACCTCTTCGGGATTGTGACAGGGCTCGTACCCCCGCAAAGTGCAGCTCAGCCGCCCCTGGCCCTGGGTATAGGCGGTCACCTCCCGCCAGTAGTCCCCCAGCGCCGCCACCGGAACCCCGCCGGTGAGCACCGCCCGCTCCCCCTGGAGGTCCGGCGGGTCTACCTGGCCGCTCATGCGCTGCAGGTCCGCCATAGCCCGGCCCATACAGGAGGCGGGGACCTCCAGCCGCAGGTCGTACCAGGGCTCCAGCAGCAGGGATTTCACCTGCATCAGCCCCTGGCGCACCGCCCGGTAGGTGGCCTGCCGGAAATCGCCCCCCTCCGTGTGCTTCACGTGGGCCCGGCCGGCGATCAACGTGATTTTGATATCCGTAACGGGCGCGCCGGTCAAAACACCCCGATGGGTTTTCTCCAGAATGTGGGTCAAGATCAGCCGCTGCCAGTTCAAATCCAGCTGGTCCGTGGGACAGGCGGAATAGACCCGCACCCCGCTTCCCCGCTCCCCCGGCTCCAGCAGCAGGTGCACCTCCGCGTAGTGGCGCAGGGGCTCGAAGTGGCCCACCCCCTCGGCGGCAGTCTCAATGGTCTCCTTATAGACGATGCTTCCGGCTCCGAAGGAGACCTCCCAGCCGAACCGGTCCAGAATCAGCCGCTGCAAAATCTCCAGCTGGACCTCTCCCATGAGCTGGAGATGAATCTCCCCCCGGGCTTCGTTCCAAAGCAGGTGGAGCTGGGGGTCCTCCTCCTCCAGCTGGCGCAGCTTGGGCAGGGCGGCAAAGGGGTCGCACCCCGCCGGCAGCAGCAGCCGGCAGGTGAGCACCGGCTCCAGCACCGGGGGCCCGCCGTCCCCCTCAAAGCCCAGCCCCTGGCCGGGACGGGTCCGGCTCAGACCGGTCACCGCGCAGACCGTCCCCGCCGGGGCCTCGGCCAGCTGCTGGAATTTTTCCCCGGAGTACCGCCGCAGCTGATCCGCCTTCTCCCCGTCCTGAAGGACGGCCCGGGCCTTGAGCACCCCGCCGGTCACTTTTAAATATGTCAGCCGGGTCCCCTGGGCGTCCCGGGCGATTTTATAGATTTTCGCGCCAAACTCCGCCGGATAGTCCGGCATCCGGGTAAAGCGCTCCAGGCCGGACAAAAATTCCTCCACCCCTTCCAGCTTCAGGGCCGAACCGAACCAGCAGGGAAAGAGCTTCCGCTCTGCGGCCAGGGCCTGGACGTGGGCGTCGCTCAGGGTATTGTGCTCCAGATAATATTCCAGGGCCTCTTCTCCGCACAGGGCCGCCGGCTCCTGCCAGTCCCCGGAAAAGTCCACAAAGCCGTCTCCCAGGCGGTCCTGTAATTCCGCCAATAAATCGCCCCGGCTCCGGGGGGAGAGGTCCATTTTGTTCACGAAAAGCAAGATCGGAAGAGCGTCGTGTAGGGAAAGAGTGTAG
>ERZ777306.5120-NODE-5120-length-10925-cov-4.294756_pt1 | contig 10925 bp, 7 predicted proteins | sample MGYA00374966_ERZ777306 | MGnify/ENA primary metagenome ERZ777306 (study PRJEB29329, sample SAMN06343882) | mouse gut metagenome | isolation source: Mouse cecum | place: Austria: Vienna | collected 2014-11-15 ...
CACCGAGATCTACACTCTTTCCCTACACGACGCTCTTCCGATCTGCATGGGCGCTTTCCAGTGCCGGGATGATTCCTTCCAGGCGGGTCAGTTCGAAAGCGGCTTCCAGTGCTTCGTCGTCATCGACTGCCAGGATAGAGGCGCGGTGGCTGACGGACAGATTGGCGTGAATCGGGCCGATTCCCGGATAGTCCAGTCCGGCAGAGATAGAGTAGGGCTCTTCGATTTGTCCGTCTTCGCTCTGCATGACCAGGGTACGGGCTCCGTGTATGATTCCTTTCTTTCCCAGTTGGATGGTGGCGGCGCTCATACCTGAACAGATTCCTTTTCCTCCGGCTTCTGCCAGTACGAGTTTCACCCGTTGGTCGTCGATAAAGTGATAGATTGTACCGGCTGCATTGCTTCCGCCTCCGACGCAGGCAATCAGGTAATCCGGATGGTCGCGCCCTTCTTTTTCCTGTAACTGTTTCTTTATCTCTTCACTGATAACGGATTGCAGGCGTGCTACCATGTCGGGATAAGGGTGAGGACCGACTGTGGAACCGATGATGTAATACGTATCGGAAGGGTGACAACACCAGTCACGGATTGCTTCGTTTGTTGCATCTTTCAGGGTCATGTTGCCGGAAGTAACAGGGACGACGGTTGCACCGAGCATCTCCATCTTCTGCACGTTGGCATGCTGGCGTTCCACGTCCGTCTTGCCCATGTAAACGATGCATTCCATGTTCATCAGGGCGCAAACGGTAGCTGTGGCAACACCGTGCTGTCCCGCACCTGTTTCGGCGATGATGCGGGTTTTGCCCATGCGGCGTGCCAGCAGAATCTGTCCGATTGTGTTGTTGATTTTGTGGGCTCCCGTATGGTTGAGGTCTTCCCGTTTGAGATAAATCTTGCAACCATACTTTTCGCTTAATCGTTTTGCCAGGTAAAGGGGGGAGGGGCGGCCTACGTAGTCGCGCAGCAATTGGTTGAATTCCTGCTTGAAACTTTCACTTTCCAGTACTTCCAGATAGATGTTCTGTAAGTTTTCCACACACTGGTGAAGGATTTCGGGGATATAAGCGCCGCCGAACTCACCATAATAACCGTTTTTGTCAACTTGATACGTTTTCATCTTTTGCTATGTTGTTTTAATTGTATTCGTAAATGGATTAAAAAGAAAAAAGGCCCGTCGCAAGTGCGACAGGCCTTTCTATGATATCTTGACTAGTATATACACAGGACTGCGTTCCTTACGACCGTTGTAGGAGTAAAGAGCGCCACCACCAAAATGTATTTACTATAAATGTTCTCATGACTGTTTTTGTTATTACGGCAGCAAATATAGATATTCTCTGACAAACTGCAAATAATTTGCGGATTTTTTTTGAAAAATATTCGTTGTATCACTAATCATAAAAACCTTATCTTTGTCGCATGAAACAGACAGATGAATTCCGGAGATTTGTAAAAGAACATGCAGGCGATGATTTGACTCGTCTTCTGCTGAGTGCATCCCGTTATCCTTCAATCGATGTTCCTTTTGCAGTAGACCAGATTGCCTCCCGGCGGCAGATTAAGGAAAAGCTGCCTTTATGGTATGCAAACGACGATTTGTTATTTCCTTCAAAGATATCGGCAGAGCAATGTTCATCTGAACAGACGGCTTCCTACAAACAGCGTTTGGTGAAGGAAGATGAAACCCTGTGCGACCTGACCGGTGGTCTGGGAATTGACAGTTATTACTTCTCCCGGAAAGTCCGCCAAGTAACTTATATAGAACGTTTCCCTGCTTATTGCGAGGCTGCCCGTAATAATTTTTCAGCATTGGGTGTCGACAATATAACGGTTATGGAAGGGGATAGCACAATGTTAATATCCCAACTGCCCCGAACCGATGTTTTTTATATTGACCCGGCCCGTCGCGGCGAAGGGAATAAACGGGTTTTTGCTTTGCAGGATTGTGAACCCGACCTGCCGGCCTTGTTGCCGGAACTCTTCCGCCATGCGCCGAAAGTGATTGCAAAGTTATCTCCTATGGCCGATATACGGTTGACATTGGAGCTTTTACCCAGAACTGTGGAAGTCCATGTGTTGTCGGTAAAGAACGAATGTAAGGAACTGCTTTTTGTTGTGGAAAGAGATGCGTCCGTAACTTCTCCGGTTATTCATTGCATTAATTATACAGGCAATGGGGAGGAAGAATCTTTTATTTTTACTTTGCAAGATGAGAGTCGGGAAGAGTTACATCTGTCCGGTCAGGTAAAAAACTATCTCTATGAACCCAATTCCTCGTTGCTGAAAGCCGGTGCCTTTAAAAGTACCGCTACCCGTTTCGGATTGGAAAAGTTGCATACGAGCAGCCATCTTTATACCTCAGATATAGGAGTAGCTGTTTTTCCGGGCAGGAGTTTTGTTGTAGAGGAGGTATTCCCTTTTACCGGGAAACTCTGCAAAGGAATATCCGGACAAATACCCCGTGCAAATATCACTGTCCGTAATTTCCCTCTATCCGTAGAAGAATTGCGTAAACGCACAAAGATCATGGATGGTGGAGATGTATATCTTTTTGCTACTACCCAGGCCGACAATAGTAAAATTTTGGTAAAATGTAGAAAGTTTTAGTATCATCAGTATTTCAAATCCTTTGTTCTCCGGATTTTATCCCTATATTTGCGGCGATAAATCAAATACATGAAATGATACAAAAAGATTCTTACACTTCTGCGCAGTTGACCGCGATGGTTGTACTGCGATTATTCATTGGCTGGCATTTTGCCTACGAAGGACTGGTGAAGATCCTGAATCCCAAATGGACATCGCTTCCTTACCTCCTCGATTCCAAAGGTTTTATGTCTGACTTTTTCGCCGGATTGGCTAGTGATCCGGCCATGATGAACATGGTTAATGCGCTGAACGAATGGGCGCTGTTGTTAATCGGTCTCGGACTGATTACCGGTGCTTTCAGCAAACTCTCTTCTATCGGGGCGATGATATTGCTTGCATTTTATTACCTTTCCCATCCTTCGTTTATCGGGGCACAATATATGATGCCGTTCGAAGGGTCTTATCTGTGGATAGACAAGAATCTGGTAGAGATGGCGGCGCTGGCTGTATTGCTGGTTTTTCCCACCTCTCATATTATCGGGCTGGACCGCTATCTGAAAAAAGCGATTCCCTTATTGTCTAAACTCAAATTAATGTAATATCATGGCAACAGAAAACAATAATAATACTCCGAAAGAAAATCAGGGGCCTCAGTCTGAAGGACGTCGTAATGCCCTGAAGGCGTTGGCTACCATTCCGGTATTGGGGGCACTGGGTTATGGTGTCTACAAGAAACAGACGTACGACAAAAAGTCGAAAAGTCTGGGTAGTGCCTTTAAGTTTGATAAAGAACATTATATGATTCCTGCCCAGCCGGACGGGAAAAAGATTCGTATCGGAATGATCGGTTTCGGTATCCGTGGCAAGCAGCTGATGCGTGCAGCCGGTTTTGCCGAACCTTCCTGGATCGACGGCCTGATTGAAGGGGCGAAGAACGATAGCAAGGACAAGCGTTACGAGCAGTTCCAGGAGCAGGATGATTTGAATATCGAAGTAACCGGCGTATGCGATATCTTCGATGTGTATGGTGAAGCGGCTGTTTTGGCGGCATCCAATATTCATCGCGAAGGTTCGAACGGAAAGTTCGGTAAACGCCCGAAACGTTACAGAACATATAAAGAATTGCTGGCGGCCGATGACATCGACGCAGTTATTATCGCAACTCCCGACCATTGGCACAGTACGATGGCGATGGAAGCAGCTAAAGCCGGAAAGCATGTCTATGTGGAAAAACCGTTGTCGTGGACAGTTCCTGAGACTTATCAGGTGCGCCAGGTGGTAAAAGAAACCGGCATCGTTTTCCAGCTGGGGCATCAGGGACGTCAGACCGACAGTTATATCCGTGCCAAGGAGATCATCGACAAAGGCCTGATCGGCAAAGTATCGCTGATCGAAGTATGTACCAACCGTAACGACCCGAACGGGGCGTGGGTATATCCGCTGATAGACGGCGCTTCTCCCGACACAATCGACTGGAAACAGTTCGAAGGACCGGAAGAACGCATCAAGGAATATACCGATTATATGACAGCGAACAACCTGCAACGGTATATCGGTCCTGATCCCCGTGATAAATTCAGCTTGGAACGTTTCTTCCGCTGGCGTTGCTGGTGGGATTACAGTACCGGTTTGAGCGGTGACCTGCTGACACACGAGTACGATGCGATCAACCAGATATTCGGAGTGGGTATCCCTCATTCGGCTACTTCGTCGGGTGGTGTCTATTACTTCAAGGACGGACGTACGGTACCTGACGTCTTGCAGACTACTTTCGAGTTCCCCGACCGGGATATGACGATGTTGTACAGTGCTACATTGGCTAGCAACCGTCCGCGTGGAAAGGTCATTATGGGACATGATGCCCAGATGGAATTGTCCAATACGATTACGCTGAAGGCGGATCCGGCGTCCGAAATTTACAAGGAGAAGATGGACAAGGGGATCATCAAACCGAACGAACCGTTCTATACCTATGTGCCGGGACAGAATTCGGTGGATGCTATTACGTCGCCAACTGAATTATATTTTGCCCAGCGCGGTTTGCTTTACACCTATGTAAGCGGTAAACGTTACGACACGACCCACCTGCATATTCGTGAATGGCTGGAATGTATCCGTCAGAATAAACAGCCGAGCTGTAATATTGATGCCGCATTCCAGGAAGCGATGACTGCCCATATGGGAACACATGCTTATCTGGAAGGACGTACGATGTACTGGGATAAAGAGAAAGAAGAAATTGTGAAAGGATAATCGATACGGATTATATTATGGGGAGGGGGAATGAAAGTTCCCCCTTTTTTATGTAAATAACATAATGATTAACTGTGCCGATATCACCCTGATAAACATGGATAAAGGATAGACCGTGGCATAGGCAACCGATGGTTCGTCGCCTTCGACCGTTGTATTGGCATAGGTCAGGGCCATGGGGTTTGCCATACTGCCGCAGAGCATCCCGACGTTGTGCGCATAGTCGAGTTTGAAGAACTGGGAAGCGATGAAACCGACAATCAGGACAGGGACAATCGTCAGCAGAAAACCTAGTCCGACCCATAAAGCCCCTTCCGCCCGGAATACGGTCTCGAAGAAATGGGCTCCTGAATCAATCCCAAGCCCGGCCAGATAGATGACGATACCTAATTGGCGTAGCATCAGGTTGGCACTCATGGTCGTATAAGTAGTCAGATGGAAACGCGGACCGAAAGCACCCATCAGGATACCGACAATAATGGGGCCGCCGGCAATACCCAATTTGATTGGTGTAGTCATCCCCGGCAACATGATCGGCAGGGACCCCAGCAGAACCCCCAGTGAGATACCGATAAATACCGCCAGCAGATTCGGGTTATCCAGGCGTTTGATCTCGTCGCCTAGTATTTTACCAACATTGTTGACTGCATTCTTTTCACCGACGATCGTCAGGCGGTCGCCAATCTGCAGATGGAGGGCCGAGTCGGCAACCAGGTCGATACCGGCACGGTTCACACGGGTGATATTGATGCCGTACAGGTTACGTAGTCGGAGCGAACCGAGCTTTACGCCGTTTACCCGGTTGCGGGTAACGACGATGCGGCGGGATATCAGTTGCGAGTCGATTGCATTCCAGTCGATATCTTCTTTGTTCCAGTCGACGTTTTCCTGTTCTCCGAAAAGCACTTTGATGGTTTCGACATCTGATTTATGGGAAATAATCAGCAGATGGTCGTCTTCATGCAGTACGGTGTCGGAGGTAGGGATACTTACTTTTCCGTTACGCCACACGCGGGAAATCACAAAATGTTTCTCCGTCAGCTTCATAATATCTTTGATGCTTTTATCGTAGATAGCTGGGTTGCTGATATGGAATTCGGTGATGTTGGGTTTGGTATTATGTTTTTCTTTATCGTCCGCCAGGTTCTTGTCTCCGAACACTTTTTTCAGTAGGATAATAGCCAGGATAACCCCTATGACTCCCAAAGGATAGGCAACGGCACAAGCCAGTGCCATATCGGTTACTTCCTTATAATCGGCCGGTTCTACCTGTAATAAAGCCTGTTGCGCAGCACCCAGAGCCGGTGTGTTGGTAACGGCTCCGCAAAGCAGGCCGACCATATTCGGCAACGAAACACCGGTTGTCCAATGGAAAACAAGGGTCATGAGCAATCCCAGCAGGATGACGCCCAATCCCATCATGTTCATGGCTACTCCGCCTTTCTTTAAAGAGGAGAAGAAACCCGGACCGACCTGTAACCCTAAAGAGTAGACAAACAGAATCAAACCGAAGCTCTGTGCGAAGTTCAGCATGTCTTTATTGACAACAATCCCGAAATGTCCGGCCAGAATTCCGGCAAAGAATACGAAGGTGATCCCCAGCGATATACCGAATATCTTCTGTCTTCCCAAGAATAATCCCACGGCCGAAACCAGCGAGATAACTATAACAGCCTGCAACATCGTCGGCTCTAAAAAAGCTTCCTGCAACCAATTCATAAGAGAGTTTTTTGTTGAGACTGCAAAGATAGGGGTTTAATTTTGATAATATCATAAGAAATAAAGGGCAATTGGAAAATTGAACAGTAAGGGCGGTTCGCTAACCGCCCTTACCAACGACGTTACGTTCATTCAAATCTGATAATTATTGAAATATTTAAAACAGATAATTTGAGGTAACACCTTAGAACAGCCGGACCTCTAATCTCTTTTCCGGACTGATAATCATATTCTCGACCAGGTAAGACACCGATTGGTTGCTGTTTGCTTTAGGTTGTATGACAAGTATCGTTTCTCCGGCGGGTATTTTGATTGTTTCCGGATAACCGTTTGCGTTCTTATCTGTTTTCCGGAGGAAGAAGGGGACATCTGTATGGTTCACGATACTCCGGTATGAACGTTCGGGGGTGGAGTGGTGGACCGGTTTCATTTCGACGGAAGCCTCGAAGAACTTTTGCAGTAAATCTTCTTTTCCCATCAGAGTGTCATAGAACCATATCAGGGTACGGCGGTCGAAAAGAGCTTCGCGGATTCCTTCTTCCGTGCGGTCTTTCGACAGGACAAGCGTCATCGGACGGTGGCTGGTGGTGCGGAAATCATATAAGCGTTCGATTACGTCGTGTACATCGGTGTTGCAAAGTAAGGTCAGGTTCTTTTCGTTTACCCAGTTCAGGGCGACCGGATACCATTCAAATTCGTTGAATACTTCGATGCCGTTCAGCCAGCCTTTCTGGTAGAGCGTTTCGTGTACGTCGTGCCATAGGATAGAGTCGACACCCCATCCCGGATGATTCCATTGGATGAAGGCACCCTGGTTGTGGGCTTCTTCGATTGCTTTCATGTAATCTTTCTGGTCGAGCGCATTTACATCTTTGACAAACAGGGCGTTCAGATGTCCGGGAGGCATCGAGCGAGTGATTTCGCCCCCTTTTATCAGGATGATTTCCCGGCGGTCCGCTTCCTCTTTTGCCAGGTCGAAGGAATAATTATGATTTCCTTTTTCTACACCGGGACGCGCCGGCTGCCCTTCGATATGGTCGGTGATGGCGATGGCGTCGAGACCTTCTTCCCAGGCTTCCTGTATCCGCAATGTCGGCCATACGATGCCGTCGGAGAAGATTGTATGGATATGGAAATCACATTTCAACAGGTTATATCCGTCTATTTCGGGTAACCGGATTTCCTTGCGTGCCTTCACTCGCTCTTTTCCTGCTTTTATTTGTTTGGGTAGCGCATCCTGTGCATGGCTACATACGCTTACCGCCATGAATGATAAGGCGATTAATACATTTGTCGTTTTCATATATTCTTGTTTTTAGTATTATTATCTTATGTCTATGTATCACTTGTTTTATTCCCACCCGAACAACTGCGGAGCCAATGCCGGATTCAGGTCGACCTCGTGTTTCGGGACGGGGCGGTAATAGAATTTGGGTTCCTGGAAGGTGCCCATGTCTTTAATCGTCAGGATATTTCCTTTTGTCCCTTCGGCCAGGTAAACAGTCGCATTCGTGTCATCGATTGTGCCGGTTTTGTAATATACCAGCTTTTTACCCAGCGAATTGGTTTCCTTATCCGCTTCAGCGGGGATATCCTGTGAGGAAGGAATCAGGTAAATATCTTCTACTCCGTCGCCTGTCAGGTCGAATTTGCCTAAGGAAGGGAAGTAGAGGCCTTCGGGTTCTTTTTCCAGTAATTTGCCGGATTTCCAGCGCATCAGGTCATCGTAGCGGAAACCTTCGAGGGCCAGTTCGACACGGCGTTCGCGGCGTATCTCCTGTAAGGTGGAGGAGATGCCAGGGAAGGCTTTCTGCATGACCGGGTCGGCTGCCGGATTTAGTTTCAGGGGAGGGATGCCGGCACGCGAACGGAGGCTGTTGATTGTTTTATCCAAATCGTCCTGGGTTAATTCACCCAGTTCGGCACGGGCTTCGGCATAGGTTAGCAGTACTTCGGCGTAACGCAGTACAGGGTAGTCGATGCCCTGGTAATAATCCTCGTCCTTATTATTGATGAAACCTTTGATTTGGTGGTAGCCGGAGAAGTTCTTGTTCAGATTCTGCACATAGATGCCGGCTCCCGGGGCATAGGTCATCGTGTTGATCAGTTCCCATCCCGGCCAGGCGAGTGTCTGCCACATACGCGGGTCGCGGTTCTGAAATTCTTCCACGAACTGTTTGGTTTCATAACCCGGCTGGGCGGAGTAGTAGGTACCATCTTTCATCAGGTAAGATTGTACCAGATCTTTGGTCGGGCAAGGGATATAATTACCGAACATGAAAGCCCAGAAGCCATTCCCTTTTATCTTTCTGTCGAAATAAGTGGCCAGAATGATTTCCGGATTGCTGCTCAGGTCGGGGCTTTCAAACAAGGTGTGGTAATCGTTATCCGTATCGCCGGTCGTATAGATACTGAAGCCTCCTTCGTTCATGATTTGGAGAGCGGCATCAGCGGCTATTTTCAGATAGGTGTTGGCTGAACCCTGCAAATTCAGTTCGTCGTGATATTTGCGATAGGTACCTTCGTACAGCGCATGGCGTGCCATATAGGTGAGGACTACCCATTTATCCACGGCGCCTGTTTCCTGGCCGGTCTTCACATGCTCGGCGGCAAACCGGTAGTCTTCAAATATCTTCTGGATGACAACGTCGCGGGAGTCACGAGGTTTGTACAAGTCTTCGTCTGAGGTAGTCAGCGTTTTGTCGTACCAGGGCACGTCGGAGAAACGTTTTACCTTGTCCATATAGAAACGGGCCCGGAAGAAGCGGGCTACTCCCTGGTAATGGGCAAGCACGTCTTCGGCTACGGTAGCCTTTTCGCAGTTATCGAGGAAAAGATTGATTGTGCGTAATTTCTCCCAGTCCCATCCGGAACTCACCGTTGTCGAATTGGCGTTGGTCGAAATCATGATGTTCTTTACTTCCACAACGTCTGTCGTTGCCTGGTTGTCGGTTCCGGCATCGGCTGTGTAATTGTTGAAGTTTGGGAAGTCGTACAGGTTGTAACAATACATTTTCAAGTCCTGCTCCGTATTGAAGTAACTGTCTACGCCAATCTCCGTCTGCGGATGGCGTTCCATAAAATTGTCGTTGCAGGAGGCAGATGCGAGGCACGTAAGAAGCGTTGCCAGGTAATATAACTCTTTTTTCATTGTTGCTTTTTTTGATGATTAGAATGTGACATTGACGCCGAATGAGTATTGGCGGTTGAACGGATAGACATAACCGTAGTTGGATTCGTCGGTAACGGCTTCGGGGTCGAAATATTTCTTCAGAGCACTCCATTCGAAGATGTTATCGCCGCTGACGAATACGCGTACCCGGCTCAGATGCGCCTTCCGGGTCCATTCGGATGGCAGAGTATATCCCAGCGTGATATTCTTGATACGCAGGTAAGCGCCGTTCAGCAAATAGTTGGTCTGCGGGATAGCCAGGCCCATTGACTGGTCGATATCGGTACCCAGGTTCTTGTCGGCGAGCCATGACTGGAGCACCGGATAACGGGCATTCAGATTCTGGTTTGCCAGCCCGGCATTGATATAGGACTGTGAGTGTTTGGCCATATCCACATCGCTGTCGGTTGTCGGGCGGTAGAAGTCGAACAGGTGTTCGGGGCCGCCGGCATACGGCTGCTGGTAGAATCCCCAATAGAGGTAACTCATCGGATAATAATCGCGTTTGGCAATCCCCTGGAAGAAGGCCGACAGGTCGAATCTGTTCCATTCGGCATTCAGGTTGAACCCGAAGCGGAAGCGGGGAGAAGAGTTTCCAATGACACTCAGGTCGCCCGGGTCACCTACGGTGACGCTTCCCTTGGTGATTTTCTTGTCACCGTTCAGGTCCTTATATTTCGGCCATCCGTTGACGATTTCCAGAGCACCCCAGGGGATGATGGACGACTGGTCGAGGTTCTTGATTTCATCTTCACTCTGGAAGAAACCGTCGCTTTGCAATCCCCATATTTCGCCCAGTTCCTGTCCTTGGTAATATTGGGTAAGGCTCCCGTTCGGGTTGTCGAACCGGGTAATCCACGAACGGTTATCCGAGAGCATGAATTTGACACCCCAGTTGAACGGTTTGCCGTCCAGCTGGAACTGGTCGCGGTAGCCGACTGTCAGCTCCCAACCGGTTGTTTTCATGTCGGCGGCATTCTCTTTCGGTTCGCTGGCGCCGAGTACGCCCGGAAGTTCTTTACCCAGCGTAAGCATTCCTTTGGTGTCGCGGCGGTACACATCGACAGTGGCTGTCAGTTTATTATCCAGGAAAGCCAGGTCGAGACCTCCGTTCAGGGTACGCACTTCCTCCCAGGTGTAATCCGGAGAAACCAGCGAAGGAGGGGTTACCACCTGCTGCAATTTGCCGTTG
>ERZ777306.5121-NODE-5121-length-10922-cov-6.113003_pt1 | contig 10922 bp, 12 predicted proteins | sample MGYA00374966_ERZ777306 | MGnify/ENA primary metagenome ERZ777306 (study PRJEB29329, sample SAMN06343882) | mouse gut metagenome | isolation source: Mouse cecum | place: Austria: Vienna | collected 2014-11-15 ...
ATCACCAGTAGGCTTATATTCAGATACTAACTTAAACATTTTTCTCTCCCTTTTTGTTTACTCAAAAATTATCATCTCATCATCATTTATATAAATAGCTTGATTATCTGTTAAATAAATATCTTCACCACTTACTATCTTTCCGTTTGTACTTCCTTTTTCACAATGTACATCTATTTTATTTTTAATAAATCCTAAATTGTTTTCATATTTTCCAGAAACTGATACACTACCTGCACTTACACCAATATAAATTCCACCATCACTTATAAACTTATCAATATTTTGTTTAAAATTACTTTCATTCATTCTTTCTACTAGATATTTTGTATTTCCACCACATACATATATTGCATCAATTTTTTCTAGTTCTTCTGGTGTAATTGGTTTATGCATATTATATACAATTATATTTTCTTTTTTTATTCCGCAATTTAATAAATCATATGCACATTTTGATAATATCTGTACAGCTTCAATATCTATAGCAGCAGTAATTATAAATAGTACTTTTGATTCTGCTACATTTTTATCTAACAACTCTAAAAATTTACTTTCTATATTCTTATTTTCAAATCCTGTACTAGTTAATAATATATTTTTCATACTTTCACCTTCATTTGCTTATATTTACTACAATCAATGGTATATATACTTCATCATCAGAATATCCTGCATGTTTAGATTTGTGATGTTTATCTCCAGCAGTTAAAATACTTTTATTAGAATTTTCTGCTATTGCTATAAAATCACCTATGGCGTCTCTAAACAATTCGTTTTCTTCACCATCACCAAACAATTTACTATCTAATATTTCTTGCTTTGTATATAAAACAAAATCTCTTCTAAACCTCTTATTAAATTCTTTTGAAAATACATCTTTATATTCTTCTTTTACTTTAAAAGATATTGCTCTTTGTTCTATAGATGTTGTTCTTTCTAGCATTTCCATTATTTGTGGATACTCTTTCTCTAAATAAATTGGCTCTGATAATCTATGTCCATGGTCTGCAATTACAATTACCATAGCATTTTTAATCTCACTACATAATTTCTCTACTTTGTCATTTCTTGTTTGTATTAACTCTCTAGCTTTCTTTGAATCTGGTCCATAGTCATGCATAGTATGATCAGGTTCTGTATCATAAGCATAAATATATTTTTTTCCAGACTTTTGACATTTATTTTTAATAATTTCAAACATTTCGTCTAAAGTATCATATGGTATTGCCCCATATGGACTTACTTCAAATGAAGCAAAATCTGTATTTTCATTTATTTCATCTGTGATTTTCTTTTGAACTAATTTATTTTTTACTTTTAAAAATTCATCACTTATTATCCCTTCATTTCCTTTTTCACAATTTCTAAATAAAGTTATTGTTTCATCAATTGGCTCTATATACATATTCCAACCTAGCCATCCATGCTCTACAGGATTAAGTCCTGTTGCTATTGATGTTGTTGCAGCTGTAGTTGTAGCTGGAAATACAGTTGTAATTTCTTTCACTCTGTTCTTATAAAAAAAACTTTCTTTACTCAAATTTCTATTTAATATTCTAGATCCCATACCATCGAATAATATCAATACAACATTTTCAGGCTGTTTTTCATTTAACATCTTATCAATATATTCTAAAGAATTATGTTTTGCTTCTAGTCCAAAATATTTTCTAATTGAACATGCTAAATTAGTTATGCATTCATTATAATTATTTTTAACTATCACGTATTTACCACCTTATCTTTTCCATCATTTCTTTTAACTGACCATCTTCTTTAGCTGGAATATTATTTGTATTTAATGAATAAATATAATCTTTATTCATATCAAATTTAGCATTTAACATTTTAAAAATTAAATCTACCATTTCTAGTGCATGTTTAGGCTCTCCATTTCCACCACCAGTTAAAACTAACAATCCTTGTTTTTCTCTAAAATCGTGTTCCTTGTTAAAGAAAAACTTATTAGACCATAACATATTTAATCTTGTTATTATTGAAAAAAGTGGCGGAGTCACATTATACATGTAAATTGGTGATGCAATTATTAACACATCATAATCATCTTTAAATATAATTTCCATTTTATCTTTTATTGCACAACCTTCATTTTTCCAACAATATCTGCAATCTATACATGGTTTTATATCATCATAATATGCATTATATCACATAGTACATATGTTCGCAATAGTATTATATAATTTATATTTTGATAGTTGACATAATTTTAATAAGGTACTATAATATTTGCAAACCCTTATAGGAGTGATTACTATGCTAGAAAGAATTCGGATTATTTCCAACTTACTAGACGTAGACCCGTTCTGGATTTGGTTATTGATTGGCTTACTAATTTTATTAGCCATTGTAAAATGCCTTTATCCTTGGAAACCAGAATGGAAATCAAAGACTACCAAAGACAAAGATGGTAATGAAGTCACAACTTATTATCATCTAGATATATAATAAGCAAGTACCCTCAGCATCATGCTGGGGGTACTTGTTTATATATTAATCTTCAATTCTACAGGACAGTGATCACTTCCAAATATTTCTGAATGAATTTTAGCATCTTCAATATTTTCTTTTATTCTATCTGAGACAATAAAATAGTCAATTCTCCATCCAATATTTCTTTCGCGTACATTTGCCATATATGACCACCATGTATAGCTACCTTCTTTATCAGGATATTTATATCTAAATGTATCAACAAATCCACTATTCAATAATATTGTCATTTTTTCTCTTTCTTCATTTGTAAAACCTGAATTACCTATATTCGATTTAGCATTTTTTATATCTATTTCTTGATGTGCTACATTCAAATCGCCACAATATATAACCGGTTTTATTTTATCTAAAGATTGCAGATATTCTCTAAGTACATCTTCCCAAATCATTCTATATGGCAATCTTTCTAAAGTTCTTTTTGAATTAGGCGTATAACAATTAACCAAATAAAATTTACTGAATTCTAAAGTTATCAATCTACCTTCATTATCATGTTCTTCAATACCTAAGCCATATTTAACGTTTATCGGTTCTTCTTTTGTAAAAATCGCTGTTCCTGAATATCCCTTTTTCTCTGCACTATTCCAATATTGATGATATCCATTAAATATCATTTCCATAAATATATCTAATTGTTCTAATTGCATTTTTGTTTCTTGAACACAAAATATATCAGCATTTATTTCTTCAAAAAATTCTTTAAATCCTTTATTTATTGCAGCTCTTAGTCCATTAACATTCCATGATATTAGTTTCATTTTTTCTCCTCATTACAATCTCTTTTTCTCCATCAGTTAATTTTTCAACCCTATGAATTTGACCAAATTCTTGTTGTTTTCTATTACATCTATTTTTGTCCTTCAATTTGTTTTTCATCTCTATTCGCTGTCAATACAGCAATAGCTTCAGTAGCATTTTCTTTTTCTAATTGTACTTCTCTGTCTTCTGCTATTTTTATAGCATCACTTCTACTTATAAAACTTTCTTGATATTTTTTCATTTGATCTAATACATCGCCTATTCCTGCAATTTCCTCTGGTAATATACCTAAAAAACCTTTTTTCTCTGTTTTTAAAATTTCTCTTATATTGTTTCTATGATCTGATATTTTCTGAGAAATTTCATTTCTCGCTTCTTGTGACAAATTTTTTGGTAATTTCAAAAACTGTAAAAAGAATTCTATTAAACGAACATCAAATTTACCACCTCTCATTGCATATTCTTCTGATATATCTCTTTCTTCAAAAAGTTTTTGTATTATTGTAACTGCCTCTATATTACCATCTAAAGAAGCTTTTTTTAACTCTCCTGGCAATACAGATTTTCCGAGTGAATTATTTTCATATATTGCTGAATGAGTATTATTCAAAGGTTGTACTCCAAAAACACAATGTTCTTCATTATAATCTTCTTTATCAAAAAAGCCATCTACTAATTTTACTCCTCTTTTTTGATAAGCTACTTCCATGCATTGTTTTCTAACTTCTCTAGATAATCCTTTTCTTTCAACATCTAATCTTTTTATTTCTTCTTCATCTCTCGATAATGCTATAGCTTCATCTAACACTTGAATTCTTGTTAAAGTTTCAGGACTTCTTACATTATTGATTTCATCAATATCTTGTTGTGTTAATTCATGTTCATATTGACTTGGTTCTGCTTCAAAAATAGCATACATATTGTCATTCATCCAATCTCTTAAAAATTCAAATGCTTCACAATAATCTAAAGTATATATTCCATTATTATTTAAACTTTGAATTAATTTATTAACATCATCTTGTTCTAAACTTGATAATCCTCTTTTTTCTTCTGGAACTAACGCTTTTATTCTATCTGGTAAATACTTATAGTAATCTTTAATCATCATTGCAACAGTATTTTGATTTGGTTTACCATCTGCTGGAATATTAGCAATTCTATTAAATGTCATCAATGCTCCTGTTATTCCATTTGAGAAAAATACTTTAGGAATTGCTTCTTTTCCAAGTTTTCCCGAAGAATTAACTCCTATTCTTGCCTCTAAACCTGTTTTTGATAATCCTGACTCAGAAGTCTGAGGTGTAAAATGAAAACCATATGTTTTATTTTTAAAATCAATATCTCTTATATCAATACTTTCCAATTTTATTAGTATCCTTTCATTAACGTCTTACCTTTTATAACTGTATTATATCAATTTTATTTATAATATGTAAAGAATAATATTCTCTGACATAAAACTAAAAATGGAGCTTTAAAAGCTCCATTTTTAATTTTCAATTTGTAATCTCTCACCAACATATATAAGATTAACATTTTTAATATTATTCAAATTAGCAATGCTCTGTACAGTCGTTCCATATCTTAACGCTAATTCACTTAAAGTATCTCCTCTTTTAACAGTATAAATAATATGATTTGTAATATATCTATCATCATTATTTTTATTACCATTTATAGGTACTCGTATTCTTTCACCAGGAAAAATCAAATTAGGATTTTGAATTTGTCTGTTTAAAATTACTAATTCATTTACAGTTGTACCATATTTTCTAGCTATTCCACTAAGTGTATCCCCTCTTTGAACAGTGTATTCTAGATCATGATTATAATTTTCTGAATTTCCTGTTGGTTCAATATATGTTTCATCATTTAAAAATATTTGCTCTGTAAATCTGTCTCTATCAACATATCCTCTTATACCTGAAACTGTGCCTGTACTAGTATATTGAAAACCTTCCCAATATTCCCAATTTGTTTGACTTGGAAATTCTACACCATATTCTGCTATCCATAAAGGATATTCATTTGCAAGTTCTTCACCAAATACATTTCTAGCATTATAAGCATCACTATATATAATAACTTCTCTACCTGTAACTTCTCTAACTCTTTCTAAAAAAGCTCTAGAAATATCATTAACTTCATAAATATTTAAATTTCCAAATGATTCAAAGTCCATTGCTAATTTACAATCAGGACTAGTATTAGATATTACTGATGAGAAAAAATCTGCTTGCCTTATAGCTTCTGATTGACTTCTAGCCGTTAAATAATGATAAAATCCTACTTTTAATCCATTAGCTTTTGCATCATTATAGTTAATTCTAAAATATGAATCTACAATATTGTCACCCTGACTCGCTTTTATATAAACAACATCAATTCCTGACTCTTTAACTTCACTATAATTAATATATCCTTGCCAATCACTAACATCAATTCCCTCATATATAACATCACTAGATGCTGTAGTAGCAAAAATATTAAGTGGTAATACAATCATTAAAATTAATAATGTAATAAGTAAAGTTTTTAACTTCATTTTTTTCACCTCCAACTTTTCTTTTTGTATATTATGATAAAAAAACGAAGTCAGAAACTTGTTTACGCATTATTTATTTTTTAACTATACATTTGTCTAAATCTGAAATAATTTTTTCTTTATTCATTTTTTGTCCGATAAATACTAGTTTAACTATTCTATCACCATATTTTTCATCCCAGTCATTTCTTATTTCTGGATTTTCTTTCAATATCATAGAAATCTGAGCCTCTGGAAATGAAGCAATCCATTGTCCAGCTTCGTAAGCCTGTACTTGTTTTCCTGATTGTTCAAAAACATATGATGTTTCTGGTTCATTTTCAAACCAAATAACACCTTTACATCTTATAATATTTTCTGGAAAAGCACTTGCAAACTTATCAAATTCATCTCTATCTAAAGGAGCTCTTCTTGTATATACAAAAGTTCCTATTCCATATTCTTCTGTTTCTCCTTCTTCGTCTTCTTCCTCATCTTTATTAAGTTCTTCTATCCATGCAGCAGACATTGACACTTCATCAAAATTAAAAGAATTTGTATTTAATATTTTATCTACTGAAACTTTAGAATAATTTGTTTCTATAATTTCGGCTTTAGGTTGTAACCTTCTAATTATTGCTTTAACTTTATCTAATTCATCTTTTGAAAGCTCATCTACTTTATTTAAAATAATTTTTGTACAAAATTCAATTTGTTGAATTAATAAATTTTCAATATCTTCATCATCAATATTATCTTTTACCAAATTATCTCCACAATTAAATTCATCTCTTAAACGTAAAGCGTCTACAACAGTAACAACATTGTCTAATCTACAAATTTCAGGTAATCCATATTTAGCTGATTCCTCTGAAAGAACTGTTATTGTTTGAGCTATTGGTAATGGTTCACATACACCACTAGCTTCAATTAAAATATAATCAAATTTTTTTGTTGAAATAATATCTGCTATTTGTTGCATTAAATCAACCTTTAATGTACAACAAATACAACCATTTTGAAGTGGAACTAAACTTGAATCTTCTTCCTGAACATAGCCTCCTTTTCCTATTAAATTTGCATCAATATTTACTTCACCTATATCATTTACAATTACTGCAACCTTATATCCTTCTTGATTATTTAAAACATGATTAATTAAAGTAGTTTTTCCTGCTCCTAAATATCCTGTAAGTAAAGTAATTGGAACTGTTTTATCTATTTTCATTTTTATACCTCCTAAAAAATAAAATTCCAAAAGTTATTATATCAAAAAGGGAGGCAAAGTGTAAGCCCTTTTCCTCCCTTTTTTAACTCTCCATAAAAACTCACGAAGAGCAAAGCTTTGCTGCAATTCTACTTTCCAATAGCAGCCATTTTAGTCTCCTTGTCAATCCGTTCATATTCCGCATATACCCTCATAAAATCCTCCATTGTCATGTCGGTCTTTCTCACAGTGTTGTAGATTTCTTTGTAAACCTCCACCTGCAGGAGCTCGGACCTCAAACGCTGGTACATTCTGTGGATAAGCGGATGTGTGTACTTCTGCCACTCTTCTTCCATGTCTAAGAGCAGTAATCCTCTGATCTCTGTTCCAGAAATTGCAATCGTACTGCGCGGAACGATAATCTCCATAGTGTCCTTCAGTTGCTGAGCATCAAACCACTGACTGCGAAACTCATCGTTCCCGTAAATCATGAGGCTGGCAAATTTGTGCATGTGAGTCTTCACTTCACTTATCACATATTCGCCCCACTCATTAGAGATGTCAAGCTCGTTTGTCAGATCGTTTAATCCGCGGACCATAAACACTTCATCAGACTCGTTCGGATACGTGTTCTGGATCACCTCTTTGCGTGTCTCCACACGAAAAGGATTTCTCAGAGTTCCATATTCGTTTGCAGACCCTACCAGCACTAATGTACGCTGACAAAAAGTCCGGCTGGTGTCAAACAAAGATACGTGTCCTAACTGTTCATGGTTAAACCGTCCTACGACAACACCTAAATCTCTCGGTTGAATTGACATTTTTCTGCCTCCTTTTGCTTTTTCAATGTTTTCGGTGTCAGTTATGTATTATAACACGTTTTTTTATAAAATCCAATCAAATTTGATTTTTTATGTAAACAATTGTATAATTATAGTATAGCGTAATAATGTTTGCTAGTCTATATGTCACTCGTTAACCACGCACACCAAGGAGGTATGCTATGCTGTCACCTACTATGAGAAGATTTGCACTCAAAGCTCATAAAGGAGATGAGTTGTACGATAAACTGGTTAAAAAGGTTCAACACACTAGTGGAAATACAGATATTGACTTTCATTATGTGCTCCTTATGATATCAGTTTTAGGAATCGCCACTCCTGTAGAGGCTGTCACACAATTAAAAGATGAACAGATTTGTATCAATAAGATACAAGAATTTCTGTCAACTAAAGCTAGTAAAAAGCAAGCTGAAGCAATAGCATTGCGATATGGTATTACTGATGGTAAATTCAAAATATTAGAAGACGTTGGAAATATAATGAATTGCACAGGTCAAAACGTCAGACTATTAGAAGCCAATATCATCAGAAAAATGCGATATCAGAAAAATATTAAAACGTTTTTATTAGACTAGTAACAAAAAATGTACCTCTAGGGATTTCCCTAGAGGTCTTCTTCATTAATAACATTCTATAATAGCATTAACTATATTCTTTTCTTTATTTTCAATAACTACATAATGTTTTCCATCAATATTTGTATATTTAACAACCACTGTATCTCCTAATGCAATCTCTTTTTTATATGTAATCCTAAAATTATCATAAGGCATATTTTGATATACATCTTCTGGAAAAGCTTCATACGCTAAATTCATATAATAAACATTATGCATGTGATTATTTAAATCAATATCTTTTCTTCCAACAGTATATGAAAATTCATTTACAAAACTTTCTGGTATAAATAGTTTTTCTAAAATTTCTTCTTCAAATACTCGTACTTCTTCTGGTTCATACACATTCTTTATTTCATCATTTAATCTTATAATACTTCTTTTTTCTAAATCCATCATTGCCCATTTTGAAGTAGCTATAATAGCTAAATTTCCTTTAGAGTCATAAACTTCAAAATCTCTATAAGTAGAAGCTTTTTGAAAACAACGCCCCCAGGTTTTTATTTTTAATTCTTCTGAATATATTGGACGTTTTATAACTTGTACTTTCCAGTCTAATAAAATCCAGCTTAAACCTGTTTTATCAATATCTAATGCGCCATATCCTACTTTATTAGAATGTTCTCCTCCCATATTTTCAAGAATTTCTAATATTGTTTCATTCTTTATTAAATTATTTTTTCCAATATCTTTTAATCCTGTTTTTGCTGTACTTTCAAAAAACATTTTCTTACCTCTTCATTTTATAAATTATACATCCTGGTTCACCTTCATCATCAAGTAGCAACTCATAATTTTTGAATTCAGTATTATCAATAATTTCTTTTAAAATTTCCTTGTCACCTTTATACTTTTTAATACTTAATATAAATTCTTCTGCTTTTTTTAATTCTTCATCTTCTATTACATATTTTATTTCTCTTGAATCTATTATTAGGCTTTCATCATAAATTGCAAATTCTGGCATACTTTGAATATGATTAAATAATGTAGAACCAATATACACAAATTTTGTATGTTTATTTTCCTCAGCAATTTTTAAATATCTATTATATCCTTTAAACAAGCAATCTGGCTCACTTACAATTAATCCATATATCGAAACAACTGATGCTAAAACTATTAAAATAGATGTAGAAATTTTTTTATTTTCAAAACAGGCATCTATCAATATAAACATAACTATAGCTAAAATTGGTAATACTGCCATTATATATCTTAAAGTATTATACTCTGGTGATACTTGTATTACTACTGCCATATATAAAACAAAAATTACTGCAAGTACAAAAGGCATAATATTTTCATTATTAATAATCTTTTCTTGGTTCTTCACCTTTTTAATTATATCTATTGCTAAAAATACTACTACAATAGTTAATAAAACTACAATCGGAACACTATATGAATATCCAACCTTAGAAAAATACTCTACAATTTTTTCTATAAAACTTTTTTGCATATTAGCTTTTCCTATTCCTCTATAAGAAAAGAATATATGATTAATTGCTGGTGGATATATTAAAACCCCAATTATTGCAATTTTAACATAATTTAAAATGTATTTCATTGTTTTTTTCTTATCTTTTTTTAAATAAATTCTTATAAACATATATATTGCAACAATAACTGCAACTATGCAAAAATGATACTGTGTTAAAAAGCCTAAAATCGTTATAGCGCCTAATTTAATCCAAGTTTTTTTATCTATATCGAAATTATTTTTTGATATATTAATATTTATAAGTATATATTCTAAAATAAAAAAAGTTAGCATTGCATACATTCTTTGAAAAACTACAGTTGAAATTGCTCCTATACTAAAACCATAAAAAATTAATACTGGTATAATTAAATGTTTTTTATCTAAGCTTTCTAGTATTTTCTTAATTACAAATAAAGTTGCTATCATAAAAGAAACATTAATAATTCCAATTATTGCTTTAGAAAAATTACCCAAAAAGAACGTTGACACCGTATTTACAGCAAAATAAAATAAAGGTGGATGTACATCTCTTGCCTGATTATAATAAACTAATGGATAATTTAAAATTTCTTTTCCTGTCACAGTCATATAATCTTTTGCTTCTTCAGAAGTTCTCCATATAGGTCTTTTATTTTTATTAAAATCCTTACAATAAGCTATTCTTTCATCTTTATGATCCAAACAATAATATTTAATATTTTTTATAACGTCTACAACATTTCCCCTTAATATCTTATTAAAAACTAATGAATTTGTAGCATCCATTTTACCATAAGATCTATATACATTATCGTATACATAACTTGATGATCCATACGAAAACATCTCATCTTCATGATATCCTTCTTTTTGAGTAATAAAAAATATCATTACTATTGTAATTACTGATATAAGAGCTATGTATATATAATCTTTTTTCAAAATTTTTTCCATTTTTTTCTATTCTCCTATATTGAAAAATATA
>ERZ777306.5125-NODE-5125-length-10915-cov-3.603131_pt1 | contig 10915 bp, 8 predicted proteins | sample MGYA00374966_ERZ777306 | MGnify/ENA primary metagenome ERZ777306 (study PRJEB29329, sample SAMN06343882) | mouse gut metagenome | isolation source: Mouse cecum | place: Austria: Vienna | collected 2014-11-15 ...
CGAACGCGGGCTTGGAAACGGTTGCCGTAATCCCGCCGACGGGGGTAACGGAAATCGCTTTCACAACGCCGTTCTTGATGAACTGCGTCGTCATATCGTCGCCTCCCGCCGTGGGACGAACGTCCGTAAAGTCATATTCGACCGTCTGCGCCCCGCCCGTCAGCGTCACCGTTTTGGGAGCGGAAATCGCCGTCTGCGCGCCGAGGGTGTACTGTACGGCAAGTTCCACCTGTCCGCCTGCCGCGCCGTTGAGCTCCAAGGTGTATTTGGTATAATCCACGCTGTATTTTTCTACGGGCAGGAGGAGCGGTTCTCCCGAAACCTCCGCGCTCTCCCCCGTCATGCTGACGACGGGCTTCACGTAGCGGTCGTCAAGCGCGGGATCGCCGTCCTTCAAGAACTCGAAATCCACGAAGTCGAGCGCGCCCGACGGGCTGGTCGGAGCAAAGGAAGGAAGAGAGTCGATGAAAATGACGAATCCGATGACCGTCTGCTCGCGCACCGTATTGCCCTGTATCTGCTGATAGGAAGCGTTGGTGACGTTGTATTTGCCGAGCTCGGAAATGACGTACTGCTCCCCCTCCGCAAGCTCGCCGAGATGCACCGTAACGGGCGCGTACCCCAAATCATACGCCTCGTAATACACCGCTTGGATCGCAATCCTCTCCGCCGCGGGCGTGCCGTTGTGCAATGTGATTTTGATATTGCCGTATTCGGGAGAATAGTTCTCCACCGATGCATATACGTACGACCAATCGGATACGCCTGCGTACGTCACCGAATGGACGCCGTCCCTTTCTGCGATCGTGTACGTGCTCTTGGTTTGGGAAGCCGTGTACGCGCCGATGCTCGGCGCGACACCCTCTACGGGCTTCGAGGGAGCGGTTGCGGGCTTTGCCGGATATACGACCTGCTCTGCGATTTCAGGCATTTCGATTTCAGGACGCTCGATCGTATCTTTATAACCGCCGTCCGTATTCCCGTTATCGGGCGCGTTCGGTTTGTCGTCGGTTTCGCCGCAGGCGGGGAATGCGAAAAGCAATGCGGAAACGCCTAAAAGCGCGATAAATTTCTGAGCTGTTTTCATACTTTCTCCTTATCTTGAATTTGGTTTTTTATTCTTTTACCGAGCCGAGCACAAGCCCTTGAATGAAGTACTTCTGCGCGATCGGGTACAGCGGTAAAATGGGAAGAATTGCAATGAAGATCTGCGCCGATTCCAACGTTTTGGTGGGAATCTGCGAAAGGAGCGCCTCGTCGCTGGGATTGCTCACGAGCTGTTGGCGCAAATTGTTCGCTTCGTTGACCATATTGTAAATATACGATTGCAACGGCAGGTTTTCGGGTTGCATATAGATGATACCGTCGAACCAGTTGTTCCAATGCTGTACCGCCGTGAAGAGCGTGACCGTCACGATCGCGGGAAGGGATACGGGAAGCACCATCTGCAATAGAATGCGATAATGCCCCGCCCCCTCCATCTTCGCCGCTTCTTCCAGCTCCTTGGGAACCTGACGGAAGAAGTTGATGAGAAGCACCATGTTCCAAGCGTTCATCGCCGTAGGAAGCACGAGCGCCAAAATATTGTTCATGAGCCCGAGCTTGGAGATGATGATGTAGGTGGGAACCAAGCCGCCCGAGAAAAACATGGTAATGGTGAAGAACACCGTGTAGAACGTTCTGCCGCGGAAGGCGTCGCTGCTCTTGGAGAGCGGATATGCGCCGAGCGTGATGACCGCAAGGGATATGACCGTTCCGAGCACGACGCGCGCGATACTGATGCCGAACGCCTTGAAGAACGCTACCTTGGTGACGAGCACCTGATAGGCGTTGAGGGAAAAGCCGACGGGAACGAGCCCCACCTGCCCCGCGCGCACGGCTTCGTCGCTCGAAAGGCTGATCGCCAAAAGATTGACGAAAGGCAATAAACATACGAGCGCGAGAATGCACAAGAGCGTTGTGTTGATGATGAGAAACACCCGACGGGATTTTGGAATTTTCATTTTCATGGGGCGATCGACCGTTTTCGCCGTCATGACTTCCGTTTCGGCTACTGTTTCGTTTACCGTTTGGTTTTCCATAGTCTTCACCCCCTTAGAAGATTTTGTAGCCTTTCAGCTTATACGCAAGGAAATAGCTGATCGAGAAGAACGCGCAACTGATAACCGACTTAAACAGTCCGATTGCGGTACCCACCGAATAATTCGCAGCCCCTCCCGAGGCAGCCAAGCCGATTCGGTACGCCATGGTATCGAGAATATCTCCCGTTTCGTACACCGAAGGATTGTACATGACGAGGATCTGCTCGAAGCCCGCGTTCATGATATTGCCGATATTAAGAATGCTCATGAGGACGATCATGCTCATCATGCCGGGGAGCGTAATGTGCAAGACGAGTTGGGTGCTGTTCGCGCCGTCGATCTTCGCCGCCTCGTAGAGCGCGGGATCGATGTTGGTAATTGCCGCAAGGAATACGACGATTTGATACCCGATCGTCTTCCACACGTCCGTGCCGACGATGATGACGCGGAACCAACGGTTGCTCGTGATAAAGTATACGGGATCTACTCCGAACGCGCTCAGCATATAGTTGACAGAGCCCGAATAGGAGAACATATCCACCATGATGTTGCCGAGAAGTGCCCACGAAAGGAAGTACGGCAGAAACAACAGCGTCTGCACGCCCTTTTTGATTCTTTTCAGGCGGATCTCGTTAATGAGCAGGGACAGCACGATAGACAGCACCGACGTGAACACGATTTTCCAAAACGCGATGATGACCGTGTTCCAAGTCGCGTCCCAAAAATCGGGACGTTTGAAGAGCGTGGCAAAGTTTGCAAAGCCCACCCAAGGGGAAGCGAAAAAGCCCTTCGCAACGTTGTATTTTTCAAACGCCATGACGATGCCGATCATCGGCACGATCATGAAAATGGTAGCGAGCACGACGCCGGGAACAAGCATGGAGTGCAACGTCAGCTGTTCCTTTACGTTGACCTTCCTGCGCTTTTTCTCCTGCGGAGTTTGCGCTACGGGGAAAACCTCTGTTTCCGTCCTGCTCTCTTCGAGGATTTGTTCCATCGAAATTCCTCCTTGTTATCAGTCGAATGCATGTACCGCGTTATACCAAGCGTTTACCTGACCGACGATCGTATCGCCTCCGTTGTTATTGTAAACCTTTACAAACTCAGCAAAATCGCTCAAAGGGCTCTCTCCCGAGATCATCTTCGTGAAGCGGACGCTCGTTTGGGAGGTAATGTATTCGCCGAAATCAGTCATCGCCGAAAGCGCCGTGCCGTAGAATTCGTCGTATTTCGCTTTCTTCGTCCCCTCGGAAAGCTCGACTACATAGGCGTAACTGCCGTTTTCGTCGATCATTTCATGATAGATGCCCCAGCCTTTGAGTTCCTCGTTCGTCATGTCCTTGGCCGCGATCCCTTGCTTATAGGCGACGAAGTAGGGATAGCCGTCGGCAAAGTGCAGAGTTTTTTCACGGCTTCTGAGGCTGTCGAAGGAAGCCTTTAAATCTGCGTCCGCCTCGATTTTTGCGACCACGTCCCGTTTGAGCACGGAATATCCGCCGCTGTTGTTAGCGGAAATGGTGTATATCTTGTTTCCCGCCGCCTCTTCCGCGGCGATCTGAGCTTCGGTAAGATCCTCGTACAAGCCGTTCGTAAACAGGGAGCGATCGTTGAGCCCGCCCTCGTACAGCTCGTTAAACACGCGGTTCACCCGCTTATATTCCATATCGGAAGCCATACCGTCCCAAAGCTTTACGGGTACGAACTGATAGTAGAACCCGTTGGAGGGGAGCACGTCTTTGCCGTAGATATCCTGCGCGTTGTCGTTGTAATAAATATCGTAGAAAAGATTGATGAGCTTTGCGACCGCCTCGGGATGTTGACATTTGGAAGAAACCATATTGTAACCCGAAATGAGCATGGTATCCACAATGGGAAGGCTCTCGCTACCGTTATAGGAGGGCAGATCCACCCAAGTCCAATCGGCGCCCTTTACCGCCGAGTACTCCACAGCCGTGCCGAGCGCGTCCTTAGGAAGCCACCATTCGCCGAACACCATTCCCACGAAGCCCGCCGATACGTAAGACTGCACCGACGCCGCCGTGTTGGAGAGGAATTCCCTGTCGAGAATACCCTTTTCGTACATGGTGCGCATTGTCTTGACCGCCGCCTCCGCTTCCTTGGAAGTGTTCGAGCTGACAAGTTCGCCGTTCTCGTCCTTGAAGAACGCGCCGAGCGACGCGCCGTGCGAGTTGAACATCCCCTCCGCGGAATAAGAGCCCGCATACGTGATATCTTTGTGCATGGAGAAAGGAATCACGTTGTTGGCGGAAATACCCGTCTGCGCCGCGATCTCGTCCTTATGGTCGAGGAACGCCTGACCGACTTCGATCATCTCTTCGACGGTCGTGGGCGCCTCCACACCGCAGATATCCAGCCAATCCTTACGGATATACAGCCGTTGCGCCGAAGCATACTTGTTGGACTGTTGAGGAAGCGCGTACAGCTTGCCTTCCTGCATACACGCCCTGATGAGCTCGGGCATGTACGTTTCGTAATTGTAAAGCAGATTGTCGTTTAAACGGTAATATCCTTCGGTAAGGTCGGCGAGCATACCCGTATCGCGAAGCGTCGTGTACATTTCCGCCGAGGTGGTATAGAACATATCGGGCATTTGGTTCGCCGCGATCGCAAGATTGAGCTTTTGATCGTACATCGTGCTCGCAGAAACGACGCTGTATTCGATCTTGATATTCAGCTTGTCGAGAGCGATCTTGTTGAACGACTGGTTCTGCGGCGTGGTACCCCGCTTAACGTTGGGTTCCAACTCGTACTGAATGGCGGCGACCTTTACCGTGACCGTGTTCTCGTAACGGTCGAGGGTGGGATATTCCGCGCGATACGCCGCATTCTTCGCCGCGTCCTCCTCCGCCGTTTTGAATTCCGCGCGAGGCGCGGCGAGCGTACCGGGGTCGATCGCTTCATAATTGTAATCGTCAGCGGGTGCGCAGGCGGCGAATGCAGTGAAACTTGCCGCAAGCGCCAATGCGCAACTGATTGCCGAAATGGATTTTTTCATGGTTACCTCCTAATACTCCCCTTTTTCTTTTATCTTCAAGCGTAAATTTCTACTTCGCTCACCCACATAATGCCCGTAAACACCGTTTCCACGCCGTCCGTTCTCGACGAAGTCGCGTCGCCCATGCCCTTGGGTTGGAAAATGCGGATCTGGTCGGTGGTAATCTTATCGAAGGTGAATTCGGTGAGCTGCTGTTGGGTGAGATACACCTCGCCGTTCTTCCAATTATACGTGGCGACCGTCTGCCAAGCGCCGTCGATCATCGCTTCGATCCTCGCCTCGCGGGCGGAATAGAAGGTTGGCGTGCCCGCGCCGTCGGGAGCCCAATAGACGTTGACCTTGGAGATCTCCTGCGGTTCGGCGAAAGTGAATTGGATCCAGTGATCCTTGCGGTTGTTGTTCTCGCTCGCCCACGATTCGGTAGCCCAATTCAGTTGGTTGTGGTTCTCCTCCGTTGCGAAGAAGCCGTCGTTGAGCGGTTTCGCGCCCGAATAGCCGACGAACGTCGAATCGACGGCGACGGTGCAGAGCTCGTTGCCCGCATAGGCAAGATTCGCGGAGCTCGTGTCGCCGTTCAGGGTCGTTTCGCCCGTAGAATCGCTCAGCTTGGAAAGCGCCAGCGAGCCGCGCGCGCTTTGGGGCTTAACATCGGGATCGGGACAAATATCGAGATTGCGCGAATAGGTAGCATACGGCACGAAGTCATACATCCAAGCATTGTCGTATACGTTCTGCGGCATATAGCTGTATTCCGCTTTATTGATGTAATCGAGGCAGAACACGGGCATATAATCGTAACGGCGCACGCGGTTGATGATATTGCAGGCGACCGTTTGGTTGTACTCCATGTCCGCTTCGTTTCTGTCCACAAAGAAGCCCGAAGCCTCGTCGTACGTGGTGGAGAAGCTCTCGAACATGATGCCGTCCACGTACTGCGAAATGTATTGATAAACGGTAAATCCGCGGTTGGGAACGAGCTTGGTCCCCTCGGGCAGTTCCTCGTCCAAACGTCTGACGAGATCGACCATGCCCCCCATCGTATCGTAGGCGACGTCCACCGTGTCGAGCGTGTCGAGGAAAAGCCCGTCTACGCCGTACTCCAAAATGCTCTTCGCCTTTCCGAGCACGATTTCCTGCCACACGGGGTTGCCCGCGTCCACGAAGTAAGAACCCCAAGAAGAATTCATGCGGGGCATACCGTTTTCGTAAAGATAGTAGGAAGCGTAGCCGTTTTCCCCCAGCCCGTCGCCCACGTGCAAGCCGTCGTCCTCGCCGATCGTCAGATAGGAGATGATGTAAGTGCCCGCGTCTTTGAGCTCCTGCACGTATTGCGCGGCTCTCTCGTCGCCGAAGAGCTGAGAGCTGTGAATGATGGCAACGTCGAACTGTTTAAGCATATCGAGCGCACGCTCGGGCTCCCCGCCGAATACGGGTTCTTTCTCGGAATCGCCCGTAAGCGAGCCGTAATAGCAGACGAAAGAATCGACGTCGTTCCAATCCTTTCTGCCCGTAGCGGGGCGTTCCACCGTAGGACGCGAGAAAATACTCACCGCTTCGTCCTTGCCGTTGCCGACGTCGTCCTTGCCGTCGTTTTTGTCCTCTCCGCACCCTGCGAGGGTGAGCGCAGTCACCGCGCCGAGCATGAGCGAAAGATAGCGTAATCCTCTTTTCATAAAATTATTACCTCCGTTGTTTCTGTCGGATAAGTTTTATTAGGAAACCGTAGAATACGGTTTCCTCTTTTTGTTGGAAACAACAAAAACTTTTTTGAATTTTTGTGCCCTGCCGAGCAGTTGCATTTATTTGGAGTTTGTTTTTTCAAACTCCGCCATGAAAATGCGTTCGCCTTTCTTTTTGCGGGATTCTTCCGCCGCAAACGCGACGAGATGGGGTGCGATCGCCTCCTTTATGGAGGAAGAAACCGTTCCGCCTTTTTCGAGCGCATCGAACATTTCCGTCATCATGCGGTTATCGCCTCCGCCGTGTCCCGACAAATCGTCGGCGAGCTTTGTAATATCGTAAACGGTGCTTTCTCCCCCGAACGGCGTGACCGTAACGAGATTTTCGCGCTGATCGGCGACGATCTCGCCGAGCGTTCCCATGACCTTGACCCTGCGGAAGTTTTGCGCCGTGAACGCCGTCATGGTAAAGGATACCGTAACCTCGTCCTCCATCTGCATACTTACGATCTGGTGATCCACCACGTTGTTATCGCAATGGAAGACGCATCTGCCGTAAGGGCCTTTTTCGATCGCTTCATTGAGCGACTTTCTGTCGGGGTTTTCCGTCAAAATATTTAAAGGCCAATCGCGGTTGCCGTGGTCGTAGCCCATCTCCTTGCTTTCGAAGTAGATGCGGTATGCGCTGTACGGGCACGAATGCGCATATTTGCAATCGCAACAGCGCTCTGCGCTCCCCTCGGGCGCGTTCTCTTTCTTGAAATATTTCAACGAGCCGAGCGAAGAAACGGAAAGACATTTCTTATCTAAAAGCCAAGAAAGAATATCGAAATCGTGGCAACACTTTTGCAGGATCATGGGCGACTCGATTTCGTCGTTCCGCCAATTCCCGCGAACAAAGCTGTGCGCCTGATGCCAATACCCCACGTTCTCGATCGCTTCCACCGTAACGGGCTCGCCGATAACTCCGCTCTTGATTACCTCCTTGATCTTACGGAAGAACGCCGTAAATTCGAGCACGTGGCAAATCGTCACCGACCTGCCCGCCCTGATCGCCGCGTCGCGAATATCGATACAGTCGGAAACGGTGACGGCGACGGGCTTTTCAAGCAAAATATCATAGCCGCGTTTTAAGGCGGCAAGCGCGTGATCGCGGTGCTGACAGTCCTGCGTGGCGATGATAAGCACGTCGGCAAGCTTTTCGCGTTCGAGCAAATTCTCCGCGCTGTCAAAGCAAAAATCGGCGGGCACGGAATACCGCTCGCTTGCATAGCGCACCTTTTCGGGATCGATGTCTGCGATCGCTACGATTTTCATTCTTTCGGGAAATTTTTCCTGATATTTTGCGTACGTATAAAGTCCTCTTCCGCCAAGACCTACGATCGCTACCGTAAACTGCTTCAAGATCTCACCTCTTTTTGATAAACTGAACGTTTTTCACAAAAATGTTTTGCTATTCCCAAATTCAGTTCCGATTGCATTCTATCACGAATTTTACGGGCTGTCAATAGGAATTTAAAAAAAAGAATAAACATTTTTTGTTTACCTTAATGTTTACTGCATTTTTTCGACAAAAATCGGACTTTTTTTCGTCAAACGACCTTTTCCGTATTCTTTTCGCTTCCTCCGTTCCATCTTTACTGTCAAATTTTACCAAATATTTTTGATTTTTGTTTACCAAACATCTTGACAGGAGGTTTTTTCCATGTTATAATGAATTTGAAATAATAAAAAAGACGGGCAAACGCCTGTCTTACGGAGAGAATATGGCTACGATCAGAGAAGTTGCGGAACGCGCAGGGGTTTCCATCGCGTCGGTGTCGCGCATTATCAATCTTGACCCGAATTACCGCGTTACCGACCAAACCCGCGAGCGGGTGATGCGCGCCGTTCGGGAGCTCGGCTACGAGCTCAATCCCAACTATAAAAAAGGGCGAGCGCACGCCAAAGTTTCCATCGGGTGCATTTCCCGCGTGACGGTGGAGCACACGAAGGACAGCTATTACAACGCTATTTTGAGCGGCGCAAAAAATTATCTCAAACAAAAGGATTACGATTTCGATTTCGTGCTCACGCAGTTCGATATGCTCAAAGAGGAGTCGGTTTCCTCCTTCCTTGCCCACCCGCCCAAAGGGCTCATTCTCATGGACCAGCCGAACGCGGAAACCATGAGCCTGCTCTCCTCCAAAATCAAGCACATCGTGGGCATCGACTCGGGACAGCCCATGATCGATAACGTCGGCTACGACCGCTTTGAGGCAGGCTGCCGCGCCATGCGCTACCTGCTCGAAAAAGGACATAAAAAAATCGCCTATATCGGCGCGCATAACAATGACGCGCTGAATATCGGACGGCGGGAAGCCTATTTCAGAATGATGCAGCACCACTCTTTGCCGATCGACCCCGCGTGGGTGATCGACAGCGAATGGCACCGCAAGGTCTGCTACGATAAGACGCTTAAACTCATGGAATGCGAAAACCGCCCCACCGCCGTTTTGGTGGGAAGCGACCATATGGCGATCGCGGCGATGTCCGCCCTGCATTCGCTCGGCGTTTCCATTCCCGAGGAGATTTCCATCATCGGCATTTCCAACATCGAGGACGCGAAATATCTCACTCCGCCCCTTACGACGATCGCCATTCCGCAAACGGAGATCGGCGAGATCGCGGCGAGCGTACTGCTTCAACGAATTTTAGGGGACACCACTCTGCCCAAAAAAATCATCGTGCCGACGGAGCTCGTAGAGCGAAGCTCGGTCATTGCCCTCAACTGAAAAACGAGCGGGAAACCCGCTCGTTTTTTTATTCTTTTACCTGCTCGAAAAACGCGACGCCGATCGCACCCGGTCCGATGTGCGTTCCGATCGTACTGCCGATCGGGCTGACGGGAATGCTGTTCGTACCCTGCTCCCATAGATGACGGCTGTCCTCGATATATTTGTTTAGCACGATATCGCTGAGCCCGCTGTACGCGACAAGGAAGGGCATTCCGAAATCCACACCCTTCTTTTCGACGAGCGAATTTAAAAGATTGTTCCCCTTTTTCGAACCGATCGCTTTCCCCACCATCTTTACCTCTCCGCCGACGATGCCGATAACAGGCTTTACGGAAAGCATTTGCCCCGCAATAGCGGTTATCGCCGAAATGCGTCCGCCTTTTTTGAGATAGTGAAGCGTGTCGAGGCGGGCAAGCACGTTGATCCTGCGCCGAGCCTTTTCCAGCCCCGAAGCGATCTCCTGCGCGGATGCGCCCTTCCCGGCCAGTTCGAGCGCGTAACGGCAGAGAATTTTCTCCCCGAGCGACGCGTTGAGGCTATCCACCGCAAATACCCTCCCGCCGAACTTTTTCGCCGCGCTCGCCGCGCCCGAATAAGTGCCCGAAAGCTTGGAGGAAATGGTGATCGCCACCACGTCGTGCCCCTGCTCCGTAAGCTCCGCAAATTTTTCTTCGAAACGGAAGGGATTGATTTGGCTCGTTCTCGGAAGCTCGCTGCTCTCGATAAGCTTTTCGAAAAATTGCCTGTGCGTGAGCTCCACGCCGTCCATGTATTTTTTGCCTTCGATTTCCACCTCCATGGACAACAGCTCCACGCCGAGTTCCTTCGCTTCCTCCGCATCGATATCGGAAGCCGAATCGACCAAAATTTTAACCGCCACGCTTTATCGCTCCTTCGTTATACTAATTTCCAAGCCGTAGTTTATCATATTTTATTAAGTTTGTCAACAATACCGTACCCGAAAACAAAAATGCGATTTTACGAAAAGGGTTGTATTTCGCGCGGAAATACGATATAATGGTAAAAAAGGAAGCAAAAATTATGAGTTAAGCGTGCGCCAGGCTCACCAAGATCCCCCGCATCTTCTTAAAGGCGGCTCTCACGCAAATGGTTTCCATCGCCAAATCGGAAGGCATTACCGTCATCGACGAGGAAGCGCTTCAAATTATCAACGACAAACGCAGAAAGGAAAAGAACGGTAAAGCATGAGTGCTCGTTCGACCAAGGAAGAAGCCTTGAAACGGCTGAAAGAGAGAACGGAAAAGTAACTTTTTAAGAATAACCAAACCATAAAAAACACGGACGGCAACCCGCCCGTGTTTTTATTATTACGCTTTCCTCTCTCCGTAATGTTGCACTGAA
>ERZ777306.5132-NODE-5132-length-10897-cov-4.030622_pt1 | contig 10897 bp, 10 predicted proteins | sample MGYA00374966_ERZ777306 | MGnify/ENA primary metagenome ERZ777306 (study PRJEB29329, sample SAMN06343882) | mouse gut metagenome | isolation source: Mouse cecum | place: Austria: Vienna | collected 2014-11-15 ...
CCGCAAATACGCGCGCGCCCGAAAGATCCGCGCCCTCCGTCGCGGTATCCATCTGCGGTTCGGAAAACACCGTTTTAACGCAACGGTTGAAAAGTTCTTCCTCGATATCCTCCGCGTCGTAACGGTTGAGAACGCGGATTTTTTCCACACTCTTTACGCCGAGCAATTCCCTTGCGTCGGCAAGCAATGCCTTGGCTTCGTTATCGAAGCCCGCTCTCTTTTCTACGTAAATTCTGTAAACCATAAAAAAGTTCTCCTTAGGCTCACACTTTTCTTTGCTTGACGCGCAAAGAAAAGTTCGTGATTTGAGGGAAACCGCGTCCGCACGCACTGCGTGCTAACGGACGAGTATTTCCACTCTGCGGGCGAATTTTAGGGGCGCACGATTTACTTCGCCCGCATTCACCCTTCCTGTAAAAGTCGAATGAGTTCGACAAATGTTGTCCCGCTGCGGAAGGCAACCTTCCTTGTGGAAAGTATCTATAACTTGACTCCCCTTGCTAAGGGGAGCGTCGCTGTTAGGCGACTGAGGGGTAAAACGTCACTCCTCGTCGAGGACGGCGAGGGCGCGCGCGCCGATGTCCCTGCGCATGTAGGCGTTTTCAAAGCGGATTTTTTCGGCAAGCGCGTACGCGCCTTTCACCGCTTCGGAAAGCGTCTTCGCCGTCTTTACCGCGCCGAGCACCCTTCCGCCCGACGTGTACAGCCTTCCGCGCTCCCGCTTTGCGCCCGCGATAAAAATTTCTTCGTCCTGCGCCGTTTCGGGCAAGGCGATTTCGTAACCCGTTTCGTATTTTCGGGGATATCCGTTGGAAGCGAGCACCACGCAACACGCCGATTTCGAGGAAAACTGCACGGGCGTTTCGCTGAGCGTGCCGTTCGCAACCGCCAGCATGATTTCCAGCAGATCGCTCTTCAAAAGAGGAAGCACCACTTGCGCTTCCGGATCTCCGAAACGGCAGTTGTATTCGATGACCTTAGGCCCGTATTTGGTGAGCATCAAACCGAAGTACAAACAGCCCTTAAAGGGACGCCCTTCCGCGCTCATCGCGCGAACGGTGGGCAGAAAAATACGTTCCATGCACTCCCGCGCGATCTCCTCCGTAAAGTACGGATTGGGCGCGATCGTGCCCATGCCGCCCGTGTTCAAGCCCTCGTCGTTGTCTTGCGCGCGCTTATGATCCATGGAAGAAATCATGGGCACGACCGTCTTGCCGTCGGTAAAGGAGAGTACGGACACCTCGGGGCCCATCAAATATTCCTCGATTAGGATCTTGCTCCCGCTCTCGCCGAACACTTTATCGCACATCATGTCGCGAACGGCTTTTTCCGCTTCCTCGTACGTGACGGCGATCACGACGCCCTTCCCGAGCGCAAGCCCGTCCGCCTTGATCACGATGGGATAGGTCGCATTCTTTAAGTAAGAAATCGCCTCGTCCGCACCCGTAAAGATTTCGCTCGAAGCCGTGGGAATGCCGTATTTTTTCATGAGATTTTTGGAAAAGACCTTGCTCCCCTCGATGACCGCCGCGTTCGCGCGAGGGCCGAAGCATGGAATACCAAGCTCCTCCAAGCGATCCACGCAACCTAAAACGAGCGGATCGTCGGGCGTGACGACGGCAAAATCCACCTCGTGCGTTTTGGCAAATTCCACGATGCCGTCAATATCCGTCGCCTTAACGGGCACGCACTCCGCGTCGGACGCGATCCCGCCGTTGCCGGGAAGCGCGTAAATTTCTCCCGCGTGCCTGCTCTTTTTTAACGCTTTGATCACGGCGTGCTCTCTGCCGCCGCCTCCTATCACAAGAATGTTCATAAAAACCTCTTTATTTTTCGCAAACTTTTCGTTTCGAAAAGCTTGCGAATGATTATTAGTGGTGAAAAAGGCGCATTCCGGTAAACGCCATCACCATACCGTGACGGTCGGCGGCGTCGATCACAAGGTCGTCCCGCACCGACCCGCCCGGCTCGGCAATATATGCGACTCCGCTCGCATATGCCCGTTCGATATTGTCGGAGAACGGGAAGAAAGCGTCGCTCCCGAGGGACACCCCCTTGACGGAGGCAAGGTATTCCGCTTTCTCCTCCCGTGTGAAAGGCGCGGGACGGACGGCGAAATTTTTATGCCAAACGTTACTGCCTATGACCTCTTCGGGGCTGTCCGACAAATACAAGTCGATAATATTGTTTTTTTCCGGTCTTCCTACCCCCTCCGCAAACTGCAATGCGAGTACCTTGGGGTGCTGACGCAAGTGCCACAAATCGGCCTTCTGCGCCGCGAGGCGGGTGCAGTGAATGCGGGACTGCTGTCCCGCGCCGACGCCGATCGCCTGTCCGTCCGTCGCAAAGCAAACCGAATTGCTCTGGGTATATTTGAGCGTGATGAGCGAGATGATGAGATCGATCGCCTTCTCTTCGGGCAGTTCTTTGTTCTTCGTAACGACGTTTTGGAGGAGGGATCTGTCGATTTTAAAATTGTTTCTCCCCTGCTCGAACACCACGCCGAACACCTGCTTGCGCTAGACGGGCGCGGGTACGTAAGAGGGATCGATTTGAACGACGTTATATCCGCCCTTGCGTTTTGCCTTTAAAATTTTCAGCGCTTCGGGAGAATAGGCGGGCGCGATGACCCCGTCCGAAACCTCGCGGGATATCACGCGAGCCGTCACCTCGTCGCACTCGTCGGAAAGGGCGATCCAGTCGCCGAAAGAGGACATTCTGTCCGTCCCCCGCGCACGCGCATAGGCGCAAGCCAAGGGAGAGCCGTCCAAGCCCTCGATATCGTCCGCGAAGCAAGATTTTTTAAGGGGCTCGCTCAAAGTTTTTCCGACCGCCGCCGAAGTGGGCGAAACGTGTTTGAAGCTCGTTGCCGCGACCATGCCCGTGGCCTCCTTGATCTCTTTGACCAATTGCCAAGAGTTGAACGCGTCTAAAAAATTGATGTAGCCCGGCCTTCCGTTTAAAATCTCAACGGGGAGTTCCCCCTCCTCCGCATAAATGCGGGCGGGCGTTTGATTGGGGTTACAACCGTATTTGAGTGCGAATTCTTTCATGAATAAACCTCGTTACTTTTCAAACTTGTTGACGAGCACGCTTTCCGTTTTTCCGCTCTTCAAATCGATGCTTCTTGCGAAAAGTGAAATTTTATTATCTTCGTCCAGACTGTTCCAGATCTCGTCCGCAAACGCCTTTATATCGTTGGGGATTTGTACGGGTTCGGGTTCGCCTGCGAATGAGGGCAGGGGATCGCCGTCCGTAACGTAGGTGTGGAGGAAGTGCCCCAGCCCGTTCACGGGCGCATAATCGAAAGTGAAACGGTTACAGCCGTTCCCTTTTCCGTCCGCGCTCTTCAATATGGACATGGAGTATCTGAATTCGCCCTCCGTATCCAAAACCCCGCTGATACGGGGGGTATAGTTAGGCGCGTCGGGCTCAAACTCCCGCGTGGAAAGCGCGCGGCGCATACATTTGCCTTTTTCTAAAAATTCTACGATCGTGTCCGTTTGGTCGCCGTTGGTGACGACTGTCTTTTTGCCGACGACGCGAACGGGGGAATAGATGATGAGCGAAGGATCTTTCACCTTGCTCTCGTCGAAGGGCTGCGTTCTCAGTCCGTCGCCGTCCCGAACGAAAACGCGGTTGCGGCTGTTCTCGCTCCTGCCCATAATGAAATAGGCAAAAACCGCCTTTTCTCCGTCCTCGCTCTTGCCGATCACGATCCCGCGCCCTGCGTAAGGGTTTCCGCTAAGCGCTTCCTTCATGCTCTTCATAGTTTTCTCCTGTCGCTCTTATTTTTTCGTGCGCAAGCCGGAACAGACCTTTTGCACCGCCTCGGGAAGAATGACCCATTCGGCTTCCCGCATGACCCGCTTTTGGAGAGTTTCGGGCGTATCGCCTTCCTTTACCTCCACCGCCTTTTGCGCGATGATCGGCCCGCCGTCGCACACCTCTGTCACAAAGTGTACGGTCGCGCCCGTCACTTTCACGCCCCTCTGCAAAACCGCCTCGTGTACGTGCAAGCCGTAATACCCTTCCCCGCAAAAGCTGGGAATGAGCGCGGGGTGTACGTTGACGATACGCCCCTCGTAAGCCTTTACGAAGGCTTCCGATAAAACGGTCATAAAGCCCGCAAGTACGACGAGCTCCGCATTGTTTTCCTGCAATAGGGCAAGGATCGCCTTTTCGCGCGCGGTGCGGTCGGGATACGCTTTTTTATCGCACGCAACCGCCTTAACTCCGTTGCGCCGGGCACGGGCGAGCGCAAACGCCCCCGCGTTGTCGGAAGCGACGAGCACGATCTGCCCGTCGGGCACGAGCCCCGCCTCTTCCGCGTTCAAAAGCGCTTGCAGGTTTGTCCCGCCCCCCGAGCAGAGGACGGCGATCCTGATTTTTCCGCTCATATCAAAATTACTCCGTCGCCGCTCTCGACGATCTCGCCGAGCACGTAGGCGTCCTCGCCGTGCGCCTTTAATACGGATATCGCCTGATCCGCGTCCGCCTTGTCCACGATCACGCTCATGCCGACGCCCATGTTGAAGGTATTGAACATATCGTGCTCGGACACCCGTCCCTTTTCTTGGATCAGCTGAAAAATAGGCGGGATCTTCACGTCGCACTTTTTGATCTTCACGCCCAAACCCTTCGGGATCGAGCGGGGCATATTCTCGTAGAACCCGCCCCCCGTAATGTGCGACACGCCCTTGACCTTGACCTCTTCGAAGAGGGCAAGCATGGGCTTTACGTAAATTTTCGTGGGAGTGAGCAGAGTTTCCCCGAGGCTCGCCCCGAGCTCCTTGACGGGCGCGTTCAAATCGCAATGCTCGACGTCGAACACCTTCCTCACGAGGGAATACCCGTTAGAGTGTACCCCCGACGAGGGAAGCGCAAGCATGATATCGCCCGCCTTCACCGCGCTCTTGTCGATGACCTTTTTGCGGGACACGACGCCCACGGTGAAACCCGCCAAGTCGTAATCGTCCTCGGGCATGGTGCCGGGATGCTCCGCGGTTTCTCCGCCGATGAGCGCGCATCCCGCGCGCACGCAACCCTCCGCTACCCCGCCGACGATGTTCGCGATCTTCTCGGGAACGTTCTTCCCGCAGGCAATGTAGTCGAGGAAAAACAACGGCTTAGCCCCGCAGCAGAGCACGTCGTTCACGCACATGGCGACGCAGTCGATACCGATGGTGTTGTGGATATTCAAAAGCTCCGCAATGCGAAGTTTCGTCCCCACGCCGTCCGTGCCCGAAACGAGCACGGGGTCTTCGAGCCCGTCGAGGCAGAGCGGGAAAAGCCCGCCGAACCCGCCGATATCCGTCTTACCGTCCGGCATGGTCCGCGCGACGTGCGCCTTCATAAGCTCCACCGCGCGGTAGCCCGCGGTGATGTCTACGCCCGCTTTTTTATAGCTTTCGGAAAAACTTTCGCTCATTTTAATTCCCCTTCCTTTTTTTGAAATTTGGGATTCTCGCTGAGCGGACGCTCGAAGCGGTTTTTGTCGATTTCCTTGGGCGCTTCGGTGGGATAACAGCCGTCGAAGCACGCCATACAGAAGCCCGTGCCGTCGCCGCCCGTCAAACGCCCCGCGTTTGCAATGTCGAGATAGCCGACGGAATCCGCGCCGATGATCTTGGCGATCTCCTCCTCCGAATGGCGACAGGCGATCAGATGATCCCGCGACGCAATGTCCGTACCGTAGTAGCAAGGATTTAAGAACTTGGGCGCGGAGGAAAGAAAATGAACTTCCTTTGCGCCCGCCTCCCGAAGCTGTTTCACGATGGGACGGCTGGTAGTGCCGCGAACGATGGAGTCGTCCACCAAGATCACCCGCTTGCCCCGCACGGCGGAAGCGATGACGTTAAGCTTGATTTTCACTCTGTCCTCCCGCATTCTCTGATCGGGTGCGATGAAGGTTCTGCCGATATATTTATTCTTTAAAAATCCGATGCCGTAGGGGATCCCGGATTCCTGCGAGTACCCGAGCGCGGCGTCCAACCCCGAATCGGGCACGCCGACAACGATATCCGCGGCGATTTGATACTGACGGGCAAGGAATGCCCCCGCGCGCTTTCTCGCGTCGTGAACGAAGCATCCGTCTATCTCCGAATCGGGACGGGCGGTATAGAAGAACTCGAATACGCAGAGCGTTTTCTTTTCCCCGCAGTGGGAGGTATCGCTCTTGACCCCGTCGCGCGTGACGACGAGCATTTCTCCCGGCTCGATCTCGCGCACCAGCTTCGCGCCCACGGCGTTGACGGCACAGCTCTCGGATGCAATCACGTAAGCCCCGTCCTCCCGTCTGCCGTAGCATAAAGGGCGGAAACCGTGCGGGTCGCGCACGGCGATGAGCTTCGTGGGCGACATGACGACGAGCGAATACGCGCCTTGAAGCTTGTCCATCGCCCCCAAAACCGCCTCTTCGATCGAGTTTGTTTTGACCCGTTCCTTGGTTATGGTGTAGGCGATCACCTCGGTGTCCGAAGTGGTGTGGAAAATACTTCCCTCGTTTTCGAGCGCGGAGCGCAGTTCGGAAGCATTGACGAGATTCCCGTTGTGCGCGAGCGCCATATTTCCTTTGAGGTGGTTGACGACGACGGGCTGGGCGTTTTCTCTTCCGCTGTCCCCCGTAGTACTGTAACGGACGTGCCCGATCGCCATTTCTCCCTCGCCGAGGTTTTTAAGCCGTTCGGCGGTGAACACGTCGTTCACGAGCCCCGCGTCTTTATAACCGTTGAACACCCCGTCGCTGTTGACGACGATGCCCGCCGACTCCTGCCCGCGGTGTTGCAGGGCAAACAGTCCGTAATAGGCGGTCGAAGCGACGTTTTGTTTTTGGGGAGCAAAAATACCGAACACTCCGCATTCTTCGTGGATATGTCCCGTCATGCTCAATCCCCCGAAGCAACGCGCTTGAAGATCTCTTTGTAAGCGTCCTCGACCCCGCCCATGTCGCGGCGGAAACGGTCTTTGTCGAGCTTCTCGCCCGTCTTCGCGTCCCAAAAACGGCAAGTGTCGGGGGAGATCTCGTCCGCCAGCACGATCGTACCGTCTGACAGCCGACCGAATTCCAGCTTGAAGTCGATGAGGCGAACGCCGAGATTTAAGAAATATTCTTTGAGTACCTCGTTGACCTTGAAGGCATACGCTTTGATGGTTTCGATTTCCTCTTTGGTGGCAAGATGAAGGGCGAGAGCATGATACTCGTTAATGAGCGGATCGCCCAAATCGTCGTTTTTGTAGGAGAATTCAACGGTGGGCTCGTCGAACGCAATGCCCTCTTCCACCCCGTACCGCTTTGCGAAAGAGCCTGCCGAAACGTTGCGGACGATGACTTCGAGCGCGACGATCTTGACCTTCTTCACGAGAGTTTCCCGTTCGGAAAGTTCTTCCACGAAATGGGTGGGAACGCCCCGTTTTTCCAAAAGCCGCATCAGCATATTGGTCATGCGGTTGTTCACGACGCCCTTTCCTACGATCGTGCCCTTTTTGAGCCCGTTGAACGCGGTCGCATCGTCCTTATAAGAAACGATGCAAAGGTTCGCGTCGTCGGTTGCATACACCTTTTTCGCCTTGCCCTCGTAGAGCTGTGTGGTCTTTTCCATGTTTTTCTCCTATAAATGATATTTCGCCGAAATCTCGGCATTTTTTTGCAATACTTTTTCCGCAGCCGCCCTGCGGGAGGCGACGAGCTTTTCGCGCAATGCTTCGTCCTCCACCGCGAGGATCTCCGCCGCGAGATAAGCGGCGTTCTTCGCCCCGTCGATCGCAACGGTCGCAACGGGAATGCCCGAGGGCATCTGAACGGTGGAAAGCAGGGCGTCCATACCGCCAAGCCCCGCGCTCTTTACGGGAATGCCGATGACGGGAAGCACCGTACTCGCCGCGATCGCGCCCGCAAGATGCGCCGCCATGCCCGCCGCCGCCACGATCGCGCCGAAGCCGTTTTCCGCCGCCCCCTGCGTGAACGCCCGCGCCTCTTCGGGCGTGCGGTGCGCCGAATATACGTGTACCTCGAAGGGAACGGAAAATTCGCGGAATACCTCGAACGCCTTTTCCACAACGGGCAAGTCGCTGTCGCTTCCCATAACAACCGCTACTTTTTTCATGCTGTATACTCCTTTGAAAAAATGGTGAATAAAAGTAAAATTGGCAGTATCCCTCTATATAAAAGGACCTGCCGAATCGAGCAATGTTTTTAAATGAAATTTCGTTTTGCGGCGAAGCCGACCTGAAACCCTGCTCATGAAAGCATTATATCAAATCACGGAAAATCCGTCAAGCATTCGAAGGGACGTTTTTGATATTTTCTGCACCTGTCAAGAAAGCAACGCGGGCGGAAAAAGAGGCTCGTTGTTTTCTTCGATCTCGATCCTTTCCCACGCCTCGCGCGCGCCCGCAAACCGTGCGCCGCGAAGCGCCGTGCAACCGTAAAACGCACTCTCGCCGATATGGACGACCCCGCTCCCCAAGCCGACGCTTGCGAGCGCGGAACAGTTATAGAACGCCTTGCAACCGATGCCGAGAACGCCGTTCGGGATCTCGATTCTTTCAAGCGTACGGCACTCCGCAAACGCGCCCCTGTCGATGAATTTCGTCGATCGGTGAATGACGCAGGAATCGACCTCGCGCGACTTGTGAACGGAAAGCAGAACGTAAGGGTTATTTTTGTTGCCGAGATAATAGGCATTGTCAAATTCCGTCTGCGAAGTAATCGCCATGCACAAACAGAACACCTCGTCGCCGACGCTTTGAAGGCTGTTCGGCAGTTCGATACGCTCCAACGCATAACAGCCGTAAAACGCGCGGTCGCCGATTTTCGTAACCCCCTCGGGAATGACCGCCTCAACCAAGAAACGGCAGCCGCGAAAGGCGCCCTCCTCCACTTCGGTTACGGGATAGCCGAACAATTCTCGGGGAAGCATGATTTTGTCCGCCTCTTTATTTTCCTCCGCAAGTCCCGTAACGGTATAGCTCCGCGTCCCTTCCCGCCACTCGAACCGCAACCCGTCTGCCGTAGGCGTCCGTAAATCGAGTTCTTCCTCGCTTGCCCCCTCCGCCGTTGCTTCGGTTTCTTCTTCGGATTCCTCTTCGGCTTCGTCCGCAACCTCTTCCGCAGCTTCTTCCGCAATTTCTTCGACGGGCTCGTCTTCCGCCTCTATTTCGGGCACGGGCGAAGCGGGCGCGGGAAATTCCCCGCCGTCTTCGGCGGGAATGGGATTTCGGCAATCTTCCCCGCAGTCTGCGTTCTGTTTCCCTTCCGATTGCAGGGACAGCATTGCCGACAGCACGCCGTATAAAAGCTTGTACACCCGTTTCTTTTTCATAAACGCTCCTATCGTTTATTTTAACGGGTGTCGCCGTCTGTTGTCAATGATTTCACATACCGTTCGCAAAATTTTATTGCCGCCGGCAACAAAAAAACGACCCGCAAAGGTCGTTTTTGTTTGTTGCGATTTGCTCAGTTCACCGTTTTGGGATCGAAGCTCAACGTATAGTTGTTGGGGCCGCGGTCGTCGGGGAAAAGCGTAGAGCCCGAAACGACGGGCAACGTGAGCGGATTGATGAGCGCATCCGCCGTAAGGTTGGTGACTGCCGCGCGAAGGTAGGGGAAAATCGTTTCCGTCGCATTGATCGCAAACGTTCTTCTATCCTCGTCGTTGTTCATGTTCTCCACCTCGAACACGCCGACGAAACGGGCGATCAGGTTGAAGGGCTTGGGGGATTCCTCCGTCGATTCGATCTTGCATTCCAAAATAACGATGTTGATTTTGGGATTCTCGTTCGCCTGACGGATCTGGCGGGAGAAGAAGGGCTTGATTTCGAACTTCGTGTCGGGAGAAACTTTGAGCGGGTTAACCTTAAAATTAAGCTCGTCCGCAGTGAGTGCTTTCAAAGAATATTCGATCATTTTTTTACCTCATTCAAATAGCTTTTTGATTATTTTACCATTTCTTTCCGCAAATGTCAATGCTATTTTAAAATTCCCTTAATTTTTGTAAAAATATTTTTCAAAAACGCATTTTTTCAGTTCAATTCGCTTGCTTTTTTTTTGCATTTTAATATAATACAAACGACTATGAAAGATCTCACCAAGGGCAACCCGTTTAAACTCATTCTGCTGTTTGCGCTTCCCGTCTTTTTGGGGTGCGTTTTTCAGCAACTCTACAACATGGTGGACACCGTCATCGTCGGCAATACCGTAAACGCTTCCGCGCTCACGGGAGTAGGCTTGACGGGGCCCATTAACTTTCTCGTTCTCGGATTCGTAAGCGGGCTTACCTCAGGCTTTTCCGTGCGCATCGCGCAGAGATTCGGCGCGGAAGACATGGACGGCGTTCGGCGCGCCATCGGCATGAGCCTTTTACTCTGCGTCGCCATCGCCGTGCTTCTCACCGCGATCGCCCTGCCCCTCACCGCGCCCCTTCTGCGGTTCATGGAGGTCGGCGAAGACTACTTCCCCTACGCTTACAGCTATTTGTTCGTCATCTTCTGCGGAATCGGCGCAACCGTCTTTTACAACATGACGGCGGGAATCTTGCGCGCGGTGGGCGACTCCCGCAACCCCCTATGGTTTTTGATCGCGGCGGCGGCGCTCAACGTCGCGCTCGACTTCGCCTTTATCATGGGCTTTAAAATGCACCGCCACGGCGCGGCGCTTGCCACCGTAATTTCCCAGCTCCTTTCGGGAGGCGCGTGCTTTATCTTCATTCTCGTGCGCCACCCCGAGCTTCGCCTTTCCCGCGCGGACTGGAAGTGGAATTGGCGTCTTGCGGGCGGACATATCGCCGTGGGACTGCCCATGGCTTTGCAGTTTTCCATTACGGCGGTCGGATGCATGATCCAGCAAAAAGCGCTCAACGGCTTGGCGGAGAGCTCGCTCGGCGCGGCGACCGCGTAC
>ERZ777306.5137-NODE-5137-length-10886-cov-4.557659_pt1 | contig 10886 bp, 9 predicted proteins | sample MGYA00374966_ERZ777306 | MGnify/ENA primary metagenome ERZ777306 (study PRJEB29329, sample SAMN06343882) | mouse gut metagenome | isolation source: Mouse cecum | place: Austria: Vienna | collected 2014-11-15 ...
GCCGTCGACGGCAACGTATTTGCGTATCGCCGGTATCTCTTTGATCGCGCCGACGGTATAAAGGGTAATCCCCGCCTCCCCGACGATCGAACGCCCCGGTTCGACGCAGAGATGCGGGAGCCTCAGCCCGTATTCACAACATTTCCTCTTCACCGTACCGATGATCGCGCGCAAATACCCGCTATATCCTTCGCAGCCGATCTTCGCATCGTCGTCCGTATACCAAATCCCGAAACCGCCCCCCAAGTTCAGCGTTTCCGCTTCATATTTAAGAGACTGCTTCAAAGCGAAAACAAAATCCATCAGCTTTTCCGCCGCAATCACAAACGATTCTTTTTCGAATATCTGTGACCCGATATGACAGTGAAAACCTTTCAAGCGTAAATTCTTTTTCGATAAAACGTACGCGGCGATTTTTTCCGCCGAGCCGTCCGATACGGAAAACCCGAACTTTGAATCCGTCGTCGCCGTCTGCACGTAAGCGTGCGTGTGCGCTTCTACGCCGGGATTGATCCGAATCAAAACGTTCTGCACCCTTCCGAGTTTTTCCGCCTCCGCATCGATCAGATCCGCTTCGCGATAAGCATCGATCACAAGCGTTCCGACGCCGTTTGCAAGCGCATAAGAAATTTCACGGGGAAGCTTGTTGTTTCCGTGAAAACATAACTGCTCCGCCGGAAATCCAGCCTGCAACGCAGTATACAACTCTCCCGCCGAAACAACGTCCGCGCCAATCCCTTCTTGCGCGGCGATCGCATATATCGCTTTACAGCAAAAAACTTTCGAGGCATAATAAACGGTACCGTTTCCGTTGTATTCTTCCAAAAACGTATTGCGATATACCCGCATCATATTGCGGATATGCGCTTCGTCCAAAACGTATAAAGGCGTACCGAATTCCCAAACAAGATCGACGCAGTCAGCCCCGCCGATTTCCAAATGTCCTTTTCCGTTAATTTTGAGCGTGTCCCGAAAATGCATAATTCACTTCCATTCCTTTGTGAAATTATACTACAATTCAAAACAGGGGTCAAGAAAAAAGACATAGTACACGATAAAAAACTGTACTATGTCTGACATATTACTATGCTATTTTGTGATAATTAAAGTTTAGTTCCAGTGTTCCGCACCTTCCCGAACGGCATCCCACCAGGAGAATCGGTCGGCGTCGGCGCCGGCAAGCAATCGCGTTTTCCGAACCTCGGTCCCGTCCACATACAAAACCGCCGTTCCGATTTCGTCGCCCGATTTTACGGGAGCCTTGATTTCGCCGTCTAAAATATATTCCACCTGATAATTATCCTCCGTCCCTTTCTTCCGAAAGACGGAGAGCGGGTTTTCCGCGATTACAGGCAAAGTCTTAACGCGGCTTCCGCTGATCCCAGCCGTAACGTCAAGCTCTCCCGCCTCCAAAACCCGTTTCGTTTCATATTGATTGAACGAATAATTCAACATCGCGGTCGTATCCGCAAAACGCTGTTTGGAATTATCCGCGCCGATCATGACGGAAACGATCCGCATGTCGCCGCGCTTAGCAGTTGCCGCAAGACAGAAGCCCGCTTCGTTCGTAAATCCCGTTTTACCGCCGTCGCAACCGTCATAGAAACGAATCAACTTATTGGTATTGGTGATCTGCGTCGTTCTACCGTCGGGATGCGAAAAATCTTCGAGCCAGACGCGGGAAAATTCATAATACTTTTGATGCTTTAATAGTTCGCGAAGCATTACAGACACGTCTTTCGCACAGGAATACTGCGGCTCTTTGGGCAGCCCCGTGCAATTTGCAAACAAGGTATTTTCCGCGCCAAGCTCCTTTGCACGTTCGTTCATCCGTTCGATAAACGCGCTTTCGCTTCCGCCGATCCGCTCGGCAAGCGCAACGCACGAATCGTTTGCCGAACAAACCGCGACCGTCTTCATCAATTCATCGGCGCGATAAGAAAGATTCGTCCCCAAAAATACTTGCGATCCGCCCATTCCCGAAGCGTTTTCGCTTACCGTAATCATTTCGCCGTAGTCAAGCGCTCCGCTGTCCACCGCCTCAAAAGAAAGCAACAGAGTCATGATCTTACACATGCTCGCGATGGGCAATCTCTCCGTTTCGTTTTTCGAATAAATCTGCGTACCGCTTTCATAATCGCACAAATACGCCGATTTACAGATCGGCGCGAGAGCCTCGTCGGCTCGCACAGCCATTGCCGTCGGTTTTGCCGCAATTAACGTTCCTGCCGCCGCTAAAACGGCAAGAGATAAAGGAAATAATTTTTTCATATTCACAGTATGCGTTATTCCAAAAGAAATATCCGAATCAAAGCAGATTCCCGAGCGGATGAAACAACGCCAACAGCAAAACCATTTCCAAAAAACAAATCGCCGCAACCAAAACGATCAAAAATACAGCGTCGCGCACCAATGCGGTCAAATCTTCCGTACAGAACCGAAAAGAATTCGCCCGCGCACAGGAGAGAGCCGTTGCACATAGCAATACGGCATCGATCAGCAAATGAATGGGAAGATACAACACAAACACGATCAGCGCACCCGACATACGATAAACCGTAAAAAAGATCGCCAGACTTCCGCCGAACGTATACGCACGGTAAACGAGAATCACCGGCGGCAGGATCAAGCCCACGGGATGCAGCCCCGCGCACAAAATCAACCCTACCAATAACACGTTTCCGCTTGTACGTTCGATAAAAATGAAAAACACATTTCGGTCGGAATAACATACCCGATCTATAAATCTGTCGCAAAGTTTCAGGTGATAACCGTATACCGACGGCGTTTTGATAAAAAGCATTCCGAGAATCACGCCGATAAGAAACACGACGCCGAATGCAAGAAGCGTTTTTTTCCGCGAAATAACCCTTCCCAACAATTCGCGAAATAAAGAAAGAAAGTTCATATACCATGATATGAACCTTCTCGCAAAATCATTCCGTTTCCGCCGTCATATTCCCGATTGCGATCCCGTATCCCCTTGTAGGGTCGTTCAAAAACACGTGCGTCACAGCGCCGACCAGCTTTCCGTTCTGCACAATGGGGCTTCCGCTCATTCCCTGAACGATACCTCCCGTCTCGGATATCAATTTTTCATCCGTAACTTTTATAACAAAATTTTTATTATCCTTATTATTCGCATCGACTTTCGCGATCGCAATTTCATATTTCTGCGGAAAAACGCCGTCGACCGTCGAATAGATGATCGCCTTCCCGATCGTCACCTCGGAAACCGGCGCGGTCTGCACCGTCTCCAATCTCGAATAATCGTAATTTTTATCAAAAGTACCGTACAACCCGCTCTCGCACACCTTCTCCGCTTTGGCAAGTTGCTGCCCCATAAACATGCCGCGCAATTCTCCGGCTTTACCGCGCGAGCCTTTATTGACGCCCACAACGCTGCAAAGATATACTTTTGCGCCCGCGATCTCTAACGAATTATGATTTTCGTCGCACACCGCGTGCCCTAACGCGCCGAATTTACGGGTATCTTTATTGATATACGTTACCGTCCCGATCCCCGCAAGCGTATCTCTGATCAAAACGCCGATCTTAAACTTTCCGCTTTTCTTTTCTTTGACCGGCGTCAGTTTAACTTCCGCCGTTTCGCCGGCACGCTTTACCACCAGCGTCACCGTCTTTCCGCCGCTGCGTTCCATCGCCGCATTCAAATCGGAAATGCTCTTCACGCAAATTCCGTCCACGGCGCAAATGCAATCGCCGACCCGAAGCCCCGCGTCGGTCGCAGGACGGTATGTTCCGTCTTCGGCAACGACCTCATTCAGCCCGATAATCTCCGTACCACCCGCCGAAAGCGTAAACCCGGCGGTCATCCCTCCGATATAATATTCCGCGCCCGCCGCTTCCGAAACAATGCCCGACGGTGCAAACCCTCCCGTACAAAGAACAAGCGCTGCAAGCGCCGCAGTCATATAAATTTTCAGCTTACGCATGGAAACCTCCGTATCACGGAAGTTAATTTGCGTAAGCCGCTCAAAATCTATTCCAGATTCAATTCAAAATCGGCACATTTATGAAAGGGATTTTTTGTAAATTCCCGCTTCGGAAAGCATTTCTTCCGCAAAACGCAACGCATGTTCCCCCGTCTCGTTCCCGATCAGGCGCGCTATTTCTCCAAGACGCGCCGCACCTTCCAACTCGCAAATCTGCGTAAACGTTCTGCCGTCCTGTTCCGATTTTCGAATTAAAAATTCCCGATCCGCAAACGCGGCGATCACGGCAAGATGCGAAACCGCAATAATCTGCACGCTGTTTGCGATTTTACAGAATTTTTCGGCGACGACGCGCGCCGTCTTTCCGCCGATCCCCGCGTCGATTTCGTCGAATATATACGTTCCGATCCCGTTGGCGTCGCCGATCTGCGCTTTCACGGCAAGCATAAAACGACTCATTTCGCCGCCGCTGATGATCTTTCCGAGCTCTTTTAAGGGTTCTCCCGCATTGGCGGAAAACAGAAAACGCACCCCGCCCAGACCCTCTTGCGTCGCCGAAGGCACGTCTTCCCGAGAAAAATCGCCGAATTCGATTTCAAAACGAGCCGAAGAAATGTTCATCGATTTCAACTCTTCGGTCACGCGCTTTGTAAAGGATTCCGAAGAAGCACGGCGGAGTTCGCGCAATCTGAGGCAGGACTCATAGATCTTGTTTTCCGCCTTTTGCAATTCCGCCTCCAAAAACGCGATTCTCTCTCCGCTGTCCGAAAGAAGACCGTACTCCTCTTCGGCGCGCGCGCAAAATCGCAAAACCTCGGCAACGCTACCGCCGTATTTCTTTTTCAAAGAACGGATTTCGTCGTAACGAGCTTCTACCCTTTCCGCTTCCCGCTCGTCGATATCCATTTCGCCGATATACGTTTCCACGGCCTCCGCAATATCTTCTACTTCCGCAGACACGTTTTCGATCCGCTCGGCAAGCACACCGTAAGATTCGCCGTATTTCGCAAGCGCGCCGATAGCCCGCCGCGCTCCGTTCAAAGAATCCGCGCTACCGCCGTCGGAAAGCAAAAAATCCCGCGCGGACGACAGTCCGCCGAGAATCTTTTCAAGATTGGAATAGCGGTTGCGAAAAGCAACCAGCTCCTCCTCTTCCCCTTCCTTCAAAGCGGCGCGACGGATCTCGTCGATCTGAAAACGCAAGATGTCCAACCTGCGTATCCGCTCGCCCGCGTCGCCGCCGAGAGTTTGCAACTCTTTTTGAATTCGTTTCCGTTCGGCAAGCAGGTCTTTTAAAAGTTCCTTTTCCGCGGTCACCGAAGATCCTGCCACCCGATCGAGCAGCCGCAACTGATTTTCTTCTTTTAAAAGAAAAAAATGCTCGCTTTGACCGTGAACGTCCACAAGGCAAGCCGTAATTTTACGCAACATCGAAAGCGGAACGGCACAACCGTTTATTTTTAACGTTCCTTTCCCTTCCGCCGTCAATTTTCTGGATATCACCAAGACGTCGTCCGGCTCCAAATCAAGTTCTTCCAACAACGAATTTACCCGCTCGTCCGCCGTAAATTCGGCGCGGACAAGACATTCGGACGCGCCGAAACGCACCATGCCCCGATCCGCTTTTGCACCGAGCACGAAATCGATACAGTCGAGTATCACCGATTTTCCCGCGCCCGTTTCACCGGACAAAACATTGAGCCTTTCGGAAAAAGAAAGTTCCGCATATTCGATCAACGCAACGTTCCGTATGGTGAGATTTAAAAGCATAAGCGACTCATCCTTTTACGATTGCGTTCAACCGATTACAAACCGCCTGTACGTTTTCGGCGGTTTCGCAAATAAGCAACAACGTGTCGTCGCCGGCAACCGTTCCGACGACCTCTCTGTAATCGAGTTTATCGATTACAACGCCCGCGTTGGTACCGTTTCCGTTGAGCGTCTTGATCACGATCAAATTCCCGACGGGGCGGATACTCAACACGCACGCCTGAAACAAAACCCGCATTTTATCGGTCAGTCCGCTTTCGTTCTCGCTGATCGACGCGTAACGGAAACGCTTTGCGGTACCCTTCACTTTAAAGAGATGGAGTTCTTTGATATCCCGCGAAACGGTCGCCTGCGTCACATTATAATTATGATTCGCAAGTTCCTGACAGAGTTCTTCCTGCGTTTCGATCTCTTTCTCCTCGATAATTTCCATGATCTTGCTGTGTCTTACGTTTCTTAACATATTTTATCCCCGTGTTGAATTTAATTGATTTTTTCGGTAAGTCTCCGAAAATATTCGCTTTTATTTTTCGTCAAAAACGAAGCGGTACGCGAAGCCTTCCGCACCGCAATTTCGTCGCCGGATCCCACTTCTCCGAGCGAAACCCCGTCGCCGCAAAGCACGAGCTTATTCCCTTTCGGCAAAACAAATCGAAGTTCGCACCGATCGGGATATGCGATCGGGCGGCTTTTCAAAGAAAACGCGCAAACGGGCGTCAACTGAAAAGTATTGCACTCCGGCGTCATGATACTCCCACCCGCCGATAGAGAGTACGCCGTCGATCCGGTCGGCGTCGAAACGATCAGCCCGTCCGCATAAAAATCCCCCGCGCGCGTGCCGTCGATCGTTACGGAAATATTGACCGCGTTGTTTTCACGCGTAGGAGAAACGCCGCGCAAAAGCGCGATTTCATTCAAACAAAAATGCTTCACGCCGTTCACTTCCGCTTCCAGCATCGAACGCTCGAGCAACGGACAATCGACACGCAACACAAGTTCCGCCGCTTTTGCCGCATCTTCCCGGTCGTACTCCGTCAAAAAACCGAGCCGACCGAAATTAACTCCGATCAGGGGAATCCGCAGTTCGGAAGCGCGCTTCGCCGCGCGTAAAATCGTACCGTCTCCGCCGAGCACCAAAATTCTGTCGCAATCAGGAATTTCCTCTATGGCGGAAAACACGCACGCCTGTCCCCCGAAACCGATCACCGTATCCGCAAGCGAATCCGCGATCCCCCGTTCGACCTGCATGGAGTTGTAATATATACCGATTTTCATCCTTACATATTATATAAAATCAGATGCATAAATGCAAGCGGTTTTCATACAATATTTTATTTCTGCTCGAAAAAGCGAGACGATTCCCGCAAAAATTCCCATTCTGTAACAGGCATTCCGCTTTTTTGCAAAAAAACAACATATTCGATATTCTTTTTTTCACGAATCGGCGCGTTCACGACGCCAAGCGGCGACATTCCGGATTCTATACAAAATGCATAAAAATTCTTTAAAAGATTCAAATGATACCGCGTAGGCACAATTCCGCTTTTCCCCAAACCGACGCCGCCGCATTCGAATTGCGGTTTAAAAAGAAGAAACGCTTTTCCGCCCTCTTCCAGAATATCGCACACCGCCGGCACGACGAGTTTTAAAGAAATAAAACTCAAATCACCGACCACGACGTCGATCGGCTCCGGAAAATCAGTACGCTTTAAATACCGCGCGTTCGTACCGTCCATCACGACAACGCGCGAATCTTCCGCAAGCGAAGGATGCAACTGACACTCGCCCACGTCAACGCAATACACGCGCCTTGCGCCGCGCCGTAAAAGACAATCGGTAAAACCTCCCGTACTCGCACCAAGATCCGCAACGGTCATACCGGAAACGGATTGCTCAAACACGTCAAGCCCCCGATCGAGCTTATACCCCCCGTTTGAAACAAAGCTTTCGCATTCCAAAATAAGCAGTCCCTCATCGGAATCGATTTCATCTTTCGGCGAAAGCGGTTTCCCGTTCTTTTGTATCAACCCCTTCCCCAAAACCTCTTTCGCTTTCGTTCTGGAACCGAACCGAGTTGCAAAATATTTATCGGCGCGCATACGCACCCCTGACTGTGTTCAGAATCCTTTCCTCGTCCAATCCGTATTTGCGGGACAGATCGGCAGCATTCCCGTGAGGAATAAAGGCATCGCGATAACCGAAAACATGCACGTTCTTGCACGAATTACGGTAAAAACGGGTAACCGCATCCCCGAGCCCACCGACCGCAATATTGTCTTCCAAGGTTATTACCGTCTTTTCCGTTCTCGAAGCCAACAACTCTTCATCCAACGGTTTCAAAAAACGCGCGTTAACAAGTGTAAAGTCCATTCCATCTTTTTGCGCGGCATTTAGCACGTTTTGCGCGATCTGAATACACCTTTCGCCCGCAGCAAGCAATATTATGTCTGACATGGTACTATGTAAAACTTCAAATTTTCCAATTTCTATGTCGTTAACTTTCCCTGCGGCGCCCGCGCGCGGATATCTGATAGCAAACGGTGAATCAAGATTCCAACTCAATCGAAGCATTGCGCGAAACTCGCCGATATCTTTCGGAATACCGATCGAAAGATTCGGAATCAAAGACAGATAGGACAAATCAAACACCCCTTGATGAGTTTCCCCGTCCGCCCCCGTGATTCCAGCGCGGTCTATACAAAACGTCACTGGCAAATTCTGTCCGCAGACGTCATGGATCACTTCGTCGAACGCACGCTGCAAAAAGGTAGAATAAATTGCATAGTACGGTTTTAACCCCTGCGTCGCCAGCGCCGCGCACAGCACCGAAGCATGCTCTTCGCATATCCCGACGTCGAACGCCCGATCGGGAAAGCGCTCGAAAAACCCGCGCAAGCCGAGCGGATCCGTCATTGCCGCAGTTACCGCAACCACCCGCCGATCCTTTTCCGCCAACGCGCACAGCTCCTCTCCGAGCGCCGTGGAATACTCCTGTCCGCACGCCCCGCCCGGACTGATCCCGTGCGTTTCGCAAGGCGCATTTTCGCAAAACGGATAGCCCTGCCCCTTTTTCGTGGCAACGTGCAACAATACGCTCTGCGTCTTCAAAGCCTCTTTCGATTCCCGCAACGCACTCAGCGTATCCTCCATATCGTTTCCGTTACAAACCCCCATGTACGTCAAACCGAACTGTTCGAAAAGCCGTATTTCATCCGGCAAAGCCGAACCATGCTTCGCGTCGGATAAAATGCGGGAAGTTCCGCCTACCGTCGGAGAAATCGACATGCCGTTGTCGTTCAAGACAATCAGGACGCGCGTGTTCAGGATCCGCAGACTGTTTAAAGCCTCAAAAATCAGTCCGTTGTTAAAAGAACCGTCCCCGATCATGGCGATCACTTCAAACGATTCCCCCTGCAAATCCCGCGCTTTGGCTATTCCGAGCGCCGCGGAAACCGAAGTCCCCGCATGCCCCGTATCATAGCAGTCGTAGTCGCTCTCCGCACGCTTCGGAAAGCCGGAAAGCCCGCCTTCCGTCCGAAGACTACGGAAGCGATCCGCTCTTCCCGACAGCAGTTTATGCGGATAACACTGATGCCCCACGTCAAAAACAATTTTGTCCTTGGGAAAATCAAACACCCGATGCAACGCAACGGTCAACTCCACGATCCCTAAATTGGACGAGAGATGTCCGCCGCAAACAGACACCGTAGAAAAAATTTCTTTGCGTATTTCTTCGCAAACTTCTTTTAATTGAGAAAGGGAAGCATTTTCAAGCTCCCCGCGCGTAATATTTCTCATAAGTCTCCGACAGGCGTCAAGCCCGCTTTTTTATTGTTTTCTGTTACGGACGCCTTCTACCAACAGGCGCAAAAACTCCGTTTCTATTTTCTGACTGCTCAAACGGTCCAAAACCTCGTTACAGCTCGCCGCATAGCGGTCGGCAAGCCGCTTGGCACCGTCGAGACCGTATAACCCGACGCAGGTCAGCTTTCCCTCCGCACGGTCTTTTCCAAGCGTTTTCCCCACCTTCGCCGCATCGCCGATTTCGTCGAGAATATCATCCGTCGTCTGAAACAGGTGTCCGAGCGCCATGCCGAAATCTCTTGCTTCCGTCTCCCATCTGCCCGCAAGATTTGCGGCCATCACAAGCGGCGCGGCGAGCAATTCCGCAGTTTTGTGAGAACGAATCAACAGCAATTCCGCTTCGCCGACTTCGCCGAGCGGTCTTCCGGAATACAGCAGATCGGCAGACTGTCCCGCAACCATTCCGTGCACGCCCGCCGCAACGGCGAGCGTCTGCGCAGCCGTAAGATACTGCTTTCCGCGAAAACTTTCTTTGATCAGCAGTTCAAACGCGTAGGACAGCAATCCGTCCCCCGCGAGGATCGCGTGCGCCTCGCCGAATACTTTGTGATTCGAAGGCTTTCCGCGGCGAAAATCGTCGTCGTCCATCGCCGGAAGATCGTCGTGGATCAAAGAATAGGTATGAATGCATTCGATCGCAACGGGAATCGCGCGTTCTTTGCGATAATCCAAACCGAATGCTTCGAGCATGGCAAAAAACAGCACGGGACGAATCCGTTTTCCGCCCGCTGTCAAAGAATAGCCGATGCTCTCCTGCAAAATATCCGTATGGCAATGCATGTCGTCCAGCGCAGACCGCAAAACCTCTTCGGCAAAAATGCGATATTCCTCGTATTTTTTTTGATAGTTCAACGAAATAACCTCTCAGCCGCTTTTACGGTATTCGACAACAGCATCGCGATCGTCATGGGACCGACGCCGCCGGGAACCGGCGTGATATACGACGCAACGTTTCGGACGGCTTCGAAATCCACGTCGCCGCACAAATTCCCGCACTCGTCGCGATTGATCCCAACGTCGATCACCACCGCGTCCGGTTTCACCATATCCGCAGTGACGAATTTCGGTTTTCCGACCGCCGCAATCAGAATTTCCGCGCGTTTACACTCTTCCCGAATATTTTCCGTCGCGGAATGACAGACCGTCACCGTTGCGTCGGCATTGAGAAGCAGCATTGCCATCGGCCGCCCGACGATGTTGCTCCGTCCCAGCACGACGGCGCGCTTGCCCTTTACGGAAATATCGTAACGCTTCAACAATTCCATCACGCCGAGGGGGGTACATGCCACCGTCGAA
>ERZ777306.5146-NODE-5146-length-10871-cov-4.080621_pt1 | contig 10871 bp, 9 predicted proteins | sample MGYA00374966_ERZ777306 | MGnify/ENA primary metagenome ERZ777306 (study PRJEB29329, sample SAMN06343882) | mouse gut metagenome | isolation source: Mouse cecum | place: Austria: Vienna | collected 2014-11-15 ...
TACTAATGGATTGTGACGGATTGTGACGGATTGTGACAATTACGTCATTTGCCGATGCAGAAGCGGGCGAAGATGGTGGAGAGGATGTCGGGGGTGGTGATGGCGCCGGTGATGGAGGCGAGGTGGGAGAGGGCTTCGCGGAGGTCCATTGCCATGAGGTCGATGGGGGAGGAAAGTGGGGAAGTGTGGGCGAGGGCGGCCAGGAGGCGGGATAGAGGCGCGGTGGCGGCGGTGAGGGCGTCGTAGTGGCGTTGGTTTGTGATTAGGATTGCATCGGCGGTTGCGGTGCCGGTAAGGTTGTCGGCGGCGCGGGTCAGTATGCCGCGCAGCGCGTCAAGCCCTTGGCCGGTTTTCGCGGATATGCCCAATATGGTGAGGCCGGTTGAAGTGTTGCCATGGTTGCCGCCGTCATGGTTGCCGCCGCCCTGTTTGCCGTTGGATGGATTGTCGCCGGATGAATCGCCGAGGCGCCTGAGGGTTGTTTTCTCGTTGTTGGCGAGCAAGTCGGTTTTGTTTCTTGCTATGATTAGGGGGGTGTCGGGGGCGATGGAACGTATTTCGGTTATCAGGTCGGATGATGGCGCCGGGTGTGGTTTGCCGCTCCCGGGCGTGGTTCTGTATGTGGCGCGAGGCTCGGTTGTCGCGTCGATGACGGCTATGATGACCGCCGCGCGGGCTATTGCCTGGCGCGAGCGCTGTATGCCGGCAAGCTCGACGGTATCGGAGGTGTCGCGTATTCCGGCGGTGTCGATGATGCGGAAGAGGTGGTCGCCGATTGTCAGAGTGTCTTCCACGGTGTCGCGTGTGGTGCCGTGGATGTCGCTCACAATCGCCCGGTCGTCATTGAGCAGGGCGTTCAGCAGCGACGATTTGCCGGCGTTGGTGGGCCCTGCGATGGCGACCGGTATTCCGTCCTTTATCGCCGTTCCGGCGGCGAACGAGGAGCGGAGGCGTTCGATTTCGGCAAGAATTTGCCGGGCGAGCTCGCGCAGGTGGTCGCGGGATGCGAATTCCACGTCTTCCTCGCTGAAATCAAGTTCGAGTTCGAGCAGCGCTGACAGGTCGGTCAACTGCTGGCGCAGCGCGGCGAGACGTTGGGAGAAGGCTCCGCGCATCTGCCGGTTGGCTATGCGGAGGGCTGCGCGTGAGTTGGCCGCTATGACGTCGGCCACCGCCTCGGCCTGCGCGAGATCCAGTTTTCCGGCGGCGAACGCTCGCCGGGTAAATTCTCCCGGTTCGGCCATCCTTGCTCCGTTGCGGCACAGCAGGCGTATCAGTTCGGCTTGGACGAACCGGGAGCCGTGTACTGACACTTCTACCACATCCTCGCCCGTGAAGGAGTTAGGGCTGCGGAATATGGTGGCCACCGCCTGGTCGAGCGACTCGCCTGAGCGGTCGGGGTCGATGATGTGTCCTAAGTGGGCTGTGTGGCTCTCGCAGCTGGCAAGGGTTTTGCCGCGCCATAAGCGGTCGACGGTTTCTATGGCTTGCGGGCCGCTTACGCGGGCCACGGCTATCCCGCCTACTCCGGCGGGGGTTGATATCGCGCAGATGGTACTCACGTTGGGGCTTGTTATTTTTTAGTAGACCATCGGTGGAAGTCGCATTGCTTTTCCACTTCGGTTTCAATGTCGTCGGGGAGCGCTGAGAAGAAGTCGAAGCCCGTGGCGGTTTCCACGGAATCGACGCTTACGGCGCATTTCTGCATGCCTCCCGGCACCGGTCCGTTGGGCATCAGGAAGCCTATGGCTCTTGGCGGGTTGGCATATGGCGATAGAACAACCTTGAAGAATCCGTTGGGAACCGCCACGCCTGTGGAGCCGATAAGCATGGCCGCGCCTGGTTTGTCGAACACGGGGCCGCATATTATGACCACGGCGCTGTCGCGTCGCGCCCGTTGCCGGCATTTCTCCTCGAGCTTGTTCCACGCCCCGCGGTTGAGATCGCCGGCCTGGGGGCAGATGTTGGTCATGAGGAATGATTCGGCCATAGCCTCAGGATTCCATTTCATATCGCCGGCGGGAGCCATATGGCCGCGGTCGAAACCGGAATGGCGGTAGTCCTGCGGAGTGGCGCATCCCTCGATGTCGGGATCTTGCGCGAAATTCTGATTGCGCGGATGGGTGCCTTCCACTTCTGATGCGAGAAGTTCCCACCCCACCCAGTTGGGCTGGTGTGTCCGGGGATTGAACGAGACGGTGAATCCTTTGTACCGTATGAGCTGCTCGGGAGTTCCCCTCGGCACTTTCGCTGTTTCCAGGGCCGATGCCTGGGGAATGTCAATGACGGCGGCATTGTCGTCGCTCGTTTTTGCTGTTATAATCAGCCATGCTATCGCGGCTATGACGGCCACGGCGAGCGCTATGGCGAGCGGCCGGGTGTTGTCGGTCCCGCGGGGTGCCCTACGGGAGCCGCCGCGCGGCCCTGAGGCGGCGCGGCGGCGCGTACGGTTTGTTGCCAAATCCTATCGGTTTATGCGGGTATGACAGGTTAGAGGATCGCGCTGAGGTTGAAGTTCTGGAACTCGAGGTCCTTGGCGGCCTTTGCGGCGAGGGAGCGGTCGAGCTTGACAGCCTGGCGGAGGTTGTTGTTGACCATTGTGTCGTTGTTGGTGCGCGCGCCCAGGATAGCGGTGATGTAGTAGGTCATCGCGTTGGGGGCGGTGATTCCGGCGAGGGTCGACTTCGCCTTGCTGTAATCCTTGGTGAGAATCTGGGCGAGAGCCGCGTTGTTGGTCTTGGCGTTGCCGAAAGCCTTGACTGCGGCGGCGGGATCGCCGGTCATCAGATAGTAGGTGCCCATCGCGTCGTTCAGCTCGGGCTGGCCCGCGGCGGCTCCGAACTTCTGGTTGGCCTGGCGGTAGTCCTTGTTCATCAGCGACACGAGACCCATATTCATCTGAGGCTCGGTGGCGGCGGGGGCGAGGCGCTGGGCGTGGGCGAAGTTGCGTTTGGCCGCGTCATAGTCGCCGGCGGCGAACTGTGTCATGCCAAGGTCGTTGAAAGTGCGGTAGTCGTTGGGATAAGCCTGCGCGGCCGCGTCGTACACCTTCATCTTGTCAGCGTTGTTGTCATAGAGGGTGGCGGTGTAGAGCAGTTCGTCGGCGGTAAGGCTCTTGGGATTCTTGGCGAACGCGTCCATAAGCTCTTTGTCGCTCTTGCCGATTACGTTGATCGAGGCGGTGATGCGGCTCTTGCGGAGCTGGGGAAGCACCTGCTCGGCGAGCTGGTCGAAGATGGAGGAGAGGTTGCGGATCTCCTTCTCGCGCTGCTCGGGGTCCTTGTACATCGAGAGAACGCTGAGAATCAGCTCCTTGTCCTGTATCGAGCTTGCGGCCACGAGCTTCTGGAAGCCTTCCCAGTCCTCGGGGGTGAAGTTGGCGGTCAGTTCGCCGAACTCGGTGATGTTGTCCTTTTTGAGTTTCTTGTCGAGGTACGCGGTGGTGTTCTTCTCGCGGTTCTCGGCAAGGCGGGTGTTAAGCTCGAGCGATCCTTCGGGCGACGCGTACGATGAGACGTTGATTTCCTCGATCTCGCGGGAAGGGTCGTTGGCGGCGTTCCGCAGCTGCTCGCTGAGCGATAGCATGGCCGACGAGTTAAGCTCGCCGTCGCGCAGGTTCGCCTGGTTGATGAGGAAGTGTATGTCGGCGTCGTATTTCTCGTTGATCACGCGCTGGAACTTGTCCTGGGCCAGGGCCGGGGTGACGGTCGACGCGTCGGCCAGGGTGGAGGTGGCTACCACGCCGGTCGCGACCTTGACGCGGGGAAGGACGTACTGCTTGCTTCCCTGGCGCACGTCGAAGGCGAGCTGCAGGTCGCTGCGCATCATGTCGGGCTGGTACTCGTACATGACGGGTATCGTCACCGTGCCTCCGTTCTCGTAGCTGACCACGGGGGCGTTGCCGCGCACTTTCTCGCCCTGGAATGTGTAGGGTTGCGAGGCGACTTCCTGACCCTCGAAGCAGAGGTAGGGCGTGACGGTGACTTCGGCGTTCTTGACGAAGAACTTGGCGGGAATCCTCGCGGTCACTGTCGCGGGTACTCGGTCGGCCACGACTTCCAGCGGGTTAGGATTGACGTTGAAGTAGTCGGCTTGAAACTGGTTAAGTTTTTTTCCGCAGCCCGTCAGCAGGACGGAGCCGGTGGCGGCGATTGCGAGAACTGATTTGGCGTTCATTTTGCGGTATAATGTGTGAAGTTTTTGTTCTTTCCCGCAAAATTACTCAATCTCCGCCTCATCTCCGCCGCCCAAACATTAAAGTTTGCTAAAAAACATGTATGACGCGCCTGACAACAGACGCGCCATTCGTATCATTAAAACTCGTAGCCCAATCCGACTGTGAGTGCGGTAGAGGTGTTTGAGAAATCTGTATTGACGGCGCATCCGAGGTTTATCCGCACCCTGCTGAGAGAGAATGCGAAGTGCGGCAATACCACGCATGACCAGTAGGTGCTGTCGTCGCCATTGATTCCGTTCGCGATTCCGACGCATACGGGCAGGTAGATGCCCGCTTTCCTGCTGTCTCCGAATGCCACTGCTATTGTCGGGCCAAAGTATCCCGACAGATTGCCGTAGCCTTCCGGAACGAGGCCGTAATTGGCGTTGAACCCGAAACTCAGGCCGAATCCGAAGTTCGGGGAGATTTCACTGCATCCTTCGCCCATGATGCCATACGCGCTCCGTGTCTTGAAATCGCCGCCTTCGCCCGATAACGAATATGACCATGTCACCATTCCGGACATAGAGAAAACGTTATGGTCGTCGGGCGTTGCCTTGTCTCCCGTGTATTGACGTGCCTGGTAGATCGCGGTCGGGGCCGTGTATGTTTCGCTGTCATATGTTGCCGATGCGGAGCCGGATGGTTCCGGTCGTACCGCGGTGTTGGATATTGGCGTGGCTGATGGCTGTGTTTCTGCCGACGGCGTCACTGTTTCGGGGTCTTGGGGAATTGCGATTTCCATCCCAATGTATATGAAAGTGGCCGCATCCGGGTTGAGGTCGATAATCTGCTGCGTTGTCACGCCGTATTTCTTGGCGATTGATTCCAGGCTTTCACCCCGTTCGAGTATGTGAGTGACAGTCGTTCCGGTCTCTGCCGCCGCGCAAGTGAGGCATATGGAGCATAGAAGCGACGCGATGGCTCTGCGCATTGTTGTGATTCGCATTGTGATAGAGATTGGTTTTTGTTTGTATGATGGGTGAACGGCACGCATATAGCTGTGTCAGTCTCTTTTCCTTACCATGCCGCGGCCGCCGCACGACGGGCATTGTATGTGGCGATGGCTGAGGTCTACTGTTTTGCCGCAGTCGCTGCAATATTTAGTGCTGCTGAGGCCGAAAGTGGTGCCTCCGTTATCGGGAATCGTGCCTTTGCCCCCGCAAAGGGTGCATGTGTGGTCGGAGAACGTGATTTGTTCGCGGGGATTGCCGGAATCGAGAGAGGGGGGGTCGGGTTGGGCTGGCGCATACGTTCCTATGTCGGTCGGGACCGAGTTCCAATCTATGGCTGGCGCGGTCCATGTGGCAGGCGTGCTGTTCCAGTTCATCTGCGCGCTGTTCCAGTCGGGAGCGAACTGCGGCTGGAACGAGGGCATCGGCATCCCCCAGCCTCCACCCCAAACGGGGAATCCCCACCCGCCGGAGCTTGATGCCTTTTGGCGGCGAGACTCACGTTTTTTGTCGGCTTCCGCCTCGGCTCTCCTCTTTGCTGCCAGGCGGTTTCTCCGGGCTTCTTCGGCCTTGCGTTCTTCCTCGCGGCGTTTTGCTTCCTGGGCTTCGCGCCGGAGGCGGCGTTCGGCGGCGAGTTTGCCGACTGCGGCCATCCGTTCTCTTAGAGTGTTCGTCTGTTCTTCGGTGAGTGTCAGGTCGCCGTCTGAAAGTTTGGCTGAGGATCGTGTGTAGTAGTCAAAAGCCTCTTCGTAGTCAGCGAGACCATCTTTTGCCCTTCCTTGCAGGAATAGCAGGCTTGCCGTGGAGCGGCCTCTTGCCGCGCCGGCCATATTCAGGCTCGACATCGCCTGGCGGAATTTCCCGGCTTCGAGTAGTTCTATCCCTGTCGCGAGTTCTCTGTCGGCACGTTCAAGTCTGGCAATCTCCCATGTGGAGAGCGGATTCTGTGACGCGTTTTCAGGTAGGTCGATTTCCAGCCCGGCATACAGGGTTGGAAAAATGCTGTTTCGCGCTTTTAGCTCGTCGGTGTAAAGGCCCCACTTGCGCGCTACCGATTCCCAGGTGTCTCCGCGCTCGGCAATGTAGGTCCGGGCAAAGGCGCTGGCTGCTACCAGCAACATGATAGCGCTCATTATGCCCTGTCGAGTGGTTCTCATCATGGGTGTCGCTTTTACCTGGTCTGGATCACCAGGAAGTTTGAAATCGACCAGAATTCCGCAACGTTGTTTATGTGCAGCGTGAAGCTCCCTTTGCCGTCGGTAGTGAGCGTGTAGGTGCTTTGTGGGGCTGCTGTCAGGATTTTCGGCTTCTTTGCCTCGAATGTTATTTCCGTGAATTTGCGGATGTCGACCTGCGAGAACTTGCCGCGGTCAAGCGCGTCTTTGGTCTGGATTTTTCCTTTGTGGATGATTCCCTTGGCCTCAAGCTCCTTTTTCGTTCCCATGGCCACGAATCCGCGGTTTGCCATATCGGTCGAGCGGGCAAGTGCTTCGGTGTAGCGTTTGTTTTGTTCGCCAAGGTTGGAAATCTGAGTTTTCTGCTTCGCCACTATGGCTTGCAGGTTGGAGATGTCGACGTTCTTTCGGTCCAGTTCCTGCCGCAGCGTGGCTATGAGTTCGTCTTTTTGCCGCAGCTGCTGCCTCATATTTTCAATCAGACTGGCTGTCTTTGAGTCGTTTTCTCGGTTGTCTTCGTCTTCCCTGGATTCCGCGAGCTGTTTTTCAAGGCGGTTAATGTGGGCTTGTTGCGATTTGATCGCCAACTCGAACCTGTTTAGGTTGTCGAGTGCTTCCGCTTTCGATATTTTACCTTCGCCAGATGTGTTGACAAACAATAGCTTTTCCTGCTCCTGTACTGAATCGAGTGCCTCCGACAGGGTGGTGAGCACCGAGTTTACCCGTGTCAGTTGTCGTTGCTGCGTCTGTGCCACTCTCATCAGGGAGTCTCGCTCGGTGACTACGCGTATAACTTCTTTGCTCCCCGTACTGTCGCATCCGTATAGCCATATGGAGGCGGTCAGGCATAATATGGAGAGTGCGAGCCAGCTGGAGTGTTTCATGTTAGTTGGCTTAGTTGACGTTTTTAACATACAGCATCAGTTGCTGCCCGGGCTTCAACGGGGTGGTGTCCTTTATCTTGGTGCTAAGCTCGTTCCATTCTCGTATCTCGGCCGCGGTCACGTCGTAGCGTTCGGCAAGCGAGGCTATGGTGTCGCCTTGCTTGGCGTTGTGGAATACCACCTTGAGGTCGTTGTCGGCCGGGGTTCCCTCTGGCGTGCTTTCCGCTTTGGCTTGAGGTTCGTAATGCGCGGGCTTGCTCAGGTCGTTGAAGATGTCAGATGTGCCGTCGGAGTAGACGACCATGAACACGATGCTTTGGGGAATGACCTTGCGGAGAGGCTGTGGGTTCTTGCGGTCGGCTTTCGAGGTCGTGTATACGAGTTTGTCCTCGTCGAAATCAAGGGTATAGGCTTGTATTTCGCGATAGTCGGTGGTGTAGATTGTGGTCGCCTTTGGGTCGAACTTGATGTCGTCGCCGGTCTTTCTCTTTCCACCTTGGGTGAAGAAAAGATTGCCGCGCTTCCCGGATTTGATCATATACACATCTGCCAGCGGGAGCTCGTCGAGTTTCACCCCGGTCGTCTCGTTCTTGAATTTGACGGACGACTGCGTGATCTGCTGCACCTTGGCATCTATAATCGAGCCGTCGCGCAATATAATCTGTTCCTGTTTGCGTGTGGAACTGCCGGAGGTATACGGGTTTGCCGCATATGAGGGGAACAACATAAGTATTGCCACCATTATAGCCGTCAGACGGCTTATGATGTTGTGCGATAGCTGTCCCCGCGATGTTTCTGATACTGTGGAATTGTGCATTGTACTGTGTAATTCATCGCAAAATTACACAATAATTTGCATTTTACCCCCCCATTTGTTAAAATGGGTTAATGGATGGTGGGGTTCCTTTCTACTTGATGGCGGCGAGGCCTCCCTTGGCGGTTTCCTTGTAGAGGGAGGGGAGGTCGTGGCCGGTCTGCTTCATGACCTCGACGATGCGGTCGAAGTCGACGCGGTGGCGTCCGTCGGAGAAGGCGGCGTAGAGGTTGGCGTCGAGGGCGCGGGCCGCGGCATAGGCGTTGCGCTCGATGCATGGAATCTGCACCAGGCCGCACACGGGGTCGCAGGTGAGGCCCAGGTGGTGTTCGAGACCCATCTCCGCGGAATACTCGATCTGCGCCGGGGTACCTCCGAAGAGCTGTGAGGCCGCGGCGGCGGCCATGGCGCACGCCACGCCGACCTCCCCCTGGCATCCGACTTCGGCGCCCGACACCGAGGCGTTGTGCTTAACCACGTTGCCGAAAAGCCCGGCGGTGGCCAAGGCGCGCAGGATGCGTTTCTCGGAGAAGCCTTTGGATGTGTGCAGGTGGTAGAGCACGGCGGGGACTATCCCGCACGAGCCGCAGGTGGGGGCTGTGACAATACGGCCTCCGGCGGCGTTTTCCTCGCTGACGGCCAGGGCGTAGGCGTAGACCAGTCCGCGGCTTTTCAACGACGAGTTGTAACCGGCGGCGTGCACGTGGTAGCTGACCGCCTTGCGGCGCACACCAAGGCCGCCCGGAAGGATTCCCTCTGCCTCGATGCCGCGCTCGACGGCTTCCTTCATCACCTGCCAGACTTCCGCGAGGTAGTTCCAGATTTCCGGACCCTCGGTCTGCTCTACGTATTCCCAGTAGCTCAGCCCGGTACTCTCGCACCACGCGAGAATTTCCTTGATTTTGGTCATCGGATAGATGCTGACGGCGGCCTGGCGGCTTTCGCCCTCGCGCACTATATCGCCGCCGCCGACGGAGTAGAATGTCTCAGCGCCGAGCGGTGAGCCGTCCTTGCCGAAAGCCTCGAAACGCAGGCCGTTGGTGTGGAACGGGAGCACGGTGTCGGGCTGCCAGGCTATTTCGGTCGGAATGACCGGTGACAGCACGTCGAGCACGGCCTTGTCGGTGAGGTGTCCCTTGCCGGTCGCTGCCAGCGCGCCGTAGAGGGTCACGACGACCCTGGCAGCGCCCTTAGGCAGTTCCGAAAGGTATATCTGGGCGGCCTTGCGCGGCCCCATGGTGTGGGAACTCGACGGGCCGTGGCCGATCTTGAAAAGTTGGCGTAGTGATTCCATAATGTCTGTTCGCGGCGAATCCGCGCGTGTTTCAGTGGCGGCGTTCTATGATGAAGTCGAAGAGCGATATCAGGGCGTCGCGCGTGGGTGAGGGAGCGAAACTGCCGGTTATGAGTTTGGCTGCCTGGTCGCGTAGCCGCGACATAGTGTCGTAGGCGTACTCTATGCCGCCGTTGTCTATGGCGTAGGTTATAAGGCGGGAGATTTCGCCGGTACCGAGGGCTTCTTCGCGGGCCAGCGCCCGCATCTCGTCGCAGCCCGGCAGCGACTGGTCGCGGAGAACGTGGAGCAGCGGCAGCGTTATCTTTCCCTCACGCAGGTCGTTGCCGGTCGGTTTCCCGATTTCGGTGTCCGCGTAATAGTCGAAAATATCGTCCTTTATCTGGAAGCAGAGGCCGAGCAGCCGGCTGTATTCGACCAGCGCGGCCGCCCGCGGGTCGTCCTTGCCGATGCCCGCCGAGAAAACCCCCACTTCGGCGCACGCAACGAAGAGCGATGCGGTCTTGCGGAAGATAATCTGGAAGTAGGCTTCCTCGTCGAGGTTGTTGAAGCGGGCGGTGTAGATTTCGTCGAGTTCGCCGATCGACAGCAGGCGCCCAAGCTCCGATATGGAGTTGACGATGCGTATGTCGTCGGTGGCGGCTGCCAGGAGCAGGGCGTTGGAGAGGAAGAAATCGCCTATCAGGACCGCCAGGTGGTTGTCCCAGATGGCGTTGATTGTGGGGGCTCCGCGGCGTTTCTCGGTGTCGTCCACAACGTCGTCATGGATGAGCGACGCGTTGTGGAGCAGTTCCACCGCCGCGGCGCCTTTGAGCGTTTTGTCCGTCACATCGCCTAACAACCTGGCGCACAGCATCACCAGTATCGGGCGCACCTGCTTCCCCTCCTTTTCGAGATAAGAGGCAATGACCTTGTTCATCAACTCGTTGGGGGAGTCGAGGGTCTTTCTTATAAGGCCGTTAAGCCCCGTCAGTTCGGTGGCGAGGGATTGCTGTATGGATTTAAAGTTGCCCATTTACGGTAATTCGGCTGCAAAATTAACGAAATTTCCCTCCCCCCGCAACAATTCCCCTGATTTTCGCAGAACCGTCCGGAAAACAAGGCGATGTTTTAGGATAGGGGGCAGGAACGGGAATGAACCAAGGCCGCTTCGCGGTGGGCGGAGCGGCCTTGGTCAGGGTGGTTGCGTTTAATTGTTCGTGTCGGATTGCTTGCCTGATGGTGCGAGAGCAAAAGCGCGACGGCCGGGTATCAGTCGGCGCACTTGGCTTTGATGAACTCGCGGTTGAGGCGGGCGATGTTGCTGATGGAGATGTTTTTGGGGCACTCGGCCTCGCAGGCGCCGGTGTTGGTGCAGTTGCCGAAGCCCAGCTCGTCCATCTTGCTGACCATGGCGCGGGCGCGGCGGGCGCGCTCTACCTGGCCCTGGGGAAGGAGGGCGAACTGGCTGACCTTGGCCGACACGAAGAGCATAGCGGAGCCGTTCTTGCAGGCTGCCACGCATGCGCCACAGCCGATGCAGGTCGCGGAGTCCA
>ERZ777306.5152-NODE-5152-length-10855-cov-4.156574_pt1 | contig 10855 bp, 10 predicted proteins | sample MGYA00374966_ERZ777306 | MGnify/ENA primary metagenome ERZ777306 (study PRJEB29329, sample SAMN06343882) | mouse gut metagenome | isolation source: Mouse cecum | place: Austria: Vienna | collected 2014-11-15 ...
AGCTCAAGCACGCCGAGAACTTCCTCAAGGAGGGAGCCAAGGTGAAGGCTTACGTGGTGTTCCGAGGCCGTTCGATCGTCTTCAAGGAGCAGGGCGAGATTCTGTTGCTGCGCTTCGCCACCGATCTGGAGGAGGTAGCGAAGGTGGAGCTCATGCCCAAGCTCGACGGCAAGAAGATGAACATGATCCTCGCGCCCAAAGTCAAGAAACAGTAAAACTCCGAATAGCGACGTCTCCGAAATCGGGAGCCGACCCAATCCGTCGGCTTTCGGTTTCGGAGTGTGTTTAATTCGACGACGCCATGATCGATTACGACAAGATATTCGGCATAACGGACGACGACGGGTTTCGCCACGCGGCGCTGGAGCTGTTCCGCTTTCAGGCCGAGCGGTGCGAACCCTACGCGCGTTACATATCGCTTTTAGGCATAGACCCCGCCACCGTGACGCAAACGGAGCGCATCCCGTTCCTGCCGATAGAGTTTTTCAAGACGCAAGAGGTGTATTGCGGCCTCGGCGCCCCCGAAAAGATATTCACGTCGAGCAACACGGGCGGCACGGAGCCGTCGCGCCACATGATGGCCGACCTCTCGCTTTACGAGCGCGCCTTCACCGAGGCTTTCGAACATTTTTACGGCCCCGCCGAGGGGTGGAGCATCTATGGCTTGCTGCCCAACTACCTGCAACGCGAGGGGTCGTCGTTAGTCTACATGGTCGACCGCCTCATCCGACGTTGCGGCTCGGGCGGATTCTATCTCGACGAGTACGAGAAGCTGCTCGACGACATGGCGCGTGACCCGAAACCGAAGATTCTGCTGGGAGTGAGTTACGCGCTGTGGGATCTGGCCGAGCGTTACGCTCCGAAGCTGCGCGACACGGTCGTGATGGAGACGGGCGGCATGAAAGGCCGGCGCGCGGAGCTGCCCAAAGCGGAGTTCCACCGCATACTCGCCGAGGCTTTCGGCGTAGAGCGCATACATTCGGAGTACGGCATGGCCGAACTGACCTCGCAGGCATACTCCTCGGGCGAGGGGATATTTCGCGCGCCCGCTTGGATGCGGGTGCTGGTTAGGGACGTCAACAACCCGCTGCGGATATTGCCCGCGGGATCGCGCGGCGCGGTCGACATTATCGATCTGGCGAACGTCGGCTCGTGCGCATTCATCGCCACGCAGGATGTGGGCAGCCTCTTCGACGACGGCTCGTTCACCATCGAGGGACGGTTGTCGGGCGCCGACATACGGGGCTGCAATCTGTTGGTGCAATAAACGGTTAGCATAATTCGATTCGCACATTAAGACCACAAGCATGAAAACAGTCGCTTTCGTTCCGATAAGGCTCAACAGCCGCCGCGTCGAGGGGAAAAACCTGCGTCTGCTCGGCGGACGGCCGCTCATGACATACATACTCGACACGCTGCGCGATTGCGAGCGCATAGACGAAACATATGTCTATTGCAGCGACCCCGACATCGCGCGCCACCTGCCCGACGGGGTGAAGTTTCTGCGGCGCGATCCCGCGCTCGACTCCGATTCGACGCTCGGCGAGGAGATATACGACGCCTTCACGCGCGAAGTGGACGCCGACATATACGTACTGGCGCACGCCACCTCGCCGTTCATACGCCGCGCCACCGTAGACGACGCCGTGGCCCGCGTCGGAAGCGGCGAATACGACTCGGCCTTCAGCGCCGAGCGCATCCAAACCTTCGCGTGGTACGAGGGGCGCACGCTCAACTACTCGCCCGAACGCGTGCCGCGCACGCAGGATCTGGAACCCGTCTTCGTGGAGACTTCGGCATTCTTCGTGTTCCGCCGCGAGGTGTGGCGCGACATGCGCCGCCGCATAGGCCTCCGCCCCTACATGGCCGTCACCGACCGCATCGAGAGCATGGATATCGACTACCCCGACGACTTCCGGCTGGCCGAAGCCATAGTGGCCGCGGGACTCGACGGCAAATAGCCTCGGGGCGCGGGTCTCACCTCTCTTTTTGCAATTCGACGCATTCGGTCGCTCCGACTTCGCGGACGAAGCGGTCGTCGTGCGATATGACGAGCAGCGTGCCGCGGTAATCGCGGATCGTATCGGTCAAGATCTCGAGACTCTCGATATCGAGGTTGTTGGTCGGTTCGTCCAGCACCATAAGGTCGGGAACGCTGTCGGAGAGCATCATGCAACAGAGCCATAGCCTCATCCGCTCGCCGCCGCTCAGCGCGCGGCACGGTTTGTCCCATGTATGGCGAGGAAACAGAGCGCGGTCGAGACGTATCTTGATCTCGTGGTCGGCCAAACGGTTCGCGTTGTGCCGCTCGGCCATCTCCAGCACCGACAACGAACTGTCGAGCGCGCCGTATTCCTGATCGAGGTAAACGGTCGAGAAGTCGGCTCGCTCTATCCGTCCTGCCGTGGGAGCCAGTTCGCCCAGCAACAACCGCACGAACGTCGTTTTACCGCAACCGTTGTCGCCGGCCAGCCGTACGCGGTCGCCGCTGCGAATCTCCAGATCGATCGGTCGCGACCAAAGCGGACCGCCGTTCCCGTAAGCGAAATTCACCCCTTCGGCCCTAATCAATCGCTTGCCCGCATGCAAAGCGGCATCGTCGAAGTCGATCTTCAGTTCGCCGCGCCGCACCTGCCGCTCGCACAGATCGGCAAGCCGTTGCCGCGCGTCGTCGATTATGGCAGCATGCCTGTCGCGAAGTCGCGCCGCGCTGTTCTGCGCCTGCGCGCCGCGCGCATTAACGAGTATTCTGGCCTGCCCCGCTTTCGCCTTGCTCCTCTCGCCCTGCGCGGAGCGTCGCTCCTGACGTTCGCGAACCTCCTGCGCCTGCTTGCGGGCCGCGCGCAACGCCGTCCGCTCGGCATCGATACGTTCGGCCAAAGCCTGCTCCTCGACGCTTCGCCGCTCGCGATAGAAGTCATAATTTCCGCCGTAAAGCCGAATTCCCGCGGCGGTCAGTTCGCAAGTCGAGTCCGGCAGGTTGAGCAGCGTAATATCGTGGCTGACCACCACGAGCGTCGCATGCGTGGTCGCGACCATATCATAGAGCTTCGCTCGCGCCGCGCGGTCGAGATGATTGGTCGGCTCGTCCAGCAGCACGATCTCGGGAGCGTGAAGATTCCACCCCGCCAACATCGCCTTCGTCCGCTCGCCGCCGCTCAACGAGGCGACCGAGGCGTCGAGGGTCGTATCGCTCAATCCCCACTCGTCCAACGCGGCGCGGCACCGCTCCTCGACAGCCCAATCGTCGCCCAACGTGTCGAAATCGTTCGGATTGACCGATCCCGCGCAAATCGCCCGCAAAGCTCGCACTCTGTCGGCCACCCCGAGCAGATCGGCGACGCTTCGTCCGTCGGAGTCCGTATGCTGGGGGATGAAATAGGGGCGCGACGAGGCGACGACGCTGCCCGACACGGGAGTCAGCCGACCCGCCAGCAGTCGAAGAAGCGTCGACTTCCCCGCTCCGTTGCGACCTATGAGCGACACTTTCGCGCCATCGGGCACGGAGAGACTCACGTTCGAAAATAAAGATTCGCGATTGGCATGGCGGTACGAAAGACCGCAGGCTATAATACTCATGATAAACGATCGAATAGCGACCCGCAAGGAGTCTGTGAAACCTGAATGCTTGTTTGGAATGTCGCATCGGTTCCTCGGAACCGAGCTATCGAACGTTTATTCTCATCGGAGTAATTTTTGAATTCGGCGACAAAAATAGGCAAAATAAATAAAACCGACAAATTTTCGCCCGAATGCTTCTCCAGCACCGACAGAACCTCGCCATCGGAACAGCATTTGCGGGCCGCATCGGACAACTCTCGCAGCTCGCGAGCACGCTCCCCGACGCCGAACATGCCGCCGAACCGCTTATTATTGCATTTCTCGGTTATTTTTCCTATTTTCGCCATCGGATTATACGTTTTCGAAAATGAAGAAACAAATATCACTTATCGCCGCGACATTGGCGGCAACGACGCTTATGACAACCCCTGCGGCGACGGCGCAATCGCACGAAGGCCGTCTTCTCACAATTGAGGATGTGGTTCTCAACCGCGACCTCACGCCCAAGAGCCATCCCGTGCGGTGGATAGGCGAGAGCGACAGCTATGCCTCGGTCGACGACGGCGCGCTGATCGCCACCGACGCGCGCACGGGCAAGCGACGAACCATGATGACGCTCGACGAGCTGAACGCCCTGCTCTCGACCGATTTCAAGACATTCCCTCCGTACGCGTTCGACGATGCCGCCTCGCTGGCCGTCATGGCGCACGGCATGCGCAACGTGATCGACCTCAAGAGCCGCGCGGTCGCCGAGTCGTACAAGATTCCCGTCGGGGCCTCCCTCACGCGCCAGAGCGGCAAGGGAGGCATATACGCCTACACGCGCGACAATAACCTCTTTTGCTTCGTCGACGGCCGCGAACGCGCCGTGACCTCGTTCGAAGACAAGAACATAGTTTGCGGACAGAGCGTGAGCCGCAACGAATTCGGCATATCGAACGGCATATTCTTCTCGCCCGACGCCTCGAAGATAGCCTTTTATCAAAAGGACGAGTCGCGCGTGACCGACTTCCCGCTGCTCGACATAACCACCCGCACGGGCTCGCTGCGCAACATAAAGTACCCGATGAACGGCATGGCGTCGGAGCGCGTGAGCCTCGGCGTTTACGACATCGCCTCGGGCGAGACGGTCTACATGAAGGTCACCGACTTCGACGACGAGCGTTACCTGACCAACATAACGTGGTCGCCCGACTCCCGCCGCATCTACATTCAGGTGCTCGACCGTCCGCAAAAGAACATGCACCTCAACATTTACGACGCCTCGACGGGCGAGTTCATCCGTCAGGTTCTCACGGAGCATAACGACCGTTTCGTCGAGCCGCAGCATCCGTTAGTGTTCCTGCGCAACGACCCATCGCGCTTCATATACGCCACCGACAACCGCGACGGCTATTGGAATCTCTACCTATGCGACGACGAGGGCGCGATAAAGCGTCTCACCGCGACCGACGCCGACGTGAAATACGCGGCACAGGACGACAAGCACGTCTACTACACCTCGGCCGAGGTGTCGCCCATAGAGAATCATCTTTTCAAGGTCGACATCGCCACGGGCAAGCAGACGCGCCTGACCGCCGCCGAGGGTTGGCACGACGTGGCCGTAAGCCGCAGCGGCCGTTATTTCCTCGACACGTATTCGTCGCTCCGCGTGCCCCGAGTGGTGGAACTCGGCCGCAGCGACGGCAAACCAGCGCGCGAACTGTTCCGCGCCCCCGACCCCACCGAGGGCTTCGACTTCGCAGAGATATCGCTCGGCTCGGTCAAGAGCGCCGACGGCAAGTTCGACAACTACTACCGTCTCATCAAACCGCTCGATTTCGACCCCGCGAAGAAGTACCCCGTAATCCTCTATGTCTACGGAGGCCCCCACTCGCAGATGGTGCGCAACAGTTACCAAGGGCTGCTGCGCCGCTGGGAGATGTACATGGCGCAACGCGGATACGTGGTGTTCGTAATGGATAACCGCGGCACGTCGAACCGCGGCGCCGAGTACGAGAAGGCCATCCACCGCCGCTGCGGACAGTGCGAGATGGCCGACCAGATGGCGGGCTTGGAGTGGCTTCTGTCGCAGCCTTGGACCGACCGCGACCGCGTGGGCGTCCACGGCTGGAGTTACGGAGGCTACATGACCATATCGCTCATGACAAACTATCCCGACGTGTTCAAGGTCGGCGTGGCGGGAGGCCCCGTCATCGACTGGAAGTGGTACGAGGTGATGTACGGCGAGCGTTACATGGACACCACGCACAACAATCCCGAGGGATTCGCCGCCACGAGTCTCATCGCCAAAGCCAAGGATCTGCGCGGCAAGCTGCTCATCTGCCAAGGCGCCATCGACAATACGGTGGTGTGGGAACACTCGCTCAGCTTCGTGCGCGAGTGCGTCAAAAACAACGTTCAGGTGGACTATTTCCCCTACCCGTGCGCCGAGCACAACGTTTACGGACGCGACGCGGTACACCTATATAATAAAATAACCGGTTACTTCGAAGATTATCTGCGCTGACGCGCGCATGGCACAACGGGGCGGCGACCATAATAAAAAAGGTCGCCGCCTCGTTTTATATCCGAAAAAACATCGGGCCGCAAATTTTTTACAGACGGCCGCCGTATAGCAAAAAACGTTAGCATTCAATACGATTATATGCGCGCGGCAATGCGCGCCGACCGCTCGGAACGGCGGCGGCGATGGTAAAAAACGCAACCCGAAGTTGGAAAAACGGAATATTGTTCGTAACTTTCGGATGAAAAACGTACGATTATAATTATTTAATAAATTTAAAAAATACGACATTATGGATATGCTTTTTATCGGCGGCTTGGGTACCAGCGAAATTCTGCTTATAGTCTTGGCCTTGCTTCTGCTCTTCGGCGGCAAGAAACTGCCCGAGCTGATGCGCGGAGCGGGTCGCGGCATCAAGGAGTTCAAGGATGCCATGAACAAACCCGTCACCGACGAAGACGACGACAAGAAACCTGCGGAAAAATAGTAATTAAGATCGACTGGATTACGGTATTATGAGTAATCAGGCAGACAACGAAGGCGCGGAGATGACGTTCGGCGAGCACCTCGACGAACTTCGTAAAATACTCATTCGCGTAGCTCTGATATTCTCGGTGCTTTTCATAGTATTCTTCATACTGAAAGGCATCGTGCTCGACATCGTATTCGCCCCCATACGCCCCGAATTCCCCACCAACCGACTGTTCACATGGCTGGCGGCGGTGTTGAACTCCGAGGCGCTGAACATCCACCCCGAAAACGTGGAGTTGTTCAACAACAAAATGGCGGGACAGTTCATGTTGCACATCAAGAGCTCGATCGTGGGCGCGTTCGTGGTGGCGTTCCCCTATTTGATATGGGAGTTGTGGCTCTTCGTGAAGCCCGCGCTGCCGCCCTACCAACGCAAACAGAGCATCCGTTATGTGGTGGAGACGCCCGTATGGTTCATCATAGGTCTGCTGTTCGGCTATTACGTGATATCGCCCTTGGCCATCAACTTCTTGGGCAACTACACCGTAAGCGACCAGATAAGCAACATCATCGACGTGGGCTCGTTCATGAGCACCGTGCTCGGAGTGTCGTTCGCGGGAGCCATAGCGTTCCAGCTGCCGCTGCTCATAAGATTGCTCGCCACGCTGGGCATAATCGGATCGGAGTCGATGCGCCAGTACCGCAAGCTGGCGGTGGTCGTGCTGCTTATATTCTCGGCGGTAATCACCCCGCCCGACGTGGTGAGCCAGATCCTCATATTCGTGCCCTGCTACGCGCTCTACGAGTACGGAATACGCATAGCGCGACGCATAGAGATACAGCGCGAAAAGGCCGAGGCCGAATACATGGCGCGCATGGAGGCCGAGGGCAACGCCGTCAAGCCGACCGAAACCGAAGAGACGGCGCAGGACGACACGGTGAGCGCTCTGGACCGCGAGAACGAGTCGGACGAGGAGCCCGAAACGGACGACGCCGAGAAATAGTACGGCGCGAAGGATCGGAGAGGCGTAATCGAATATAATTGAGGTATGGACAGATTGGGATTTTTCAAACACGGATTGTCGGCGGCGACGGATGTCGTCGGTTCGGTGATCGGCTTGAAAAAGGCTGTCAATACCTTTACCGAGGCCGTCGACGAGGCGTTGAGCAACATCAAGAGCGACATAGGGCTGAATCTGCAATCGTTGCATGGCGACATGTGCGAGAATCCGCGCAACACTCTGTCGGAGGCGGCCCGCATGGGATACACCATGATCGAGACGGCGTCCTACTCGAACGGACGCATATACGACATGAAGCCCGACGATTTCCGCGAGGCGGCCCGCAAAGCGGGTCTCAAAATAGCGGGGGCGCACCTGACCAAGCTGCTCGAAGATATGCCGGACGCGACGGCGGAGTCCGAGACCGATTCGACAGCCGCGGGCGAAGCGACGACCGCAGAAGATCCCGTCACGGGATGGTGGCGCGAGGCGCTGGATATTCACCGCGACCTCGGATGCCGCTACATAACGATGCCTCGTTTGCCCGAGAGCATTTCGGACGAAACGACGGCGCGTTACGCCGAATATTTCGACACGATAGGCGACATGGCGGCGCAGCGCGGGATGAAGTTCTGCTTTCATCCCGACAAATCGCATCTGACGGCCGTGAACGGCGTGTCGGCATTCGACGCCATAGCCGCGGCGACCGATCCCGCGAAGGTGTGGTTCGAGATAGACACGTACGAAACCGCCGAGGCGGGTATCGACACCAAAGCGTTGCTGCGACGTTACGGCGAACGGGTTTTGCTGTTGCACGCGCACGATTACGGCGTGGTGGGCGAGAGCGGACGAATCGATTTCGACCCCATAATAGCCGAAGCCGTGAAGCGCGGCGCGAAGGACATATTCGTCGAGGTGCGCAACTACATGCTGCCGCCCAAGAATTGCGTCGAGCGCAGCATCTACAACCTCGAATCGCTGCCGAGCATAAGGTTCTGACGGACGGGCGAGGAAAATATGTTTTCGAAGCACATGCTGAAATATAGATAAACTTTTATTAACCTAAAAATTAACGACTATGTCAAAGAAAATTTCACGAGCTGACTTTCTGAAGACCTCGGCGACGGGTCTGGCAGCCATGACCGTGGTTCCCGGCAACGTAATGGGAGCGGCATTCGGACACAAAGCTCCTTCGGACAAGCTGAACATCGCCGGTGTCGGCGTCGGCGGACGAGGCGCAGCCGTGTTGAGCGACGTATCGGACGAGAACATCGTGGCTCTCTGCGATACCGACTGGAACTATGCCAAGGGCACTTTCAACCGCTACGCGAAGGCTCAGCGTTTCTGGGACTGGCGCGAGATGTACGACAAGATCGGCAACCAGATCGACGCCGTTGTCTGCGGTACCCCCGACCACACTCACGCTCTGGTATCGAGCACCGCGATGGAGTTGGGCAAGCACATCTACTGCGAGAAGCCCCTTACCCACTCGGTTTACGAGTCTCGTCTGTTGACCAAGCTGGCCGCCGAGAAGGGCGTCGCCACTCAGATGGGTAACCAAGGTTCGTCGGGCGAAGGCGTGCAGAAGGTTTGCGACTGGATTTGGAACGGCGAGATCGGCGAGGTGACCCGCGTAGACGCGTTCACCGACCGTCCCATCTGGCCGCAGGGTCTGATGCGCCCCTCGCAGGTGGATCCCATCCCCGACACGCTGAACTGGGATCTGTTCCTCGGTCCTGCGCAGTATCGTCCCTACAACAAGATTTACCAGCCTTGGAACTGGCGCGGATGGTGGGATTTCGGTACGGGCGCATTGGGCGATATGGCTTGCCACATCCTCCACCCCGTGTTCAAGGCTCTCCAGTTGGGCTACCCCACCAAGGTTCAGGGTTCGTCGACCGCTCTGCTGACCGATTGCGCTCCGCAGGCACAGATGGTAACCTACGTATTCCCCGCACGCGGCAAGAAGGACAAGGTGAAGCTGCCCGAGGTAACCGTTACGTGGTACGACGGCGGTCTGACTCCTCCGCGTCCCGAAGGTCTGGAGCCCGGAAAGAGCCTCAACGATCAGGGCGGCGGCGCCATCTTCTACGGTACGAAGGATACCCTCGTATGCGGTTGCTACGGCGTTAACCCCTACCTCCTCTCGGGTCGCGAGCCCAAGGTTCCCGCACGCGCTCGCAAGGTCGAGCTGTCGCACGGCAAAGACTGGGTACGCGCTTGTAAGGAGAGCAAGGAGAACCGCACCCTCACCAACTCTGACTTCTCGGAGGCAGGTCCTTTCAACGAGATGGTCGTAATGGGCGTACTGGGCGTTCGTCTTCAGGGCCTCAACAAGACTCTGGAGTGGGACGGCGCCAACATGCGCTTCACCAACATCGGTCCCGGCGAGACGATCCGCATCATGATCGAGGACGGCTTCTCGGTGAACGACGGTCACCCGACTTTCAACAAGACCTACACCGATCCGATCAACGCCCAGCAGTTCGCTGCCGAGATGATCAAGCACAACTATCGCGACGGCTGGAAGCTTTGCGACATGCCCAAATAATCAATTAAACCAATAACACAACGATGAAAAAAGTATTATTCATGGCCGCTTTGGCAACCGCCTCGATTTTCGCAGGCTGCAAAGGCAATGAAGACGACGCCAACACCGTGGTATTGTTCGACGGAACGAGCCTCGAGGGTTGGAGAGGTTACGGTAAAACCGAGGTTCCCTCACGCTGGACCATCGAGGACGGCTGCCTGAAGTTCAACGGCTCGGGCGGCGGCGAGGCTCAGACGCTGGAGGGCGGCGATATCATCTTCGACCAGAAGTTCAAGAACTTCGAGCTGGAGTTGGAATGGAAGGTCGCCAAGGGTTCTAACTCGGGTATCTTCTACCTCGCGCAGGAGATCCCGGGCAAGCCTATCTACATCTCGGCTCCCGAGTATCAGGTTCTGGACAACGCCAACCACCCCGACGCCAAGCTGGGTGTGGACGGCAACCGCATGTCGGCGTCGCTCTACGACATGATCCCCGCGAAGCCGCAGAACCAGAAGCCTTACGGCGAGTGGAACAAGACCAAGATCCTCTGCTACAAGGGTACGGTAGTTCACTACCAGAACGACGTTCCCGTCGTGGAGTACCACTTGTGGACTCCCCAGTGGCAGGAGCTTCTCGACAACTCGAAGTTCAGCAAGGACAAGTGGCCCGAGGCTTACGAGCTGCTGCTCAACTGCGGCGGTGAGAACCACGAGGGTTACATCGGCTTGCAGGACCACGGCGACGATGTATGGTTCCGCAACATCAAGGTCAAGGTTCTCGAGTAAA
>ERZ777306.5158-NODE-5158-length-10833-cov-6.536278_pt1 | contig 10833 bp, 9 predicted proteins | sample MGYA00374966_ERZ777306 | MGnify/ENA primary metagenome ERZ777306 (study PRJEB29329, sample SAMN06343882) | mouse gut metagenome | isolation source: Mouse cecum | place: Austria: Vienna | collected 2014-11-15 ...
GCTCATGTCGAGGCCTTTGACGGAATGGGTGAGGGCGCCGACGGAGATGAAGTCGACACCGCACTCGCCGTAGCTGCGGAGGGTGTCGAGGGTGATGCCTCCTGATGATTCGATTTCGATGTCTTTGCCGGAGTGTTTGTGGGGGTCGGCGGCAAGTGTTTCGGCCGGGGCTACATAGGCGCGGATGCGCTCTACGGCCTCACGGGTGCGAGCCGGAGTGAAATTGTCGAGCATGATGCGGTCAACCCCGGCTTCAAGTGCCTGGTCGATTTCATCGGTGTTGCGCACTTCAAGTTCAATCTGCAAGTTCTTGCCGTTGTCTTTGCACCACTGCTTGGCGGCGCTGACGGCCTGAGTGATGCCCCCGGCGAAATCAACGTGGTTATCCTTGATGAGAATCATGTCGAAAAGGCCGATGCGGTGGTTGCTGCCTCCGCCTATTTTAACGGCTTCTTTTTCGAGCAGACGCATTCCGGGGGTTGTCTTCCGAGTGTCAAGCACTTTGGTGTGGAGGCCTTCGAGACGCGACTGGTAGATGGCTGTCATTGTGGCCACTCCGCTCATGCGCTGCATTATGTTGAGCATTATACGCTCGGTCTGTAACAGGGAACGCACACGGCCTTCGACCACAAAGGCCACATCACCGGGACTGACATGGGCACCGTCGTTGATGTAGACGGTCATTTTCAGCTCAGGGTCGAACTTCTCAAAAACTTTGCGGGCGATTTCCACCCCGGCAAGGATGCCTTCCTGTTTGACAATCAGCTGCTGACGCCCCATCTCAGTGGCGGGGATGGTTGACAATGTCGTAGCGTCGCCATCGCCGACATCCTCGGCAAAAGCGAGAGTCAGGAGGTCGTCGATTAATTCATCGCGGGTTTTCATATCAATTCTTTTCAAATTATGTCGATTGGTGATTTGCAAAGGTAGCTATTTTTTGGGATATTAAGTGGGAAGCAGAGTGGCGTTTTTGTGCTATCTTTGTGAACAAATAACTGTTGTAACCAGATGGAAAAAGAGAGAACCCCGTTTCTGCGCGCCGTTGCCCAAGCCTATGTTGAGCATGAACCTGAAAAGATGCTCGACTATTGTTTTGTGTTCCCCAACAAACGGAGTGCGACGTTTTTCACCGACTTCGTGGGACGGGTGTCGCGCGAGAGCAGCACACCGATGGTGCATCCGGAATGCACCACCATCGTGGATTTCGTGGAGGGGTTCTCCGACGGTGTGCCGGGCGACCGGATGGAGATGATTTTCATACTTTATGACGTTTACCGAGAGGTGGTGCGCGCCCACCGCAGCGATGCCGAGGCCGACACAATAGATTTCAACCGGTTTGTGTTCTGGGCCGACATATTGCTTAATGATTTCGACGATGTTGACACGTCGCTAGCCGATCCGGAGGTGATTTTCCACAACGTGGAGACACTGAAGGAGATTTCGGCCAACTACCTGACCAGCGAGCAGATTGAAATCATAAGGCATTACTGGGATGAGGAGAAAGTGCCGCAGGAAGTGCAGGAGTTTTGGAACCATGTGGCACACCCTGTCAACGAGGAATCGCCCGATGCACCTTTGGCCACGGGATTCCTTCGCCTGTGGCAGGTTATGAAGGAGATTTACTATGGTTTCCAAAGCCGCCTGGAATCGATGGGACTGCATACTCCGGGAATGGCCTACCGCAGAGCGGTGAAAGCACTTGAGGAGAACGAGACAGAGCGATTGCCGTTCCGGCGTTACGTTTTCGTGGGGTTCAACAACCTGTCGAAAGCCGAGCAGACAATCTTCACCAAGCTGCGCGATATGCGCAACGACGAAGACCAAACGAGCATGGGTGATTTCTATTGGGACCTTGCCTCGCCGGTTTTTGCCGATGAAAGTTTTGCAGCAGCCCGCCATGTGAAACGTTACCAAGAGGAATTTCCATCGCGGTATGACTGTGTAGCGCCAATAGAAGGGTTCCCGAAGATTGAAATCTTAGGAGTACCCTCGCGTGTGGGTCAGGCGAAAATAATCGGTAAGCTGCTTAACGGAATATTCCCGTCAGACATCCCCATAGATGAGGGGATGTTGAAGAACACGGCCATAGTGCTGCCGGAGGAGAGCACGCTGACCCCGCTTCTCAATTCGCTGCCCGACCATATCGCCCCATTGAACATCACTATGGGATATAAACTGAAAAACACTTCTGTGGCCGGACTGATACGCAACGTGGTGTCGATGCAGATGAGGGCATACAAATCGAAGTCGGAAAACTGTTTTTTCCGCGACGATGTGAAAAACGTGCTGTCGCATCCGCTGGTGAGAGGTTATCACCCGTTGGAATCCACCAGGCTGCTTGCAGAAATCCAGCAGAGGAAATATTTCAATGTGCCGGAAGCGCTGTTTGACATGCCGGAAAATATGGCACTTAAACCGGTGTTTTCAATGGTTGCCAACAAGGCCGACCGACATGAAGTGTTTTCCTATCTGACCACACTGATGGCGTGGCTTGGTGAGGCAGTGAAATGCTGGCTTCCAGAAGAAGAGCCGGAACAGAATGCGGAGGAAACGGAAAAAGAACCCGATGAGGAGGAGATGGCGCGGGTGAAGGATTCACAGCAGATTGCACGGGCGGTGGCTCTGCAAGAAGCATTCCTCCGGCGCTATTCAAATGCTGTGGCCAAACTGAGAAGGTTGTGCGAAACGTATCTCGACAGCCGGCATGTATTCGTTGAAGATGCCACGGTGTTCACCCTTGCGGAACGGATGGTTCAAGGGGAAATGCTCAATTTCGAGGGGGTTCCATTGCGCGGTCTGCAAATCATGGGTGTACTCGAAGCCCGCTCGCTCGATTTCGACACATTGATACTGCCGTCGATGAACGAGCGGATTTTCCCCAGGGCAAAATTCACAGGGTCGTTCATTCCGATGGTACTCAGAAGCGCCTACGGACTACCAACACCCGACGACCAGGAGAATGCCTACGCCTATTTCTTCTACCGAATGATTTCACGCGCCAGAAACGTCTACCTGCTCTATGACGCACGCTCCACAGGGTTGAAAAGCCGCCAGATGTCGCGATATATCCACCAGCTTACACATATTTTCAAACCTGAGAATATGACCCGGAGGGTACTCCCCTACCGCATGTCGGCGCCGGAACCACCGGCATTCACCGTTGAGAAGACTCCTGAAGTGATGGCCAGGCTCAACCGCTATCGCGACCACACGAATATGCGGCACTCGCTGTCGGCAAGTTCAATCAAACTATATGCCGGATGCCCCATGGCATTCTATTTTGAGAAAGTGATGGGCTACCGGCGGGAAGACGACGTTAACGACTGGCTCGACGAGAGCACCTACGGAACGGTAGTCCACGAGGTGTTCGAGCATCTCTACGGCAAACGCCTCGAAGGGAGGGCCGGGGGTGCCAGAATCACCGCTTCCGACCTCGATGAGATGCAGAAGAATGTGGCTGAAATCGACAGGCAGATAACCATGGCTATCAACAGGTGTTACCACAATCTCGGCGACAACAACACAACGGAATTGACGGGAGACGCACGGCTGATCGGGATAGTTATACGCGGAATAGTGAAAAAGATTCTCGAAAGGGAGAAAAGCCACGCCCCGTTTGTCTATCTGCATGGAGAATGGGAAGCAACCAATGTGCTGACAATCAAAGGGAGCGGCGATAAATCGCTGTCGGTCAATTTCAATTGCCGCATTGACCGCGTTGACCGGTATGAGGGTGACGGGGCGTATCCGAGAGTTAGGATAATCGACTACAAAACCGGTGGCGACAAGACGGATGCGGTCAGTGTGGAGCAGATTTTCACGAAATATGACCAAAAGGCATTCCTACAGCTCATGCTCTATTGCGAGGCATATGCGCAGTTCACCGGCTATGACGGGGTTATCCAGCCGATGGTGTTCCAGCTGCGCCAGGCCATGGTTCAGGATATCAAACCGTTGAAATTATGGATTCCGGCGCGGAACGAGTCTGTTGACCATCGGGAGCTGAAAAGCCCGCAACGGGCCACCGGGAAATGGAATCTGCTCGATTACCGCGATTATGTGGCCGAAGTAAACGACAAGCTGATTGAGTATCTCGAAGACCTGTTCAACCCAGCAATCCCCTTCAGATGCGCCGAAGACAACGACCCATGCAGAATGTGCGCCTTCACCGCCATCTGCCAACGCGAGACAAAAAGCTGACACTATTTTACACCATTTTGATATAACTGAGAAATATTTAGCCATGGGCAAAAATATCCAAATACACAATAGCTCTGTTGAGTTTCTCATATTTCAATTAGAACGCAAAGAAGACGGAATAGAAGTTTTATACCAAGATAAACACTTTGGCTCACTCAAGATGCCATATTCTTGGGGAAAAGCCCCCAACGGTAAGATTGTAAGAACAGATGTCTCAATAGCTAAGAATCATTTAAACGAAACCGAATCTGAAAAATATCGCATTATTCAAGACAAGATGTTTCAATCTGATTTTGATTATTGGGCTGATTTTGATTATTGGGGAACAAACATTTTACCTGATTTTGAATAATAATTTTGACGACTTACCTATGGCGGGGCTATATATACATATACCGTTTTGCAGGAGCAAGTGTTTCTATTGCGACTTCTTTTCAAAGGGGGAAGGCGGGGAGACTGATGCTTATGTGGATGCATTGCTGGCGGAATGGCGGCTAAGGAAAGTGGAACTCGACGAGGAGGTGAAGACCATATATCTGGGAGGCGGCACACCATCTCTTATGTCGGACAAACAACTTCACAGACTGATTGCCGGAATCGGCAGTTATGTTGAAATCAACCGGTTGCAGGAATTCACCATAGAAGCAAATCCGGAAGATATCAGCATTGGGAAAATCAATACATGGAGAGGGTTGGGTATAAACCGGATAAGCATAGGGATACAATCGTTCAACGCCAGGGAACTGTCGGCAATAGGCAGGCAGCATAGCGCGGAAGCCTCAACGCTCGCACTGGAGGCTTTGCAACAAAGCGGCATAAACTATAGTGCCGACCTTATTTACGGACTACCGGGGCAATCAATCGAAGATTGGACGGAGAATCTCAACAGGCTGCTATCATTCAGACCGCCACATTTTTCAGCATACCTGCTGTCGTATGAACCGGGGACGCGCCTTTATGCCATGCGGGAAAATGGGAAAGTTTCTGAATCTGACGAGGCAACGGTATGCAGGATGTATGATATTCTGTGCCGATCGGCAGAACGCAACGGATATGGCCACTATGAGATTTCAAATTTCGCACTGCCAGGGATGGAAGGCCGCCACAATTCGGCATACTGGAATCTGACACCATATCTCGGACTTGGGACGTCGGCCCACAGTTTCGACGGGTTTCTAAGGCGTTATAACCCACTGAATATACGGCAGTATGTTACGGAAACAGCAGAAGGGAAAACAGTTTATGAAATCGATGATGAAACGAATCTGAACCGTTTCAACGACTATGTGATAACTTCGTTACGAACCAGGGATGGTTTCTGTGAAGATTTTGCCGAAACGAAGTTCGGCAGTGAACTTACCACCCGGTTCCTGTCAAACTGCCGAATGTTACTTCCGGCTTCACAACCAGCACTAAAACGCAATGTTACGGGTAATATTATCATTCCCGAAACACTATGGTTAAGAAGCGACGCCATTTTTCGGGAAATCATCTTATGAGGCTCGGCCTCTTGGATTCAATCGTGGTGATACGGGAGATTGGCTGTGATTGAAAAAGCCCGATAGAGCTGCTCGACAAAAAAGAGGCGGATTAGCTCATGGGGGAAAGTCATTTTCGACAACGAGAGCAGAGCATCGGCACGGTTGTAGACCGCTTGCGAGAACCCATATGGCCCCCCGATTACAAACACAAGATTCTTTGCAACGGTCTGTACTTTCTTATCGATAAATCCGGCAAACTGACGGGAAGTGTATTCGCGCCCACGCTCGTCAAGCAGGACTAAATGGTCGGAGGTTTGAATCTGCTCAAGAATCCTCATCCCCTCGGCCTCTTTCTGCATTGCCGGTGTCAGTTTTTTAGATGTCTTTATGTCGGGAAGGACGCGCAGTTCAAACGGCATGAACCTGTTTACACGTGTGGAATATTCCTCTATCCCCTCACGGAGGTAGGATGTTGTTGTTTTGCCTACGACAAGCAGAATGATTTTCATATATCTGTAAAACGTTTTTATCTCCCAGTTAATAAGTCGGATGCACCGGGGTGCATCACTACAAAATCAACGGCATATGAAATCAACGGTATATGAAACGGGCGACATACAGCAACGGGCGACGGCCGAGATACGAAAGCAATGAGCCGAGTTTGTTTTTCAGACGGGTTTTCGGGTTGAACAGGCATTCGCTACGATAAGACCGGATAATATGCCAACATTGATTCTTTTCGGCGATGTAATCTTCCTGGCCCGTTTCCAGCATCAACAGAGCGAACAGATTAAAATTGGCACTCAGACGCCTGTCGCGCGCCGCAGGCAATAAGTCAGGACGGTTATTCCGCATAAAATTTTCTATAGCCTCTGTCACTTTCAGCACATCGAGCCGTCCGGGAGAAAATCGGTTGAGGAAACTTGCAGGGTTATCGCGATAGAAATAAACCAGCTGATCAATAAATGCGACGGAACCGGTCTGCAGAAACACATGATAGAAAAAATCAAGGTCTTCATACCATATCCCCGGCGTGAAACGGACATTATCAAGCAAACGACGACGATATAGGGTAGCACAAGCTGAGGGTTGGCTGAATGTCTGATATAATATAGACTCGATAGCGGTGACAGAGGACAGAACCGACACGTTGTCATTCAGAAACGGCATCTCAATCATCGGGTCGGGCAGCCTCGACCAGCGGCCTTTAACTATGTCGCATCCCGACGCTGACGCTCCGTGAAATAATGATTCCAAAGACCATGTATATAGCCGGTCATCGCTGTCGAGAAATGTCACCCACTCCCCTACAGCCACGTCAACACCATTGTTGCGCGCGCACGAAAGCCCTTGGTTCCCTGTCGACAGGACTTTTATCCTTGAATCTGTTGCGGCAAACTCCTCGGCAATCGCACGGGTGTTATCGGCAGAGCCGTCGTTGACCACTATGGCTTCAAAGTCGGGAAAAGACTGCGCAAGAACACTTTCGAGGCATTCCCGAAGATATTCTTGCGCATTATAAGCAGGTATTATGACTGATACGGCCGGATTAGACATATCCACGCACTATGCCACGTTTTGAGTTGCGTATGAACTCGATAATTTCATCGCGCTCTGTTGTGGCGGCGATTTCCGCCTCTATGCGGTCGACGGCATCAGACACATTAAGACGCGACAGGTAGAGATAGCGGTAGATTTCCTGGATTTCGCGAATCTGGTCGTTGGTGAAGTTGCGCCGGCGCAGACCGATTGAATTGACACCGGTATAGGCAATCGGGTCGCGGCCGGCCTTGACATAAGGTGGGATGTCTTTGTTGATTCGAGATCCGCCCTGAATCATGACATGGGCGCCGAGATGACAGAACTGATGTATGAGCGAACCGCCGCCGATAACGGCGAAGTCGTCGACCTGAACCTCACCGGCAATCTGTGTGGAATTGGAAATAATCACGTTGTTGCCGACAACACAGTCGTGGGCAACGTGGGAGTATGCCATTATCAGGCAATTGTTTCCTACGCGTGTTGAACCTTTTGAGGCAGTGCCGCGGTTGACGGTCACACATTCACGTATGGTTGTGTTGTCGCCGATAATGGCCACCGTGTCTTCTCCTTTGAATTTCAAATCCTGAGGGATGCCGGAAATAACCGCACCCGGGAAAATATTACAGTTTTTCCCGATACGGGCGCCTTCCATGATTGTGACATTGCTGCCGATATGTGTGCCTTCGCCGATCTCTACGTTCTGGTCGATTGTCACAAACGGCTCAATGACAACGCTGGGATGTATCTTCGCAGCCGGATGGATATATGCAAACGGTTGTTTCATTCTTACTTGTTTTTAACGATTTGCGCCATGAACTCGCATTCGCAAGCCACATTGTCGCCAACGAAAGCGACACCTCTCATCAAGGCACATCCACGACGCAGGGGGGTCAGGAAAGATACATGGAAAAGCAGTGTGTCGCCCGGAACCACTTTCTGGCGGAACTTCACATTGTCGATTTTCATGAAATATGTGGAATAGCGCTCGGGGGCTTCGACTGTGCCGAGCACCAGAAGACCACCGGTCTGTGCCATCGCTTCAACAAGAAGCACACCGGGCATGACAGGTTCCTGGGGGAAATGCCCCTGGAAGAAAGGTTCGTTGACAGTGACATTCTTCACACCTACGATATAGCTCTCACCCTTGTCGATAATCTTGTCGACGAGAAGCATAGGATAGCGGTGAGGCAGGTGTTCGCGAATCTGGTTAATATCCATCAGAGGCGCCACCGAAGGATTATACAGGGGTGACTGCAGCTCCTGACGCTGTATCTCTTTGCGAATCTGTTTTGCAAATGTGGTATTAATCTTATGCCCCGGACGACATGCGATAATACGGCCTTTGAGCGGACGGCCTATCAAGGCCACATCGCCCATGACATCGAGCAGTTTATGGCGCGCAGGTTCGTTTTCAAATTCCAGCGGCCGGTTGTTGAGATAACCGAGTTCACCGGCATCCTTATGGGGGGCTCCCATCAGGTCGGCAATATGGTCGAGCTTTTCTTGCGGGAGTTTCTTATCGTATATAACGATGGCGTTGTCGAGGTCGCCTCCCTTAATCAGGTTTGCATGAAGCAGCGGTTCAACTTCGCGGACAAACACGAATGTGCGGCTGGCAGCGATGTCGCTACGGAACGATGCCACATTTTCCAGACGGGCATACTGGTTGGTGAGAACCGGAGAATCATACGACACCATAACGTCGATAGAGAAGTCTGAATCGGGAAGCACCGTGAGATGTGCGCCCGTTTTTTCATCACGAACCTCGATTTTGCGTTTTACCACATAGAAGTTCTTATCGGTGCTCTGCTCCACTAATCCAACGCTGTCAATCGCCTCTGAGAAAGCAATGGCACTTCCGTCGAGAATAGGGAGTTCAGGGGCATTCACTTTAATCAGACAGTTGTCGACACCGGCGGCATAGAGGGCTGCCAGGGCATGTTCTACAGTGGAAACACGCACATCGCCTTTCGCGAGCACTGTGCCACGCTCGGTTTCTACGACATATTCAGCCAGGGCATCAACCACCGGCTGGTCGGGAAGATCTATCCGTTGGAATTTATATCCGTGATTCTCAGGGGCAGGGAGGAATGTAGCCTCAATTTCAAGCCCTGTATGCAATCCTTTTCCTTTTAAGGTGAATTCACCGTTGAGAGTTTGCTGCTTCATTTGAAATGCAATATCTTCTGGTTTACTAATTCTAAACGCGACAATAACTTATTTTATTTTGTCTTCGAGCGATTTAAGCCTACTGGCAAGTGTCGGCAGGTTTTTCAGAAGCACGAACTGGCGGGCGAATTTCGCCGCGTCGACTGCGGGTGTCCCCATCAGCCGGCTTCCGGCCTTGACGCTCGAGGGGATGCCTGACTGGGCGCCAATCTGCACATTGTCGCCAACTTCGATATGTCCGGCAAAACCGACCTGCCCCCCTATCATGCACTGGCTTCCGATTTTCGTGGATCCGGCAATTCCGCTTTGTGCCGCCATCACAGTGTTCTCCCCTACAACACAGTTATGGGCTATCTGTATCAGGTTATCGAGCTTTGAGCCTTTACAGATGCGGGTACTGCCCATAGTTGCACGGTCGACAGTTGTATTAGCCCCAATCTCCACATCGTCTTCAAGAACCACGTTGCCAATCTGGGGAATCTTATTATAGTGACCGTCGACAGGAGCAAAACCGAAGCCGTCGGCACCTATGACAGCGCCGGCATGTATGACACACCTGCGCCCTATCACACAATGGTGATAGATTTTCGCTCCTGCATATACCACTGCATTCTCACCGATCTCGACATTTTCGCCTACGTACGCCTGGGGATAAATCTGCGCCCCGGGGAAAATTTTAGCGCCTTTTGCAATATAAGCGAAAGCGCCGACATAGGCATCGGAAGGAATCTCGACCCCTTCAGCGATGAAACAAGGCTGCTCTATGCCGCAACGCACAGGCTTCATCATGCTCTCAACCATCGCAAGCAAAGAAGCTACTGTTGCATATGGGTCATCAACCCTTATTATAGTACACGGCAATGCGTGCTCTGGCACAAATGTCTTACTGACGAGCACTGCCGACGATTTCGTGCCGTAGATATAATGGGCATATTTCGGATTTGCCAAAAAAGATATGGCACCCGGATGCCCTTCTTCTATTTTTGCGAAGGATGATATTAGCACATCGCCATCACCCTCCACGGTTCCGCCTGTCATGGCAGCTATCTGTGAAGCTGAAAATTGCATTAGCTATCTCGTTTATAGGCCATTATGGCTCGAAAGCCAGATGCCATGATTGAATTTAGCCCGGCCGACAGCGTCGTAGCGCTTCCGCTCAGCCGTTTTCATTATGCAAAGGTGCTAAAAAAAAATGAAATTTTTGTTATATCAGCCACACTTTTTGCCTGTTAGTGGTCATATGCGGCTCATACGCATTTCCAGGTATTTCGCAAAGCCACACGGTGCCGCCTTATCTACGATAGCAACAGGTCGTGATCATACCGTCATAATGACATTTGCGGAATAATCCGATTTAACAATGCGCCGGCAAGTCTATACACAGAGCAAGAGGGTGTGTCATAATGGCTCATCTGGGTCGTCGCCCGAGGGCTTCGGGTTC
>ERZ777306.5164-NODE-5164-length-10817-cov-3.366196_pt1 | contig 10817 bp, 12 predicted proteins | sample MGYA00374966_ERZ777306 | MGnify/ENA primary metagenome ERZ777306 (study PRJEB29329, sample SAMN06343882) | mouse gut metagenome | isolation source: Mouse cecum | place: Austria: Vienna | collected 2014-11-15 ...
TACTTTTTTAGATATTGTTTTAGTAATTTTTGTTTTCTCACTCATATGTTTACTCCTACTAAAATTATAGTTTTAAAGGTATGTTTTGTCAAGATTTAAATTATATGTGTTTTTTTAGTCTATCAAATCTGATTTGTTTATTTCAAAACCAATAGGTGAGCAACTTGGGACTATAGGATATGGCAATTTATTACTAGATTTAATTTTATAAAATTGTCCAATAAAGGCTGTTAAATTTACTCCACTTGTTACGCAAATTATAACATCTTCATCATTATATTTTGCAATAATATCTTTTAAAAAATCTCTTGTTCTTATTTGGCAATCTATCCACTTTTCTTCTTTTATACTGCCAAACTCATTAAGCCTTTCTTCTTCAAAGATAGGAATATCAATAAGTTTGTTTATTATCTTAGCTGTTTTTTTGCATCTCAAAAAAGGTGATGTGTAAATAGCAACTATATTTTCGCCTTTTTTCTTAGCATCAGAAAAAATTTTTGCTACTAATTTTGTATCTTTTTTTCCAATATTTGTAATTCCATCCATTTGTGAAGGAGGAGTATTTTTCTTTCTCATAGCGTGATGAATATAAAATATTTTCATAGAATTCCTTTATTTATTGATTATTTTAAACTTTTATCTAATTTATTAGTTTTGAGTGAATAGTAAAGAAAGGTGTAATATGGCGCGATTAGTAAAGGAAGAAATATGCCACTAGCACCAATACTCATTCCTTGTTTAAAAGCCTCTTCAAAACTTATTTCATCAAGCTTTAGTTTTTCGTATCTAAAAGAAGGAATTATACAAAAACACCAAATATCAACAATAATACAAGAAGTAATTTTAAGAGTGTTCCATTCTAGTGATTTGTCAAGAAAAAATAACATAGTTATAAATGCAGTAAAGATTATAGAATAAATTAAAATTACAATTTTCATTTTTAAAGTTTCTGATTTCATTTTACTCTCCACAAAATAATATAATATAACATTATGGATTTTTCATTAAATAAATTTATAATGTATAAAAAACCTAAATCGAACATTTCGATTTAGGTTGTGCTTGGCGGGAAGAGAGGGATTTGAACCCTCGCGCCGGTTGCCCGACCTACAGCCTTAGCAGGGCCGCCTCTTCGACCACTTGAGTATCTCCCCATTTTTTATTCTTCTTATGGATCTTATTCCATAAGTGCTTTACTAGATTATCATATAGTTTTACCTTTTGTCAATCTTTTTATTAAAATTTTTATTTTTTTTATCTTATTTTAAATTGTTTTTATTTTCTATATTTACTTTCCTAAATTAATATGTTATACTATATTGTAGTTAAGGAGATGATTATGTTGGATAAAAAAATGCAAAATATGCAAATTCATTGGGCAAGACGAATGGAAAAATATATTGCTTCTATTAGAAATAACAAACTTAAAAGTGCAGATGTTGAAAATCTTTTAGATGATATTAATTTGACTAACAAACCTTTTATTAATGAGCAAACTAAGCATTATTGTGTCAGTAAAAAAGGATTTCTTTTAAAAAACTTAAATGAAAGTTATTCCTCTCAAAAATGTATTGCAGAACATCTTGGATGTTTAGTTAGTGAAATTTCGTTTGCTCAATCTGATTTTAAAGGTAATATGGTTAATGGATTTTATCAATATGCACTTTGGACGGATGATTTGACTATGCCTGAGGGTATGATTGAACATTTTGAAAGTTCTGAGATAGAAGACGGCATTATATAAAAAATTGAAGATATAAATTGAAAATTAAAAATAGGATTTAAGAATATGGCAGAGATGGTCAAGTTGTAAATGCTACAAATAGAGTTCGTGATAACTTAGGTGCTTTAGGTGGAGCAAAATTAAAGCGTGCTAATTGGAAAACAATAGAAGAACTTGTGAGTGTTACAGAGCAAGACCCAATAACTGTTACTTGGCATAATAGTTTAAATGAAAATAATGTCGATATTGAAAAATAATTAATAAATAAAATTAATTTAATAAATATTAAGAAAAAATGAGTTATAATTTTTAACTCATTTTTATTTATTTTTTTATTGTGTCTTTAGTTTTTTCAAGATTCAAATCATCTTTTTGATTTTGATTTGAAGGATTGTTATTTTCAATTTTTACATTACTATCAGTAGTGTCTTCTTGAGAAATATTGTCTTGTTTTAAATCTTTGCTATTGTTTTTGTATTTTGTTAAAAATTTAAAATATTTCGTTTTAATATTTTGTGTGAGAGGGGTTTTTATATCTCGAAGTTCAGATTCCGACAAATTCCCATTTTTTCTTTCAATTTTTATTTCCCATTGTATAAGGAAGGTGAGAGCGGCTCGCATTAATATAATTGCTCCAAGAATAAGAAGTTCTTTCCATTCTCGAACAATAACTGTTCTTAATAATTCTCCACCCATTTTAAATTCCAGTGATAGGGCGATGCCTTCAGCAAGTTTAAGGCGAACGTGTTGTTGGCGTTTAAATAGCCCAATAACAGCAGATACAATAGAATATATTAAAATGATTATACCTATAAGTTCTACAAATAATATTAGATAGTTTACGATTAGGGTAAATATACCCTCTACTTTTTCAAATGTTTCCATAAAATTACCTTTACAACCTTTGCTTAGTTGTTTTTCTAAAGTTTTATAAAAAATATTATATTTATATTTTCTTTTATATTATAGCACAAATATTCATATATTCCAATTGTTTTATAGTCTTTTGGCTTTTATTTTATTATTTAAATAATAAGTAAAAAGTTTAAATAAAATTTTTTAAAAATTTGTCACAAATAGTTGACTTTTTTTAAAAAGTTGCATATACTATTGCTAGCACTAAAAAAAGAAGAGTGCTAAAAAAGTCGAATATTAGAGGTTGTAATGGAACTATCTGACCGCAAACAAAAAATTCTTTGCATAGCAGTTGAAGAATACATAAGAGAGTGCAGTCCTATAACTTCTGGCGGAATTAAAGATGTAACTTCCTTAGGTTGTTCTACAGCAACACTTAGAAATGAGTTGAATGCACTTGAAGCAATGGGCTACCTAAGGCAACTTCATACATCTGGGGGACGAGTGCCAACTGCACAGGGTTACAGATATTATGTAGAAAAGTTATTGTCTTCTGTCAGGGCAAGCGAAGTTGAACTTGAAGAGGTTAAAAAAATTATCAATTCAAGAACTAGTTCTCTTAATGAAATCGTTTCTGGTATTGCAAAAATAGTTAGTCAAGCGACAAACTATCCAACTGTCGTTATGGTTGACGGATTTGAAAATCTTGTACTTAAAGAGTTTAAACTTGTTCCGCTATTAGACGAAAAAATTATGGTTTTAATAGGTACGGAGACTGGTTACATTTATCAGACACTTGAGGTTAGAGCAACTGCAGAAGAATGCAATGATGCAACTATCTATCTTACTAATCACTTTAGAGGAGAAACTATTGGCTATATGATTGACAATATTGCTCAGTTTGAAGGTGGAATGAAGGGTGAGATAAAAGCATTTGAAAAGGTGGTTAATACTCTTATTGAAGGTTTAAAGAAGTTGAATCAACAAAGATACCTTGACATAAGGAGAGAGGGCAGTGCTAAATTACTCGATGATAAAAAAAGCGTTGAAGAGGCTAAGAAAGTTTTAAAAGTACTTGAAGATGAAAAAGAACTCTCTTCAATATTAGAACTTGAAGGCGAAGGCAATATTGAGGTTAAGGTAGCAGAAGAAGAGGATAGTTGTTCGGTTGTTAAAGCTCCTATTTGCTTTAATGGACGGCAACTTGCTTCAATCGGAGTTATTGGTCCACAACGAATGGATTATGCTGGTATTGCTTCAGCTCTTAAAGTAGTGATAGATAACCTCAATGATTTAAAAGGAGAATAGATGTTTTTGAGTGGTGACAATGAATTGGAAAATGAAGTTCCTTCTGACAAAAACTTATCTGAAGAGATAAGAGAAGAAGTGGAAGAGATTGAAAATCCAACAGAAAATACAGAGAATATTGATGAAAATCAAGAAGAAAACACGTCTAGTCAAGAGAGTAATCAAATTGAGGTAGAAACTGACAGCGAAAAGGCTCAACAAGAGCAAGAACGTAAGACTGCTAATGATTATCTAGAAATGGCAAGAAGAGTTCAGGCGGATTTTGATAACTATCGTAGACATTCAACCGAAAACTTAAAAAAGGCTAAAATTGATGGGCAGGCATCAGTTATTGAAGTATTTTTGCCTTGCCTCGATACCTTTAAAGAGGCTAAAAAGACAATTATTGATGAAAATGTGCTTAAAGGTGTTGAAATGATTGAAAATAAAATTAATGATGCACTTAAATCTTTGGGTGTAGAAAAACTTGAAACAATAGGTCAAGTTTATGACCCACACCTGCACGAATCTCTCGCAATTATGCGTGACGAGAGTAAAGAAAATGATATCATCTTGGACGAATACCAAGCAGGATATAAATTCAATGACAAAGTGCTTAGATATGCAAAAGTCATTGTTAACAAATTAAATTAAAAAGGAGAATTTTAAAAATTATGGGAAAAATTATTGGTATTGACTTAGGTACTACAAATTCTTGCGTTGCTGTTATGGAAGGCGGAAAGCCTACGGTTATCGCAAATGCAGAGGGAGATAGAACTACTCCTTCAGTTGTTGCTTATACTAAGGAAGGCGAAAGACTTGTTGGTAAAGTTGCTAAACGTCAAGCTATTGTAAATGCTGATCAAACTATCCAATCTATTAAAAGAGAAATGGGAAGTGACTTTAAAACTGTTTTAAATGGCAAAGAGTATACTCCACAAGAAATTTCTGCTATGATTCTTTCTAAACTTAAAGCTGATGCTGAAAGTTATTTAGGAGGAGAAGTAAGTCAAGCAGTTATTACTGTTCCTGCTTACTTTAACGACTCTCAAAGACAGGCTACTAAAGATGCTGGTAAGATTGCTGGTCTTGAAGTATTAAGAATTATCAATGAACCAACTGCAGCAGCTCTTGCTTATGGACTTGATAAGGGTGAAAATTCAAATCAAAAGATTCTTGTTTATGACCTTGGTGGTGGTACATTTGATGTATCTATTCTTGAAATCGGTGATGGTGTATTTGAAGTTCTTGCAACAAATGGTAACACTCGTCTTGGTGGAGATGACTTTGATAACAGAATTATCGACCTTTTAGTAGAAGAATTTAAATCTTCAAATAACATTGATCTTTCTAACGATAAACTTGCTATGCAAAGACTTAAAGAAGCTGCAGAAAAAGCAAAGATTGACCTTTCTGCTACTCCAAAAACTACAATTTCTCTTCCTTTCATTTCTGCTGATGCAACAGGTCCAAAACACCTTGAAATGGAACTTACTCGTGCTAAATTTGACTCTATTACAGAGGACCTTGTAAGAGAAACAATAGATTGCACAGTAAAAGCACTTGCTGATGCTAAACTTAATAAGGAAGATATTGAAAAAATTGTTCTTGTAGGTGGTTCAACTCGTATTCCTGCTGTTCAGGATGCAGTTAAAGAATTTACTGGAAAAGAACCTTATAAGGGTGTTAACCCAGATGAATGCGTTGCTGTTGGTGCAGCTATTCAAGCTGGTGTTCTTGGCGGAGAAGTAAAAGATGTTCTTCTTCTTGATGTAACTCCACTTTCTCTTGGTATTGAAACTTTAGGCGGAGTATTTACTAAACTTATTGAAAGAAATACTACTATCCCTACAAGAAAATCTCAAGTATTCTCAACTGCTGCTGACGGACAAAGCGGTGTTGATATTCACGTTTTACAAGGTGAAAGAGAATTTGCTAGTCAAAATAAGACATTAGGCAAATTTCAACTTACAGATATTCCACCAGCACCAAGAGGAGTTCCACAAATTGAAGTTACTTTTGATATTGATGCTAATGGTATTGTTAAAGTATCTGCTAAAGACCTTGGTACAAATAAGGAACAAAATATTACAATTACAGCATCTTCAAACTTGAAAGAAGAAGATATTGAACAGGCTATTAAAGAAGCAGAAGCACACGCAGAAGAAGATAAGAAGAGAAAAGAACTTGTTGAAACTAAGAACCAAGCAGATAACCTTGTTTATGGACTTGAAAAAATGCTTAAAGAAAACGGAGATAAACTTGCTGAAGAAGATAAGAAGAAACTTGAAGAAGCAATTGAAAAGGCTAAGAAAGATTTTGAAAGCGAAGATATCGAAGTTGTTAAGAAAGCAATCGAAGAACTTACAAATGTTTCAAATGGCGTAGTTACAAAGATGTATCAATCAGTTAATCCAAATGGCGAAGGGACTGATGGTAATGTTGGTGGCGAAAGCACTGATGGAAATAATGGTGAAGGTACTACTGGCGGAACTGATGGTGACCCAGAAGTTATTGTTGACTAATTTAATCTAATAAGTAAATTTTAGGGAAATGAAATAGTCGTTTCCCTAAAATATTCTTAATAAGATGTTGAACCTATTTACTATGTTGGTTAAAAACTTCATTCATCAAATATATAAAAGTAATTTAAAATTGTTTGATTTTAAATAGTATTAAATTAACAATTTAGAACAAAGTTTAATAATTTAAGAAAAAAACAGTTAAATTTCATTAAAAAATGCAAAAAAATGTGAAATTTATATTGTTTTTCTCATAAATAACAAAAAGGACAATTATGGCGAGTAAAGATTATTATTCAATTTTGGGTGTTAATAAGGGTGCGAGCGAAGATGAAATAAAATCAGCTTATCGAAGACTTGCAAAAAAATATCACCCAGATTTAAATAAAACTGAAGAGGCAGCTAATAAGTTTAAAGAAATCAATGAAGCTTATGAGGTTCTTGGTGATGCTCAAAAACGAGCAAACTATGACCAATATGGCACTGCTGAAGGCAATCCATTCTCAGGTGCGGGTGGTGCTAGCGGTGGATTTGGTGATTTCTTTGGCGGTGGATTTGGTGATATTTTCTCTGATATTTTCTCTGCTTTTGGTGGTGGAAAAGGCAGTCAGGGAAGAACTCAAATGAAAGGTCAAGATATAAATATTGCAGTTACTCTTGATTTTGAAGAAGCTTGCTTTGGTTGCGAAAAGAATATTACTATTACTAAAAATGATAAATGCTCTGCCTGCAAAGGTACAGGTGCTAAGAATGGTAAGGAATTTACTGCCTGCCGAGAGTGTAACGGTACCGGTCGCGTAAGATTTCAGCAAAATACTATATTTGGAACTACTATTCGTGAAGCTGCCTGTCCAAAATGTAATGGCACTGGCAAGATTATAAAAGAGAAATGTAGTGTTTGTAATGGTAAAGGTGAGATTAGAAATTCAAAGACTGTTAAGGTTAAATTTCCTGCAGGAATTGATAATGGTCAAACATTGCGTATGAGGGGGGAAGGTAATTCGCCTGTTGGAAATGGTGTTTATGGTGACCTAAATATTAAGGTTTCGGTTAAGCCTCATAAGATGCTGGTAAGAAATGGTAATGATTTATTACTTGAACTCTATGTTCCGTTTACTACAATGGTGCTTGGCGGAAAGGTTGACGTGCCAACGGTAAATGATAAATATACCTTAAATATACCAGAATTGACCGCTAGCGGAACACTTATTAGAATAAAGAATAGAGGTGTCAAAATGCTTAATAGAGATGCCTATGGTGATTTACTAGTAACTGTAAAAGCAGAGATGCCAAAATCTCTTGATAAGGAAACTAAAACAAAACTTAAAGAAGTAGCAACTAAACTTGGTGATAGTTCTTACACAAAATATAGCAACTTTCAGAAAAATATGAAAAAATAAAAAAGGCACAATTAATGTGCCTTTTTTTTGCTATATTATCTTCTACAACAACATCTTCCAAACAAACATCCCGCAAGTAAACAGCAAGCATTTCTGTTGCAGCAGTTTTGTTGTGGACGCTGGCAAGGTGGACAAGGTCTATGACAACGATTATTCATATTAATATGATTCTCTTTAAATCTATTAAATTCATTTTCGTTGCCAAAGTCTTGTGGATAATAATTATTGTGATCATTATTAAAATTTTGATAATTATCATCAAAATCATTAAAATCATTGAAAAAATTGTCATTTTCCTCAAAATTTCTAATATTATTGTCCCAGTTGCAGTTGTTGTGATGTCTATTGCAACAGTTTGGTCTAAAGCAAGGGTTCTCCCAAACACATCCGCAAGGTCTTTGTGGTCTATTACAATGACACTCCCTATTAAAGTTAAACATTATATCCTCCATATTTTATTTCTAATTTATTAAACTCATTAATATCATATATTGATGAAAAATTCTATTTTAGCAATACTAGCAATAATTGGTTCGATAGTAGGATCTGGATTTATCAGTGGAAAGGAAATTGTTGTCTTTTTTTCAAGATTTGGGGTATATTCTTTTCCTTGCATATTTCTCGCTTTTATAATTTTGTTTGTTTTAATAAAATTACTTCTTGATTATGGTCCTAGTTCTATTGAGCGGTTAAATAATTCCAAGATTGCTTTTTTTATAAATTTTGCAATTTCTTTATTTTTTTCTGCAGCAATGTTTGCAGGAATAATCAAACTTTTAAATTTTGAAAACAAAATCATTAGCTTTTTAATTTTTTCTTTTGTTTTACTATTATCATTTTTTGTTTTTAGATTTGGAATCGGCAGTTTGAATAAAATAAATTTAATACTTGTTCCATTTATGTTAATTTTGTTTGTAGGCCTGCTTTTTAGCAAATTTTCATTAAAAAGCCTGCAATTTTCATCTTCATTTGGTGGAGTTTCATTTATTTATTCAATTCTTTACGTTTTCTTGAACACTGCAAATGGTGGAGTATTAATATCAACAATGGCAAAAAAACTAAGTGTTAAGCAAAAAACGCAAGTAGCCTTTTTTTCGGCACTCACGCTTTCTGTTGTTTTGCTTATTGCAAATGTGGTTTTATTATTAAACCCAACTTCATTTGATTGTGCAATGCCTTTGGTTTCTATATTTTCAGGGGTTAGGCATTTAATTATGACAATTGTTGTATTTGTCGGTTGTTTGACAACTCTTCTTACACTTGTTTATTCTTTATCAACTTCGCTTAGAGGGCTGTGCAAAAATGAATTTTTGATATATTTTGCAAGTGTAATTTTGCCACTTTTATTAAGTTTATGTGGATTTAATTTTATTGTTGAATATCTTTATCCTATTGCAAGTGTTCTTGGGATTTATCTTTTGTGTGAATTATCTTTTATTCCGCTTTTCAAAAGGAAGTACAAGAAAAAACATTCCGCTAGCAAGTATACATAATATTACTATACTTGCCATAACTATATCAAGTTTCAATATTTGGCTACCATAATTTATTAAATAGCCAAGTCCTGCTTTACTTGATAGGTATTCTCCCATAACTGTTCCAACCCAACTCATACCAACATTGATTTTTAATGCCGTGGCAAATTCAGGAAGTGCGTTTGGAATAATTAATTTAAATAATATTTGATGCTTTTTTGCGTGCATTGATTTCATTAACAATATTTTATCATTGTCGCAAGAAATGAAAGCGTTAAGCATTGAAATAGTAGTAATTATTACGCAAATTAATATACACATTACTATTGTAGCACCAGTTCCTGAACCGACCCAAAATATTATCATTGGGCCTAGCGCAATCTTTGGCAGTGAATTGAGTATGATAAGGTAAGGTTCAAGTACTCTTCTAAGTCTGGTACTACACCATAGTAAAACTGCAAGAAGAAATCCTATTGCCGAAGCAAGTATAAATCCAATTACTGTTTCATAAAGTGAAGTCCAGATGTGTAACATTAGGTTACCATTTTTAAATAAGTCAACTATAGTTACGGCTATTCGAGAGGGGCTTGAAAAGAAGAATGGGTCAATAAGCTCTGTTTGAGCAAGAAGTTCCCATAAACCTAAAAATACAATAATTACTGCAAATTGAAGTAAAACTACTAAAATTTTGTCATTTCTTTTGCTTTTTAGGTATTTTTGCCTTGCTTTTGAATAATTTACTATTTTTTTCTTCATTATACAAGGTTTCTCCAAATCATTTCAAAGTATTTGCCAAAATCTTTATCCTCACGCTTTAGAAGTGGGGAAGGTTCAGGGAAAGCTAATTCAACTTCTGTTTTAACTGTCGCTGGTCTCTTCGTAAGAATTATAATTTTATCTGACATACTGATTGCTTCTGAAATGTCGTGAGTGACAAGAAGAGCAGTCTTTTTTTCAATCTTTATAATATCATATACATCATCGCATACTTTCAGTCTTGTTTGAAAGTCTAGTGCAGAGAATGGCTCATCAAGGAGTAACAAAGCCGGTTCAAGCACAAGAGTTCTAATTAAGGCAACACGTTGACGCATACCACCACTAAGTTGGCGAGGCTTTTTATTTTTGAAGTTGTAAAGGTCATATTTTTTTAACAACTCTTCTGCCATTTCAAGTCTTTTTGCATCTTTTTTAAGATTTTGTAGTTCTAAACCTAATATTATGTTTTGCCAAATAGTTCGCCATTCAAATAAATGGTCACGTTGAAACATATAACCAATTCGGCTATCATTTTTCTCGATAGGTTTTTTATCTAGTAAAATTTCTCCGCTTGACGGGGTCAAAAGACCTGCGATTAGGGAAAGTATGGTTGTTTTACCACAGCCACTTGGTCCGACAAGGGAAGAAAAAGATTCGTTATCAATAGTAAAATCTACACCTGCAAGGGCGTTGACTTCGCTTTCCTTGGTTTGATAGAAGTAGTTTACATTTTTAAATTCGAGTAATGTTTTCATTTGTATGACCTCTACAATAACATTTTAGCAATCTATCAAGAGAT
>ERZ777306.5165-NODE-5165-length-10816-cov-40.135118_pt1 | contig 10816 bp, 9 predicted proteins | sample MGYA00374966_ERZ777306 | MGnify/ENA primary metagenome ERZ777306 (study PRJEB29329, sample SAMN06343882) | mouse gut metagenome | isolation source: Mouse cecum | place: Austria: Vienna | collected 2014-11-15 ...
ATCTGCCTTACAAGCAGAGGGTCGGCGGTTCGAATCCGTCAACGCCCACTTTTAATTTATTATTATACCGAAAGAACTTCGGGCGTTTAGCTCAGCTGGTTCAGAGCATCTGCCTTACAAGCAGAGGGTCGGCGGTTCGAATCCGTCAACGCCCACGAAATTTAATTCCTCTTGAATACTTTTCTACAATATATCATTATATAGCTAACCGACAAAATTCATTGTAAAATTATCAGTGTCTAATGCAATCTAAGATTTTGAAAAAATGCGATAATCGTACTATTCAAGTTCTATTACTGATGTTGGCGAACTTAATATCACATAGTACCGGATTAATAACATCCATAGTATTCAGTCATCTTATGCCACAAAATGAATATGGTACATACCGCCAAGTTATTTATGTTTATTCGATTTTACTTATTGTCTTTTCCCTTGGATTGCCCAAAGCTTATTCCTATTTCCTAGCCCGTGTCCCAATTGAGGAAGGTTTAAATATTATAAAAAGACTAAACTCGCTATTCCTTGGAATATCTGCTATCGTTTCTTGTATTTTACTGTTTGGAGCTTATCAAATAGCGGATTTATTAAAAAATCCGTCGCTAACTTACAACCTCATGTATTTCTCAATAACTCCCATGTTACTAATGCCTGTTATGGGGGTAGAGAGTATTCTTACAGTATATGGTATGTCAAGAATCGTAATTATATATGTTGCCATCAGCCGTACATTTATGATTGTATGTACCATACTACCCGTTATACTTATAAACGCCACTGCATCTAGTGCCATTATAGGCTTTGTCATATCAGCTATTATCACTTGCCTAACCGGGCTTATATTAATTACCATACCGTTCAGAGGCGTTAAGCCAAGAAAGTCTCAAATACCTATGAATGAAATATTTAGATTTATAAAACCTATATCCACCGCTAGTTTATATGGCTTTATAATCAGTTCCGCCAGCCAGTTTTTCATAAGCAGATATTTCGGGGTAAAAGACTTCGCAGCATTTAGCAACGGATACCGCGAATTACCATTTGCAGGAATGCTCATTAGCGCTACAGCGACTATCCTGCTTCCGGAATTCTCAAAGATGTCGAACCACGGTATCAACAAGCATGAATTTATAAAGTTATGGAAATCCGTAACCTACAAATCCTCAGCAATTATTTACCCATTATCAATATTTTGTTTCATTTTTGCAGAAGAGATCATAAACCTCTTATATGGAGAAAAATACCTGCAATCGATAACTTTATTCAGAATCGCTACCATTATTAATTTAATACGCATCGTCCCTTATTCTCCTATCATGCTAGCACTGGGGAAAGGCAAAGCATTTTCTGACACACATTTGATCACCGCAATACTGCTTGTCAGCTTAAATCTATTGTGTGTAAACTTTTTCCCTTCCACGATAGGTATCGCAATTGTTACTACGTTCAGCACTCTTTTTTGCTTAATAATTCTTATCCTAATTATAGCTCGTTCGCTGGAGACTACGATCGTTAAATTCATGCCTTGGGTAAAGATGCTAAAAATGCTATTCGCAGCCATCCTCTCATGTATCACGACAAGGATGGCTATTTCTTCAATAAGCACGACACATATTTATACTCTCTTGGCTCTTGAATTCGGCATATATCTTCCGCTTTACATCTTCATTTCCAATTTATTGGGTGTTAATTATCAAAAGGTATTAAAACCGATAATATCAAGGAACAAGAAAAAAGAACAATTCTGATAAACATCTGTCGATAAATATTTATCAATCTAAAACAGTATATATTCCTGCTTCATTAGCAAGATAATCAAGAAGTATCTTACATTGATTCTTCCGTGTATATCGACGAATCTTTTCCCAGTCGCGTGGCAATACCTCCTTGTTTTTCCATATAGAATAACATCGCAGTATCATTTTCTTTATACCCTCAATATCAGCATTGTCCACCGTAAAACCAGCTTTAGTGTCATCCAGTAACCGGGCTACTACATCTTCGGGATCACAAAGAGCCAATATCGGTTTATTGGTAGCGAGATAATCGAACAGTTTGCCCGTATACACTCCTTTTCTTCCTGTAGAATGAATCACGACAAGCGTATCCACATCCAACGACATCTGAATGGCTTCTGAATGAGCCACAGATTCTATCTGCAAGACATTAGGAATGATATCCTCGGGAACATCCAGTTTCAAAAGATTTCCAATGATTTTTATCTGACAATCTGAAGGTAGCTTTTCTTCATTTATAAGTTCAGAGAAAGCCTTAAACCAATTAGCGGGACTTGCCCCTCCGTAAAAACGACCGATAAACGCCATGGTAAATTGAGGTTGGAAAAGAACATCGTGTATCTCTTCATAATCATAGCCATTCTTGATTTCCAAGAAATGATCATGCTTACAATAACATTTAAAATCGCTAAGCAAAGGTTGGGATACCGATAATACCAAATCCGATGAATTCACGATCTTACGCTCATATGCTATAAGAAGCCTAGCCTGATTACGGGGTATATAAAGATGCTTTGACATCTCGTCACGCATATCAGCTATCCAATAAAACCTGTACCCGTTTCTTCGCAATCTAAATGCGACCATGTGAGGAGCCAATGGACCAAATGAGCTTAAAACTACATCAAAAGAGTTTGCCTCACACAACGAAACAGCTTTGTTATAAGCTTTAAAACGCCACATAAACTTACTATCAGCAGTAACACGACACAACAAACCATTCACGATTCGTCTCGGCACCCACCTCTTTCCCGCTTTTACACAACGAGCCATATAAGAATATGTAATCAAAGGATTCTTAACATAATTAATCTCACATCCATGCCATAATTTAGTCTCGTCAACTTCTCCCTCTGTCACTACCGTAACCGAATGTCCTGCCAACTGAAAGTATTTAGCGAAAGCTTCTATTCGAAACGCCGCTATTACGTTATTTGGATAAAACCAATTACTGATAATAAGCACTCTCATTATTACAATATATTTAATAAAGTTCCCCCAGAACTACGTGTTTTTAGGTTACCATTCCTATTATTTCAAAACAAAAATACATAATATTTTTAAAGTTCCCCCAGAACTACGTGTTTTTAGGTTGCGTTTTCTCAAAAGTGTGTCCATTTGTAAGAACTAAAACAGCTATATTCATTAACCCTGTCATCCTTAACTGACGACAATGAGATCTGTAACAGCCAAGCCACACAATTTTCGTGTGCTTGCCTTGATCTCCAGCAATGAACGTGAAAAAAAAATTGTGTATTTTTGTTCTCCAATAATAAGAATGGTTACAAAAACACGTAGTTCTGGGGGAACTTTATTAAACATATTGCATTATAATGCAGAATAAAAAAAGAGGCCTACTTAGCTAACCGAGTGACAAAAACTGCGATCAGACGATCTAACGAGAACTTGCCAGGTCCTGCTATATACATCAAGATAAAAACGACCAAGTAAACGAACGCCAACTCTTTCAAAGAAAACGGATCATTCCCGTGAATCACGAAGAAAGCCACTCCCATGGTAAAAATCATCGGGATCATTGCCAACCGATAGAGCGCACCGAGAATAAAGCCAATCGAACAAAAAAGCTCCCCAAAAATGGCCAAGCCTAGAGAAACCGAATGTCCAACTCCCAGTGGGTCCGGAAATGCGGCGGACATGCTCTCAAAATTCGTCCACTTCTGTATCCCATGCGAAAGCAATAGACCTCCAAATAACAAACGAAGCGCCAACAACAGTAACGATATAGCTGTACCATCCGGCTTCATTGGAAAAAGAAATTTGTAAAATGCTGACATAATTCCCCTATTTTTTATCTTATCAATTCATCTTTCTGGTAATAAAACAAAAACGAAGCAAGGTTAGTTCAGCAAAAGCTCCGGGAATTGGCAAGCGGCTTATCTTTCGCCTTGCAAAACGTTTGCCACTACTATCATAACACTATTTACCTTACTATAATACAACGACTTGAAATAATACATCTTCAAAAGAGTAACAATTTAACAACATGCTAATTACCTTTGTTTTCCGTGTTCTTTCATTACTTAAATAACTCCATCATAAACGTACATAAAAACTTTCGGTTTTTTCGTAAGTTTGTAGTCGAAAATATATTTCACTGAGTATGAGAAATTAAATTAAGGAGAACGGGAGTAACAGTGAATATATCAAATGAGTAAGTATATTACGAATTATTACATTTAGATTATGCTTTTAGAAAAACTACTTAAAGGATTTAATTATAGCACCAGTACTTTCAATTTGAAGGAATCTAAGTTATTTGACCAATATTTTGAACGAATATTGATTAGTAAAGGTACATTTTTGGTCAAGGAAGGAGAAATAGAGAGGTATAGTTATTTCGTTTTTGATGGAATATTACGTTGTTGGCTATTAAATCATAAAGGAGAAGAACAAATCTTTTGGTTTTGTAAAGAGGGTACGTTCTCAATGTCGAACATATCTTTTACATTACAAACAAAGTCTGCGTTTAATGTGCAAACAATTGTAGATAGCGTTATTTACCGAATAGACAAAAAACAAGAAAATGAACTATACACCGCTATACCTAAGGTAAAAACTGTATTTGAAGATTTGAATGCTATATTGCTGAATAAACTCTTGAAAAGAAATATCGACTTGATTAAATATTCCCCTGAACAGTATTATCTACAGATGATTGAAGAATATGGCATTACACTAAACTATATACCGCTAAAAGATATAGCTTCTTATTTGGGTATCACACCACAAGCACTAAGCAGAATCCGTAAACGTATTTTTTAACTTAGATTCAGTGCTTTAAATGTAAAAGTTCCGAACTTTGTAGCTTTAAATAGTAATTACAATTATGATTAGAAAAATTAAAGTTACAGATCATCCACGTTTGATGGAAATCTGGGAAAGTGCAGTATTAAATACACATGATTTTCTTAAAGAGGAAGATTTTCTATACTATAAGGAACAACTTCCAGTATATTTTCAACATGTCACTCTATTCGGATTTGAACAAGAGGGAATCTTAGTAGGATTTATGGGAATCGCAAAAGGAAATCTTGAAATGTTATTCATTGACAATAATTATCGAGGTATAGGAATAGGAAAAAAATTAATCACTTATGCCATAGATAATTTGCAAGTAACAAAAGTCGATGTGAATGAGCAAAATAATCAAGCTGTCGGTTTTTATAAACATATAGGCTTTAACACATACAAAAGGTCTGATTTGGACGGAGAAGGTAAAGAATATCCTATTTTACACATGCGGTTATAGTTTTCCTTAAAATCACATAAACAAAAAATCCTTGGAAATCTAATGATTACCAAGGATTTCTTGTGACCCGGGTGGGACTCAAACCCACGACCTTCAGAACCGGAATCTGACGCTCTATTCAACTAAGCTACCGAGCCAAAGACTGCGCAAAAGTACATATAATATCTTAGTTTAGCAAATACAGGAGAGAAATATTTTATTTTTGATATTTTGCATATAAGTATTCTGCTTATTCTGCCATTTTGCAAATAAAAGCGATCACATTCTTGTTATTTTGCCATTAATCATTATCTTTGCCGCACATATTTCACAAACACAAAGTACAACAAGTATATGAGCTATCTTATTAAACCCGCAGGGTATAAAGCCTTACTTAACTTATCCCAGACTGAAATGGGAATCAAGAAGATCAAGGACTTTTTCCAGCAAAACCTCTCATCCGAGCTACGCCTAAGACGCGTAACCGCACCGTTATTCGTACTTAAGGGCATGGGTATCAATGATGATCTTAACGGGACCGAGCGAGCCGTTACTTTTCCAATCAAGGATTTAAACGACTCTAAAGCAGAGATCGTACACTCACTCGCCAAATGGAAACGACTGACACTCGCCGATTATCACATTGAAGAAGGTTACGGTATTTACACCGACATGAACGCCATCCGCTCAGACGAGGAGCTAGGTAATTTACACTCTTTATACGTGGACCAATGGGACTGGGAACGTGTAATGAGCGAAAGCGAACGTAATATCGATTTCCTCAAGGAAATCGTCCGTCGCATATATGCCGCTATGGTCCGTACCGAATATTTAGTTTACGAGATGTTTCCTCAAATCCGCCCGACGCTCCCCCAACAGATTCATTTCATCCATTCCGAGGATTTGTTACAAAAATATCCTACCTTTACACCGAAAGAGCGGGAAGACGCTATTACCAAGGAATACGGGGCCGTATTCATTATCGGTATCGGATGCTCGCTAAGCAATGGAGAGAAGCATGACGGACGTGCTCCGGACTACGATGATTGGTCTACGATCGCCGAGAACGGACAAACCGGATTGAACGGGGATTTATTGGTTTGGGATGATGTACTAAACCGTTCTATGGAACTATCCTCTATGGGTATCCGCGTCAATAAGGAAGCCTTGCTACGCCAGTTGGATATTTGCAAAGCCGGGGAGAAAAAGGAACTCTATTTCCACAAACGCCTCTTGAGCGGTGAACTTCCGCAAAGTATCGGCGGTGGTATCGGACAAAGCCGGTTGTGTATGTTCTATCTTCGTAAGGCCCATATCGGAGAGATACAGGCAAGTATCTGGCCGGAGGAGATGCGCAAGGAAGCACGTGCGGCTGGAATGATGCTTATTTAGTTAACAGCCAACTATTATATTATGGATGTAAAGATTGAAGAAAGCTGGAAAAAACGGTTAGCCGACGAGTTTGAAAAAGATTATTTCAAACAATTGACCGATTTCGTTAAACAAGAATACCGCCAAGGTACTGTTTATCCTCCCGGTCCTTATATGTTCAACGCTTTTGAGCACTGCCCGTTCGATAAAGTGAAGGTCGTTATCCTCGGCCAAGATCCTTATCACGAGCCGGGACAGGCGCACGGACTTTGTTTCTCCGTGCAGGATGGGGTACCTTTCCCCCCTTCCCTCATCAATATATTCAAAGAAATACAAGATGATTTAGGGCATCCGGTTCCAACAACCGGCAATTTGATTCGTTGGGCAGATCAAGGCGTATTACTGCTAAACGCCACTCTCACAGTACGAGCGCATCAAGCCGGTTCCCATCAAAATAGAGGTTGGGAGACCTTTACCGATGCTGTTATTCATCGTCTGGCGGCTGAAAGAAGCCATATCGTTTACATATTATGGGGTTCCTACGCACAAAAGAAAGGTGCTTTCATCGATTCATCCCGTAATCTGGTTCTTAAATCAGCCCATCCGTCCCCACTTTCCGCTTACCGGGGATTCTTCGGAAACAAGCATTTCAGCAAAGCCAATGATTATTTAATCGCAACTGGGCAAACTCCCATCGAATGGTAATTGAGAATTAAAAATTGAGAATTGAGAATTATTGGATTGTGTAACTTTAATTCTCAATTCTCAATTTTCGGTTCTTAATACCACTGCTGTCCATCCCTATAATTACTTCTCTTATCATACTTCAAATCTTTCAATAAAGCAGAGCTTACAGCGATACTGAATGTATAGGATTTATAAGGACCGACCGGAACGAAACTAGCCGTCATTTGCCAACAGTGCAAGTTACGAGTTACGTTACAAGTCATATAAGAGATCTTCTTAGCGTCAAAATCATAAGTAGCGTTAAAGTTAAAACGCCAGTTCTTTGTCGGCTGGATATTTCCGTTAAAGCTCAAAGAGTGAGTCAAGGCGTAATCATACTCCAGTTTAGAACGATTAAAATCACCATACCGCAAGCTCAAACCATAACTAAACGAGAGGCTCCAAGGAATCTTGGAAATTAAATAGCCATCGGCATCTGTCTCACCGGTCTCTTTCTTTTTGCCCAACAGACGGCCACCACTTTCCTTATTCTCGCCCTCTCCTTCTCCATCCGGGTTCAAGCCATCCGGATCTGCATTCGGATCCGTGGAAGCCGATTGATTCCCGGATTTATCCGATGAGCTATCACCTCCTCCAAACAACTTCTTGAACGTATCATTATTAAATGTATAGGAAAAACTGGTGCTAGTCCCTCTCAAACGGCCAATACCCTTGCCTGCTTTCCAACGGGGAATATCGACACGATGCCCATTCTCATCGTACGTATAGGTATCGAACTGACCATTCAAGTTCAACGTATAGTTCTTGGATAATTTCAAACGTAAACCTACACTCAAGTCACTCCACTTAAATGAATCCGCCGCCATATTATAACTCATGCCCAACGACAGCTTATCGATCAGACTAATTTTCTTGAATCCGGTAGAGTCCTTATCCGAACGCACCTTCATCTCGATATTGTTATTTACGTCAAAACTGATATTTCCTTGTTTTCCCGTTCCCGGAACGCCATACATATTATGAGCGAACGGAGAATACGTATATTCACGATCCTCACCATTCGCGTCTTGATATACATAAGTCTCATAAAAACCAAAACGAGAAGAAGCGAAGTCCGGCTGGGCGCTTACCGTAATAGACGGCTCGAAGCGGTGACGGATCATCTCAACCTTATTACCCAAGAATGGCAACGGTTTATAAAAACCATACAAGGTAGTAGACGCAGAGATAGAAGCGTTAAAATCGTAAATACGATAAAAACCATACGTAGTGTCGCGGGCTACCAAAGCCTGTTTCTGCGTATCATATTCCTGTTCGATCTTGCTGGTGTACCAACGTTCCTTATAATTGAAAGAGGGAGAAATATTCAAGTACTTGAGCACGGAGAATGTAGCGCTTACCGGAATCGAGTGCTGCATAGCATTCTGCCAATCTTTGATCAAATTCGATTTGAATAATAAGTTTTCCTTTGTCGTGATACTATTACTGAACGTACCGGAATAACTCATGGAGATCTTCTCGTACCAACGCTCCTTCCCTACCGGATGCTTCCGCTTGAAAGGGAAGATACGGCTCATCGTAACCGTCATGCTAGGCAAGGTCACGGCGATAGAAGAATCACGGGTCGTCTGGTTTATACTCATCGTACCGGAGATCGTGAACGGGTTATTCGGGAAACGTTTCGTTACGTTGATGGATGAACTCTTCGTATTCTGGTTCACATCGGCATACCCATTCGCATTCGGGTATAAACTGTTCTGATTATTGCGGTCATACGAAGAGGTCGAGAAGTTTACGCTCGCCGAGAAAGACAGATAAGGATTCGCCTTAGGGTCTTGCGTATGCGTCCAGTTTACCTTGAAGTCCTTAGACAAATTATAGTCGGGTAATCCCTTATCGCCCAATTTCGTCACCAAATAAGAAGCATTAAAACTGCCCGAGAATTTATAGCGTTTGCGGTAAGCCGAACGGGCCGACAATCCCCAAGATCCCTTGGTATAAATCTCTCCCAACAAAGCCAAGTCCATATAATCGCTCAAGGCGAAATAATATCCACCGTCACGCAAGAAGAAACCTCTGGTAGACTCGTCTCCGAAAGTCGGCATAATAATACCGGATGAATACGTACTCGAGAACGGGAAGAAACAGAAAGGTAACCCGATCGGATACAACGGCACGTCCTCCAAAACTAGATAGACCGGACCCGTTACGATATTCTTTTTCGGGCGCACCTTCGCTTTCGTCATCTGGATGTAAAAGTGAGGATGCTCATGCTCGTCGCAGGTCGTATACTTACCACCCACCATGTTCAAGATATCCCCTTCCATCTTTTTCGTTCGCCCGGCGGTAACATACCCTTCTCCCTGCTGGGTAATCACGTCCGTGATATATCCTTTCTTGGTACCGAAATTATACCGCATCGTCTTCGACTCATATTGCTGATCGCCCTCCTTAAACAACGGATAGCCAAACTCCTGCCCGATAGAGTCGAGTCCAAACTTAGCGAACACGATGCTACTATCCATATTCATCTCAATCAATTCAGATTGCAGCTCGATATTCTGGTATTTGACATCGCCTTCCCCGTAAAGATATGCCCAGTTGCCAGCCGTCATCACGATAGAATCGGTCGCTTGATAACTGACCGGAGCATCTAGCCCGGTCTGCTTTTCTGGAATCGAATCTCCCGCTAACGTTGTACTATCCGTAGGAGCCACCAAGAGAGAATCAGTCTGCGCCAAGCTATCGGCAGGAGCGACAATCTCCTGCGCTTGCACGCCCAAGCCTCCCAAGAGGAAAACGAATAGAATGATTAGGACTCTATATATCAAAAACATTACTTCGTTCTTTGCAGTGTGTTACAGCGTGCAAATGTATAATAAATAAACGAGCCCTTATGCTTTTATTCCCCTAAAAAGAGTTTACACCAGTGTTCAAACTGCTCAACTGTCTCATTTCCATACTTGGATAAGCTCTGTTTTATCTTATCAGCCGGTTTCTCTTTCGTCAATTTAGTCTTGCTAAAGAATTTATCAGCGAAACAGATCAATTGTTCTTCCAATGACACGGGACGCATATCCCGATGTGGAACAGGCAGGTTCCGTTCCTCGATCATGGCAAGCGAAAGCCCCGTTCCCGTATGCCTCTCGCAAACTAAGGCGTGGCGAGGATACCCCTCTTTCCGCATTAAATCGGCTCCCAGATAGCCATGGCAGATATAATCGGCCTCCCCATGGCAATCGATATCCGGAGCGTTACACAAAAAGATCCCTATGTCATGCAACATCGCCGCTTCCTCAATAAAAGTCAGATCCAGATTCATCTCCGGATGCAAACGGGCCAATGCCAATGCCTTATCCGCCACGCTGCGGCTATGAGTCACCAAAATCCGGAAAGCGTCCGAACTTTCCGGATAATATTTCTTTATTATATCAAGAGGTTTCATCCTATTTATTTTTTTGCGAGACAAAAATAAACAATCTCTCTCACATAT
>ERZ777306.5174-NODE-5174-length-10793-cov-19.926523_pt1 | contig 10793 bp, 9 predicted proteins | sample MGYA00374966_ERZ777306 | MGnify/ENA primary metagenome ERZ777306 (study PRJEB29329, sample SAMN06343882) | mouse gut metagenome | isolation source: Mouse cecum | place: Austria: Vienna | collected 2014-11-15 ...
TTTCCCGCCCTGTCCCGGTTTATCCCGTGTTTCTCAAATATCCTGTCTCTCTACAATTTCCAGCCGTTGGCGACACAGGTAAGTATTGGCAGTAAATTTCCAAAAATGGGAACGGCAAAGCGGCGGGCCTCCCCGCCGCTCCCCTTAGGCGCTGTTTGGACATGTTGGCAATTTTCAAGCAGGCCCTAGTCCCGCTCCCGCTCCAGCATCTGATTGTACAGCCCGCGCCTTTTCACCCCGAACTCCTCCGCCGCCTGGGCCGCCGCCTGCTTCAGGGGCAGCCCCGCCCGGCGCAGCTCCTCCGCCCGGGCCAGGGCCCCATCCCCGTCCGGCGCCTCCTCCTGGGCGGGGCGGCCCGCCGCCACCAGCACAAACTCCCCCCGGGGCTCCTGGGCGGCGTAGCGCGCCTGGGCCTCCCCAATGGTGGTACGCAGCACCTCCTCGTGGAGCTTGGTCAGCTCCCGGCACACCGCCAGGCGGCGGTCTGGGCCAAGGGCGTCCGCCAGATCGTCCAGGGTGGCGCGCAGCTTGTGGGGGGCCTCGTAGAAGATCATGGTGCGCGTCTCGTCCGCCAGGGCGTCCAGCCGGGCCCGGCGGTTTTTCTTGTTCAGCGGCAGGAACCCCTCGAAGGTGAACCGCCCGGTGGGCAGGCCGGACACCGACAGCGCCACCGTCAGAGCGCAGGGCCCTGGGATGGCCTCCACCTCCACCCCGCCGGCGGCGCACAGGGCCACCAGGTCCTCCCCAGGGTCGGAGATGGCGGGGGTGCCCGCGTCGGTCACCAGGGCGCAGCTCTCCCCCCCCTGCAAGCGCCGCAGGATGGCGGCGCCCGCCGTCTCGCAGTTGTGGCGGTGGTAGGCGGTCATGGGCTTTTTCAGCTCCAGGTGGTTGAGCAGCTTCACCGTCACCCGGGTGTCCTCTGCGGCGATGAAGTCCGCCCCCTCCAAAATCTCCGCCGCCCGGCGGCTGATGTCGCCCAGGTTCCCGATGGGGGTGGGCACCAGATAGAGCTTCCCGGCCATGTCAGGCCCTCCTTTTTACTCGCCCGGGAAATGGTCATGGTCGCCATCCCCGGGCAATGCTGTTCCCTTCCAGGGCCGTCCCGAGGCGTCGCGCCGGGACTGGATGCGGGCGCAGGAAAACGCCCGGCGTGACGCCCCGCCCGCGGGCTATTTCACCTGGTCCTTTCGCATGGTCAGCGAGATGCGCTTTTTCTTCTCGTCCACTTCCCTCACCCACACCGTCACCACGTCCCCTACGCTGAGCACTTGGGAGGGGTGCTTGATGAAGCGGTCACAGATCTGGCTGATGTGCACCAGCCCGTCCTGGTGGACGCCGACATCCACAAACGCCCCAAAGTCGATGACGTTGCGCACCGTGCCCTTCAGCTCCATGCCTGGCTTCAGGTCCTTCACGTCCAGCACATCGGTGCGCAGCACCGGGGCGGGCAGCTCGTCCCGGGGGTCCCGCCCCGGCTTGACCAGCTCCGCCGCCACGTCCAGCAGGGTGGGCACCCCCACGCCGCACGCCGCAGCCGCTTTTTCCTCCCCGTAGGCCGTCAGCCGGCCCTTCAGGTCGCCCAGCTTCCCCGCCCTCACATCGGCCATGTCATGGCCGCACAGCCCCAGCAGCTTTTCCGCCGCGGCGTAGCTCTCCGGGTGGACGGCGGTGTTATCCAAGGGGAACTTGCTCTCCGGCACCCGCAGGAAGCCCGCGCACTGCTCAAAGGCCTTCGGGCCCAGTTTCGGCACCTTTAAAATCTGCTTCCGGGTGGTAAAGGGGCCGTTGTCCTCCCGGTACTTCACAATATTTTTTGCCGTGGTGCCGTTCAGCCCCGCCACCCGGGTGAGCAGCGGTGCGGAGGCGGTGTTCACGTCCACCCCCACCGCGTTCACGCAGTCCTCCACCACCCCGTCCAGCGCCTCGCCCAGCCTGGCCTGGGGCATGTCGTGCTGGTACTGGCCCACGCCGATGGATTTGGGGTCGATTTTCACCAGCTCCGCCAGGGGGTCCTGGAGCCGCCGGGCGATGGACACCGCCGAACGCAGATTCACATCGAATTCGGGAAACTCCTCCGCCGCCAGCTTGGACGCGGAGTACACCGACGCCCCCGCCTCGTTCACAATGGCGTAGCTCACCCCGCCCCCCACCTTGCGGATCAGCTCCACCGCCATCTGCTCCGTCTCCCGGCTGGCGGTGCCGTTGCCGATGGCGATATGGGCCACCTTATGCCTTTTGATGAGGACGGCCAGCTTATCGATGGCCTCGTTCTTCCCCCGCTCCCCGTGGGTGGGGTAGACCACCGTGGTGTCCAGCACCTTGCCGGTGGGGTCAACCACCGCCACTTTACACCCCATGCGGTAGCCCGGGTCCAGTCCCATGGTGACAAAGCCCTTCACCGGGGGCTGCATGAGCAGGGGCTTCAAATTGAGGGCAAACTGGCCGATGGCCCCCTCGTTGGCCCGGTCCGTCAGCTCGGAGCGCACCTCCCGCTCCAGGGAGGGGGCGATCAGCCGGTCATAGGCGTCCTCGGCGGCGGCCTTCACAAACTCCATAGCCGCCCTTCCGGGCACCACCCTGCGCCGCAGGGCCACCAGGGCAGTCTCCCGGTCCATCTCCACGCCGGCCTTGAGGATTTCCTCCCGCTCCCCCCGGTTTATGGCGAGAATTTGATGCCCTTGGGTTTTGGACAGCGGACTTGAAAACTCATAGTATAGGCGGTATACGCTGTCCTCCGCATCCTTGGCCGCCGCCCTGGAGGTAATGGCCGCCCGCCGCCAGTACAGCTCCCGCAGCATCCCACGCACGCCTGCGTCGTCGGAGATCAGCTCGGCGATGATGTCTGAGGCCCCTTGCAGGGCGTCCTGGACGGTCTCCACCCCCTTCTCAGGGTCGATGTAGTCCTGGGCGGCCCCCTCCATGTCCACCGCCGGGCCCTGGGCAAAGGCCAGCAGGGCCAGCGGATCCAGCCCCTTCTCCTTGGCCATGGCAGCCCGGGTGCGGCGCTTCTGCTTATAGGGCCTGTAAAGGTCTTCCACCTCCGCCAGGGTGGCGGCGGCGTCAATAGCGGCGGAAAGCTCGTCCGTCAGCTTCCCCTGGTTCTCAATGGACTGCTTCACCTCATCCCGGCGGTCCTGCAAATTGCGCAGGTACTGCAATCGGTCCGCCAGCTGGCGGATGAGCTGGTCGTCCATGGCCCCGTGGAGCTCCTTGCGGTAGCGGGCGATGAAGGGGACGGTGTTCCCTTCGTCCAGCAGGGTGATGATGTTCTCGATGTGCTGCTCCGGGCGGTCCAGCTCCCGGCTCAGAATTTGTATAATTGTCTCCATTTATTTCCCCTCGTTATCATAGTCTGGGGCTTCCCCTGCGCTTTTCTTTGGCGCGGCCAGCCCAAACCCGTTTCCTCATTTTAACATGCCCTGCCCAAAATGGCAAGAGCGCCCCCCAGCCTTGCCGGGGGGCGCTCCCGTTCAATCGGACAGCAGCATGCGGTCGTTGTCCAGTTCATGGCCTGTCCCCGCCCGGAACCGGCGCAGCAGGTCGTCCACCGTCATGCCCGCCCGCTCCTCCCCGGACACGTCCAGCACGATGTTCCCGTCCGCCATCATCAGCGTGCGGCTGCCCAGCTCCAGGGCCTGCTTCATGTTGTGGGTGACCATGAGGCAGGTGATGCGGTTGTCCGCCACGATGGTCCGGGTGAGCTCCAGTACCTTTTCCGCCGTGCCCGGGTCCAGGGCGGCGGTGTGCTCGTCCAGCAGCAGCAGCTTGGGGGTGACCAAGGTGGCCATCAGCAGGGTGAGGGCCTGGCGCTGCCCGCCGGACAGCAGCCCCACCGGCTGGCGCATTCGGTCCTCAAGGCCCATGCCCAGCAGCTTCAGCTTTTCCGCGAAGAACTCCTTATCTTTTTTCCCGATCCGGCTGAAGGGGCTGGTCCTTTCCTTTGTGGAGCGCAAGTAGGCCAGGGCCAGGTTCTCCTCTATGGTCATGGAGGGGGCGGTGCCCCGGAGGGGATCCTGGAACAGCCGCCCGATGACCACGCTTCGCCGGTGGTCGGGGGTGAAGGTGATGTCCCTGCCGTCCAAAGCGATGGAGCCGCTGTCCACAATGAAGCTGCCCGCGATGGCGCCCAGCAGGGTGGACTTGCCCGCCCCGTTGGAGCCGATGATGGAGGCGAAATCCCCTGGCTTCAAGTGGAGGGACAAATCCGACAGCGCCGTCTTTTCATTGACCGTACCCGGATTGAAGGTTTTAGAGATGTGCTCGATGCGCAGCATGTCAGCACGCCCCCCTTCGTCCCGCCGCCAGGCGGCGCTTTTGAAACATAACGCCGCTCTTGATGGCTGGGGCGGCAATGGCCAGCGCCACCACCAGGGCGGTGACCAGCTTTAAACACTCAATGGGCACAATCCTGGTGTTAAGGACGGCGGCGTAAATGAAACGGTAGACCACGGAGCCCGCCATGACGGCCAGGATGCCCCTGCCTATTCCCCCCCGGCCCACCACCGTCTCGCCGATGATGAGACAGGCCAGGCCGATGACCACGATGCCCGCGCCCATATTGGTGTCCACCGTCTTCTGGTACTGGCCCACCACCGCGCCGGACAGCCCCGTGAGGGCATTGGCCAGGCACAGCCCCACCGTCACCGTAAAGGCCGGGTTGACGGAGGAGGAGCGCACCATGTCCCGGTTGTCGCCGGTGGCCCGGATGGACAGGCCCAGCCGGGTGCCCAGAAACAGCCACAGCAGTGCGCCCGCCGCCGCCGTAATGCAGGCGGACAGCAACAGCTCGTACCACTCCCCGCCCACCCCGGCCGCCCGGAGCAGGGTGAACACGGTGTCCGCCCGGAGCAGACTGGCGTTGGACTTCCACCCCATGGCCATCAGGTTTACGGTGTACAGCCCGGTGTTGGTAATAATGCCCGCCAGAATGGAGGGCACCCCCAGGCGGGTCTGCAAAAAGGCGGTGACAAAGCCCGCGCAGGCCCCCGCCGCCATAGCCGCCGGGATGGCCAGGATGGGGTGGCCCGCCGCCGTCAGCGTCACCGACACCGCCGCCCCCAGCACAAAGCTGCCGTCGGTGGTCAAATCGGCGATATCCAGAATGCGGTAGCTCAAAAACAGCGCCATGGCCACCAGGGCGTATTGGAATCCCAGCTCCAGGGCGGTCTGTACGATTTGTAACACGGTTTTTCGCTCCTCTCGCGCCCCCGCCCCGGTGATGCCGGGGCGGAGGCTTCTCATTTAACCCTTTCTCGTACTCCCAATCTCAAGCAGATTTCCTTCGGGGCCGGCCACATAAAAGTTTCGGATGCCAAACGGATACGCCACCGGCCCTCCGGCCGGAAAGAGCGCCGCCAGCAGGCCCACACCCGTGCGCACATCTTTTCCAATCACAGTTCTCATCTCCGCTGCCGGTTCGAATCTGTCCGTCTGTATGCGCCCCGCGCCATCAGGCGGCTCAGTCCTCGGTGGTGACGACCTCCACCACGGTGCCCATGGTGCTGAACACAGAGTAGTCGGCGCCCAGCCCCGCGGCGGTCTCCGTGTTGACGGTGATGATGCCGCCGTCCATCAGATAGAAATCCTCCATGCCGTCCATGCCCTGGGCGATCACCTGGTATGCCAGGCCCGCTGTGCGCCGGCCCACATCGGTGTAATTCACGCCGCAGGTGGTAAAGGCGCCGTTGCGCACAAAGGAGTCCGCCCCGGTGTAATGGGGGATGCCTGCCTGGATCAGGTCCTCATAGATGGCCAGCTCGGCCGTGGCGATGATGTTGTCGGTGGGGGTAAAGATGGCGTCCACCCCCTCGGCAATGAGGGCGGAGACGGCGGTAATCACTTCGTCATTGGTGTTGGCGGTCCGCTCCACATATGCGATTCCCCTGCTCTCCAGGGTGGCGATGGCCTCGGCGATGGGCTTGGCCGAGTTGACCTCGGACAGGGAGTACAGCAGCCCCACCTTTTTGAGCTCCGGGTCCTGGGCCAGCATCATGTCGATGATGAAGCGGGTGTTCAGCGCGTCGCTGGTGCCGGTCACATAGGGGAGCCCGGTGAGCCCGGCCGCCTCCGGGTCGGAGACGGTGGCAAACACCACGGGGGTCTGGGTGTCCTCGGCGCTGGCGGCGGCGATCTGGGCGGCGGTGGTGGCGATGGGGATAATCACGTCCGCCTTGTCGGCGACGGCCTGGTCGGCCAGCTGCTTCAGGGTGCTCTGGTCCCCCTGGCCGGAGGTGGTGTGGTATTGGATGGTCACCTTATTGTCCTCGGCCAGCTGGGCCAGCTCCGCCTCAATGGCCTGGGCGATCTCGTCCAGGGAGGGGTGGTCCATCTGCTTGATGATGGCCACGCTATAGACGGCCTGGCTGGGCTCGGCGGAACCGTCCACGTTCGACGAAGGTCCGCCCGGCTCAGAGGCTGGGCCGCAGGCGCACAGGGACAGGGTTAGGGCCGCGGCGGCGGCAATGGCGAGGAGCCTCTTCATGGTGTTGTGCTTTTTCATGTTCTTTTCCTCCAAAAAAATATTTTGAGCGGCAGATGAACCCCGCCTTGCCAGCAGCGGGGGAGGAAAAAGAAAATAGCCTTCGTCCCCCCATGGGACAAAAGCCATTGCTTCTGCGATACCACCCAAATTGACGTTGAAAAACGTCCGCTCGCTTACGCGTACCATCATACGCGCCCCGGTGGATAACGGGTGGGTGCCCGTCGGTCCCTACTTGGCCCAAGCCGTTCGGTCCGCCCTCCGAAGTCCATTCGCCGGCCGCTCGCCGCCCCGTTCCCACCATCGGGGGCTCTCTGAAGGTCTGCCGCGCCGGGTACTTCTCTCCGTCACTGGTTTGGTGTGTTTGGTTGTTGTTGTCATTATACGCAGGCGCGCCCCGTTTGTCAACCCTTTTCCCCAAGAAATTTTTACCGCACTAAAGCGGCGAACCCACCCGCCCCCCCAGGATGGGGGCGGAGCGGGCGCTCACCACTTATTTTCCACCTTTTCCGCGAAACCGAACAGATCCCGCACCTGGAGGGCTGTGCCATCGTCCAGCACCGCCGTGCCGCTGAAGCGCCCGAATACCTGGTGCTGGTCGCTCTTGATGATTCCCACGCTGGTGCATGACACCCGGTCCAGCACCGGCACAAAGTCCATTTCAAAGCGCCCGTCATCGCTGGTGAAGCGCCAGGGCGTCATGTAGTCCTCCTTCCCATCCTTCATGGGAATGCCGAACTCCACCTTGGACAGCTTGTGGGCCCTGCCTTGATAGAACAGCATATTCTCCGTGGCGGCGGAGGTGTCCCCAAAGCCATAGCCGATATTAAACCCGAATTCGGCCCCCTCCGCCAGCCCGGAGGCGGAGCCCCAGTACCAGGTATTGTGGTAGGTCCACACCCCCCGGCCCCAGTCCAGCACGGCAAAGGAGTCCTTGGGATCAAAGCGGTACTCCTCCCCGCCGATGCGCACCGTGCCCTCCGCCCGCATACAGTTGATCTTCTGATTGTAGTAAAAGTGGGCAGGCTTTTCAAAGGGGGTGCAGATCACCATGGATTCCTCCGGCTCCCCGGTGAGGGTGATCTGGGCGTCCAGGGGCTTTCCATCCTTGAAGCCGTCCATGTGGGCGGTGAGCTGCCGCTTGCCCTCCCCCACCTGGAACAAAAGGGCGTGCCGCTTGCCCGAGCTGGCGGTGATTCCCGCCGCCGACGTGGACGGCAGGCCCGTCCGGCCCATGGGCAGCACAGACATGGGGCTTTTGGTCACCTCCCAGGGCTCCCCCTCAAAGGACAAAAAGGAGATGGAGTCCAACCCCATATAGCTGTTGTCCGCGATGGTAAGGGCCAGGCCGAAGCAGCTGTTCCCGATATAGTAATAGTCCCACTCCTTCAGCCGGGTCATCCCGCCCCGCACCTTTTTTCGGTCATATACGGGCAGCAGCCGCTTGGCGTACCCCGCCCGGGTGAGGTTCCCCTGCCCATCCAGCAGGGGGATCTGCTCGGTGATCTCGTACTGCATACCAACGCCTCCCCTATGACGGCCTCTCCGCTCCGCCGTCCTCTTTTCGTCAGCATACCACATTTTCTCCAACGGCACAAGGAAAACTCTCTGACACTTTGTACCTTTTCACAGTCCGCGCCGAAATTTCCCGGAAAATATAAGGGGGACAGGCAAGCCGCCGCCCCTCCCCGCATAGGCTCTCCCCACGGAGGTGATGCCGCTGTGCTTCGGCTGCTCAGACAACAAAAGGTGCGGGACGCTCTGGCGGGGCTGGCGCTGCTCATCGCCACGGCGGGGCTGGTGGCCGCCCCGGGGGAGGCCATCGCCGGGGCAAAGGACGGCCTGGTGCTGTGCTTCAACGTCATCGTACCCTCCCTGTTCCCCTTTTTTGTGCTGTCCTCCCTGGTAGTGGATCTGGGGCTGGCGGCCTATCTGGGCCGGGCGCTTGAGGGGCTGATGCGCCCGCTGTTCCGGGTGAGCGGCAGCTGCGCGGCGGCGGTGGCCCTGGGGTTCATCGGCGGCTATCCTGTGGGGGCGCGCACCGCCCTCCAGCTCTACCAGCAGGGGCTGTGCTCCAAGCCGGAGGCGGAGCGCCTACTGGCCTTTTGCAACAATTCCGGCCCCGCATTTATCCTCGGGGTGGTGGGAGCGGGCATTTTCGGGGACAGCAGGGTGGGGTTTCTCCTCTACCTGACCCACGCCCTGGCGTCGATGCTGGTGGGGCTGCTGTTCCGCTTTTATGGCGGAAGCGAACGCCGTCATGCCGCCTCCCCCCGGCCCAAGCCCATCCAAGTGGTCACGGTCCCCGCCGCCTTCACCGGCGCTGTGGTCCGCTCATTGCAGAGTACACTGAACATCTGCGCCTTCGTGGTGTTTTTTTCCGTAGTGCTCCAGCTGCTGTCCGCCTTTGGCGCGTTTGCCGCCCTGGCCGAGCTGCTGGCCCTGATCGGATTCGAGCCGGACTGGGCCCGGCGGCTGGTGGCGGGCCTGCTGGAGCTGTCCTCCGGTGTGTCCTCTCTGCGCGGCGGCACACATCTGGCGGGTCGGGTATCCATGGCGGCCTTCATGCTGGGGTGGGCTGGGCTGTCGGTCCACTGCCAGGTACTGTCCTTCCTGGTGGACAGCGGACTGTCCGCAAAAACCTATCTGGCGGGCAAGCTGTGCCATGGACTCATTGCCGCCGGGCTGACCTGGTGCCTTACCCGGCTGTTTCCCCTATCCGCCCCGGTGGCGGACTATCTGGCGGAGCAGGCGGAATCCATCGCCGCGCTGGACTTTTCCACAGCGCTGGCGGCATCCTCCCTGTCCGCGCTGGCGGGCTGGCTGTTTTTAGCAGCCCTCTGCCGGTCCCTCTGGCGAAATAAATGTGGCAATCTGCCGCATTATCGTGTATAATAGAGAAGAGATCACCGATGGAACAGAGGGATAGCCATGCTGTTTGAAAAGAATATCGACCCACGCTGCGCCTACTGCCAATGGGCCACCCCCTTGGACGAGGGGCAACTGATGTGTGTCAAAAAGGGTATTGTCACCTGCTCCGGCTCCTGCCGCCGCTTCCGCTATGATCCTCTCAAGCGCGTCCCGCCCAAGCCCCTTGCGGCCACCTTTGAGCATCTGAAAGACGAGGACTTCAGCCTCTGAAGTCCTCGCAAATAAAGAAAGCGGACAGTCAACAGACTGTCCGCTTCTCTGTGTCGGCACTACCTATCTTTCCAGGCCGTCGCCAGCCAAGTATTTTCGGCGCGAGTGAGCTTAACTGCCGTGTTCGGGATGGGAACGGGTGGACCCTCACCGCAATCAGCACCGACTTATTATTTCAACTGGTCTCCCAGCCAAAATCTTTGTTGTTCCCCTGGAGTGTTCCCACTCCAGGGGAGTGGTACACCTTCAGGGACTCGAACCCTGGACACCCTGATTAAGAGTCAGGTGCTCTACCAACTGAGCTAAAGGTGCATTTAGTTGGTGACCCGTGGGAGAGTCGAACTCCCGTTTGCGGCGTGAGAGGCCGCCGTCTTGACCACTTGACCAACGGGCCGTTTTGCGTCGCAGGTGCGTTTCAGGGTTGCGCGCACCCTCAAAACTGAACAATGTGATCATCTGCAAGCAGCCTGCATTACCTTATTGTAAGGTCAAGCCCTCGGCTTATTAGTACCGGTCAGCTAAACACATCACTGCGCTTACACCTCCGGCCTATCAACGACATAGTCTACGTCGAGCCTTACTCCATTAAGGATGAGAGATCTTATCTTAGGGGGGGCTTCACGCTTAGATGCCTTCAGCGTTTATCCCGTCCGAACGTAGCTACCCAGCTGTGCCCTTGGCAGGACAACTGGTGCACCAGAGGTTCGTCCATCCCGGTCCTCTCGTACTAAGGACAGCTCCCTTCAAATCTCTTACGCCCGCAACAGATAGGGACCGAACTGTCTCACGACGTTCTGAACCCAGCTCGCGTGCCACTTTAATCGGCGAACAGCCGAACCCTTGGGACCGAATACAGCCCCAGGATGTGACGAGCCGACATCGAGGTGCCAAACCTCCCCGTCGCTGTGGACGCTTGGGGGAGATCAGCCTGTTATCCCCAGGGTAGCTTTTATCCGTTGAGCGACGGCATTTCCACTCACATACCGCCGGATCACTAACTCCAACTTTCGTTACTGCTCGACCCGTCGGTCTCGCAGTTAGGCTCGTTTATGCGTTTACACTCACTGCACGATTTCCGTCCGTGCTGAACGAACCTTTGAGCGCCTCCGTTACCTTTTAGGAGGCGACCGCCCCAGTCAAACTGCCCACCTAACAGTGTCCCCCGACCTGATTC
>ERZ777306.5176-NODE-5176-length-10793-cov-3.511175_pt1 | contig 10793 bp, 9 predicted proteins | sample MGYA00374966_ERZ777306 | MGnify/ENA primary metagenome ERZ777306 (study PRJEB29329, sample SAMN06343882) | mouse gut metagenome | isolation source: Mouse cecum | place: Austria: Vienna | collected 2014-11-15 ...
GTCGCAACCCTACATTCGTGCTCATTCTGGGCATGTGCCCCACTTTGGGCACCACATCCACGGCCATCACCGGTCTATCCATGGGGATTGCCACACTTTTCGTGCTTGTATGCTCCAACGGCGCCATCTCGGCACTCCGCAGGGCTATCCCCGGCGAAGTGCGCATTCCGGCGTTCATCGTTGTGATAGCCTCGTTCGTAACCATCCTGCAGATGCTCATGCAGGCTTTTGTACCCTCGCTGTATTCATCTCTGGGCATCTTCATCCCTCTCATCGTGGTAAACTGCATCCTGCTGGGCCGCGCCGAGTCGTTCGCCGCGCGCAACAATGTGGTGCTTTCTCTGGCCGACGGCCTCGGCGTGGGAATCGGATTCGCCGGCGCTCTCACTCTGCTGGGCAGTGTGCGGGAGCTTCTGGGAAAAGGAAGCATATTCGGCTACCAGCTATACGGCGCCGACTACGGCGCCCTGCTGATGGTGCTCGCTCCCGGCGCCTTCATTGCCCTGGGATTCATGATCGCTCTGTTCAATCACCTCACTGCCGGAAAACATGCTTGAATACCTGTCGATTGTTCTTACAGCCATACTGGTGAACAATATCGTGTTCTCCCAGTTCCTCGGCATATGCCCCTTTGTGGGCGTTTCCAAAAATCTCGGCGCCGCATACGGCATGACAATGGCCGTGGCTTTTGTGATGGTGGTTGCCACGGCAATCACATGGGTGCTGCAGCACAGTATTCTGATACCTCTCGACCTGGGATATGTGCAGACCATAGTTTTCATACTGGTAATCGCAATTCTCGTCCAGATGCTCGAGATTGTGATTAAAAAGACTTCGCCGGGACTATATGCGGCTCTCGGAGTGTATCTGCCACTGATTACCACCAACTGCGCCGTGCTCGGCGTGGCCATTCTGGCTGCGCAGCGCGACTTCGGACTTGTGCATTCGCTGGTTTATGCCCTCTCCACCGCTGCCGGTTTCGGACTGGCACTGACTCTCTTCGCCGCCATACGCATGCAGCTCGAACTTAGCGACGTGCCCGCACCGATGAAAGGAGTGCCGATTGCCCTGATAACAGCCGGCATACTCGCGATGGCATTCATGGGATTCTCCGGACTCAGCATTTAAAACCAAGAGACATCGGCAGGTGTTTTATGTAAAAGACACTTACGATGAACTCAAAAATACATTCCGACAAAGAGAGGGCACTCGCCTATCACCGCTATCCACGTCCTGGTAAAACAGAAACTGTACCCACCAAACCGTTCTCCACCCCCGACGACCTTGCGCTGGCATATTCTCCCGGTGTGGCATTCCCATGCCTTGAGATAGCAGAAAAGCCGGACGACTCATACCTGTATACCAATCGCGGAAACACCGTAGCAGTAATAAGTAATGGCACAGCCGTACTCGGGCTGGGCAACATAGGCGCTGCCGCGGCCAAGCCCGTAATGGAAGGGAAGGCCATGCTTTTCAAGATTTTCGCCGGACTCGATGCCACGGATGTGGAAGTGGACCAGACCGATCCAGAAAAATTCGTGGAAACGGTGCGCGCCATATCCTTAAGCTACGGCGGCATAAATCTCGAAGACATAAAGGCTCCCGAATGCTTCCACATAGAAAACGAGCTGAAAAGGCTATGCGACATTCCCGTGATGCACGACGACCAGCACGGCACCGCCGTTGTGGTCGGTGCGGCAATGCTTAACGCATTGGAGATACAGAACAAACAGATATCGCAGGCGAAAGTGGTGGTAAACGGCGCGGGCGCCGCCGCCATGGCATGCACACGGCTGCTTTTCGCCTTGGGCGTGAGTCCTGAAAACACAGTGATGGCCGACAGCAAAGGTGTAATCGGGCCTCATCGCTCAAACCTGAGCCCACAGAAACAGGAGTTTGCCACCAGCCGTACCGACATCACCACTCTCGCCCAGGCAATGGTGGACGCCGATGTATTCATAGGCCTGTCGGTAGCCGATGTCCTCACCCCGGAAATGGTGCGCACCATGGCTCCGCGGCCCATTGTCTTCGCGCTCGCCAACCCCAATCCTGAAATATCGCGCGAAAGAGCCTTGGCAAGCGCCCCCGATATCATCTACGCCACGGGCCGCTCCGACTATCCCAACCAGATCAACAACGTACTGGGCTTCCCGTATATCTTCCGTGGTGCGCTCGACTGCCGTGCCCCGGATGTGAATATGGACATGAAGCTTGCCGCAGCCCACGCAATAGCGGCCGTCGCCCGCGAACCGGTAACACATGCTGTCGCGGCGCTCTATCCCGACGAACATCTGGTATTCGGACCCGAGTATATTCTGCCTAAACCATTCGACCGACGCCTGCTGTGCTCGGTGCCCCCTGCAGTGGCTAAGGCGGCCGCCACCTCGGGCATCGCCCGCAGACCCATCGACAACCTCGAGAGGTACTGCCGTCGCCTGCGACTGTATGTAGCCGATACCGACCGACATCTTTCAGCCTTTATCTCCGACGTACGCGCCAAACTTCCCGGAGCATGACAGACGCACATTTTTTAACAGCACAAAATAGAACATCGGCATACGACCGGTGTTCTTTTTTTATAAAACAACGTGTTCAACTTACCAAAATTCATATAACTATGGCTGATAACAACGACAGCATCAGCAAACAGCAGAAACTGTCGGCCCATCCCGAATCCGGGCGCCTGACAGCACATAAAGAGCCACAACAGCTGAAGGCTCACGATGAGTCCGACGACCCCGTACCGGCAACAACTGCCGATGTGGACGAGACTCCGAGATATATACAGTATAGCGCCGCCATAATACTCGGCCTTGCATTTGGTGTCGGATGCTACGTATGGGCCGACGGCGGAAACGACGCTCCGGCCGCCATTGCCCAGGCCGGACCCAAGGTTGCTCCGACAGCAGAATTCTTCAACCAGGATGGAGCCGGCGATGCCATCGGAGCAAGCGATACTCCGATTCCGAATCCTTTTGTATCGCCTTTCGAACCCGATTTCGCCCCAACTGGAGATTACAGAATGCAAAGCGCTCCTGTCGCCGAAAATACACCGGCCAGGAACAAGGCACATAAAACAGAGTACGCCATGGCGGAAACACAACGGCAGACAGCCACGGAGGCAACAGGTGCCGGCACGACTCTGGTGTATCTCTTCGCCTACGATTCATCGGACATCCCCGAGACTCCCCAACTGTCGGCAATAGCAAAGCAGGCGGCAAGAAACGGCCGCAAAGTGGATGTGGCAGCATATACCGACAGCAACGGCAACACAGCCTACAACCAACGACTCAGCCAGCGCCGCGCCCGCGCTGTCGCCGACTACCTTGTTGCCCACGGCGTGGACGCCTCAAAAGTGACATACCATGGCGAAGGCCCTACGGACAACTACGGCAACGACATGCAGGACCGTCGTGCCGAAATCCACCTGATCTGATTCACGCCAGATATAACAGCAGCGAAAACGGCGTTTCCCAGCACGTGGAAACGCCGTTTTTTGACATAGTGCAATTTTTTGTAATTTTGCTGCTTCTATCAGACGCATAACAACAGCCACAAATGTATCAGCAAACACCGTCAATCTTTCGCAACATACCACCGGTAGTACTGAATCTGGTGATAATCAACACACTCATATGGCTTGTGATGGCACTTTTGCCTGCTGCCGACTACACACTCACACGCCATCTTGCCCTATACTACTTCACCTCTCCGGGCTTCGAGCCATACCAGCTTATCACCTACATGTTCCTCCATGGCAGCTTCGGCCACCTGTTTTTCAACATGTTCGCCCTTTTTATCTTCGGGCGCACCATCGAACAGGTCATGGGGTCGGCACGTTTCCTGTTCTACTACTTCACCTGCGGCATCTGCGCCGCGCTGGTGCAGCAGGGCGTTTTCGCATGGCTGATACATGATGTACAGAGCCTTATAGGCGATGCCGAGACCTGCCGCTACATAATAAACGAAGGCTGGTACGGCATCCGCTTCGGCATTCCCGAGGCTATAACCCTCAACTCTCTGGTGAACACGCCCATGGTAGGCGCTTCCGGTGCCATCTACGGTGTGTTGCTTGCTTTCGGATTCCTTTTCCCGAACACTCCGGTGTATATTTTCTTCGTTCCCATACCCATAAAAGCCAAATGGCTTATAATAGGCTATTTCGTTCTCGAACTATTATACGGCATCGGAGGTTCTGCCGACGGCGTGGCACACTTCGCACATCTCGGAGGCATGATCTTCGGTTTCCTGCTGCTCATATACTGGAAAAAGAAAGGAGTCTTCAACCGCAACTGGTTCTTCTGAAATGCAAAAAAAACGGATGAACTCCAAAGCCTCCGCTGCCGAAAAGCATGCGGACAAGAACCGGAAAGCCAAGAACCGGCGACCCCGTATAGGCCGTTTCATCACCGTCTGCGCCGACGTGCTGGCTGCATCCGCCCTTATCCTGTGCGGCTATGCCGGCAACATATCGCCGCTGAAATACGGCGGAGCCTGGGGGGTGTTGCACCTGGCATTTCCCGGCGTCCTCGCCATTGTGGCACTGATGCTCATTGTGCAGCTCTTCACATGCCGCCGCGGCGCCGCGGTGCTCGCCTGCGGCATGGTGCTAAGCGGCGGACCGCTGCTCACATATTTTCCTCTGAACATACATTTCGGCGACAGACAGCCCTCACCCGGCGACAGCACATTCACACTCATGAGCTACAATGTGGCCAATCTCATCGACCAAAGGCCTATAACCGAGCAGCCCATGGGATACAACGCCATAGTGAGTCAGATTCTGGCCCACGACGCCGACATAGTGTGCCTCTCCGAGAGCCGCTACCTAAGCGTGAGCGAACGGCTGAATATCACACCCGTGCAATACGACAGCCTGCAGCGCCGGTACCCGCACATAATTCTTAGCGGCCGCGCCCAATGCACACTCTCAAAATACCCGATACAGCCGCTGCACACCAGCATGGACTCCACGGTGTTCGGAGCCGCCGACGTGGGCATGTACCGCGTAACACTGCCGGGAGGCAAACTGCTCACCCTCTTCAACGTGCACCTGCAGTCGCTGGGACTTCGCGAGAGCGACAAAAACCTCTATGTGGACCTTACAGAACTTAAAACGGAGGACCTCGGCCAGATACGCCGCGACCTTCTGGGCAAGGTTTCGGCCGCCAACGTCCAGCGTGCACGACAGACCCAGATACTTCTCGGACTCATACGCCACTACGGAGGGCCCAACGTGATTGTCTGCGGCGACTTCAACGATGTTCCCGGCAGCTACCCCGTGCGCAGCTTCGCCGATGCAGGCTTCCAGAGCGTATACCCCAAGATAGGTTTCGGCCCTATAATCACCTTCAACGCCGACCGTTTCTATTTCTGCATCGACCACGTACTTTACCGTGGCGACCTGGTGCCGCTCAACATCCACAAAGGAACAGAGAAGTGTTCCGACCACTACCCGCTGACTGTGCGCTTCGAAGTGCTTTGAAAGCACTGTTGATTAATTGGCGGGAATTAGCTAAATTTGCCCTTTGAAACTCCGGAGGCCAACGACGCCCCGAACAACATATAACTGATGGAACATAAAAGAACCCTCATCACAACAGCTCTGCCCTACACCAACGGGCCCGTCCATATCGGCCATCTGGCCGGTGTGTATGTGCCTGCCGACATATATGCACGTTACCTTCGTCTCAACGGCCGCGAAGTCGCTCTGATCGGCGGCAGCGACGAGCACGGAGTTCCCATCACTCTGAAGGCCCGCAAGGAAGGGGTTACACCCCAGGACATCGTCGACCGCTACCACAAGCTCATCAAGGAATCATTCCAGGGCCTGGGTATCTCGTTCGATGTATATTCCCGAACCACATCGGATATACACCACAAGACAGCCTCCGAGTTCTTCCGCCACCTCTACGACAAGGGCGAGTTCATCGAAAAGGAAAGCATGCAGCTTTTCGACCCCGAGGCCGGCCAGTTCCTTGCCGACCGCTACGTTACCGGCGAATGCCCCCATTGCCACAATCCGCGTGCCTACGGCGACCAGTGCGAAGCCTGCGGCACTGCGCTGGCGGCTACCGAGCTGATAAACCCAAAGTCGGCGATTTCCGGCGCTGTGCCCGAGCTGAGGCCCACACGCCACTGGTATCTGCCGCTGGACCGCTGGGAACCCACCCTACGCCACTGGATTCTCGACGAGCACCAGGAATGGCGCCCCAACGTGTACGGCCAGTGCAAAAGCTGGCTCGACATGGGGCTGCAGCCACGCGCCGTAAGCCGCGACCTGTCGTGGGGTGTTCCCGTGCCTGTGGAAGGCGCCGAAGGCAAGGTGCTTTATGTGTGGTTCGACGCCCCTATAGGCTACATCTCCAACACCAAGGAGATTTTTCCCGACACATGGGAACAGTGGTGGAAAAGCCCCGAGACCCGCATCGTGAACTTCATAGGAAAAGACAACATCGTGTTCCACTGCATTGTGTTCCCTGCGATGCTCAGTGCCTATGGCGACGGTTTCCAGCTGCCCGACAACGTACCCGCCAATGAGTTCCTGAACCTCGAAGGCGACAAGATTTCCACTTCGCGCAACTGGGCGGTGTGGCTCCACGAATATCTCGCCGACTTCCCCGGAAAACAGGATGTGCTGCGCTATGTGCTCACGGCCAACGCTCCGGAGACCAAAGACAACGACTTCACCTGGCGCGACTTCCAGAGTCGCAACAACAGCGAGCTGGTGGCCATTCTGGGCAACTACGTGAACCGAGTCCTTGTGCTCACCCACAAATACTACGGTGGAACGGTTCCCGCCCCCGGCGAATTCACGCAAGCCGATCTGGCCGCATTCGCCGAAGTGGAAAGCCTTACCCGAAGCCTGAGTGACAAACTGGAGAACTTCCATTTCCGCGACGCCTTGCGCGATGCCATGGGCATAGCACGTCTCGGCAACCGCTATCTCCAGGAAACCGAGCCCTGGAAAACGGTGAAGACCGACCCCGACCGCGTGGCCACTGTGATGTATGTGAACCTGCAGTTAGTGGCATCGCTGGCCATAGCACTCGACCCGTTCATGCCGTTCATGGGCGAGAAACTGCGTGGAATACTGTCGCTGGAGCAGATGCGCTGGAGCGACATAGGACGCCGCGACATAATTGCCTCCGGGCACACCATAGGCCAGCCCGAACTGCTGTTCGACAAAATCGACGACGAGGCCATCCAGGCCCAGCTCGACAAGCTCGAACAGGCCAAGCGCACCAACGCCATAGAAAATTTCAAACCCGCCCCGCAGCAGGCTCCGGTGAGCATCGACGCCTTCGGAGCCATTGACCTGCGCGTAGGCACCATAACGGCGTGCGAAGCTGTCAAAAAAAGCGACAAACTGCTAAAACTCACCGTCGACGACGGTATGGGCGGACGCACTATAGTATCAGGCATCGCCAAGAGCTACACCCCGGCTGAACTTGTAGGCCGCCAGGTAGTGTTCGTGGCAAATCTTCCGACTGTAAAACTCCGTGGAGTGGAATCGCAGGGAATGGTGCTTTGCGCCACCAATGCCGATGGCTCCATCGTCCTCACAGCTCCAGCCGCCGTGGCTACCAACGGCGCACAAATAAAATAACCATGCCATAGAACACACCATGAAACCCCGGATTCTGATAGTCTACACCGGAGGCACCATAGGGATGATCGAGGATGCCGCGACAAAGGCGCTGCGTCCATTCGACTTCTCGCACCTTATGGAGAATGTGCCCAAGGTGAAGAAGCTCGACTATGTGATAGATAACATCCAGTTCCAGACACCGATAGACTCGTCGGACATGGATATTACACATTGGCAGAGCATTGTCAGAAGCATTGCCGACAACTACGACAACTACGACGGGTTCGTGGTGCTTCACGGCACCGACACAATGGCCTATACGGCTTCGGCTCTCTCGTTCATGCTACAGAACCTGCGCAAACCGGTGATAATCACAGGTTCGCAACTGCCGATTGGGGAAGTCCGCACCGACGGTGAGGAAAATCTCATCACCGCACTGCAGATTGCCGCCAGCCGCGACGCCGACGGCAAGCCTACCGTGCGAGAGGTTGCCATACTGTTCGAGAACTATCTGTGGAGAGGCAACAGGTCGACAAAACGGAGCGCCGACAACTTCAACGCTTTCCGCAGCAACAACTATCCCGAACTGGCAAAAATCGGACTGGGAATACATTTCCGCCGCACCTCTCTCACCCATACCGACAAAGGCGGAGGACTGGAAATCTACCCCGAGATGGACACCAATGTGATGGCCATCGACCTCTTCCCCGGCCTCAGCCGCTGCGTGGTGGAGCACATGCTTGCCGCACCGGGCATAAAAGGAGTCGTGCTGCGCACATATGGAGCCGGCAACGGCCCTTCCGAGAAGTGGTTCCTCGACGCTCTCACCCAGGCGGTGGCAAATGGCATAGTGATAGTGAACGTAACCCAATGTGTCAACGGCGGCGTGTACCCGCGCCGATACCTTACCGGCGACAAGATAGCCTCCACTGGCGTGGTATCCGGTCACGACATCACTTTCGAGGCCGCGATAGCAAAACTCATGCACCTCTTCGGCAGGGGCTTCACGCCCGCCGAAGTGCGCAAGCGCTTCTCGCGGCCTATTTCCGGTGAAATCACAGTCACCAAACATTCCAAATGAAACATACCGTCATTTCCCTTATCCGCGCCGCCATTCTCGCCGCATGCATGGTTTTGCCGACAGCATTGCCTGCGCAAACACCCGCGCAGCCACCGGTATGGGAAGTGATATGCACTGCCGAACCAGCCACACACCGGAATTCGGATACTCCCGAAATCAACGTTGAGGTAACTGCCACAGGCACGGTGACAATAACTGTGGATCGCCCCACCACCGTGAAGGTTTTCTCCATCCTCGGACAGCTGATTACGCAGAAACAGATTGCCGCCGGCAAAGTGCGGCTCCACATGGATACCCGCGGAATATTCATTCTCAAGGCAGGCGGAGCCACCCGACGAATAAACTTATGACAGATTCAGTTAAAATACCAGTTATCGACCGCAGCGGACGACTTCCCGAATATGCCACTCCCGGAGCGGCGGGAATGGACGTGCGCGCCATGCTCGACAGCCCTGTGACAATACAACCCGGCGGACGGGCGCTCATACCCACCGGCCTGCGGGTGGAACTGCCCGCAGGATACGAAATGCAGCTGCGGCCGCGCAGCGGCCTGGCACTGCGCAGCGGCATAACCCTGCTGAACAGCCCCGGAACAATCGACAGCGACTACCGCGGCGAAATCGGAGTGATTCTTGCCAATCTATCCGCCGAACCGTTCATCGTGGCCGACGGCGACCGCATCGCACAAATGGTGGTGGCACGATATGCGACCGTGGAATGGATACCTGCCGAAACGCTCTCCGACACCGACCGCGGCAACGGAGGCTTCGGACACACCGGCAAGAATTAGGATTGCGGTCTTGAATCGTTTCAAATCCTATCCTGGAAATTCAGGCACACTCTCCCAAACACACAAACTCCATTAATGAGTAGACTCTCTGCAACACTTCTGCTACTGGCTTTTGCCTGCGCTTTCTTCGCAGGATATGCATCGCGCCCTTCGGGTCGCGGCGCCGACCAGATAAAAGCGGAATACATATTCCTCGAAGCCGCCAACGCACGCAACAGCCACAGTCTGGACGACTATTACATGATGCTGCGCCGCGCTGCGAGCCTCGACCCCGAAGACCCCTATATCCGCGGTGCGTTGGCAGAGGTGGACATCCTGCTTCCTACCGTAGACTCCTCGGGCACAGAGGCGGCCTATGCCGATCTCTGCCGCCGCTTCCTCGCCGATCCGCTGTCGGAGCCAAATGCCGAACGATACATCGACATCGCCACACGCCTGCGCCGGTACGACGACGTAATCTCCGCTTGGGAACTTCTCGATTCCCTCCAGCCAAGCCGCACCGATCCGGCAATGAACCTGGCAACCGTACTTGTGAACAAGGGCGCCACTTCCGGCGACCAGGAGGCACTCCGACGAGCTGTTGACATAATCGGACGTCTTCAGCAGACCCAGCCTGGCAACCCCACCCTGGCATCACACAAAATCGCGGTGCTCAATCTCATGGCCGACACCGCCGCCATGGTGAGCGAACTCGCCAGATTCCACCGCGAGGCTCCCGCCGACATGCAGGCTATGCTGTTCATATCATCCACATTCGAAAAACTCGGCATGGCCGACTCCGCCAGCCGCTACCTCGATTTCGCCGAACAGATCGATTCCGAAAACGGCGCCCTGCGTCTGGCACGGGCAAACTATTTTCTGAACCGCGGCGACAGCGCCACTTTCATCAGCGAAGTCCTGAAAGCAATGGAAAGCCCATCCATGGAGTATGCCATGAAGTTCGATATTCTACGCGGCACTGTGAGCACCCTGTTTGCCGACACCTCACGGCACAGCCAGATCGAGCACATGTTCGGCGTGCTCCAGGAGGTGAACCCCGGAGAGGCATCGCTGCACACTTTCTACGCAGAATACCAGCTGGAGAAAGACAACAACGAAGCCGCCGCCGAACATTTCCGCTACAGCGTAGATCTCGAGCCTTCCGACCAGGAAGTGTGGGATCGCCTGCTATATGCGCTTGGCAAGTGCAACGATACCGAGCGTATCGCGGAAGCATCGAAAGAGACACTCAGGCGCTTTCCTTCCGACGCCTACGCCGCACTTATGGGAGCCACCGCACTGGTTGTTCAGAACAAGGAATCAATGGCACTCGGGATGATAGACAGCCTGGA
>ERZ777306.5178-NODE-5178-length-10787-cov-5.155609_pt1 | contig 10787 bp, 7 predicted proteins | sample MGYA00374966_ERZ777306 | MGnify/ENA primary metagenome ERZ777306 (study PRJEB29329, sample SAMN06343882) | mouse gut metagenome | isolation source: Mouse cecum | place: Austria: Vienna | collected 2014-11-15 ...
CTTTGAGCGTGATCATTTCGCTCACTTCGGACGGAATCAGCCCCGTCTCGTTCGTGTTATCCAAAAAGTGATCGAGCAAGAAATCTATAAAGGACGCAAGCTGCTTGTCTTTGAGATTGAAAACGTAATCGTCGGTCTCTTCCGAATAGTTCTCGAGCCGTTCGACGTCGATATTGTCGCGCGTGAACACTCCCGTCATCATGTTGACGAGTATATCCATGATTTGGTTCGACTCGCCGCCGTTTTCGGTCGTATCGTCAGAAGATTCGCCCTCGTTGAGAGCGGCGGCAGAGGCTTGCTCGTCCTCGCCGTTGCCGAGATCCGCCATTACGCTGTCGATGGCGCGCAAAAGCTCGGCGTCGAAATCTATTTCCACGTCCGTCTTCAACAGCATATTCGCCTTGATCTCGCCGTAAAGCCCCTGTCTGTCTTCGTCTGTAAAGCCGTTTTTAACGACTTTTTTATCGTTCGACCAATACAGTCCGTTCATTACCCCGACAACGTCGCCGAGCGGCATGTCCAAGTACTGTCTCGAATACACGTCGCCGAAATACCAGCCCGCACCGAACACCCCCGCGAACAGTACGAGATTGACGACGACGAAAACCAAAAAGCAAGTAAGACATACTTTTTTCTTTTTGGACTTACCCGCCTTAGCTTTGTCGTCGGTAACAACAACTTTCTTTGCCATAATTATTCTCCGCTTATACGAAATTTACAATTTACATTCTACGCGAAAAAACGCACTATGTCAACCCTTATCGTAAAACATAATGCGTTTTTAATCGTATTCTAATATTGTCGGCAGTATATTTTTGCCGGCGATCGTCGGTTATTCCGCCGTCGCTTCGTAGCCCGCGTCCGCAACAGCCTTTACCGCCGCGGCGGCGTCGAAGTCGCCGATTATCTCGGCTTTGCCGCTATCGAGCGAAACGTTCGCCTCGGTCACGCCCGACACGCTTTCGAGCGCTTTCTTTACGTGCGCGACGCAATGACCGCACATCATGCCTTTTACGTTCAGAGTTAATTTCATGGGTTCTCCTTTACCGTCTTTTATTTGACACGCCGTGCAAGCATCCGAGCACGGCGAAACGTCCGTCACAGAGTTTTCGCGCGGCGCGACGCGCTTATGCTTGCGCTTCAATCTGCCGAGCTTTTTATCGAGCCTGCCGTCGTCGAACTTCATTACGGTAAGCCTCAGTGCGTTGCAAACCACGAACAGCGACGACAACGCCATTGCGCCCGCGGCTATCATGGGATCGAGCGCAACGCCGAGCGGCGCCAGCACGCCCGCCGCAAGCGGTATTCCGAGCGAATTGTACAAGAACGCCCAAAAAAGATTTTGTTTGATATTGCGTATCGCAGCGTGCGAGATCGCAAGCGAGCGCGGCACGTCCATGAGATCGCTCTTTACGAGCACGACGTCAGCCGATTCGATCGCTACGTCGGTGCCGGAGCCTATGGCTATACCTACGTCCGCCGCTTTGAGCGCGGGCGCGTCGTTTATGCCGTCGCCCACCATTGCCGTGATCCCGTCTTTTTTCAACCGTTCCACTATATCGAGTTTGTCCTCCGGAAGTACGTCGAAATATACTTCGGAAATGCCCGCCTCATCGGCTATACGTTTGGCTTGACGCTCGTTGTCGCCCGTCAGCATGACAACGCGCGCGCCCAAACGTTTGAGCAGCTCGATAGCGGCTTTGCTCGTCGGTTTTATTTCGTCGCGTACCGTAACGGCGCCCAAAAGTTCGTTCTTTCTGCAAAGCCATACTCGGCTCTCGTCGCCGTCGTCAGTAACCGTAACGCCGAAATCTGACATCAACCGCGGCGCGCCGAGCGCGTACTCGACACCGTCGACCGTGCCCACTACTCCGTATCCTATGCGATACTCGCTCGACTCCGGCACGCGCGCTTCTCCGCGCGTTTTATACGCTTCGGCGACGGCTCGGGCGAGCGGGTGCGTGCTCGTGCTTTCGAGCGCGGCGGCTACGGCGAGCACTGTATCGGCGTCGAGATCCGCATACGCTTGCACATCGGTGACGCGCGGTTCGCCTTTGGTTATGGTGGACGTTTTATCGAGCGCGAAACACCTGACGCTCGAAAGCTTTTGCAGCGTTTCGGCGTTTTTGACGAGTATGCCGTACGCCGCGGCGCGACCCGTTCCCGCCATCACCGCAACGGGCGTTGCGAGCCCGAGCGCGCACGGACAGCTTATCACAAGCACCGATATTGCCATGGTGAGCGCGTTGCCGACGTTTTTGTTTATACATATCCACACGATAAACGCGACGAGCGCAAGCGCGCATACTACGGGCACGAATACCGCCGATACCTTATCCGCTATCTTTTGTATCGGTGCTTTCGATCCGCCCGCATTTTCTATAAGCTCGACTATCTTGGAAAGCGTCGTGTCGCCGCCGACCTTGCTCGCGCGCATTTTTATTTTCCCCGTCAGATTGAGCGTGGCGGACGTTATCTCCTTGCCTGCTACCGCTTCGACGGGCAAAGACTCGCCCGTTATCGCCGAACAGTCGAGCGTTGTGCCGCCGTCCGTGACCACGCCGTCGCACGGCACGTGTTCGCCGGGCAGCACCACTACGGTATCGCCTACTCGAATATCGTCCACGGGCACTGCGAGCGTTTCGCCGTCGCGTTCGACAGTAGCCGTATCGGGGCGCAATCGCATAAGCTTTTCAACCGCAGAGCGCGTTTTGCCCTTGGATTTAGCTTCCAAAAACTTGCCGAGCGTAACGAGCGCGAGTATCATCGCCGCCGACTCGAAAAACAGATTCATCGCAAGATCGGCAGCGCCGTGAACGTCTCCGCCCGCAACGCGCGCATCGATCAAAAATACCGTTACAAGCCCGAATATATACGCCGCGCCCGAACCCAATGACACGAGAGTATCCATGTTCGCGCCGCCGTGCAATACCGATTTTACACCGCTTACGAAAAATTTATAGTTTATCGCGAGTACGGGCGTGGTCAAAACGAGCTGGATAAGCGCGAACGACGCGGGATCGACGTGCGGATCGAACGCGCCCATAGGAAATCCCGCCATATGCCCCATCGAAAAATACATCAACGGCAGCATGAACACGACCGACGCTACAAAGCGGATCAACAGTGTTTTTGAATGGTCCGTATTTTTTTCTTTGCCGACGCTTTTGCTCGCGGCGATTTTTCCGCGCTCCGCATCGTCGGCAGTCGCGCCGTAGCCCGCGCTTTCCACTGCCGCTATTATATCCGCGTCCGATACGTCCGTATCCACAGTCATACGGTTAGACAAAAGATTAACGGCAACGTCGTCGACGCCCGCTTTTTTTACCGCCCGCTCCACATGCGCCGCGCACGCCGCGCATGTCATACCCGTGATCGTAAAACGCCTTTTCATGTGCATATTTTAGCATGACGCATACCCGATGTCAAGCGATTTTCGTAATACATACTAATTTACTATGAATTAAAAAACCGCCGCGCTAAATTTGACAAACGCGCGCGAACGTGCTATAATATAGCGAATAACATTTACGGAAGACGTTATGCCGCAAAAGAAAAAAACCACAGTCAAAATACGCGAAAGTTTTATCAAACTGCTCGAAACAACGCCGCTCGAGGACATTACCGTTACAGCCGTTTGCGATAAGGCGGGAATAAACCGCGCTACGTTTTATTATCACTACGACTCGGTGCAAAATCTTTTCGACGAACTCGAACGCCAACTCGAAAACGAATTCAATCAATCGATGTCGCTTGCGGCATACGGCAGCGACGGCGCACCGAACAAAAGCTTTTACGTAATGTTTTTCGAGTTCGTCGCACGCAACGCATCGGTCTGCAAAATGATACTCAATTCCCCGCACTCGGGGAACAGCTCGTTTTTGACACGCGCTATGCTCGGCGGCAGAGACAAGGTAGTGAGCACAATGAGCAAACTGTTCCCCGACTGTTCCGCCGATAAGATAGACTACTATTATATATTCGTATCGCACGGATTCATGGGGCTTTTGGAACACTGGCTCAATAACGATATGAAAGAATCGATAGAATACATTTCCGAGATAGGCGAACGAATTTCCTACGGCGGAATAAAGTACTTACAGTGACGTTTCGATATAACCGAAATTAAAAACGATCGTGATTTACGACCGTTTTTTTCGTCAGTTCTCTTTTTGTTCGAGCATATCGTAAGCTTCTATCTCCGCGCCGAACTTCATTTCTTTATACGTGCATACGGGCACGGCGATAAGCATTACGAGCGTAAACGCGGCAAGCGGGATATACGAGTAGTAACCCGTTATAAACGAACACGCTATGCCGGTGAGCAAAAACCCGAACGCGCCGACAGCCCAATTGTCGGCGAGCCAACGGCTCATGAACGTTGTAAACACGCCGCGCTTTGCTTTGCCCGCCGCAAACGTTCTCGAATGTACGACGAGCGGCACGCTCGACGAAAGCAGCGACAGCAATACGCAGACCGACAGCGATATAAACACATGCACGTTTATGCGGTTTATACCGTCCGCGGGATGCAACGACGAGTCTATCGACGCGAACTGTCTCGATATGCCGTAAACCACGATACCCGACATGCACATCGACAGCATTATCCCGAGTATAATTACCGAGATAAAATTATTGCGCAGTCTGTTATGCTTTTTGAGCGCCATAGCCACGATTATTATCGTCGCGGGGATAAACGACGTCAGCGATAATATAATATTGTAATACTTGCTCGAATACTCGGGTTGGTTGAATTCGATATTATATACGATAGTTATGTCGTCGGGGAGCATATACAGCGTTATCGCCGCAGCAAACAGCGAAATGCCCGCAAGCCACAACGCCGCGGTAACAAGTATTTTATCGGTATCAGTAAGTCCGCTTTTTGCCATGTTAATCTCCCGAAATTTTCAAGTAACTGACCGCGTTCAAACTCAAGTCCGCGGGCTTCGCGTTTTCGGCTATCATATCACGCGCGCGCGCGCAGATCATAGCCGCATTGTCGGTGCAAAGTTTCATAGGCGGGTACGACACTCTTAATCCGAGCTTTGCGCCCTCTTCCTCGAGCCGAGAACGCAACAGCGAGTTTGCCGCAACGCCGCCCGCAAGCACGAGACGCTTGACGCCCGTTTTTTTCGCCGCGATCATTGCGGTATCTACGAGCATATCCACCGCAGTGCGCTGGAACGACGCGCATACGTCCGCTTTATTTACCGACTCGCCGCGCTGTTCCGCCGTGTGCATGTAATTGACGACTGCCGTCTTAAGCCCCGAATAGCTCAAGTTATAATCTTTATGTTTCTTTTTGGCGACGAACTCGATGCGGTCGCTGCCCTCGCGCGCAAGCCTGTCTATCTCCGGTCCGCCCGGGTACGGCAGATCGAGCGCGCGCGCCACTTTGTCGAACGCCTCGCCAATCGCATCGTCGGTTGTCGTACCGAGAAGCGTAAACTTATTGCGTCCGTCCACGCGCACTATGCCCGTATGTCCGCCGCTCGCAACTACCGCCAAAAACGGCGGTTTAAGCTCGGGATCTGCGAGATAGTTGGCGGCGATATGCGCTTCTATATGATTGACAGCATACAGCGGCACACCGAGCGAATATGCGAGCGCTTTCGCCGCAGACACGCCTATAAGCAACGCGCCCACAAGCCCCGCGCCGTAAGTGACGGCTACCGCGTTCACATCCGATCTATGTATGCCCGCCGCGCCGAGCGCTTCGTCGATAACGGGCAATATCGCCGTCAAGTGATTGCGCGACGCGATCTCGGGCACTACGCCGCCGAACCGTCTGTGTATCTCTATCTGCGACGAAATTATGTTAGACAACAGCCTGTCGCCAGCGAGCACCGCAGCCGACGTTTCGTCGCACGACGTTTCTATTCCCAAAATGATTTTATCTTGCATCGTGTTATTTCTCGCCGATAGTATTTATCTTTACTTCCGAATTTTCAATACTCTTTACGCCGTCTTTTTGAGATAGTCTATGATAAACTCCTCTATATCGCCGTCCATGACCGACTGAATGTCCGAATCCTCGCAACCCGTGCGGTGATCTTTGACGAGCGTATACGGCTGAAACACGTACGAGCGTATCTGACTGCCCCACTCGATTTTTTTGACGTCGCCTTTCAAACTCGCGGCTTTTTCGAGCGCCTCGCGCTCTTTGAGTTCGACGAGCTTGCTTTTGAGCATTGTGAACGCCATTTCGCGGTTTTGCGTTTGACTGCGCTCGTTCTGACACGTGACGACTATACCCGTGGGAAAATGCGTTATGCGAATGGCGGAATCGGTCTTGTTTATGTGCTGACCGCCCGCGCCGCTCGCGCGGAACGTGTCCACACGAATATCGTCCTGATTGATTACTATAGTAGTATCGTCTTTTATTTCGGGCATTACCTCGAGACTCGCAAACGAGGTATGCCGACGCGCGTTTGCATCGAACGGAGAAATGCGCACGAGCCTATGTACGCCCATTTCCGCCTTGAGATATCCGTATGCGTTTATTCCGCGCACTGCAAACGTAACGCTCTTGATCCCCGCTTCGTCGCCGTCGAGCCTGTCTATGACCTCGACCGAATAGCCCGATTTTTCGCAATACATTCTGTACATGCGGAACAGCATGGACACCCAATCCTGCGCTTCCGTGCCGCCCGCGCCTGCGTGCAACGCGAGTATCGCGTCGGACTTGTCGTACTCGCCCTTGAGCAATGCCGAGATCTGCGCCTTTTCCGCCTCGGCGGAAAGCGCGTCCGTCTCCGTAAACAGCTCGCTCAAAAGCTCGTCGTCCGCTTCCGCAGCCAAGAGTTCCGCCATTGCGTACAAGTCGTTCACCTTGGCAAAAAGCTTATCGAACGCGCCGAGAGTATTATCTATATACTTCGCCTCGCTGTTGACCGCTTGAGCCGCTTTGGGATCGGAATACAATGCGGGATCGTTCTGCTTTATCTCGAGCTCGCTCCGTCTCGCCTTGAGTTTATCGGGCGCGATCGCGGCGTATGCGTCGTCGATCATCGTCTTAGACGCGGCTATTTTGTTTTTACATTCTTCTATATCCATACTTATTTTCCGCAGCAGTGCTTATACTTTTTTCCGCTGCCGCACGGGCACGGATCATTCCTGCCTGTTTGCTTGGATTTGGATTTGACTTCGGGCTGACGCTGCTCGCCGCGCGATGCGGGCGTGCGGTTTTCCACAAGCTCGACCTCTGGCTTTTTGGGCTGAACGGGTTGATACTCGACGTTGGCGTGTACGAGAGTCGACACAACGTCGTCGTGTATTTTGTCTATCATGGCGTCGAACATATCGAAGCCTTCTTTTTGGTACGCAAGCACGGGGTCTTGCTGACCGTATGCCTTTAAGCCGATACCGCTGCGCAATGCGTCCATATTGTCGATGTGATCCATCCAATGTCTGTCGACCACGCGCAGCATGACGTACCGTTCCAAATCCTCGAAATTAACGCCGTGCTCGTCCGCCTCGTCGATCTTTGCTTGATAATTGGCTTTGACCGTATCGAAAAGCTGTTCTTTAAGCTCGTCGAGCGAGAAGTTCTTGAGCTTTTCCTCGTCGAAGAATTCCGTTTCGCCCGGCAACAGTTTGCGCTCGACTTCTTTGTTGAGCTGCTCGGCGTCCCATTCGTTGTAATCCGTCTTGGGATCGGTATACGCAGCTATTATCGAGTTGCAACGCTCTTTGAACATCGAAAGTATCTCGTCGCGCATAGGCATGCCTTTGAGCACTTTGCCGCGTTCCTCGTAAATTATCTCGCGCTGTTTATTCATTACGTTGTCGTATTCGAGAACGGCTTTACGCACCGAGAAATTCCTGCCCTCTATGTTGCGCTGCGCGTTTTCGATCTGGCGCGAAAGTATCTTTGCCTCGAGCGGCGTGTCCTCGTCGACCTTGAACGTTTCCATAACGCGCTTGAGCCTATCGCCCCAAAGCCGCAGCACGTCGTCCTCCGCCGAAAGATAGAATATGGACGAACCCATATCGCCCTGACGTCCCGCACGACCGCGCAGCTGATTGTCTATACGCCGCGACTCGTGACGTTCCGTGCCGATTATGCGCAGTCCGCCGAAGCCTATGACCTTTTGCTTTTCCTCGTCGACCTCGCTCTTGAACTCGCTTATATATTTTTTGTAAAGCTCGCGCGCTTTGGCTTGCTCTTCCGTTTTAGTGGGAAAAACCGACGCTGCGAGATCGATCGTTTCGTCGTCGTACTCGTCCTTTTTGAGTTTTTCTTTCGCCATATATTCGGCGTTGCCGCCGAGCATGATATCCGTTCCGCGGCCCGCCATGTTAGTGGCTATCGTGACTTGATGCAATCTTCCCGCCTGAGCTATGATCATCGCTTCCTTGGCGTGATTCTTTGCGTTGAGCACGCTGTGCGGGATCTTTTCGTAACGCAAAAGCTTACTCAAATTCTCGCTCTTTTCAACGTTGGTCGTGCCGACGAGAACGGGCTGACCGCGTTCGTAACATTCTTTTATGTCCGCAACGACTGCGCGAAGTTTGCCCGCCTCGGTCGTGTAAAGCTGATCGTTATCGTCGTAACGCTTGCTCGGAACGTTGGTGGGAATAGTAACGACGTCGAGTTTGTATATCGATCTGAACTCGTTTTCCTCGGTCTTTGCCGTACCCGTCATACCCGAAAGTTTTTCGTAGAGACGGAAATAGTTTTGGAAAGTTATCGTTGCGAGCGTCTTGTTTTCGGACTGAATACGCACGTTTTCTTTGGCTTCTATCGCTTGGTGCAAACCGTCGCTGTACCGTCTGCCTATCATGAGACGACCGGTAAACTCGTCGACTATGACCACTTCGCCGTCGTTGACTATATAGTCCTGATCGCGATGCATGACGAAATTTGCGCGCAACGCGTTATTTATATAATGGTAAAGCTCGGTGTTTTCTATATCGGCGAGGTTTTCCACCTCGAAGTACGTTTCCGCACGTTCTACGCCCTGCTCGGTAAGGTTGATCGCGCGCTTTTTCTCGTCGATCTCGTAGTCCTCGTCCTTTATGAGACGACGTACGAAACGGTTGGCTTTGGTATACATCTCGCTGCTCTTTCCGCCTTTGCCGGAAATAATGAGCGGCGTTCTCGCCTCGTCTATGAGAATTGAGTCGACCTCGTCTATTATAGCAAACGAGAGATCGCGCTGAACCATATCTTGCTTGCGAATGACCATATTGTCGCGCAGATAGTCGAAACCCAGCTCGTTATTCGTGGCATACGTAATATCGCAATTGTATGCGGCGCGCTTTTCTTCGGGGTTCATGCCCGATACCGCTACGCCTACCGTAAGCCCCAAAAATCTGTGTATCTTTCCCATCCACTCCGCGTCGCGGCGCGCAAGATAATCGTTGACCGTGACTATGTGCACGCCCTTGCCCGCGAGCGCGTTCAGATACGCAGGGAGCGTGGAGACGAGCGTTTTACCTTCGCCCGTGCGCATCTCCGCTATGCGTCCTTGATGCAGCGCGATACCGCCCATTAGCTGCACTTTGAAGTGCTGCATATTGAGCACGCGCTTGCCTGCTTCTCTCACCACGGCGAATGCCTCGGGCAAAAGATCGTCGAGCGTTTCAAAATTCTCGCTGTAACGCTTTTTGAACTTTTCGGTCATGCCGCGAAGTTCGTCGTCCGACATGCCCGAAAACTTGCTCTCGAGCGCGAGTATCTGCTCCGCCTTTGCGGAGAGCTTGCGTACGTTGCGACGGTTGTCGCTGTCCATTATCCAAGAAATAAGTCCCATTTTTACCTCTTTCCCTCTCGGGAAACTTTTTAACGTGTTTATGCTTTGTGTATATCGTATCTGCCGAGCAGATCGAGTTCGCGGCAATACTCTTTCATTCCGTCGAGCAGACCGTCGAGCGCCGCGTTATCCCGCGTAAAGTCGAAGTCGGCGAAAAACCGATATTCGCCGTTGCCGCTGCGGTGCGGGCGCGAGATTATGCGCGTAAGATTGACGCCGCGTTCGTACAGATAGTCGAGCACATGCGCAAGCGCACCGGGTGCGTTTGCCACGTCAAACCGCACCGACACCGTTCCGCCGTCGCGGCGCATGTCTCGGGTGACGAGCGCGAACCGCGTCGCGTTAAGAACGCTGTCCTGTATGTGCGTTTTGACCGCGTATTGCCCGCGTCTCGGCTTATACGCTATCGCGGCGGTATCTCCGCCAACTCTCAATAGCGCGGCGCTCGTGCTCGGCGCAGCCATGATCTTGCAATCGAATTCCGAAAGGAATTTGCGGCACTGCCCTATCGCCTGCGCGTGCGATACGATCAGCCTTACGTCCGAAAGCTTTACGCCGTCCTCGGCAATGAGCGAGTGGACTATCGGCAATACGAGTTCGGCGGAAATTTTAAGTCTGCGTTCGGCGAGCGCGTCGAGAGCCTCGCCCACCGCGCCTTCTACGTTGTTTTCGAGCGGCAACACCGCGCCCGAGCATTCCGTACCCACGGCGTCTATCACTTCCGACATGGACCCGTATGCGCAAAGCGGCAATTCGGTCAAGCGCCGCGCCGCCTCGTGGCTGTACGAATATTCGTCGCCGAGATATGCAATTTTTTCGTCCGTCTTATGCACCGCTTTATATTGTAGCACAATCGCACAATAAAATCAACCGATTTGATTTAATTGATTCGAGCCGAAACGCAGCCTTCCGTACGCCGTTCTTTGTTTTTTTACAAAATTCGCACTCACATAATTGACAAAACCTCATGCGTTTGATATAATCGTAAACGATAATAAACAATGGTATTTCGCGCTTTCGTTT
>ERZ777306.5179-NODE-5179-length-10783-cov-4.367356_pt1 | contig 10783 bp, 8 predicted proteins | sample MGYA00374966_ERZ777306 | MGnify/ENA primary metagenome ERZ777306 (study PRJEB29329, sample SAMN06343882) | mouse gut metagenome | isolation source: Mouse cecum | place: Austria: Vienna | collected 2014-11-15 ...
GCGGCGGCCTCCTCGCGCGTCACGTCGTAGACGCGCTCCTCGTAGGTGAAGGTGAGCGGCCGCGCGAGGGCGGCGTTGAGCGCGTCGGCCGTGCCGCGGGCCTGGGCCTCGGTGGTGCGCGAGGGGGCGTCCTCGGCGACGGCCACGAACTCGGCGTCGGCCACATCAGCGCGCAGGAGCGCCTCGTCGAGGGAGGCTGCGAGCGCATCCCGGCTCACCAGGCGCCCGGCGCGCCCCTCCACGACGCGGGCCTGGCCGTCCTCCACCGCCACGGACCAGTCGGTGCGCGGCTCGCCGATCGTGGCGTCGAGGGACTGGCCGAGGGCCTCGAGCGCCGCAGCGTCGTAGGCGGCATGCACGGGGATGTCCCGTCCGGCCAGCCCGGCGCCCAGGCGCGCGCCGAGGCCGCCGTCCTCGCGGCCCACGGCAAGCGCCTCGGCCGCCAGCTCGGCGGCGGGCAGCGTGGCGCCGAGGGCCTCGGCATCGGTCACCCACAGCTGCTTGGCCTGCTGGGCCTCCTCCACCGAGAGCTGCTCGGCCAGGGCCTCCTCCTGGAGGCGCTGCAGGTCCACGTCCACGGTATCGCGGGCCTCCTCGCTCGCGAAGATGACGACGCGCGTCCCGGCGAGGCGCTCGCCGTAGGCGCCCGCGATGGCCTGCTCGGCCTCGGCCTGGGTCATGCCGCCCACATCCACGCCGCCCACGGTCACGCCGCCGTACACGCGTCCTGCGGTGGCGACGCCGTCGGCGACGAGGACGACGGCCGCGGCCAAGGCGACGGCCAAGACGATGCGAGCCGCCTTCGAGCGGCCCATCAGGCCTGCCGCGGCACGCCCGACGCGCGCGGCCCCCTCGGCGACGAGCCCGGCCACGCCGAGGACCGCCTCGGCGGCGGCCGGCGCGGACGCGGGCACGCGGGCGGCGCGGCGCGGGGCCTCGTCCGCCGTCACACCGGCCTCGCGCAGGACCGTGGCAGCCGAGCGGCGCGCCGGCCGGGCAGAAGCCCGGTCGGAGGCGGCGCGGCGCGACCCGCCGGCAGCAGGGGCGCGGTCGGGAGCGGCGGATCGGGAGCGCTCGTGGGCGGCGCGCACCGAGGCTGCCGAGCGGCGGCGACCCGAGGCCGGCGACGAGCCGGCGGCGTGGCGGCGGGAGCGCGAATCGCGGGCCATGGGCCTTACCGCGGGCCTTCCCCGCCCAAGCCCTGGGCCTTGAGGGCGCGCAGGGCCGCCCACAGGTAGTAGACGGTGGTGCCGATGGCCAGGATCAGGCCTCCGTAGATGAACCAGATGCCCCAGGACACCGGCGCGGCGGTGAAGCCGGGCAGCCACGCCGCGTCGGTGAGACCCAGGCCCGGCACGAGGGGCGCGTTGAGCACCAGGCCGGCGAAGCCCACGAACAGAAACGTGGTGGCGAACTTGCCCGGGTAGATGACGGGCACGCGGATGCCGCGCTTGAAGAGCAGCCACGAGCCGCCTCCGAGCAGCAGCGCGTCGCGTAGCACCACGACGAGGATGATCCACAGCGGCAGGCGCCCCACCAGAAACACGCCCAGGACGCCGGTGATCATGAGGACGCGGTCGACCGTCGGGTCGAGCAGCTGGCCGAGCTTGGAGACGGTGTGGGTACGGCGGGCGATCTGCCCGTCGAGAAAGTCGGTGCCCGCGGCCACGGCGAAGGTGACGGCGGCGGCCAGATCCTGGCCGCCCATGAGCAGCGCCAGGTAGAGCGGTACCAGGCACAGGCGGATGACCGAGATGACGTTGGGAAGGGTGAGGATGCGATCGCTCACCGGCTCCTCTTCCCGAACCTGATCCGTCTTTCCCTGCCGCGCTGCGCCCATGTCCCCCGCCCTCTCATGAAATCCGGGCCCCGCGAGGAGCCCGGATCATCGACTATGCGAATGGTAATTGTAGCAGCACCCCGACGCCATCGCCCGTTTCTTAAGCTTTGCCGTCTCGAAGGACAAACGATACACACAGGCGCGCGGAGAGGCTCGCGCGAGGCGCCCCAGACTCGCCTATCCGCCGCTCCCCTACTCCGCGGCCGCCGCCTTCTGGTCGGGCACCTCGAGCACGCGGACGTACTCGCTGGTCGCCACCGGGGTGTAGGCCGGATCCATGCTCAGGCACGTCTTGGGGCAGGCGCGCGCGCAGGAGCCGCACTGGACGCAGCGGAAGGGGTCGATGGCCCAGGTGCGGGCCTTCTTCTCCACCGTGATGGCATGGCAGGGGCAGGTCTTCTGGCAGATGCCGCACAGGATGCATAGGCTCACGTCGTTGACGATGTGGCCCTTGAGCCCCGCCGGCGGGGTCTTGGTCTCCAGCGGGTACAGGACGGTCTCGGGCTTCTTGAACAGCGACCCGAAGGTCATGCCGCCCAGCTTGAAGGAACCCATGTCGCGCCTACCTCTCTGTGCAGCTGATGCACGGGTCGATGGTCAGGATGATCATGTTGACGTCAGCCAGGTCGCAGCCGGCCAGCGCCGAGGTCATGCCCGCCAGGTTCTGCGAGGTGGGCGTGCGCATGCGCATGCGCTCGAGGTTCTTGGTGCCGTTGCCGCGCGCGTAGTAGTAGCACTCGCCGCGGGGCTGCTCCAGCACGTTGGAGGCCTGGGCGCCGTCGGCCGGCGCGCCCTTCACCGCCACCTCGATGTCGCCGGCGGGCATCTTGGCCGCCAGCTCCTTGATGATCTCGATGGACTGGAGCACCTCCAGGCAGCGCACCTTCACGCGGGCGAAGCAGTCGCCGCCGCCGTCCAAGATAGGCCGGAAGTCGGCCAGGTCGCCGTAGGCGCCGCGGCCGAAGGAGCGCACGTCGTAGTTGACCGCCGAGGCGCGGGCGAAGGGGCCCACCATCGACAGCGCGAGCGCGTCCTCGTGGCTGATGTAGCCCACGTCCACCGTGCGGTTCTTCACCGACGTGTCGGTGAGCAGGGTGTTCATGATCTTGGTGTAATCGTCCATGATGCCGTCAAGCGTGGCGATGACCTGGGCCATCATGGCGTCGTCGATGTCGCGGACCACGCCGCCCACCTTCACGACGGAAAGGATCACGCGCCCGCCCGTGGTCTTCTCGAAGAGGTCGAGCACGCGCTCGCGCAGGCGCCAGCAGTGCATGAACATGCTCTCGAAGCCGAAGGCGTCGGCGGCGAGCCCCAGCCACAGCAGGTGCGAGTGCACGCGCGAGAGCTCATGCCAGATGACGCGCAGGTACTCGGCGCGCTTGGGCACCTCCACGCCCATGAGCGACTCCACCGTCTCGGCGTAGCCGAGGGAGTGCCCCATGGCGCAGATGCCGCAGATGCGCTCGGCCACGTAGATGAACTGGTTGTAGTCGCGCGTCTCGACGAGCTTCTCGAGGCCGCGGTGGACAAAGCCGATCTGGGGGATGGCCTCGATGACCGTCTCGTCCTCGACCACCAGGTCGAGGTGAAGCGGCTCGGGGAGAACGGGATGCTGGGGCCCGAAGGGGATGACCGTCGCCTTGCCCATGCTACTCACCTTCCTTCGCAGCGGCCTCGGCCGCCTTCTTGGCCTTGGCCTCCATGGCCGCGCGCACCTTAGCGGCCTTCTCCGGGTCCATGGCGGCGAGCTTGGCCTGCAGCTCGGCGTCCTTGGCGGCGTCCTGCTCGGCCGCGGCGGCCTTCTTGGCCTTGGCGGCGATGGCGGCGCGCACGCGGGCCACCTTCTCCGGGTCCATGCCGGCGAGCTTGGCCTCCACGGTCTCGTCGTCGGACGGCGTGAACACGCGCCCGCCCTTCGCGGCGGCCTTGGCCTCGGGGTGCGCGGCCAAAAACTCCGCCTGGGCCTCCCCCGCCTTCTCGGCGCGGTCGACCTTGGCGGCCTCCTTCGCGGCCTTGGCGGCCGCCACCTTCGCCGCCTTCTCGCGCGCGGCCTTGAGCTCGGGGGAGATGATGGTCATGGGCTCCTTCTGCGCCACGCGGTAGAAGTTGCCGCCGAAGTCGATGGCCAGGCCCTCGAAGGTGATGCCGAACAGGTCGTGGATCTCGTTCTCGAACACGAACGCGGCCAGGAACTGGTCGGTGACGGAGGGCACGGTCGATCCGGCGGGCAGGGCCTTGGCCACGAGGTTCTCGAGCAGGCCGTCCTTCATGTACGAGTAGACGAGGTCGATGCCGGCCTCGGTGTTGACGGCGAGGGTCTGGACGTAGCGCCAGCCGCCCGCCTTGCGCGCAAGGGCCTCGTCGTGGATGGCCTCGATGGGCAGCGGCGCGAACTCCTGGCTGAACTGGGCCATGGGCTACTCCCCCCTCTTCTTCGACTCTTTGAGCGCCTGGGACTTCTCGTCCAGGACGGCGACGCCCTTGACGATGGCGTCGATGAGCGCCTCGGGACGCACGGCGCAGCCCGGGGCGTACACGTCGACGGGGATGGCCTTGTCCACTCCGCCGATGACGTTGTAGCAGTCATGGAAGATGCCGCCGGAGCAGGCGCAGATGCCGCACGCGACGACCACCTTCGGCTCGACCATCTGGTTGTAGATCTCACGCACGACGTCGATGTTCTGCTCGTTGACCGAGCCGGTCACCAGGAAGATGTCGGCGTGCTTGGGGTTGCCCGTGTTCACCACGCCGAAGCGCTCGCCGTCGAAGCCCGGGCACAGCGTGGCCAGGACCTCAATGTCGCAGCCGTTGCAGCTCGAGCCGTCGTAGTGGATCACCCAGGGGGATTTCGATGCGTAAGCCATGGTGCCTCCTTACATAAACGCGAGGAACGCGATGTTCACGCCGCCGGCGACGAGCGCCACGGCCCAGGCGGACTTCAGCATGAACTGCCACTTCACACGCGCGAAGTTGTTGTCGATCCAGATCTCGAGGAAGTAGACCGCCAGCACCACGGCCACGGCCAGGATGAGCGAGAGCGGGTTGCCCCACACGAAGAACATCCCGATCCAGCCGAGGAACAGCACGTTCTCGCACCAGTGCATGATCTCCACCAGGCCCAAGGTGGGGCCGCTCATCTCCGTGGTCATGCCGCGGACGATCTCCTGGTGCGCGTGGTGCGACATCGACAGGTCGAAGGGCGACTTGCGCAGCTTGATGGTGAGGATGAACAGCAGGCCTAGGAACACGAGCCAGATGGTGGCGATGATGGGCACGTCGAGCGAAAGCACGTCGCCCACGTTGAAGGTGCCGGCGGCCATATAGAAGCCCACGGCCAGAAGCAGCACCATGGGCTCGTAGGCCATGACCTGCAGCGTCTCGCGGGCGGCGCCCACCTCGGCATAGGGGCTGCGCGAGGAATAGGCGGCCATGATGAAGAACAGGCTCGAGAGCGTGATGACGAACACGCACATGAGCAGGTTTCCGCCGGTGAAGAACACGCCGCCGGCCACGCAGGCGAAGAGCAGCGCGCAAGCCACGTAGGTGCGCTCGACGGAGTTGACCGCCACGCTCTCCTTCTCGAAGAGCTTGCGCACGTCGTAGTAGGGCTGGAGCAGCGGCGGCCCCACGCGGCCCTGCATGCGGGCGCTGATGATGCGGTCGAGACCAGCCAGCAGGCATCCCACGACAGGCGCGATGAGCCCGAACAGGATGGTGCCGATGACGGTGATGAGGATGGTCATGGTCACGCCCCTTTCTAGAGCACCATCGGGGCGACGGCGGCGATGACGAAGGCCGCGGCCATGATGATGGAGTTGAACACGACGCCTACCGGCGCGATGCGCTTCTCGCCGAACACGTCGTCCATATACCAGTTGCGCGCCGTGGCCACCGTCGTGCCCGACAGCGCGTTCTGGAACGCGCGCTCCTCCGAGCCGCGACTGACGCCGGCCAGGTAGACGTCCACCTTACGCGCCTTGGAGTCGCCCATTCCCGCGAACAGCACGATCACCACGATGGCCACGCAGATGCTCGCGATCCAGAGGTTGTCGGTGGCGATGTCCTGCCCGAGGATGCCATAGACCGACACCACGTAGGGCTCCACCAGGTAGGCGGAGATGAGCGGCAGCGTCACGCAGGCCACCACGAGCAGCGCTGCCATGAGCAGAAGCGACGCCCACTCGCTCTTGTGGACGGTGACCTCCACGTTCTCCGGCTCGCCGGCGATGCCCGCGAGCTTGCCGAGCCACTTGGCCCAGAACATGAACGTGGCGGCCGAGCCGAAGGCCAGGATGATGACGAGCGCCACCTGATCCATGTCGACGAACGACACGAGCGTGGCCCACTTGGCCACGAGCATGCCGAACGGCGCGATGAACATGCACATGATGCCGAGCATCATGAAGCGGGCCAGGCGCGGCATGCGGTCGAACAAGAGGTCCATGTCCTCGATGTCGCGGCTGCCGATGTGGTGCTCGGCGGTGCCGACGCACAGAAACAGCAGGCTCTTGGCGATGGCGTGGAACAGGATGAGGAACTCAGCCGCCCACACCGCCTCCGGCGTGCCCACGCCGGCGCAGGCCGTGATGAGGCCGAGGTTGGCGATGGTCGAGTAGGCCAGCACGCGCTTGGCGTTGGACTGGCTGATGGCCATGAACGAGCAGAGGAGGAACGTGATGCCGCCCACGAGCATGACCATCATGGAGGGCACGGGGCTCATGAGCATGATGGGCGCGAGCTTCACGAGCAGAAACACGCCCGCCTTCACCATGGTGGAGGAGTGGAGCAGGGCGCTCGTGGGGGTGGGAGCCACCATGGCGCCCAGAAGCCACGTCTGGAAGGGCATCTGCGCGGCCTTGGTGATGCCCGCGAAGGCGAGCGCCACCACGGCCAGCGCCACGAGGGCCGAGTCAGCCACGCCGAGCATGATGAACTCGATGAACGAGAGGGTCTCGAGCTGGATAGCGCACACGTAGAGCGCCACGAGGAACCCGATGCCGCCGGCCAGGTTCATGATGATCTGGCGGAAGGCGTTGGCGATGGCCTCGTCGGTCTTGGTGTAGCCGATGAGGAGGAACGAGCAGACGGTGGTAACCTCCCAGCCCGTGAACATCCACATCATGTTGTTGGAGAACACGATGACGAACATGGCGGAGAGGAACACGAACATGAGGGCGAAGAACAGCGGGCGGCGGTCCTTGGCGCCCTCGGGCTCATGGGCCTGGAAGTCGCGCATGTAGCCGAGCGCGTAGACGCAGATGCCGCTGCCGATGACGCCGATGATGAACGCCATGAGCAGCGAGAGCGAGTCGAAGTACAGGCCGAGGGGCACCTCCACCTCATGGGCGAACGCGAACTCGAGCACGAGCGCGCCGACCAGCTGGACGAGGGCGAGGGCACCCGCCAGGAGGTTTTTGTATCTCACCGCGAAGGAGAGGACGATGCCGACGAGGACGACGCTCACCCCCGTGCAGACGTAGTCGAGCACGACCGACGAGAACTCGAAGTACACGCCCGACGTGCCCAGGTTGGTGGCGACGAGCACCACCGAGGCCACGCCGATGATGACGGCCGAGGCGCCGACGATGACGTTTCGCGCGCCGTCGCCGCGCACGGCAAGGAGCACCGCGGCCACCACGAGCGGGAAAACGATGAGAAATCCGAGCAATGCCACGAAATTCCCCCTTCTACCCGATTTGCCTTCAGGGGCTGCCGCTCCCCGCACGGGCTCGCGATGCGTCGCTGCCGGCGCGGGGCGAGGCGCCCCCTTCTGGCATCGAGGGTACCAAAAGCCGCGCCGCGCCCGCGGGGGATCGCGATGGGCAGGGCCGTATTGCTCGGTGAAGGGCCGGCGCGGGACGAGGCCTCCGGGGCCGACGGCGTCCCTATCAGGACGAACGGCAGAAGGGCCGCCCCTAGGCCAGGATGTCGGCGATCATGCGGTCCTTCAGGCGGTTGACCGACGCGAGCTTCCAAGCCGGATAGCCCAGCCCCGGGTCGGCGTACTCGAAGTCCTTGAGCGCGATGAGCAGGGCGCGCAGCTCGGAGGTGAGCAGGGCACGGGCCACTCCGACGAAGGTCGCCCCGATCTTCGGGCCGATCATGCTGAGGTAGGCGTCGAAGTCATCCTGCTCCATCATCATGGGCAAACACGCCATGTTCTGGTCGAACAGCGGCGCCTGGCCGAGCACCTCGCCCGTGTCGTTGTCCACGAGGAAGCCGTAGTTGCCCGCGTGGCGGTCAACGTTGGCCGTGATGGCGTCCATGACCACCATCTCGCGAAAGCGCTCGTCCCCGCCGTGCTCGGCGCAGAACGCGAGCATGTCCTCGATGTCGAACGGGCCGTCGAAGAAGCGGTGGGCCGAGACGAACCCCACCTCCTCCGAGGTGAACAGGGGGCACTTGCTCGCGAGCGTGCCGTGGTAGCTCACCACCTCGTAGGGGACGTGCGCGATGCCCGCCGCGTCCAGCACGGCGGAGGCAAGCGCCTCGGAGTACGGCTCGAAGCCCGCGTTGGCGTACCCCGTGCTCCCCCGCTTGAGGAGCGAGATCTGATCGCCCTCGCGCACCCAGCACTTGGCGAACGAACCAGAGGTGGCGTACTCCGGCGAGGTCGGCGAGTTCTGGCGGCCGTACATCCCCGTGCCGTCGAAGGCGATGCGGGCGATCACGTCGTCGAAGGGGTTGCGGTAGAGCGACACGTCGTCCCACGCGATGTCCTCGTCGGCGCGCTTCATCCAGAACGTGTCGGTGAGCGAGAGGCAGCGGGCCATGGCGATAAAGTCGTGGCGCGTCGTGAGCCCCAGCTCGCGCATGAGCCTCTCGATGGAGACGCGGTGCTTCGCGATCTGGCGGCCGTCGATCCAGTCGTTGATGTTGACGAAGCCGTAGGGAAGATAGGCGTCAAACTGCTCGACCTCGTTGTAGCGGTAGTCGTCGAGCGAGGCGGTCTCCTCGTAGGTAGCCACCACGACGTCCTTGTTCATCAGCTGATAGAGCATCTCACGCCTCCTTTCCACCATCCGACTATTATACAAAAGAAGAGGAGCCGGCGGCTTCTGCCACCGGCTCCTCGAAGAAGCTGGTCGGGTTGACAGGATTTGAACCTGCGACCCCTTGACCCCCAGTCAAGTGCGCTACCAAACTGCGCCACAACCCGTTGTGCCATCTGCGCAAGACGCGTTCTCACTCAAACAGCTTGACTATCTTAGCGTTACTTCACCGGCTTTTCAAGAAGAAATTTTCTGCGGCCTTTCCCTTCGCGCAATCCACAGCGCCGCACGGAGGCACGCCGGGTCAGACGCTCCGACCGAAGATGCGATTGCGAGCGCAGGGGCACGCCCCCTCGGGGGGATCCGGGGAGACGGAGCCCGGCGCGCGGAATCCGGGGCACCGGCACCCGGAGCGGGATGCGGCGCACGGAACGGAGGCCGAGGCGCGGGGAGCACGACGCAGGGGGCTTGGAACAGGGAGCGAGCGAATGTTTCACGTGAAACATTCGCGGCGCCCTTCGGCAGAGTCGCCCGATCGCAAGGCTCAGGCGCGAAGGCGTGGGGCCCCGGCGCAAGGCCTAGCGCCTCGGGCACGGGGGCACGCAGGATCTGAGGCGAAGGACGCGAGGAGCGGGAACCCAGAAACCCAGGGCACGAGAGAAGCCGGGACGGGGGTTGTGACGCGCGGGACGGGGGTTGGGGGGCGTCGGGGGCTGGGGCGCGCGATGAGGGTTGGGGCGCGCGGGAACATGGCGGGTGTTTCACGTGAAACACCCGCCGGATCGGGCTGCGCTGCTCGTCGATGGGGTCGGGCACAAAACCGCCACTTTTTTCGCGAGAAAGGACGGCTTTGCATGATCGCGGCGTGCCTTCGAGGTGTGCGCGGACCGAAGAGCCGGACGTTTTCCCAGCTCGCGTTCAGCGATGCGTAGCGGCGGGACCCTCGAGTCCCCAGCTTCCCAGCGCGGAAGCCACCGCTATCATGCAAAGCTAGTTTTTCTCGCATGGAATGCGACGTTTTTCCGCCCGGACACGCGAGGACGCCGGCGATCGCCTTGCCACGCGGCTTCTGGAGAACCTGCGAAGCGATGAGGCGGCACGGGGGATGCCGCTATGATTCTTGCCCTGCGCTGACGAAGCACCCCGGCCGCCCCCACCGTTACGAGGGGCTTTCGGTTGGGATACCGGTAGGCGCGGAAGGTTTCGCGGCCCGGGCGCAACGTCGATAATCAGGCGATAGAGCGCGATGCGAGGAGGATGCAGTGAGAAAAGACGCGTTGGTCACGGGGCTGGCCCTGTTCGCCATGTTCTTCGGGGCGGGCAACCTCATCTTCCCGCCGTATCTGGGCATGACGAGCGGCAGCGAGTGGCTCGTCGGCTTCGCCTGCTTCATCTTCGTCGACGTGGTGCTCTCCTGCGTGGGCATCTTCGCGCTCAACGCGGCCGGCGGGGCCAACGCCGCCATCGAGGGCACGCTCGGGCGCGTGCCGGGCCTTGCCATGAACACGGCTGCCATCCTGTGCACCGGCGTGCTCATCGCCACGCCGCGCACGGCCGCCACCACCTACGAGATGGCGGTGATGCCGCTCATCGGCGACGGGATGGGCCTGGCGCCGTTCTCCGTCCTGTTCTTCGCGCTCGTGCTCGCGCTCACCTTCCGCCAGTCGCGCGTGGTAGGCATCATCGGCAAGGTGCTCACGCCGCTGCTCGTGCTCGGCATCATCGTGCTCGTGGCGGCCGGCGTGGTAAACCCCATCGGGGACGTGGGCGCGCCGCACTCGGCGCACGTGGCCCAAGACGGCATCCTCGCCGGCTACCAGGCCATGGACATCATCGCCTGCGTGGGCTTCGCCATCGTCATCCAGGACGCCGTCCGCGCGGACGGCTACACGGCGCGCCGCTCGCAGCTCAAGGTGATGGCGCTCGCGAGCTGCGTAGCCGCCGTGCT